>Ga0116152_10001652_pt1 | contig 18247 bp, 22 predicted proteins | sample AD_UKC119_MetaG_FD_89894 | JGI IMG/M metagenome (GOLD analysis project Ga0116152, IMG submission 89894) | Active sludge microbial communities of municipal wastewater-treating anaerobic digesters from Hong Kong - AD_UKC119_MetaG | ecosystem: Engineered > Bioreactor > Anaerobic > Digestate... | reverse complement strand
CCTACCTTAATTTCACCTCCCTCTACAAATGCTATTACAGATGGGGTGGTTCGTTTTCCTTCGGCATTAGGAATAACCGTTGGCTCGCTACCTTCCATCACGGCAACGCAGGAGTTGGTTGTACCTAAGTCGATTCCAATTATTTTACTCATATCTATTGTGTTATATATTTAGTTAATTCAATTTTTATTTTACGGGGAGTATAAGTCAATGATTATGCCAGCGGAAGTATTATGACAGGATGGCAGAAACTTTTGTTGAATATATTGCTGGCAGTAGTTAAGCACCTAATCTCAAATTCCTAATTCCAAGAAAAAATAGGTCAACACTTTTAGAATTTGGGATTTGAAGATTTCGAACTTACCCGCAATAGTTCCCCCCACTGCGTAGTATAACGCAAGCTTCGCTCTTTCTTTACGAGTTCCCATTCGCTAATGCGCGTACCCACCAAACCCGAGGAAATAGTTGCTTTTCCAAATTTCCGGTTAATGGCGTCAAAGGTTTCTATGAGTTTTGAGTTGTTTAACTTGGAAGGTTGATGAAATAAATTTCCTTGTACATACTCCTGTGGAATAATGCCAGTAAGGTTTACCCCCACTTTTTTGTAACGATAGCCAGGTTTATAAATTGCTACCAATGCTTTTCGCGCGGCGGAAATAAGTTTGAAGGTATTGTTCGTAGGAATTTCCAAAGTGACTGTGCGGCTGTTGGAATATTGCTTATCTACATCACTGTGGTAGTTAGTTATAATGAAAACCTGAACATAAGTAGCACATGATTTTTGGGCACGAAGCACCTCGCTCACCTCACTGATGTAATAGGCGCAGGCTTCCTCAATACGTTCTAAATCGGGCAATTTTATACCGAAAGATTTTGCGGTGCCAATTCCCTTTTTTGGCGGGGGTTGGGTTACAAATTCGTTACAAGACTCTCCTCTCAACTCGCGCCAGGTGCGTTCGCCCACAACCGTCATCTCTTTACGGACCCATTGAAGCGGTAATTCTGTAAATTGAAAAGCATTGTAAACACCTATGTTTTTCAACCGCTCCGCATGCTTTCTGCCAATGCCCCACACATCGCCAATCTTGCACCATTTAAGCGCTTCAATTCTTTTCTCTTCGCAATCGATTACAAAAACGTGGTTGTTATCAGCAATTTTTTTTGACATTTTGTTGGCCAGTTTTGCCAATCCCTTGGTGGGTGCAATTCCAACGCCCACAGGCAAACCTGTATTTTTGAAAATAGTGTCTTTAATTTCGTGTCCGTATTTATTCAAAGAAGCTTTTTTCATTCCTGAAAGATCTGCAAAAGCCTCGTCAATACTATATACTTCCACATTTGGAGAAAATGTCCCGAGAGTGTTCATCACCCGTTGCGACATTTCGCCATAAAGGGTATAATTTGAAGAAAAGAAATTCACTTTATGAGCAATTAATTGATCCTTTATTTTAAAGACCGGCTCAAACATTGGAATGTCCGTAATCGCTTTCGCTTCTTTGTTCGCGGCAATCACGCAACCATCGTTATTGCTTAAAACAACCACGGGTTTCCCCAACAAATCAGGCCTAAAAACCTGTTCGCAGCAAGCGTAAAAACTATTGCAATCTACCAAGGCAATCATCGGGCGTAGTGGATAATGTAAGTAATGATTCCCCAAACAGTAAATTCTTCTTCGGAAAAACCGAAAAGAATACGCTGTATTTTAAATTCACCGTCTTGGATCACAAGCGCCAGCGTGTCAAAATTCCACGGAAGCGAGCGATCAATAATCAATACATCTTTATTGAGAATGTTGTGTTCTTTAAAAGTATCTCCATCTACACGAACAAAAAAAGTAGCATCGCGATTCACAACAAGTTCTTGGTTCAAATCGATGGTGGGTTCCAAATAATGTGTGGCTGGGCTTGTAAAGCCCGTCTGTTTTGAAACGCCTGGCTCATGCCTGCTTTTTACTTTTGTAAGCTTTCCTGAAGTGAGTATTTCCATAGCTCAAAAATAGGAATATTTCCTATTTAATGGAGTATTTCCAATATAAATTATAAACAATTCCTCACTTCCTTTTAGCAAGATCCCTTAAAATTTCTTAGGTTTGAATTAAGATTGAATTTATGGAAAGTATCAGTGTTTTTGACATGTTGAAGATAGGAGTTGGCCCATCCAGCTCCCATACATTGGGGCCATGGCGTGCCGCATTACGGTGGATTGGTGAATTGAAAGAAAAAAAACAGTTTGAGGAGGTAGCTGAAATTTCAGTGGATTTGTACGGTTCCCTTTCGCTTACGGGAAAGGGCCATGCTACCGATATTGCAGTAATGTTGGGTCTTTCAGGCTTTGATCCCGTTACTTACCCTATTGAAGACATTGAAAAAGAAATTGATTTTATCACTTCGGAAAATAAATTGAAGTTGAACGGCGAGTTGGAAGTTCCTTTTATTCCAAAGCAAAATATCATCTTCAACCGAAAGTTTTTGGAATTCCATCCAAACGGGATGACTTTTAGGGCTACATTGAAAAACGGTTCCATAAAATCTACATCATTTTACTCAATTGGCGGCGGTTTTACAGTGAAGGAAGAGCGAAAGCGAAAAAAAATAAAACTGGAAAAATTTGCCCAATTCCCTTTCCCTATTGAAAAAGGGGCAGAGCTTTTGGCATACTGCAAAGCCGAGGGAAAAACCATTTCAGGAATAGTTCTCGAAAACGAAAAATCACTTAGAAGCGAAACCGAAATAAACGATGGGTTAAAGAAAATCTGGAATGTAATGCTAGACTCAATGTACGTTGGTGCACACACCGAGGGAATTTTGCCCGGCGGACTAAATGTGACGCGCCGCGCTTTTGAGATGAACAAAAACCTAATTGGCGACCACAAATACACTAATGCCGAAGAATGGATTGGTGCAATAAGAAACACTGAAGTAAAGTTCCGTCAGATTTTGAAATGGGTTTCTTGTTTTGCTCTCGCGGTAAATGAAGTTAATGCTTCATTGGGTCGAGTGGTTACTGCGCCCACCAACGGAAGTGCTGGCGTTATTCCTGCCGTGATGATGTATTATATGGTTATTGAAAACCATGATGCCAATTTTGAGGATGTCCGTAAATTTTTGCTTACCGCAGGCGAAATTGGAAGTATTTTCAAAAAGGGTTCCACCATTTCAGCTGCTATGGGCGGTTGCCAAGCAGAGATCGGTGTTTCTTCTTCTATGGCCGCGGGAGCTTTGTGTGAGCTCATGGGCGGAACTCCCGAACAATGTTTGATGGCCAGTGAAATTGCAATGGAACACCATTTGGGAATGACCTGCGACCCAATTGCTGGCTTGGTGCAAATTCCTTGTATAGAGCGCAATGCGATGGGTGCCATAAAAGCTATAAATGCTTGCGAGATGGCTTTGGACAGTGACCCAAGCAAAGCAAAAGTGCCATTGGATAAAGTGATTGCCACAATGTGGGAAACGGCAAAAGACATGACTTCTAAATACAAGGAAACCAGTGAAGGAGGTTTAGCGGTACAAGTGAATATAAGTGATTGTTAGGTAAAGTAATACTTATTCCTTATCACAACTTCCGATACGAACGGAATCAATTAAATTAAAGATTTTCCAGCTTTCATCAGTATAAATTAATGTGAAAGAATTTGCACCGCAATGACTAAATTTTCCATCCGTATAGAATTCATATGAGGCCCAAACATGAGCTACATTTCCATCGCTATTAACAACATAATCCATCAACTTTTCATCCCATTGTTGGTTTTTCGAAGTAGTAGCGGCGTATTTTAAAAAATCAGATGGTTTTATGTAAATCAACACATTTTGTTGCTCTTTATTAAGATAAGCACGCTGCATGGTCATATTGGGATGCATTACAGATTTCATCTTTAAAGTATCTCCGGTTTTATAGCCATCCATAAAAATACCAACAATTATCTTTCCATTTTCCGTGGAAAGTGATTCTTGTGAAAAACAAGCGGTACTAACAATTACTGAAAAAAGTAACAGTATGGATTTCATAATAAAAATTTAAGTTGTTACTACTCAAAAATAGTATTTTTACACTTTAATATATAGATATTTCAGAAATATGTCAACAGCCAAAAAAGAATACAAGCGTATCACCACCAAAACTTTGGTGGATATGAAAAAGAAAGGCGAAAAAATTTCGATGCTTACTGCATACGATTTTACAATGGCCAAGATTGTGGACAGCGCTGGCATAGATGTTATTTTGGTAGGCGATTCAGCTTCAAATGTAATGGCTGGCCACGAAACTACTTTGCCAATTACCCTGGATCAAATGATTTATCACGCAGCTTCAGTAGTTAGAGCTATTGAACGCAGTTTGGTTGTTGTAGATTTGCCATTTGGAAGCTATCAAAGCGATCCAAAGGAAGCGTTGCGCTCTGCCATTAGAATAATGAAAGAAAGTGGCGGACACGCAGTAAAACTTGAAGGTGGCAAGGAAGTAAAGGAATCAATAAAGCGAATTTTGAATGCAGGCATTCCTGTGATGGGCCATTTAGGTTTAACGCCGCAATCCATCTATAAATTCGGAACCTATACAGTTCGTGCAAAAGAGGAAGAAGAGGCTGAAAAGCTTATAGAAGATGCCATTTTATTAGAAAAAACAGGTTGTTTTGCTGTAGTTTTAGAGAAAGTTCCTGCCAAGTTAGCGCAAGAAGTCGCTGAAAAAATAAGCATTCCCGTAATCGGTATCGGTGCTGGAAACGGGGTTGACGGGCAGGTTTTGGTAACCCACGATATGCTTGGGATGACCCACGAGTTCAATCCACGTTTTCTTCGAAGGTATTTAGATTTATATACAGAAATGAAAAATGCTTTTAGTCAATATAGCGCAGACGTGAAAAGCGGTGATTTTCCGAACGATAGTGAACAATATTAATAGATTGTTGGATTTTTAGAATGATCCAGCAATCCAACAATCCAACAATCCAGAAATCCAAATCACATAGCACTAAAGATAATCTTCAGATTTTGTTTGAAGACAATCATCTAATTGTCGTAAATAAACGGCCGGGAGACATTGTGCAGGGAGATAAAACAGGCGATGCTCCACTTTCGGAAGTTGTAAAGGAATATATTGCTGAAAAATATGACAAACCAGGAGCTGTCTTTCTTGGCGTTGTTCACAGATTGGATCGTCCCACGAGCGGAATTGTCGTTTTCGCAAGAACTTCAAAAGCTTTGGCACGGTTGAACAAAATGTTTTCTGAAAGGGAAACCAAGAAAATATATTGGGCTATTGTTAAAAACGTACCTCCAAAAACGGAAGATACACTTTCGCATTATTTAAAAAGAAACCCAAAGCAAAACAAATCCTACGCTCATGTAAAAGAAGTGCCAGACAGTAAAAAAGCTGTACTTCATTATAAGCTTCTGAAAAAACTGGATAATTACTATCTATTGGAAATAGCTCTTGAAACCGGAAGGCACCATCAAATACGGTCACAGCTTTCGGCTGTTGGTTGCCCAATAAAAGGAGATTTGAAATATGGTTTTGACCGAAGCAACCCGGATGGAAGCATTCATCTTCATGCAAAAAAGTTAACGTTGGTTCATCCAGTCCAAAAAGAAGAAATTACAATAGAAGCGCCAACGCCTGACGATTCGGTTTGGAATGCCTGCAATTAAAGCTTTATCAGGTTTTTCTTCAAGGCAAAAATTACCAGCCCCACTCTATTTTTAATTTTAAGCCTGTTAAAAAGATCATGCCTATACCCATCAATAGTTTTAGGACTTAGCTTCATTATTTCCGCAATTTCTTTGTAGGTCATTTCAGAACATGCCAATTGGATGAAGGTGAGTTCATTTTCCTTAAAATCCAACAATGTAAAATCTTCTTCAGGATTTAAGGAATGTAAAAGTGTTTCGGAAACTTTCTCAGAATGGTAATATCCTTTATCAATCAATTCTTGCAAGGCATGGTTCAGGATTTCTGGATGAATGTCTTTCAAAAGATATCCTTTTACACCTTTGCGCAACATTCTCAGAATAGTCTGTTCATCGTCTTCCATTGAAAGTGCAAGGGTTTTTATTTTAGGATGGTTTAGCGTTAACCATTCGGCTGTTTCAAAGCCGTCCATGACCGGCATATTGATATCGAGCAAAACAATTTCGGGTAAATCACTTCCGTTTTCAATATACTCCTGCAATTCAACGCCATTTTTTGCGTGGAAAAGCACCTTAAAGCTAGAAAATGAATTGATTAATTTTTCCAAGGAACCTGCAAAAAGGGAGTGGTCGTCAACTATGGCTACGGTATGCTTTTCTGCGTTAGTCATTATGTGCTTTTATACGGATATTTTATAAATAAGCGCGTACCTTTTCCAATCTCTGATACAATGGAAAATTTAGCGTTCAGCAGCTCAGCGCGGCTGTGCATTGTTTCCATTCCGGAACTGTTTGTCTTTTGTGAGACATCAAAACCAACGCCATCATCTTCAGCAACTATTTCCAGTGCTTTTTCTTGATAATCTAAATGTACGAATAATTTTGAAGCCTTAGCGTGCTTAATCACGTTTGAAAGGAATTCCTGAAGGATTCGGAAAACAATTATTTCACTTGCATTATTCAATGGCACTATGTCTCCGGAGATTTTTAAGGTAGCTTTCAAATAGTCCAAACGGTTAAACCGGTCCAGTTCCATTTGCAACGATTTCAACAGTCCGTTTTTCAGGACCACATCGTTATTGAGCACTTTTGAAAGCGTTCTTATTTCCTGTACAGTTTCTTGGACGATGCTTTTGGTTTCACTTACTTGATCATGAAAACTCGTAGGAATGGCATTCATCAAAACATTCAGTTGAATATTTGCGACAGAAAGTAACTGCCCCACATTGTCGTGCAGTTCCCAAGCAATGTTTTTAAGGGTTTGTTCCTGAATTTCTATTTGAGAGTCTGAAAGTTCGCGCTGGTAGCGTTGCTCTGCTTCATAGCGTTCCTTTAAAAATTTATTTTTTCGCCGTTGAAAAGCTACAACAAAAACAATTGAAAAAATTGTAAAGAACAGCAATACCGCAATAAAGTAAACTATTAAAAGCTTTTCTTGGGGAAGTAAGGGTCCTTTTTCCGTAAGCATATTAAAAATCCAGCTATATAGATGGAATAAAGTAAATAATTGATCCCAAAGATAACTTGTCTATACAAACTGACAAAACTGGGGTCAATGGAATTACTGTAATAAGAGCTATAAAGGAATAAAGGGGTCGTACATAGGTGGAAAATCAATGCTCCCACCGAAACATAGAAGGGCAAACTTTTTTGAACCTGTAATATCAGGTCGCTTTTCAGCAATTCCAAATAATAAAAAGCAATGCTTAGGAAGACTAGCAAGGTTCCCAATATACTGGAGATTGGCATGAATTTTAAAAAGAATTCCCCCGAAAAAATAATTTCCAAAATACTTACTATCAAAAACACAACCGAAACCCGATTAAGAATAACGATAGAACTTTTGGAAGACAAATACCACTTAAAATAATTTATATAGAATAAATAACTTATTATGGAATAAATATTTCCCCACCAGTAATTTGTCTCGAAGGAAGTTCCTTTTAAAAAATGCAAAAATCCATTATTTACAAAATAGGCATACCAACTAAAAACTTCGGAAAAAAAAGTAATTCCCAAAAACCAAACCAAATAAAAAGTAGGTGTGGATTTGTTTTTTTGGTAATATAATAATCCGGTAAGAAATGCTATTAATTCAAAAAATTGTATTAATAATCCTGCTATCACTGAATCAATAGTTTGTAGGGGGAAATCCTGTAATGCTTTTATTTAAGGGCTCCAAGTTATAGTTATTTGGCGATCCCGCTGTAATACCCAAAGTTGGTGCTAAAAATACGGTCGCTTTATCATTGGTAGGATTGTCATAAGCTGCAAAATAAATGCGAACACCGGGTTGTGGTCCCAAACCAGTTCCTGCTTTAATATAATCCAAAAACTGCTGAAGTTCAGCAACACTGAATAAAAATTCACGCGTATCCGCAGAGCCCATGGCCGCTTCAATATCTACAGCGCGGGTTGCTTTCCAGTTATCTTGCAATTGTCTGGCTTCAGCCACGGTAATACAATTTGAGGGTTTTGACATAATTGAAATTGTTTTATTGTTTACATAAGGAACGAATGTAGCAAAAACAATTTAATATGTATTTTTAAAAAGCAATAAACAGGGAAAATCCTTATTAAAAAAAGGGTTTTCCCTGTTCCGATGTAAGGGCTTTACTTACATTAAAAAAAATGGGATTCAACACAGCTCATTTTATATATAAAAAAGAGCGGCCCAAAAAGGGCCGCTCCGTTTAAAAGCTATTTTAACCAAATATTAAGCTTTAAGGTCTCTGGAGTGGGTGGGGGCCACTTGGTTCAAAGACCATGGGCAATCTACTAATAATTTCTAACCTGACAATGCTCTTTAACGATAAAATATGTTTTTAGCCGTAATTTAAAAAAATTAGCGACCCTTTCAGGCCGCTTTGGAAATGAGGAAAATAGAATAGTGTTAATCTTCAGATTCGTCCCGTTCCACGGCAATTATGGATTGGGCGGGTTCAATATGTGGGGAGTTGTTGAGTAAGTCTATTTTTGCTCCGGAATTAGACAGTAGCACTACTGAAAAATCATCGGGATTGTTAAAATTATTTTCGGCAACCATCAGTTGTTTTAGGTTCGGACACTTAGCCAATTGTTTTGGCAGCATTCCCGATAGGTTGTTGTCAAATACATTAAAAATTTCAATTTCATTAAGGTTGCCCAAGCTTTCGGGAATGTTTCCGCTTAAATTGTTACTGCTTAAATGCAATTGTTTTAAGTGTGCAAGATTGCCCAATTCAGCCGGAATATTACCTTGAATTTCAGTTCCATTTAATGCTAAAACCTCCAAGTTTTCCATATTGCCCAACTCCGAAGGAATATTCCCTGAAATTGGATTGAAGGATAGTTCTAGTCTTTTCAAGCTTTTTAATTGACCCAAAGATGCTGGCAATATACCATCAACATTGTTAAATAACATATGGATTTCCGTTACCGTATTATTCTCCACGGTTACGCCATACCAGCTTTCTACAGGTTCTTCCACATTCCAAGTATGGGTCCAAGCTTGTCCATTGGTTGCCGAATAAAAATCTAAAAGAACTTGTTTTTCTTTTTTACTCACTTGAGCTACCATTAAAGTAGCTATGAACATAAATACACAGGTTAGTGTTGTCTTTTTCATAGATTGGGGCTATTAGTTTTAAAGCAAAGTAAAAGAAACACAAAACAAGTTAAAGAACAAAATTATTCGATGAAATGCACAATAAACAACAAGCTACTTTGAAATTTTTAGTAAGAATTCTCTGTTTACCTCGTGGATACCTTCAAAAACCTCAATTTTTAAACGACTTTGAAAAAGTCTGCTTCCCTTTAGTTTTTCCTCGGTCTCCCGTGCTTCTGTTATGTATTGATCTTTATTTCCGTAGATGTAAATTACCTGTGCACTGGGTTTTAGAAATTCAAAATCCTGTGTTTTTAGTTCATTTGGAATTCCACCAGAATGGAGAATCAATTTATCGCACTGAATCTTTCGGCTTGCTACCCATCGCGTAGCTATAGAAACCCCCTGGGAATAGCCCAAGACGATTAGATTCGGGTAGTTTTTAACCAATTCTTTCTTATAAACCGCATCGACATAGTTCAATATATTTTGGGTTTCCGTTACGGTATTTTCGCGAGTAAGCCAGGAAGCCCCCACATGTCTAAAATCTTTATCCTGATAGTATTTTGAAGGAGCTTGGGGAGCAATGATGTAATTTTCATCAGCATCCAATTCTGAAAAATACTTAATAAAATATTTGCTCAAATAGCCCATTCCGTGAAAAACCACCCAGATATTTTTAGTTTCCTCTGTTAAGGTGTTGAGGGTTGAATAGGTATTTGTTGCGAGGTAAGAAGCTTCTTTTTCGAGACTCATTTTGTTAAAATCAATTTTGTACTTTTACAAATGTAAACCAATAGAATGAAGTACACCAACGAAGAAATTTTGGCCGGCTGCAACAAAATGTGCCAAAACACCCTAATGGAAACCTTGGGCATAGAATTCACGGAAATAGGCGATGATTTTATTGTTGCCAGAATGCCTGTAACATCAAGAGTACATCAGCCAGACGGTGTTTTGCACGGTGGGGCTTCCGTAGCTTTGGCAGAAAGTGTAGGCAGTGCTGGCGCTTACTTTTTTTTGAATTCAGGAGAAATAGTTATCCGCGGAATCGAAATAGCTGCAAACCATGTTAAGAGCGTCCGTGATGGTTATGTTTACGCACGCGCAAGTATTGTTCACAAAGGAAGAACCACACAACTCTGGCAAATAAAAATTACAGATGAAGCAGGAGCGCTTGTTTCGCTTGTAAAACTTACTACCCTTACTTTACCGAAAATCAAATAATGAATTATAAACTATTAATCTCAAAAATTTCGGGACAGTATAAAAAGGATTTACCTTTTGCGATTTTTTCATTCCCTGAAAGCAATAGATTGGTAGCTTTTTTGCAAAAAAGTGAGCAATTGCACACAGTTGATAATTTAACAGAAAACGGTTTTGTTTTTGCTCCTTTTGATTATAAAGACAGCTCTTTTTTTATTCCTGAAAATGATTCTGAAAATTTGGAGTGTGAATTTATAAAGAGCAATATTGAAATAAATCCAATTGCTCTTTCAAACGATATAGAAGAGAAAAATAGGTACATTAAACTTCTCAATAAAACCATTGAAGCTTTCAAAAGACAAAAGGCGAATAAAATTGTTATTTCCCGAAAAAAAGATTTCATTCTGAAAGATTTCTCGATTGAAAAACTTGCAGAGACCCTATTTTCGGCATATCCCACTGCATTTAGATATATATGGTACCATCCCAAAACTGGATTATGGTGTGGCGCCACACCCGAAACACTGGTACAGATTGAAAATAATTCCTTTAAAACAATGGCTTTAGCAGGAACACAGCCATTTTTAAATAAAGCATCCGTATTTTGGGGTATAAAAGAGCTTGAAGAGCAGCAATTGGTTACTGATTCAATAATCGATAGTCTGCAACGGGTTACTTCAGTATTAAAAGTTTCAAACCCACACACATATCAAGCAGGGTCTTTGTTGCATCTACGCACAGACATTACGGGCGTTTTAAAAAATGGCAAAGCTACATTGACAACAATAACAACCGCGCTCCATCCTACACCCGCTGTATGTGGAAGTCCAAAGAAATTTGCGAAAGCATTTATACTAGAAAATGAAGGTTATAATCGCGAATTTTATACAGGGTTTTTAGGGCCAATTTTTGAAAGAGGACAATCCGCTTCGTTGATGGTTAATCTAAGGTGTATGAAAATTGAAGGGAATATTGCCCATATTTTTGTTGGCGGTGGTATAACGCTAGGTTCGAAACCGGAGGAAGAATGGAATGAAACACAAAATAAAATGCAAACCATGCTACAAGTATTGCAGCCAATGCTATAATATTTTGGGCTTCTTTGTACCTTTGTAATCCATGAAATTCTCAAACAAGATTCTCTCACAAACGCTTGTACAATTATGTTTGGACAAGGGTATAGATCACATAATAATTTCCCCTGGCTCGCGCAATGCTCCGCTTACAATTGGTTTTGGGGAACATCCATCTTTTAAGTGTTTTAGCATCGTTGATGAGCGCTGTGCGGCTTTTTTCGCTTTGGGAATTGCGCAACAGCTTCAGAAGCCCGTCGCGGTAATTTGTACTTCCGGTTCAGCTTTGCTCAATTATTATCCAGCCGTGGCGGAAGCTTATTACAGCGATATTCCATTAGTGGTTATTGCTGCGGATAGACCTTTAGACCGAATTGATATAGGAGATGGACAGACAATCCGCCAGCAAAATGTTTTTGAAAACCATATTCTTTACAGTGCTAATTGTTTTGAAGGCGATGAATTTCAGATTAAAAATGAAACCGAAATAAATATTGCCCTGAACACAGCATTAGAGCTGAAGGGCCCAGTGCACATAAACATTCCTTTTTCGGAACCTTTATACCATACGGTGGAAAACCAATTAGTTTGGCCACAAAACGTACCACCACATATAGGTGTTAAAACTTTGATGGAAGATTTAAATCCCTTTATTGAAAAATGGAATCGCAGTAACCGCAAAATGGTTTTAGTTGGGGTGTTGCCTCCAAATAGTTTGGAACAGCGCTTTTTAGAGCAACTGGCAAAAGATGAAAGTGTTTTGGTTTTGACCGAAACCACTTCAAATCTGCATACTGAAAATTTTATATCTTCAATCGATCAACTTATTGCTCCTTTATCGGACGAGGATTTTAGCAAACTGCAACCTGAAATTTTACTCACATTTGGCGGAATGGTAGTTTCCAAAAAGATAAAAGCATTTTTACGTAGTTATTCGCCAAAAGAGCATTGGCACGTAGATTCCAAAAAAGCATATGATACCTTTTTTGTATTAAAGCATCATTTTAAGACAAGCATAAATTCTTTTTTTGCTGAATTTCTTCCAAAGACACTACCGTTAAAAACCGATTATAGAAACCAGTGGCTAGCAATAAAAAACCATAGATTGCAACGGCATAACATCTACGAATCTGAAATTCCATATTCAGATTTTATGGTTTTTTCTGAAATATTTAAATGGCTTCCAAAAAATATTCAGTTACAGTTGAGCAATAGTGCTACTATCCGCTACGCGCAACTTTTTGACATAGACACTTCGGCAGAAGTTTTTTGTAATCGAGGGACAAGTGGAATTGACGGGAGTACTAGCACTGCAGTTGGCGCAGGCTATGCTTCAAAATTGCCTACTGTTTTCATAACGGGCGATCTTAGTTTTTTTTACGACAGCAATGCGCTTTGGAATAATTATATCCCAAAAAATTTCAAAATAATAGTTGTGAACAATGGTGGCGGGGGTATTTTCAGAATTCTGCCTGGCGAAAAGGATACACATCTTTTTGACACCTATTTTGAAACAAAGCATGGCCTAAGCGCAAAAAAGCTTTCGGAAATGTATGGTTTTGAATACGAATCGATTCACTCAAAAGAAGACTTAAGGATAACACTGGAAAATTTCTTCAGTATAAGTGAAAAACCTGCTTTGTTGGAAATTTTTACACCTTCAACGGTAAATGACAAAGTGCTTTTGGATTATTTCAAGTTTATTTTATAAATATCCTTTTCCCCAAATAGCAGCTTCCGTAAGGTTGTCGAACATTTGAAAAGGTTTTTTACAAAACTTAGCCTCCAGTTCGGCATTTGTGTGTCCCATTTCGTTATAATTTACCACTCCTACGGCCCGTAGCGTGGGCACTGTATTCAAATACTTGTAATCCATTGGCTTAACGGAATAGGAATGAACACGATTAGAAATATAGACCCATGGTTTCGCTCCCAGATAATTTAGGCCCTTGAGCAAAATGGAAAATCCGGTTTTATATGAAAGTACCACACCCTCTTTCGCTTCAAAAATAACAATGCCGTTATAAAAATAAACCATGCCAATATCTGTTTCCAGTTTTTTCTTTAACTGGAAACCCTGAGGAAGGTTATGTGTAACTATTTTTTCCATTTTCAGCGTGAATTTACATTTTAAGTTTCATTTGTACATACGTGTTCGGCATTTTTTTCAACAATAATGCAGTACCTTTGCGGCTATGATAAAACTGGGAGAATACAATACTTTGGAGATACTTCGGGAAACCGAACCTGGGCTATATTTGGGTGATGACGAGGAAAATGTGGTGCTTTTGCCGCACAAGTATAAGCCCGGGGAATATGAAATAGGTGATGAGATTTCAGTTTTCATCTATCTTGATAACGAAGAACGCCCCATTGCCACAACGCTGGATCCTTTTCTGCAACTGAACACATTTGGATATCTAAATTGTAGTGATGTAACTGAATATGGCGCTTTTATGGATTGGGGATTGGAAAAGCAACTATTTGTTCCGTTTAAAGAGCAGGCCCGCCTGATGAAAAAGGGCAATTGGTACATTGTCTATTTATATATTGATGAAAAAACCAATCGTTTGGTTGGAAGCAGCAAGACAAACCATTTTTTACAGAATGAAACCCTGACCGTAGAACCTTTTCAGGAAGTTGATATTTTGGTTACGCATTTAACCGAAAAGGGGGCGAATGTTATCGTTAACGGCCTGCACAAAGGACTGATCTATATAGAAGATATTTTTGAGGACATACGAACGGGAGATAAAATGAAGGCTTTCATTAAAAAAATACGCCCCGACAATAAGATTGATATCGTCCTGCAAACCCCAGGGTATAAAAGTATTGAGCCTAACGCAAACTTTATAAGGGAAGAGCTTGAAGCTGCAGGCGGATTTTTACCGCTTCACGACAAATCTGACCCTGATTCTATTAAAAATATGTTGGGAATGAGCAAGAAGAGTTTTAAAAAGGCAATCGGGACGCTATATAAAGACAAGCAGATTGTAATTAAAGAAGACGGAATAGAACTGATTTAGTTAGGTTTTTCTTCAAATTCGGGGCAGTCAATGCGAACGGCTTCGGTTTTTAATGGTTTTTGAAGAAATTCACAATAATCGCCTCCATCTTTTTTACTGTGGAACTTGCACGTAAAACATGTGCGTTGTACACTGATAATTCCAGCTTTGTTCAAATTGTAAATAAGCTTTACGATGGCTCCGTAAACAGTTTCCATTTGCTCACTATCAAAAGAATCAAATTGTTTTTTTAACGGATTTGCATAATTTTCGGTCACAGAGACCAATTCTTTTCCCTTTTCCGAAAGCGCTATGAGATAACTTCGGCTGTCGGGTTTTGAATAATCCTTTAAAATTAATTTTTTTTGTTCCAAAGATTTCACAGCATCGCTGATGGTGGGCTTTGTAACATCAAATTCCTTAGCGAGATAACTAACAGTGCAAAGTGAACTTTTGTGATAGGCAATAAAAATTAGTATTTGAATCTGTATTGGACTCACGCCGGATTTTTTTGCTTCGGCCCAAAGAAGCGTTCGGAAAACTTCCGAAATCCGTTCAAGACCAACCACTATTTTATTGCTCACACTTTCTTGCTGAAAGGAAGTATCGAAAACACTTTTTTTCATAATAAAGCCTGTTAAGGGGTAAACCCTAACAGGCAAAGTTAGTATTCCTAATTACTTTTTTCAAATTTTTTAGGTACAGTTTTCCATTTCCAAAATATAAAAACCTTTATCGCGTATTGCTGTCTCTATTTCAAAGGTTGCATTTTCAATATGACAGAAATTGCATCTTTTTGAATCGAATGCTTCAGTTTTAAACGGTTTGCTATCTATATACTGTTTGCCATAACCATAAATTTGATTTTCATCCAGTGTCTCTTCAGATACTAAAATATCGAAATGCATTCGCAATCCATTCTGTCTTTTCACGTAAGTGTCCCAAACCGCTATTTTCATTATCAATTTATTTTAACGGTATAAGGTAATGACAAATTACCACTGGCTACACTGTAAACTTCATACACACCAAGCATTGGCTTGTCCATATTTTCTGTATTTACCTGCATATAAGCGGCTACGCCATCATAATTGAAACTGGTTTGATTGTTCATTCTGTATTTTGGAACCACAACTTTAATAGTGTTTTTTATTGCCTTAACCCCATAGCCAGGAGAGTCCATATACATTGGCATTCCAGGGTTGGTGGGTGGAAGTTTTACTGCTGAATCATCTTTCTTAAACTGCTTTACAGCAAGTCCTCCTTCAACCCTTTTATCTTCAACCAGAACAACCCAATGTGGATGCCAGATTACACCATCATTGTCATATTTACTGTCCATATTCTCATCCCATAAGGGAGTATCGTCAAAATCCGGGTGGGAGGTAAGGGCCAACGCTACAATTCCATCAGTTTCACTGAAACCAACATCTGTAGCCTTTAGGGAGGTTGGAAAAACATAACCCAAAACAGGAGCACCGTTCATTTTACCGGCAGGGATCGGAGTTGTGGCGCCTGCGTTTCCAGCTACCGTTATTTCCCAAACCAAGACACCTAAATCAGGGTGGTTTGTGACTTCGGTCTTTGTGATTTTGAAATCATCATTACCATATTTTGGGTTTTGTGAATGCGCAATAGTAGCCAATAAAAGTGCTGCCATTATAAATATTGATTTTTTCATCTTTTGTTGTTTTAAAAACAAAGGCTTTCCGAAGTAAACCTTTGTATGATTAATTATTTTTTTAAATCGGCCATAGAAGCACCGTAGTTAATGTGCAATACATTACCGGTAGGGGTAACCAACGCTGGTACGGATTTTACACCTGCATTTTCAGCTTTTAGTATTTGTGATTTTTCCTCACCTAGATGAACCACCTCAACTGTAGCGGGATCCAACAGTTCAAGGATTTCGTTTTCGGCGTTTACGCATACAGGACAACCTGCGTGATAAAAAACAGACTTTTTCATAATTAATAAGGATTTAAGTTTAACAGCAATATTGCTCCAACAAATATAGTAAGGAATCCTAACTAAATAAAAAATTATTTAATTTTTTTTTAAATGCTTCAAAAAAATAATTGGTAAACGCGATAAAGTTAGTGGATTGTATGTATTGTGGGCTATTGTGAAGGCGTTGTATAAATGCCATAATCTACATAAAAACCGCTCCGTCGAGCAGGACGTTGATAATAGCCGTAGGTATAAGGCATAAGCTCTGGTCTTAAAAAACCTCGGGATTCTTTATACGCTATGTTTTTAACCGAAGTAGAACCATCTGCAGTGTAGGTAGTGTTGCCGCCATAGACTCCATATTCACGTGGATCCAGTGAAATTTGGATGTTGGATTTTACATAATTTTGATTTGCCGCCATTACATCAAACATACTCACTGGTTCGCGATAGTTATTTTTGTCCATCTTAAAAGAAGGAAGTTTTTTCAAACTTTTTGTTCCAAAGCTAGCGTCAACTGGAATGGAAGTTGTTAATAAACTCTCAACTTCTGGCAAGCTCACAAAATCCAATTTAAATTTATTGGACTCAAAATCCAATTGCGCCGAAGCAATCAGCGGAAAGAGAAAAAGAAGAATCAGCAATTTTTTCATCACGGCAAAGGTAACAAAAGTTAGGCCAAGTTTAACCCAATCTATATTCAAAACGCTGTGAAAGATTGGTTATTATAAACTCAAACTTTTGGCGGTACTTTTAGGCACTGCATCTTGATGAACTGTTATACTTATCGCCTTTAAGCGCATATAGGCCTCACTGAAATATACATAACCACCGTTGGCAACACGCGTTTCATCGGTTCCCCAGCTGTTTTTTACTTTGTAATATTTAGTACCGTTTTGATCGTGAAGCAATCCAGTAATGTGCATTAAATGATCGTCTGTGGTATCATAATTTTCAAATTCTTGCTGGCGGTATTCTTGTGTGATTTTCTTTTCGGGATAAATACCTTGTAGCGCCTTAACATTGTTTTCAGCATTTTCGGGAATGACCGCAACGCCATCTTTGGAGGAAAATGTTTTTTCACTTACATCGCAATCCAATTCAATGGTAAAGCCGTTTTCCAAAGCATTATCAATGGTTGTAATCATTTCATCCAATGGAACATTGTAAAAACTGCCATTGCTCCAGTTGTCGGGAATGTTCAATATAAATTTTGAATAGAAGGGCGCTTGAGTAAAGCTGGTAATGTTTACATAATCTTCTGGTTTTATTTTGGTCATTTCCAAAAAGGTTTGTGGCGTGTATTGCTTGCCTTCAAAAGTGAAATTGGTTACGTTTTTACCAATATATGCATCCAAAACCCCTTCAATAGCGGCACGCCATTTTTTGCTCAGTTTTCTTCCTGGGTTGTCAACGTATGTTTTCAACATTGCTTCAAGCACAGCGGCCATTTCGGCATGGTTGTATGTGGTTTCTCCTTTAAACAATCCGCTAAAAGCTTCTTCAGGAACCAGTCCAAATTTTTCAACGGAATTCATTACATCGTGCGCCAATCCGCCTTCGCCAAACTGCGTGCGACCTTGTCGCATAATATAGTTTTCGGCTTTTAATGGATACGTGTTTCGAACTTGGTACATTTCGCTCAAATCAATCCGCTTTCCCGTTAGGCGAATAATTTCGCTCTCCAAAAACGAAGTACTGCTAAAGCTCCAGCAGGTTCCGGTAATTCCCTGGCTTATTACGGGCGTAGCCTCCAAATCTGTAATGGTGGTGAATTTGTAGGCTTCTTGGGCAGTTAGG
>Ga0116152_10001651_pt1 | contig 18248 bp, 20 predicted proteins | sample AD_UKC119_MetaG_FD_89894 | JGI IMG/M metagenome (GOLD analysis project Ga0116152, IMG submission 89894) | Active sludge microbial communities of municipal wastewater-treating anaerobic digesters from Hong Kong - AD_UKC119_MetaG | ecosystem: Engineered > Bioreactor > Anaerobic > Digestate... | reverse complement strand
GGCGTGCCCCCCTTGAAGCGGGGGGTTCGGGGGGCGGCAGCCCCCCGACGCCCGGCCTAAAACGCTGGACCTCGTGGCGCCCAGCCATTACCTCTTGCCCGGAACCGGAGACGCCCATGACCCAGCCGCCCATGACCCTCGTCCTCGCCGCGCCGCGCGGGTTCTGCGCCGGCGTGGACCGCGCGATCAAGATCGTCGAGATGGCGCTCGGCAAATGGGGGGCGCCGGTCTACGTCCGCCACGAGATCGTGCACAACAAGTTCGTCGTGGACAACCTGCGCGCCCAGGGCGCCGTCTTCGTCGAGGATCTGGACGAATGCCCCGCCGACCGGCCGGTGATTTTCTCGGCCCATGGCGTGCCGAAATCGGTGCCGCAGGCGGCGCGGGCGCGGGACATGACCTATGTCGATGCGACCTGCCCGCTGGTCTCCAAGGTCCATATCGAGGCCGAGCGCCACCACCAGAACGGCCTCCAGATGGTGATGATCGGCCACGCCGGCCATCCTGAGACCGTCGGCACCATGGGCCAGTTGCCCGAGGGCGAAGTGCTCCTGGTGGAAACCGTCGCCGATGTCGCCCTTCTGGCGCCGCGCGACCCCGCGAAACTGGCCTATATCACGCAGACCACCCTGTCGGTCGACGATACGGCCGGCATCGTCGCCGCCCTCGAATCCCGCTTTCCTGCCATCGTCGGCCCGCACAAGGAAGACATCTGTTACGCCACCACCAACCGCCAGGCGGCGGTCAAGGCGATCGCCGGCCGGGTGGATGCGCTGCTGGTGATCGGCGCCCCCAATTCGTCGAACTCCCGCCGCCTGGTCGAGGTCGGCCGCGCCGCCGGTTGCCCCTATTCGCAGCTCATCCAGCGCGCCGCGGATATCGACTGGCGGGCCCTTCAGGGCGCCCGCGCCGTCGGTCTGACCGCCGGCGCCTCGGCCCCCCAGGTCCTGGTGGACGAGGTCGTCGCCGCCTTTGCCGCCCGCTACGACCTGACACGCGAAACCGTCGAAACCGCGACCGAGGACATCGAATTCAAGGTCCCGCGCATCCTCAGGGTGCCGGCGTGACGCCCCTGTTCGCGCCGACCGCGCCTCGCCTCGGGCGCGCGCCCGCCGGCCGGCATCCCCGGGCCCGCGCATGAGCGACGACGAAACCCTGCGCGTCTACCAGGCCCGCGCAGAGGACTACGCCCGCCTGAACGGCGACAGCCAGGCGCTGGCGCGGTTCATGGCCAGCCTGCCGCCCGGCGCGCGTGTGCTCGATTGGGGCTGCGGCCCCGGCAATCAGGCCAAAATCCTGCTGCAACGCGGGTTCGACGTCGATCCGGTCGATGCCTCGGCCGCGATGATCGCCATCGCCCGCGACCGCAAGGGCCTGCCCGCACGCCTGGCCCGGTTCGACGACCCGCTGCCCGGCCCCTATCACGGCGCCTGGGTCAGTTTCAGCCTGCTGCACGCGCCCCGCGCCGACCTGCCCCGCCACTTGCGCGCGCTGCACGATGCCTTGGCCCCCAAAGGCGTGCTGTTCCTGGGCCTGAAGCTGGGCACCGGCGAGGGGCGCGATGCCCTGGGCCGGTTCTACACCTATTACACGCGCGCGGCGCTGCTGGCCCATCTGGCCGATGCCGGTTTCGCGCCTTTCGACATCGAGGAACGCACTGACGCCGGGCTTGCCGGCCGGCGCGAACCGGCACTCCTGATCCTCGCGAGGAAAATCCATGCCTGAACTCTTTGCCTGGACCGACGGCGCGTGCAGCGGCAACCCCGGCCCCGGCGGCTGGGGCGTGCTGATGCGCGCGATGGACGGCGCCACCCTGGTCAAGGAACGCGAACTTCAGGGCGGCGAGGCGCAGACCACCAACAACCGCATGGAATTGCTGGCCGCGATCAACGCGCTCGAGGCCCTGTCGCGCGCCACCGCGATCACCATCACCACCGATTCGGCCTATGTGAAGAACGGCGTGACGCAGTGGATCCACGGCTGGAAACGCAACGGCTGGAGGACCGCCGACAAGAAGCCGGTGAAGAACGCCGATCTGTGGCAACGGCTGGACGCGGCGCAAAAGGCCCATGCGGTCACCTGGAAATGGATCAAGGGCCACGCCGGCCACGCCGAAAACGAGCGCGCCGACGAACTGGCGCGCGCCGGCATGGCACCGTTCAAGCCATGAGCGTGCTGGCGGTCCTCGATTACCTGTCGGTCTTCATCTTTGCGCTGACCGGCGCGCTGGTGGCCAGCCGCGCCCAACTGGACCTGGTCGGGTTCCTGTTCATCGCCGCGCTGACGGCTGTCGGCGGCGGCACGGTGCGCGACGTGCTGCTCAACCGCGACGTGGTGTTCTGGGTGGCCAATCCCTGGTATCTGGCCACGGCCTCGGCCGCGGCGGTGCTTGTGTTCTTCACCGCGCATCTGCTGGAAAGCCGTCGTCGCGCCATCGACTGGCTGGACGCGGGTGCCCTCGCCGTCGCCGTGCCCGCAGGCGTCGGGGTGGCGATCGCACTGGGACACGGGCCGATGGTGGTCCTCATCATGGGCATGGTCACCGGCGCCTTTGGCGGCCTCCTGCGCGATGTCGTCTGCAACGAGGTGCCCCTGGTGCTGCGCCAGGGCGAACTCTACCTTTCGGCGGCCTTCGCCGGCGCGCTGGTCGCCCTCGCCACGCGCCTGGTCCTGGGACCGACGCCCTGGGCCCTGATCGCCTGCGCGGCGATCACCTTCCTGCTGCGCGCGGGCTCCATGACCTTTGGCTGGCGCCTTCCGGTCTACAAATCCCGCCCGCCCCGCCCTTGACAAGCGGCGCGGCGCCCACCACCTCGCATTCAACCCTGCGAATGCGAGAGATCCCATGCCCCAGAAACTCCGCCTGACCTGCCCCGACTGCGGTCAACTCAACCAGTTCCCCGCCGACAAGCTGGGCGCCGCGCCGAAATGCGCCGTCTGCGGCCACGCCCTCAATGCCGGCAAGGTCGCGTCGGTCGATTTCCGCACCCTGGAAAAGATGGCCCGCAACGACCAGGTGCCGCTTCTGGTGGATTTCTGGGCACCCTGGTGCGGCCCTTGCCGGGCCATGGCGCCCGAGTTCGAGAAAGCGGCCAGGTCCCTCGCGCCCCGCGTGCGGCTGGCCAAGATCGACACCCAGTCGAACCCGGACGCCACCGTGCGCTACAACATCCGCGGCATCCCGGCCTTCATCCTGTTCCATGAGGGCCGCGAACTCGCCCGCCTCTCGGGCGCCCGCCCGGCCGCCGATCTCATGCGCTTCGTCGAGGAAAAGCTCGCGCTCGTCGGCTGACCGCCGATTGTCCGATCCGGCGCCCCATCGTCTTGTCGGAAATACGCACGGGGATTTTCAAGGGGTCCCGTGGACCCCTTGAAGCGGGGGGTTCGGGGGGCAGCCGCCCCCCGATGCCACCCGTGACCCGGGCTCAGCCCGGGCTCATGCCCCTGAGACGCTCGTTGCGCCGCCGCAGGATCTCCAGCGTCGCCAGCAACAGGATCGACAGCCCCACCATCAGCGTCGCCACCGCCAGGATCGTCGGCGAGATCTGCTCGCGCAGACCGATGAACATCTGCCAGGGCAGCGTCTGCTGGGCCGCCGAGCCGACGAAAATCACCACCACCACCTCATCGAACGAGGTGATGAAGGCAAACAGCGCGCCCGAGATGACCCCGGGCAGGATCAGCGGCAACTGCACCTTCATGAAGGTGCGCACCGGCCCCGCCCCCATCGACGCCGAGGCCCGCGTCAGCGAGCGGTCGAAGCCCACCAGCGTTGCCGTCACGGTGATGATGACAAACGGGATACCCAGGATCGCATGGGCCAGCACAACGCCCCAATAGGTGCCCTGCAGACCGATCGCGCTGAAAAAGAAATACATCCCGGCGGCGGAAATGATCAGCGGCACGATCATCGGCGAGATCAGAACCGCCATGATGATCCGCTTGAACGGGACATGCGACTGGCTCAACCCGATCGCGGCCAGCGTCCCCAGCGACACCGACAGCAGCGTCGCCATCGGCGCGATGGTCAGCGAGTTCCGCGTCGCCATCTGCCAGTCGGGGTTGGTGAAGAAATCGATGTAGTGCTTCAGCGAGAAGCCATCCGGATCCAGGGACAGCATTTCCGGGGTGAAGGTGAAGAAATCCTGGGCGTTGAAGCTCAGCGGAATGATCACCAGGATCGGGAACATCAGGTAGAAGAACACCAGCCCGCAAATCACGCGAAAGGCGTAGTACCAGACCCGTTGCAGGGGCGACGCATAGGAAGGAAGTGCCATGATCCGTTACCCCAGCTTGACGTTGTCGATGCCGACCACGCGGTCATAGACCCAATAGAGCACCAGCACCGCGACCAGCAGGATCGTGCCCAGCGCACCAACCAACCCCCAGTTGCCCGAGACATACCACTGGTGCGCGATCCGGTTCGAGATGAACATGCCCGACGGCCCGCCCACCAGCTCCGGCGTGATGTAGTAGCCGACCGCCATGATGAACACCAGGATCGCCCCGGCGCCGATGCCCGGCACCGATTGCGGGAAATAGACCCGCCAGAAGGCCGTCCAGTCGTTCGCGCCCAGCGATTTCGCCGCGCGCACATAGCTGGGCGGCACGGTCTTCATCACCGAATAGAGCGGCAGCACCATGAAAGGCAGCAGGATATGGGTCATCGCGACAATGACACCGAACTTGTTGTTGATCATCGACAGCCGGCTGTCATCCGCGACCAGGCCCAGCCAGACCAGGAAATCGTTGATGACGCCCTGTTCCTGCAACAGGACCTTCCACGACGAGGTCCGCACCAGCAGCGAGGTCCAGAACGGCAACAGCACCATGATGAGCAGCAGGTTCGCATAGCGTTCCTTGACATTGGCCAGCAGGAAGGCGACGGGATAGCCCAGCAGCAGGGTCATGAAGCAGATCAGCGCGCTCATCCAGGCGGTGCGCCAGAACAGCATCATGTGGATCGACTGATTGTCGGGCAGCGCCTCGACATGGCCCGAGACCATCGTGTGGTCCACCGCCGCCAGGTAATAGCCGGCCGTGTATTCGGTCGAATAGGCCTTGAGCGCGCGCCAGGTGTGAAGGTCGCCCCAGTCGTGGTTGGCCGCGATCAATTGATCGCGAAAGGGCCCGTCGGTTTCGACGTTCCAGCCGCGCACGGCGCGCTGGGTCCGGCGCATCAGGGTGGTAAAGCCCGGCACCTCGAAATTCATGCGCCGCGCCAGTTGCATCGCGGTGCGCTCTTGCGCGGCGACCTGGACGTCCTGGACCACGGCCCGGAAGACGGCCTCGGGCGGCAGTTCGGTGCTGTCCACGTCCCACGATTGCAGCGCCGCGACGGTGTTGGGCATGATGTCGCCGACGATGTTGTTCTCGACCGAGCGGAACAGCATCGAGCCGATCGGCGCGATGAACCCCAGCAGGATGAACAGCAACAGTGGCGCGATCAGCAGCAGCGCGCGGATCTTCTGTCGCCTCAGCGCGCGGGCAAGGCGGCGCTTCAGGTCGCCGCCGGTCAGGTCGTCGTCGCTCGGATGGGGATCTGTCGCCGTGCTGGTCATCACTGGGGTCCTGTTGGGTCCCGGTCCCGCGCCGCATCGGGGCAGGACCGGGACGTCGTCGGGTGGACCGCCCCGTCACGCCGTCGTGGCGCGCGGGGCCGTCCGGTCGTTCAGGCGGGCGTTATTGCGCCAGCCAGGCCTGGAAGCGGGCGTCCAGTTCGTCGCGGTGATCCGCCCACCAGGTGTAGTTGAACAGGAACGCACCCGTCATGTTCGCCGGATCGGTCGGCATGTGCGGCGCCATCGGGATGCCCAGCGTGGCATGGTTGCCGACCAGCGGCGCCGAAGAGGCACGGGCCGGACCATACGAGATATACGCGGCCTGATCGGCCAGGCGCTGGGTGTCGGTCGCGAAATAGACGAAGTCCATCACGCGGGCCAGGTGATCCGCGGGCAGCCCCTCGGGGATGATCCAGCCGTCGAGGTCGAGCATCTGGTAACCCCAGGCCATGCCGATCGGCTGGTGCTGTTCGGCGATCGCGGCGAACAGGCGGCCGTTATAGGTCGAGCCCATGAAGACTTCGCCGTCGGCCAGCAGCTGGGGCGTTTCGGCACCGGCGGTCCACCAGACGGTGTCGGCCTTGATGGTGTCGAGATGCGCAAAGGCACGCTGGATGCCTTCTTCGGTTTCCAGCATCGCATAGACCTGGTCTTGCGGAACACCGTCGCACAGCAGGGCCCATTCCATGTTCCCGATCGGGCGACGTTCCAGCGCGCGGCGGCCCGGATAGGTCGTGGTGTCGAACACCGCGCAGGCGTCGGTCGGCGGGGCCACGCCATCGGGAACCATGTCGGTGCGATAGCCGAAGGTCGTCGAGAAGGCGATCTGCGGGATGAAGCACTCGCTCACCATCGTATCGCCGAAATCGACCGAGGCGGGGGTGCCATCGGGCGCGGGCGCCAGTTGGGTGTCGGCGTCGATCGGCATCGCCAGACCCTCGTCGCACAGACGCATCGCGTCCGAGGCGACCACGTCCACCAGATCCCAGGTGACGTTGCCGGCTTCGCTCATGGCACGCAGGCGGGCCACGGCGTCGCCCGAGCTTTCGTCGGTGATGACGTTCAGCCCCGGATGCGCCGCCACATAGGGGTTGATGTAGGCGTTCACCTGCGAGGCCTGATAGGCGCCGCCCCAGGAGACGACGGTCATCTCGTTGGCCATCTCGTCGGCCGAGGCCGCACCGGCGGTCAGCGCGAGGACAGCCACGGCCCCTTTCAGAACGGTTTTCAGTTTCATGCTTAGCTCCCTAGTCGAACTGCCCGCTTGGTGTGGCGCACCGCCCTGCGGGCAGGGGCGGCGCGGATCTTGGAAATCGGGTCAGGCGTCCAGCGCCCGGCAATCCGCGGCATGCCAGCCGATGCGGATCTTCTGACCGGGGCTCATGCGGCCCTGGTCCTGGGCATTGCGATATTTCATGATGAAATCATCCTGCCCCGCAACCTTCAGGCGGATGCGGAACGTGTCGCCCATGTAAATGAATTCCTGCACCTCGGCCTCGATCAGATGGGCGTCGGGGGACAGGCGTTCGGGGTTCGATTCCACCCGCTCTGGGCGGATCGACACGCGCGTGCGCTCGCCGGCCCTGGTCACGTTGACAGGCTGCGCGTCAATCAGCGTGCCGTCGTCCAGGCGCACCGTGCAGCGATCGCCGCTGATCGTCTCGACCACGCCTTCCAGCTTGTTGTTCTCGCCGATGAACTGCGCGACAAAGCTGTTCTCGGGGCGCTCATACAGGTCCTCGGGCGGGGCGAGTTGCTGGATGCGCCCGTCGTTGAACACCGCGACGCGGTCCGACATGGTCAGCGCCTCGGTCTGGTCGTGGGTGACGTAGACCGTGGTGATCCCCAGGTTGTGGGCCAGATTGGTGATCTCGAACTGCATGTGCTCGCGCAGTTGCTTGTCCAGCGCGCCCAGCGGTTCGTCCATCAGCACCAGCTCGGGCTCGAACACCAGCGCGCGGGACAGGGCGACGCGCTGCTGCTGACCGCCCGACAGTTGCGCCGGACGACGGTTGCCGAACGCGCCCATCTGCACCATGTCCAGCGCACGCTTGATCTTCTGCTCGCGCTCCGACTTGCCGATGCCGCGGACTTCCAGCGGAAAGGACAGGTTCTCGGCGATCGTCATGTGCGGGAACAGCGCATAGTTCTGGAACACCATGCCGATGCCGCGCTTGTGCGGTGGAATGTTGTTGATCGGGCGGCCCGCGAGAAGGATCTCGCCGTGTGTCGCGGTCTCGAACCCGGCCAGCATCATCAGGCAGGTGGTCTTGCCCGATCCGGACGGCCCGAGCATCGTCAGGAACTCGCCCTTGGGCATAATGAGGTTCAGATCCTTGACGACAAGATTCTCGCCATCATAGGTCTTTTGCACGCGATCAAATACGACGAAGCCATCGGCCCGGGCGTCATTCACCGATCTTTCCCCCTGTTGGAAAGCCATGTTCTTTTCTTTGGGCCAGTAAAACCACGGGCCTCGTTGAGTTCAAGCAGTTTTCGGGGAGTGGACGCGCCGAGTCCGTCAAAGGCGACAATCGGCGCGTGTTTTGCGTCATTGGCGGGACAAACGGCCAAATTCGAGGCGCCCTGCGGTCAAACGTCCCGCGCAACGCCATGCGAAATCCGTGAACGGGCGCCCGGGGGCGTCAAATGCCAAAGGGAAAATGGTGCGGTCGAGAAGACTCGAACTTCCACGGGGGTTAGCCCACAGCGACCTCAACGCTGCGCGTCTACCAATTCCGCCACGACCGCACTGGATTGGTGGGGCTGCTCTTAGCGGGTTCCAAATCCGATGTGAAGAGGGAAAGCTGAGCCGCGCCCGCCTTTCTGCGCGCGCAGGCGCACCAGCACCGCCACCACCACCAGCGACAACGCGGCGATCACCGGCAGCGCCAGAAATGCGTGGTCCCCGAACAGCACCCGGTTCATGATCCGGCCGGGCCACAAGGTGAACACCGCCGCCGCCGACAGGCCCCCGACATAGAGGCCCTGCATGGTCTTGCGGTGGGCCGAGATGTTGCCCCGGATCGCCGCGCGCAGACCATAGGCCAGTGCGCACAGCGTCACCAGGGACAGCACGTGGATCGGCCCGAAGGGTCCGATCAGGGGCATCGAGTGGATCGCGAAACTGGACAGCGCGGTGGTCGCCATGGTCAGAATCCAGACCCGCCCGACGATCCGGTGCAGTCGGTCGCGGCGGCGACGCAGCAGCGCGACGGGCCCCAGGCCCAGGGCCAGAAGCGCGGTCAACGCATGAATCTGGATCACGGGCGGGGCGCTCAGCAGCGGGGACAGGTTTATCATTGGTCAGCCTCGTTGTATCAGGGGTCGATGTCCCTCTCCTGACGCCGGGCCCGGGCCCGGTCCAACGCGGATGCGTCAACAGCATGGGTTCCTTCGTGGGTGACAGCGACTTGCGCCTTGCGCTTCGTGAAACGCACCGGGTCTTTCGCCGACCCGGTGCCTGGCTGATGCTGGTGCTGGCGGTGGCGATTCTGACGATCTCGGGGCCGTTTGGCACTCTGGAGTCGCTGCGCCTGCCGGCCCGGCTGGCCTATTGGTCGGCGGTGGCTCTGTTCACGTCGATCAGCGGCTGGGGCGTGGCGCACTGGACAATCGGGCCGCTGCAAAGGCGCGGTCAGCCGCGCCTGATGCAATGGGCGCTGGCCAGCCTGGCGGTGGCCTTGGTGGTCATGGCCGAGGTCGGGGTGCTGAACGCCCTTGCCTTTGGCCAGGTGCCGTTCACCGCCCAGGGAGGGCTGTCGCTGGCGCTCTCGACCGTTCCGGTGGCGTTCCTGGTCACCGCGGCACTGATCTTCGCGCCGCGCCCCGCGCCCGTGGACAGCGGGGCCCCTGCCGCCCGACAGCCACATGCGCCCCGCCTTCTGGCGCGCCTGCCGCTGGACAAGCGCGGCGCGCTGGTGTCGCTGTCGGTGCAGGACCACTATGTCGAGATCGTCACCACCCGGGGCCGCGCCCTGGTCCTGATGCGCCTGGCCGATGCCATCGCCGAAACCGAGGGCTGCGCGGGTCGGCAGGTCCACCGCTCGCACTGGGTCGCGCTGGACCAGGTCGCACGCGCGCGCCGCGAGGGCGCGCGCGGTGTCCTGGAACTGTCCGACGGGCGCGAGATCCCCGTCAGCCGCACCTACCTGTCCCAGGCCAAGGCGGCCGGGCTGTTCTGAGCCCGGCCCGGTGCGGTCACTTGCCGGCGGGCATGGCCGGTTGCGGCGCGGTCGGCACAGCCCCCGGCGCCGGCCCCGCGACATGGTCCACCGCCGCCAGGATCAGCGCGTTGCGGGTCGCAGGCCCCGGCTGGAAGCTGACGGACATCGTCGCGGCACCCGGCCCGGGCACGCTGGCGCGGAACCACTCGGCCGCCAGGTCGGGGCGTTGCGGTGCGCCGATCCCCTGCATGAGGTGGTGCGCCGGAAGCTCGCCATAGGCGGTTTCACCCAGCGCGGTCAGGATCAGGGCCGAACCGATCGCCACCGGCAGGTTGTCCGTGGCATAGCCCGAGGACAGGCAGACCCGCGCCGTGTTCGCCAGATCCGGCGCCGTCATCCCCGAGGTCAGCGCGAATTGCGAGGCGCTGGCCAGCACCGCCGCCCGCGGTTGCATCCCCAGCGCACCGATGGCGCCCTGCATCGAACTGGCGATCCCCGCGCATTGCTGCGCCGCCATCTGCTGCGTCATGCCCGGGATCTGCGCCATCAGGGCCTCGCCCTCGGCAATCGCATAGCCGCGCGCCAGGCAGAACTGTTCGTTCAGGGCGAAACCGGCATCGGTCATCCGGCCAAGATCGGTATAGCCGCCGTTGCTCGAGGTGATCAGTGCGACGCGGTTGCAGTGCGACGCCAGCGACACCGCGGTTCCCGCGACCGCCCCGCCCTGCCCGGCAAAGAGGTTGGGCACCCCGGTGGCCGGAACCGCCGGCTGCGGCTGGGCCGGCGCGGCGACGCGGGTGTTCAGGCCCAGCATCTCGTCGCGCACCACAAGCAGCAGGCCCCGCCGCCCGTCGGGATGGCCCATGACCACCTGCGTCACGGCCGCGCCGCCCATTTCGTTGCGCTGATACGCCTGCAACAGGACGTCGCGCTGGAATCCGTCCAGGTCCCCGGTCGGGTTGAAGCCCATATAGGCCTGATATTGCGAGATGCCCGCGCGCGACTGGCGCCCCAGCACCCCGTCCGGAACCCCGACGTCGAAGCCGAAGGTGTTGAGCGCGGTCTGCACGGCGCGCGCTTCCTGCCGCGCGGCCGAGGACACGGCGCGCGTGCTCGGGCTGGTGGTGCGCGCGGGTTGGCGCTGGTTGTTGTTCTGGATCGCGCCGACGATCACGCCGCCGATGATCCCGCCGGCGATGGCGTCGCCGATGTCGGCGCTGGCCTGCCCCACGCCCGAAGTGACGAGCGCGGCAGCCAGCGCGGTGGTGGTCAAGGATTTGCGGATCATGGTCTTTACCCCCTGAATGCGATCATACAATGCCCGATAGCCTACGCCGTGCCGCGATTCGCACAAGACTCTTGCGCGGTGCGCCCCGTGGCGACGGGCGCGGTCGATTGACTATGCCCTGTGTGTCGCTAGGGTGCGCCGCAACGTTCAATCGAGGCGCTGATGGACTGGTCGATCCTGCCCGGGCTGCAACCCTACCCCCAGACGCTGGCCGCCATGGAAGCCCGCGTTGCCGCCATCGCCGCCGGCACCGCCCCGGAAGCGGTCTGGATGCTGGAACACCCGCCCCTCTACACCGCCGGCACCTCTGCCCGGCCCGAGGACCTGACCGACCCTGACCGCTTTCCGGTCTACACGGCCGGGCGCGGCGGGCAGTATACCTATCACGGCCCGGGTCAGCGCGTGGCCTATGTCATGCTGGACCTGAACCAGCGCGGACGCGACGTGCGCTGCTTCGTGCACAAACTGGAAGACTGGGTGATCCGCACACTGGCCGATTTCAACGTGACGGGCGAACGCCGCGCGGGGCGGGTGGGCGTCTGGGTGGTGCGACCGGACAAGGCGCCCAATCCCGATGGCACCCCGCGCGAAGACAAGATCGCCGCGATCGGCGTCAAGCTGCGCCGCTGGGTCAGCTTCCACGGGATCGCGATCAACGTGGAACCCGATCTGGGCGATTTCAGCGGCATCGTGCCCTGCGGCATTCGCGACCACGGCGTGACCAGCCTGGTGGACCTGGGCCTGCCGGTGACAATGCCCGACCTCGATGTCGCGCTGCGCCGCCAGTTCGACGCGGTGTTCGGGGCGACGTCCCCGGCGCGCGGCCCCTGAGCGGCCTGGGGTAAGGTGCGTGCTTGCACGCACCCTACGACGCGCGCAGAACCCGCCCCAGCCGCATCATCCCCTCCTCGATCATTGCGGCATCGGCGCAGGAAAAGCTCAGCCGCAAGGTGTTGCCGTTCGACCCGTCGGCAAAGAACGCACGCCCCGGCACGAAGGCGACGCGTTCGGTTTCCAGCGACCGCGCCAGCAGCGCGGCGCCGTCGGTCCCGCGGGGCAGGGTCAGCCAGACGAACATGCCCCCCTCGGGCCGGGACCAGCGCACGCCCTCGGGCATGTGGCGATCCAGAGCCGCCAGCATGGCGTCGCGCCGCGCGCGATAGACCGTGCGGATGCGCGCCGTGTGCGTGTCGAAGATCGTGCGGGCCACGTGCTCGGTCGCGATCTGGTTCAACGTGGGCGAGTGCAGGTCGGACGCCTGTTTCATCAACACCAACCACCGGATCACCGGTTTCGCCGCGCAGATCCAGCCCACCCTCAGACCCGGTGCCAGCGTTTTCGAGAACGACCCGCAATAGAGCGTGCGACACGCTTCGATGCTGCCCTTGCGCGCGATCTCGAGCGCCAGGATCGCCGGCACCGGCGTGCCGTCGTAGCGCAGCACCTGATAGGCGCCGTCCTCGATCAGCGCCGCGTTCAACGCCTCGGCCCGATCGAGCGCCGCCTCGCGTTGCGCCAGCGTCAGGGTCTCGCCCGTGGGATTGGCGAAATCGGGGGTCAGATACAGCGCCTTGACCCGCCCGGCCGCCGCCGCGGCCGCATCCAGCGGCGCGCGGTTGTCCGACGGATCGAAGCGGTCGAAGCAAGGCTCATAGGCATTGAAGGCACCCAGAGCACCCAGATAGGTCGGCCAGCCCAGCAGCATCGTGTCGCCCGGGTCCAGCAGCAACTTGCCCAGATAATCAAGCGCCTGCTGCGACCCCGACGTGATGAGGATGTTGTCGGCGTCGCAGGGAACGCCCAGATCGGCCATGCGCCCGGCCAGCCAGTCGCGCAGGGGGCGATAGCCTTCGGACACCGAATACTGCAAGGCGACTCCGGCGGCGGGACCGCTCAGCGCCTCGGCCATCGCGGTGCGAAAGGCGTCTGCGGGGAAAAGCGCGGGGTCGGGGATGCCACCGGCAAAGGACAGCACCTCGGGGCGGTCCAGCAACTTGAGCAGTTCACGGATCTCGGACGCCTTCATCCGCCCGCCGCGCGTCGCCAACACCGCCTGCCAGTCCATCGAGTCGCCTCCTCCCCGCCCGTCCGGATCCAGAGAACGCCGAGTCGCGATATAAGTCAATGGTGCTGACCATTATGCCGGATCTCCCGATTCGCCGACACGCGGAGACGGGCCATCCGCCGCCAAAACCCTCTCGGCAATACCGTTTTCCACCGCTGCAAGCCCGGTGATTCGCGTCACCACCGGGATGCTCGGCCTTGACCTGCATCAAATTTTTCCCGCCTGCGACATCAGGGGCGTTGCCGCCGCGCCCGGGGCATTCTAGAACGGGGTCAGGGATCTGCCCGGTCGTCATCGCCCGGGCGGAAGTTACCGTGCAAAGAAAAAAGTTCGCAAGGGAACGGGAGCAACGAATGGCCAACGCAGCCGCTCACGGACACGAGGACACCCGCGGGTTCTTTACCCGCTGGTTCATGTCCACCAACCACAAGGACATCGGCGTCCTGTACCTCTTCACGGCGGGAATCGTCGGCTTCGTCGCGGTGGTCTTTACCGTCTACATGCGCATGGAGTTGATGGAACCGGGCGTGCAATACATGTGCGCCGAAGGCATGCGCCTGATCGCCAACGGCAATTGCGAGGCCCCCGACGGCCACCTGTGGAACGTCATCATCACCGCCCACGGCGTGCTCATGATGTTCTTCGTCATCATCCCGGCGCTGTTCGGCGGGTTCGGCAACTATTTCATGCCGCTGCACATCGGTGCGCCGGACATGGCCTTCCCGCGCCTGAACAACCTCAGCTACTGGCTCTATGTCGCGGGCACCTCGCTGGCCGTGGTGTCGCTGTTCGTCCCCGGTGGCGAAGGCGGGCGCGGTGCGGGCACCGGCTGGGTGCTTTATCCGCCGCTGTCCACCCATGAATCGGGCTACTCGATGGACTTCGCGATCTTCGCGGTGCACCTGTCGGGCGCCTCGTCGATCCTGGGCGCGATCAACATCATCACGACCTTCCTGAACATGCGCGCGCCGGGGATGACCCTGCACAAGGTGCCGCTGTTCGCCTGGTCGATCTTTGTCACCGCCTGGATGATCCTGCTGGCCCTGCCCGTCCTGGCCGGCGCCATCACCATGCTGCTGACCGACCGCAACTTCGGCACGACCTTCTTCGACCCGGCCGGCGGCGGCGACCCGATCCTGTATCAGCACATCCTGTGGTTCTTCGGCCACCCGGAAGTGTATATCATCATCGTCCCGGGCTTCGGCATCATCAGCCACGTCATCGCGACCTTCTCGCGCAAGCCGATCTTCGGCTACCTGCCGATGGTCTACGCGATGGTCGCCATCGCGGTGCTGGGCTTCGTGGTCTGGGCGCACCACATGTATACCGTCGGCATGTCGCTGACCCAGCAGACCTATTTCATGCTGGCGACGATGACGATCGCGGTGCCCACAGGGGTCAAGATCTTCTCGTGGATCGCGACCATGTGGCGCGGATCGATCAGCTTCGAGACGCCGATGCTGTGGGCCTTTGGCTTCCTGTTCCTGTTCACGGTGGGCGGTGTGACCGGCATCGTGCTGTCGCAGGCGCCGCTCGACCGCACCTATCACGACACCTATTACGTCGTGGCGCATTTCCACTATGTGATGTCGCTGGGGGCCGTGTTCGCGCTGTTCGCCGGGGTCTATTTCTGGCTCGGCAAGATGTCGGGCCGGCAATACCCGGAATGGGCGGGCAAGGTGCACTTCTTCACGATGTTCATCGGTGCCAACCTGACCTTCTTCCCGCAGCACTTCCTGGGCCGTCAGGGGATGCCGCGCCGCTACATCGACTATCCTGAGGCCTTTGCCTATTGGAACTGGTTCTCGTCGATCGGCGCCTTCCTGTCGTTCGCCTCGTTCGTGTTCTTCCTGGGGGTGCTCTATTACACGCTGCGCCACGGCAAGCGTGTGACCGAGAACAACTACTGGAACGAATACGCGGACACGCTGGAATGGACCCTGCCCTGCCCGCCGCCCGAACACACGTTCGAGCAGCTTCCCAAGCGTGAGGACTGGGACCACTCGCACGCCCACTGAGGCCTGAGAGACCCGAAAGGCCCCGGTGCGAACCGGGGCCTTTTGCATTGCAACGCCCGGAGCCAAGCCATGCCGCCCACCGCCCTCGTGCCGCCCGGAATGGAAACGGCAACCACCGCATTGGCGCTGTCCCCCGGCGTGCTGTCGCATGGCCATGTCTTCGTCACCGGCATGACCGGCAGCGATGCCTCGGGGGCGATGCCGGACACAGCCGAAGCGCAGTTCCATAACGCCTTTGACAAGATCGCCGCCGTGCTGGCCGAGGCCGGGTTGGATATGCGCGCCGTGGTCGAAATGACCAGCTACCACATCGGCCTGCGCCAGCATTTCGACCTGTTCAACGCCGTGCGCCGGCGCTATCTGGCCGATCCCTTCCCAGCCTGGACCGCGGTCGAAGTCGCCGGCCTGCGCCGTGAGGGCGCGCTGGTCGAAATCCGGGCCATTGCCGCAACGCCGGACACGCCATGCTGACGATCTGGGGGCGGACCGACAGTTCGAATGTGCAGGCGCTGATGTGGTGCGTGGCCGAGCTGGGCCTGCCCCACCGCCGCATCGACGCAGGCCACCGCTTTGGTGGCACCGACACACCCGAATTCCTGGCCATGAACCCAAATGGCACCGTGCCCGTGCTGCAAGACGGCGACGCCCCGCCGCTGTGGGAAACCGGCGCCATCCTGCGCTATCTGGCGGGGCGCTACGGACCCGAATCCTTCTGGCCCGCCGATCCCGTGGCGCGCGCCGACGTGGACCGCTGGGCGGAATGGGCCAAGATCAACATCGCGCTGGGGTTCACCGGCCCGGTGTTCTGGCCCGTCTGGCGCTTTCCCGAAAGCCGCGATCCGGTGGCGCTGGAGCGGGCGCTGTCGGCGCTGGACGCAAAGCTGCGAATCGCCGAGGACCGCCTGTCGCGCCACCCGTTCCTGGTGGGCGACACCCTGACGCTGGCAGATATCCAGTTCGGACACATCCTGTATCGCTATTTCACCATCGACATCGCCCGCCCCGCCTTGCCCGCCCTGGCATCCTATTGCGCGCGCTTGACCGAACGCCCGGCGTACCGTCAGCATGTCATGGTCTCGTTCGAGGCCCTGCGTGCCTGATGCCCTATGAACTGACCCTCGACGGCCCCGTTCGCGCCCGGCTGCGTGCCTGGCCCCACAACGCGCTGAATCCGCGCGGCTTTGCGATGGTCATCGGCATGACCGCCGCGACCTTGGCGATGCCGCTGATCGCCGTCCTCGGCTCTCCGGTGCTGTGGGGGCTGCTGCCTTTCGCGGCGGTCGTTCTGTGGGGACTGTGGTTCGCCATCGACCGCAACTGGCGCGATCGCCGCATCCTCGAGGACATGAGTCTGACCCGCGAGGGGGTGGTGCTGGTCCGCACCAACCCGCGCGGACCACAACAGGAATGGCGCGCCGATCCGCACTGGATCACGCTGACCCTGACGCCGCGCGGCGGCCCGGTCGAGCAGTATCTCACCCTGCGCGGCGGCGGACGCGAGGTCGAACTGGGCGCCTATCTGATGCCCGACGAACGCCAGCGACTGCACGCCGATCTGTCGGAGCTGCTGATCCGCCTGCGCAGCTATCAGGACCCGCTCAGGTGAGGCGCGCCTTGACCATCGGCCCGACGGCGCCGAAATCCATCTGCCCGGTGTAGCGCGCCTTCAGCGCATTCATCACCCGCCCCATGTCGCGTATCGACCCGGCCTCGAGCTCGGCCACCACGGAATCGATGGCGACCGCGACCTCGTCCTGGGACAGTTGGCGCGGCAGATAGGTCTCGATCACGCCGATCTCGGCCAGTTCGCGTTCGACCAGCTCTAGCCGGCCGCCTTCTTCATAGGCGCGGGCGCTTTCCTGGCGCTGCTTGACCATGCGCGACAGGGTGGCGGTGATTTCCTCGTCCGTCATCTCGCGGTCTTCGCCCTCGCCCCTGAGGGCGATATCGCGATCTTTGATCGCCGCGTTGATCAGCCGCAGCGTGGACAAGCGCAGCGTGTCCTTCGCTTTCATCGCGGTTTTCAGGTCCTCGGAAATCCGGGCGCGCAACGACATCGGGTCGGTCCTTGGCTGTTGAAACAGTCGCGCACCATACTCTTGCCCGGGGCCGAGGGCAACGCCGGAGGGACCACGCCCCCACCCCCGGATTTTCCCGTTCGATACCCTTGACAGTCCCCCGCGAATGCCTCACATAGCGCCGCGTGGGGGCTGTAGCTCAGATGGGAGAGCGCATCGTTCGCAATGATGAGGTCAGGGGTTCGATCCCCCTCAGCTCCACCACTTTTCCCGTAATCGACTGAAACCTCAGGATTACGCGGGCAATCAGACACTTGCATGGATTTTCCGGGCCTCGCCCGTGGCGCGGCAGCGGCGTGTGCGCGACTCTGCGCCAACGCGCCCGGGTGCCGAGGGCCCGGCCGGGCAGGGCCCTCGGGGTCAGCGCCTAGCGGATGCCGTTTGCGCGTTGCAGGGCGCGCACATAGCCGACGATCGCGCGCACGTCGGCCGTGGTCAGCCCCTCTTGCGGCGGCATGTCGCCAAAGCGCCAGTGATGCGCGCGCACGCCGGTCTGGACGGCCCGTTGAAAGGCCGCGTCGGCATGATGGCCGGGACGGAAGAAGGGATGCACCAGCGGCGGCCCCATTCCCTGACGGCCTGCGGCGTTCGGGCCGTGGCAGGCGGCGCAGACCGCGTCGAAGGCCGTGCGCCCGATCTGTTCCAGCGCCGAAAACCTGTCCGGCAGCCGGACCTCGACCATGGGATCGCCGGGTTGCGGCGCGGCGGGGCCGGCGGGGGCGCCCGACGCGCTTGCCGGGAGGGGCGCCGGGCGAGCGCCCAATAGGCGCCGCCGGCGGCGGCCAGGACCAGCGCCCCGGCCAGGAGAAAGCTCTTGGTGTTCATGTCTGACTCATGCGTTTGCGAGGCCGCCGAGCGGCCCACGGTTCAGGGACGGCGTGTCGGGCACGGGGCCCGCCTGCGGTCAGGACCGTGGGGGTCGGGGATCGGGCATCAGCGCCCGCTGCGCGACGACCGGCGCGTCGAACGGCCGGGGCGCCAGGCCGGGCGCGCGCCGCGCAAGGGGGCAGGTCTGCGGTTCGACCGCGACCGCGGCGCAACCGGACACCATGCCACACTGGACGCAGTCCGG
>Ga0116152_10001650_pt1 | contig 18282 bp, 18 predicted proteins | sample AD_UKC119_MetaG_FD_89894 | JGI IMG/M metagenome (GOLD analysis project Ga0116152, IMG submission 89894) | Active sludge microbial communities of municipal wastewater-treating anaerobic digesters from Hong Kong - AD_UKC119_MetaG | ecosystem: Engineered > Bioreactor > Anaerobic > Digestate... | reverse complement strand
GTAGCGCCGTTTCCTGGTTCACCCGGGGTCTGCGTGCGCTCCACCGGAAGCTACAAATGCAACAACCGTTACCTTCCTTCTATCGGGTTTGCCCCGTGATGAGAAACTGATAGGTGGTAAGGGTGAAAGGCTTTCAACCGCGATCTTTTACCTTTAATCTTTATTGCATGACCGCGACAACTTGCCCCGCTTTACTTCTCAGCGCCCCGTCCTCTGGCCAGGGGAAAACCACCGTCACTGCCGGCTTGGCGCGCTACCATCGCAACCAGGGCCGCACGGTCCGGGTGTTCAAAACCGGCCCGGATTTCCTCGACCCGATGATTCTGGAGCGAGCGTCCGGCCAACCGGTCTATCAACTCGATCTGTGGATGGCCGGGGAACGCGACTGCAAGGCCCTGCTCTACCAAGCCGCGCAAGAAGCGGATTTGATCCTGATCGAAGGGGTCATGGGCCTGTTTGACGGAAAGCCTTCCAGCGCCGATCTGGCCGGTTTATTCGGAGTTCCAATCCTAGCGCTGATCAACGCTCACGCCATGGCTCAAACTTTTGGCGCGATTGCTCACGGGCTAGCGCACTACCGCCCAGGTCTGCCGTTCGCCGGTGTGCTGGCCAACCGGGTGGCGGGGCCAGGCCATGCTGAGTTGCTGGCTGAAAGCCTGCCACCTGAGACGCGCTATTACGGCTGGCTGCCGCGCGATGGCGAAATTACCCTGCCGGACCGGCATCTGGGCCTGGTGCAAGCGGCAGAAATCGCGGATCTGGAGACCCGTCTTGATGCGGTGGCCGCCTTGATCGCTAAAACAGGGTTGGCTGAATTGCCGCCGTCAGTCCCCTTTCCCGCCATGACGGTGGAACCTCTGCCGCCCCTGCTAGAGGGTGTCCGGATTGGCATCGCTCACGACATGGCGTTTGCCTTTCTCTATCCGGCCAATCTGGAGACGTTGCGGGCGCTGGGCGCGGAACTAACCTTCTTCTCGCCCCTGAACGATGCCGGGTTGCCGGACGTGGACGCCGTCTATCTGCCCGGCGGCTACCCGGAATTGCACCTCGATACCTTGGCTGAGAATGCAACCCTGCGCGCGGCGCTGCACCGCCACCACGAATCCGGCAAACCGATTTATGCCGAATGCGGCGGTCTGCTGTACACCCTGGAAACGCTAGCGGACAAGGCAGGTTATCGGGCGCCAATGCTCGGTTTATTGCCGGGCCATGCCGCCTTGCAAACCAAGCTGGCAGGATTAGGGATGCAGTCGGTGGAATTGCCGGAGGGTGAATTGCGCGGACATACGTTCCATCACTCGAAACTGGAAACGCCGCTGCACGCGTTGGCCTATGGCCGCCGTCAGCGCGACGGCAAACCGGGCGAGGCCGTCTACCGGGCCGGGCGGCTGACCGCTTCGTACCTGCATCTGTACTTTGCCAGCCACCCGGAAGCCGCCGCCCGCTTGTTTCTACCCTGATTAAACTGCATCAAACCGGTCAAAGGTCATGGTGAACTGACCGCGGCCGTGGGTCATGCCGCGCAGGTCGGTGATATAACCCAGCAACCGGTCCAGTGCGCAATCGCAATGGATAATGGTCATATCCCCTAAACTGGTCGTGTCCCGGATCACTGCCCGGCGCGCCTGCAAATCACCCATGACCATCCCAACATCGCTTTCGGGCACAACTACCTCGGTGGTCATGACCGGCCGCAGCACACGGCCACCCGCCCGGATCAGCGCCTTGCGCACCGCCTCGGCAACGGCAATACGCAACGCTTGCGGGCTGGAGAGCGCACCGGACAGCTCGACCTCCAGCACCCGCACCGCCAAATCCTGCAAGGGCGCACCGGTCGCTGGACCATTGGCCAGCCCATCTTCAGCGCCGCTGGAGATAGCTTCTTTCTGTAGCGGATTCAGCTGGGCGCCTTCTGGCCGCACCACCGGCTCCGTGGTCACGGTCAGACCCGCGCCGCGCGGCAACGGTGCGGCCGCCACTCGCGCCCCGGCTTTCATCTCCAGCTTTTTGCTGTCGGGTTGCTCAATCACCCGATGAAACAAGTGATCAGCTTCCGCGGCCTGCTCAATCGTTTCGCGGGTCACCACATCAGGATTGCCAACCCGGATGTTGACATGGAATTCACGCTGCAACCGTTCGCCAGCGATCTGCAAATGCAATTCACCCATACCCCGCAACACCCGCTGACCGGTCTCCTGATCCTCCTCGACGCGCAGCGTAGGATCTTCCTGTTGCAGTTTGTCCAGGGCCTCCAGCAGTTTCTCCTCGTCAGCACTGGACTGAGGCTCAATCGCCAGCCCCAACACCGGTTCACGCGTCTCAATGCGCTCTAGCCATAGCGGATCACTGGGCGCGCACAGCGTATCGCCAGTGGTTGCCCAGCGCAGCCCGGCGATGAGCACGATCTGCCCGGCAGCCGCTTGATCGAGCCGGATTTTGTGATTGGCATCCACCTCGAACAGCCGCGCCGCACGCTCGTGACGCACGGTTCCTTCCGGACCGGGAATCGCCACGTCATCACCCGGTTTCAGCATCCCCCGATAGATCCGGGCAAAGACATGGCGGCGGCCTTCCCACATCTGCACCTTGAATGCCAGCGCCGCCAGCGGCCCATCGGCCTCCATCGCGACCCATTCCTCGTTACCATCGGGCCGATGCGCCAGACTGGACGGGCGCTCAGTGGGGGCTGGCAACAAGCGCAATACGCTATCCATGACCGGCTGCACCCCCTGATTGCGCAAGGCGCTGCCAGCGAAACAGGGAAAGACTTTGCCGGCCAATGCCGCTTGGCGCAGTGCTGCCCAGACGGCATCCGGGTCCGGTTCCTCCTCAGCCAATACCTGCTCAGCCAAGACATCATCCATCTCCGCCGCCGCCAGCAACAGGCTTTCCCGCCAAGGCCGCATCTGTTCCCAAACCGCTTCATCGCAGGGTGAAATATCCACCTGCTCGCCGCGTCCACCGGCGAAACGCCAGCGGGTTTTATCGATCAGGTGAATGATCGTGCCGTCGTAATCGGGCAATGGCACGGTCACCGCGACCGGTTCGGCACCCAGCCGCTCGCGCACCGTTGCTAGCGCACGACTGAAATCAGCGCCAGGGCGGTCCAGTTTATTGACGAAGAACAACGCAGGTAACCGGAACCGGGTACGCTGCCGCCAGACCGTCTCGGTTTGCGGCTCCACCCCGCGCACCCCATCCAGCACGATGATGCAACCGTCCAGCACGCGCATCGAGCGTTCCACCTCGATGGTGAAATCGACATGGCCGGGCGTATCGATCAATTGAATCAGATGCTCCCGCCAAGGCAATCGGGTCACGGCTGCCGTAATGGTAATACCATGCGCCTGCTCCTCAGCCATATAGTCCATGTGGGCCGCACCCTCGTGGACCTCGCCGATCTTGTGAGAGACACCGGCGTAATACAGGATCCGTTCTGTCAGAGTCGTCTTGCCGGCATCCACATGCGCGGCAATGCCGATATTGCGCACTCGCGCAAGATCCGGAGCGTTAGACATGGGAATTCTCGCTTAATCAATCCGTCGACATTCGAAATAAAACCGCTTCTCATCGGCTTCGCCCATGGAAAAGGTCTTTCTAGGCAGTGCGCCATCACGGATTACCGTGCGGAAAAAATCTTCCTTGGCCAAAGCCGGAAGATAGAAACCGATATTACCGGGTTGTGCGCCAAGCTGTTCCAGGGTGTCCTCGCCGTGGATGTAATCGATCCGGGCCTCAGGCTGGTTTTCCAGGTATTGGTCCAGAAATGCCTGCAAACTGGCCACCGGCAGCGTGAGCCGCGGTTGTTCGATCATCAGAACACCGTGATGATGGCCGCTGGTGAAGGCAATAGCATGACCCTCAGATCGTTGCGCCATCGCTTGCCATGCCTGCCGCGCAGCTGCCCATGACGGGTGATCGATGACCGTTAGCACTGAATCCTGAGCCGCGCAGAATGCCGCGAGCGCTCCCAGCAGATGATCTGGATTAACGCTGAACACAACACGGTGAATGGCTTCAAACTCCAACCCTTCATCATGAAGATTGACCAATTCAACCAACGCATAACGGGCTGGGTGATGCATGATGGCCACGGGATCAGACGCGGTGCGCTTGAGATTCTCCCAAAGGGTCTTGGCGGTCGCGAAGGAATGATTGCCGTCGCCCATCGCGTACAACAACACTGGTTCATCCGTTACCCCATACCGGTCATTGAAGATCGCCGGACTTGCCAGCCCTGTTAAGCGCTCAATGACCCATTGGATCAACAATGGATGGTCAAGCCGCCAGCCGCGCACCCGGCCGCAACCCAGCATCAGAGGAACGTCATATAACAGTTCCAGCGGTTCGGAGAATAGCGGGTCGATCACGCTGCATTCAGGATCATCAATCAGCACCATGACATGCGGCAGTTCCAGCGGCGCATGCGCACGCACGCGCACACGCGGCGGCAAGCGTTCCAGAATGGTGCCTTCAGTGGGGCGAATCAGCGTCTTAGCACCCGGACTGAAATCGTAATGTTCCAAATCCAGTGCCACCATAAGCCCTCGCCGGGTTTGGCCCCGCGCTGTCTCGCGCTCAACCAGCACCATGCCCGGTGCGTGCGGCGCCAGCACGCCCTCAATCAGATAGCGGTGCATGGCTTCATGAATAGCGGCGATGCGTTGCGCCTCGTCAGATGCGCCCAGATACACCTCCGGCAGAATCAGCCGTAAGGTCGAGGGCGCTTCACCGACTAACGCTTCCACCCGCGCCCAATAGTCTGGTTGTGAGGTGTATTGGTCGCAGGCAACCACCGCCCACTTTGTAAGATCCACGCCGGCCCGAGGCAGCAGCAGTATGGGAAGCTGTAGGCCGATTGGTGCAAAATTCATGGATGGTGTTACTCCCCTGATGAGCGGCGGTATGCCTGACATTTTTAGTGAAAACTAGGTAAGCCTACAAATTTGTCTCGTTATCCGCCGCCGTAAACAGCCGAGCGATGGCCCACTTTGACCACCATGACAACGAGCTCGTTGTCATAGATCTCATAAATGATGCGATAGACTCCCTGTCTGACCCGATAGCGTTCCTGGGCAGAGAGCTTTACGCAACCCTCCCCCCGCGGGTCATCACGCAATGCTTCAATTCGCTTCAGAATGCGCCCAACATCATCTTTGGGGATGCTCCGCAGATCCTTTGCTACGGATTTCTTGAAAGCAAGCTCATAACTTGCCATGTGCTTTCAGATCTTTCAGCAGCGCCTCATAGCTCAGAGTCGGCTCATTAGCCCTCTCTTCGAACGCACTCAGATCCTCCTGATCTTCACGAAGCGCCAATCGAACAGCTTCGTTGACCACTTCCGAAACTGATTGATGGGTATTGGCTGCTTTGACCTTCAAGGCACGGTGAATATCAGAATCAAAATAAATCGTTGATCTTTTAGATAATTCACTCATATTGATACACCTCCAGGATGAAGCGTAATGCTATGACGTTATAACGTCAATTGAGCTTCCTTGTCTTGATTCCTTCATCGAATCGTCATCTTGCTGTTGCTGCCATTCCGGAAAATCCAGCGCATGGCTATTGAACAAATTTTTCATCCTAACCACGCCCGGCTACGGCTCAGTATCGTCACGGAAACTTATCCACCGGAAATTAACGGCGTCGCTTTGACCATCGCCCGCTGGGTCCAAGGTCTGCTAGCACGCGGCCACGCCGTGCAACTCATCCGGGTACACCAAGGGCGAAATGATCATCCGCAATCCAGCGATACGCTGGAAATCCTGCCCCTGCCCGGCTTCCGGATTCCGGGTTATCCGCAATTACAGGGCGGCTGGCCTGCACAAAAGCCCTTGTTAACCCACTGGCGGCAGAACCGTCCCGATCTGATTCACATCGTCACGGAAGGACCGCTCGGTTATTCGGCGCTGCGTGCAGCGTGGCAGCTGGGAATTCCAGTTTCAACCAGTTTCCACACCAACTTTCATAATTACAGCCGCCATTATCATCTAGGCTGGCTGGCGGCACCGATTACCGCTTACCTGCGGCATTTTCATAATCAAGGCGTGCAAACGCTGGTCCCAACGCAGGAATTGGCTGAACAACTCCGGTCCATCGGTTTTCTGCGCACCCAAATTTTAGCGCGAGGGGTCGATACCCGCCTGTTTTCACCGCAACATCGCGATACCCGCTTGCGCCAGCAATGGGATGCTGCTCCGGACACACCGGTGGTTTTGTATGTTGGACGGCTCGCCGCAGAGAAGAATCTGGAACTGGCGGTCACGGCTTTTCAGGCCATCCGCCAGATGCAGCCTAAAGCCCGGCTGGTCTTGGTCGGCGATGGCCCCCTTACTCCCCGGTTACGTGCTCGCTATCCTGATTTCGTGTACTGCGGTATGCGGCAAGGCCCGGACCTCGCGGCGCACTACGCTTCGGCAGATTTATTTCTGTTCCCCAGCATGACAGAGACTTTCGGCAATGTGATCCTGGAAGCATTAGCCAGCGGCTTGGCGGTCGCGGCATTCGATTATGCCGCCGCACACGCTCATGTCCAACCGGGTCACAGCGGTCTGCTCGCGCCATTTGGCGATACTCATGCATTCATCGCTGCTGCAACCACTCTGACGCAGAACGTGAGCACACTCCGGCACATGGGCCAAACAGCCCGCCAGGCAATGCTGCAACTCGATAGTGAATACCTTTACGACCGGCTGGAAACCCTGTTTTTAACCGCTATACGAGAAAAAATTCCGGCGTAATATTGCAATTTCTTGCACAAATCAGGGCAAGGACAGCCTGGCATTCATCCATGCTTCACCGGTTAGTAAAGGTGTTGCAATGCATTCTTCTTAAGCTGGAAGCCTTCCGAAATGCTGTCCGTGGAGGCTGCTTTGAGCACCGAATCGCTCGTTGTAAATGACCTCATCCGCGGTTTTACCGCGGCTTCAACCCTTCCGGCCTCGGGATCGCGCGCCCTTGATGTAAGGCTGGCCCGTTCCCGGGAGGACATTCAGGCGGCGCAGCGCCTGCGCTATACAATTTTTGCCGGGGAAATGGGCGCCCGGTTGCACAACCGGATTCCCGGCCTCGATCACGACCGGCTTGATCGCTATTGCCAACATCTCATTGTGCGCAACACTCTGGGTCACGTGGTGGGTTGCACCCGTATTCTTACGGCTGAGGCTGCCCAGCGCGCTGGCGGTTTCTACTCGCAGACTGAATTTGATCTGGCACCGGTGCTGGCCCTGCCTGGGCACTTTATGGAAATCGGCCGCACTTGCGTCCATGCGGACTATCGCAATGGCGCAACCATCAGCGCCTTGTGGTCTGGGCTGGCCGCATTTATCGCCGGACAAAAAATCGATTACCTGATCGGCTGTGCCAGCATCCCGCTGGGCGAAGATGGAGGTAGCGAGGCGCGGGCGCTGTATGCGGAACTGGCGCGGCGGTGTCTGGTTTCAGAGCCATTGCGCGTCAAGCCTCACCTGCCGTTACCGCGCTATGACGGCATTGCCCAGAGCCGCTTCGTGGTGCCGCCATTGTTGAAAGCTTATCTGCGGCTCGGCGCGCAAATTGGCGGCGAACCCTGCCTGGACCCCGATTTTAACGTTGCTGACGTGTTTATTCTGCTATCCACCCAGCAGATTGAGCGGCGTTATGCCCGGCATTTTCTGGATCGGGATCAGTGATCACCGCATCGCCTGACCGCTCTCCTTCTCCAGGAGAGAGAACCATGCTCAAGAAACATTACCGGGCATGGCTGGCCCGCGCGGGCCGGCGAAGCATACGCACTCCATTGCTGGTATTGCATATTCTAGCCGGGGTGATGATCGCTGCCGCACTGGGACCCGGTCAACAACGGTCTTATGTCTCCACGCACCCCTTGGTGTGGTGGAGCCGGGGATTGTGCTGGATTCTCGGGGTCCGCCTGCAACCGTCAGGAACGGTGTGCCAAGGACCGGCGTTGTTCGTAGCCAATCATATTTCCTGGCTGGATATTTTTTGCATTGCCGCCGTTTGTCCAACCCATTTTCTCGCCAAGCAGGATGTCATTGCCTGGCCGCTGTTTGGCTGGTTGTGCCGGCGGGCTGGCACCGCTTTCATCCGCCGCGGGGAGGACAATGGAGCCGCCGCGGAACACTTGGTTTGGCGCTTACGGCAAGGCGAGCGGGTGCTGGTGTTCCCAGAAGGCACTTCAACGTCAGGGGGAACTGTCCGGCGGTTCTTTCCCCGGCTGTTCCAGGCCGCGATCCTTGCCCGCTGTCCGGTACAAGCCATCGCCCTGCGTTACCCCCGGCGTGACGGCGTCGATGGCCCCCATCCGGACATCCCTTTTGTTGGCGATGATGAGCTGCTGCCGCATCTATGGCGGTTGCTGGGTGAGCCGGCAATCATCGCGGAACTGCATTTTGGAACGGTCCATGCCATACCCCACCCGTCCCGCGATATTCTGGCCCAGTTGACGCATACTGAAATCAGCGCGCGCATCTTGCCTCGCCCTGAGCATGATTCGCACCTCCTTCACTCCCCTATCCCGGCCCTTTCCCAAAAGGAGAGGGAGGGTAACGGTTGATCTGATACCGCTTCTGAAATACTAGACAGCAAGACCCGTCCCCTGCCGGAAACCCAAGGCGCGTATCAGCGTCCAATAAAGCCATATGCTTAGCACTGATCAACCCGTAGAGCCCTACGGTTACAATCACGGTGTGAGAAAAGTGGCGAGATTTATCCTGGCTGGGGCCATTGGCTGTTCTAAACCCAAGCAAAAAATGCATAAAAAACTGTGCTTGACGGCATTGCTCCTGCTGTTTTTTTTCTTTGCGCCGGTATTGACCCCTGCCTATGGCGCAGCAGTGGTCTCGACCGAACATGCGACGGTGACCCTGTTAAGCGAACAGCCACAAGCCGCACCGGGGCAAACCCTGTGGCTCGGTCTGCGCTTCGAGCTGATCCCGCACTGGCATGTCTACTGGCGCAATCCCGGCGCTTCAGGCACTGCACCCGTCATCCGCTGGACGCTGCCCGGCGGCTGGACGGCCGGCGGCATCCACTGGCCGGTGCCGAAGCGAATCCGCTTCGGGCCGCTGACCAACTATGGTTATGAAGATACCGCCACTCTCCTGGTCCCGGTCCAGGTACCTACCGGCCCGCTGGCTACGGGTCCGTTAACCATCACCGCCGACGCCGAATGGCTGGTATGCCATGAGGCGTGTATTCCCGAAGCTGGACGCTTCACCCTGGAGCTCAATCACACCGGCGACCCTTCGGCCGCAGCCGATGAAATCCGTGAGCTCTTCACTACCGCCCGGACACAGTGGCCTGAAGCCGTAAACGGTGCCGGCCACTACCGCCTTGATAGCGATACCCTGAAAATCTCCGTCAAAATACCCGGCATGACGACGCGCCCGGCTGATATCTGGTTCGCCGCTCATCAATGGGGTCCCGTGGATGCCAGTGGCGTCCAGTCCTGGCAGCAAACCACCGAGACTTTCCAGTTGCGCGTGCCCGCCGGCGATGTGCCACCGGCGGGCGATGCGCTACTGGAGGGACTGCTGGTGGTGGAATCCCTGGACAACGGTTCGACCGTGCGCCGGGGATATGCCGTGCAGCTCATGGCCGGGCCGCCTGTGGCGGAAAGTGGAACCCTGGGCTGGATAACGGCGCTGGGTTTCGCCTTCCTCGGAGGATTGATCCTGAACATCATGCCCTGTGTGCTGCCGGTGCTTGGCATCAAAGTATTGGGTTTTGTCCGGGAAGCTGGCGCGAATCGCGGGCGCCTGGCACTGCATGGGCTGATGTACGCCGCTGGCATCCTGGTCAGTTTTGCACTGCTGGCGGCGGTTCTGCTGATGCTGCGGGCCAGCGGCGCAGCATTGGGCTGGGGCTTTCAACTCCAATCCCCGGTGCTGGTGACCCTGCTGGCCTACCTTCTATTGCTGACCGGACTCAACCTGTCCGGGGTGTTTACTGTGGGCAGCGGGTTGATGGGTGCAGGCCAATCCCTGGCAGACGGCAGTGGAGGCCTTAATACCTTCGCCACCGGCGTTCTCGCCGCAGTGGTGGCAAGCCCGTGCACCGCGCCGTTCATGGGGGCGGCTCTGGGTTTTGCCATCACCCGCCCGGCTGGAGAGGCGCTCGCCGTATTCCTCGCTCTCGGTACCGGTTTTGCCCTGCCCGTTGTGCTGCTGAGCCTATGGCCGGTTTGGATCCGGTTCATTCCCAAGCCAGGACGCTGGATGAAACGCTTTCAGCAGGTTCTGGCCTTCCCGATGTATGCCACCACGGCGTGGCTGCTATGGGTGCTCAGCCAACAAACCAGCGCCTATGCCTATGGCGCTGCCCTGGCGGGTCTGATCGTGGTGGCTCTGGCTGCATGGGTGTACGGCCAGTGGCATCCACGGGGCAGGCGCCTCGCGCTGCTGGGTGCCGGTCTGACCGCTGCCCTGGTACTGATTCTCAGCCCGCTGGCGACATCGGACCCACCCGAGAATTCCCGCGCCAGCCAGGATCAGCAGCCCTGGTCCGACCAGCAAGTGCAGCAACTCACTGCGGCAGGACGCCCGGTTTTCGTCAACTTTACCGCGGCCTGGTGCATCACCTGCAAGGTCAATGAACAGGCCGCCCTGGCCACGGAACACACCCGGCAGCTTTTCGCATCCCGCTCCGTGGCCTATCTCGTGGCCGATTGGACCCGGCGCGACCCTGCGATTACCCGCCAGCTGGAACGCTATGGACGCAGCGGCGTACCGCTCTATCTGTTGTATTCACCGGCCACCGGGCAGCCTGTGATTCTGCCCCAGCTGCTGACCGGAGACATCATCGCCGAAGCCATTCACGCCCTTTGAAGAACCGGAGAAAGAGCATGTTCAAATTGTTATTCCGTTCCGCTTTCATCACCCTCGCTCTGTATGCCTGCAACGCAAGCGCCGCCGTGCGCGTAGGCGAACCGGCCTTCGCGTTCGAAGGTGTCGACACGCAGGGCATGACCCAGCGCTTGGCCGATTACCGGGGCAAGACGGTGGTGCTGGAATGGACCAATCACGACTGCCCCTATGTCCGCAAGCATTACGGCGCCGGCAATATGCAAAAGCAACAAAAGGAAGCAGCAGCACAGGGCGTCATCTGGCTTTCGGTGATCTCCTCAGCCCCCGGCAAGCAAGGCTACGTGAGCGCCGCAGAGGCTGACGCGCTGACCCAATCCCGAAACGCGGCGCCCCATGCGGTCATCCTCGATCCCGAAGGGACGATCGGCCGCGCTTACGGAGCCAAGACCACGCCGCATATGTACATCATCGACGAAGCCGGCACGCTGGTTTACATGGGCGGTATCGACAGCCTTACCACCGCTGACCCGGACGATATTCCCCAGGCCACACAGTATGTGCGAGTCGCTTTGCAGGAACGGGCGGCTGGCAAGCCGGTCAGCATGCCGGTAACCCGGCCCTACGGCTGTTCGGTCAAGTATTGACGCTGATCGGTGGCAGGAGAAACATGATGCAGAAAAGCAGACGGGATTTTTTGCAGCAATGGGCCGGGTTCGCGGCCGCTGCGGCAGCGCCCGGCTGGGTTCATGCCGCGATGCTGACCCCTCGCCAGACAGCGGGACCTTTTTACCCTCCGCAGTTACCGCTGGATAACGACAATGACCTGGTGCATGTCACTGGGCTCAACACGGTGGCGAAAGGCGCCATCACCGACCTGTCGGGGCGTTTGCTCGACCGTAACGGCAACCCGTTGCAAGGAATACGCATTGAGATCTGGCAATGCGATGCGAACGGGCGCTATCGGCATCCTCGCGATTCCGGGCAGCAACCGGTCGACCCTGGGTTTCAGGGGATCGGACATACCCTGACCGACGGTGAGGGGCGTTACCGGTTTCTGACCATCAAGCCGGTGCCGTATCCGGGACGGACTCCGCATATCCATGTGGCTGTTTACCCGAAAGGTGAGCAGCCGTTTATCACTCAACTCTACGTAGCGGGCGAACCGCGTAACGCCCGCGATTTTTTGTACGATCAGGTACCGGCGGAGAAACGCCACCTGGTGACGGCAGAATTTGTCCATGCCGCAGCAGCGTTACCGGATGCGGAACTTCAAGCCCGCTGGGACATTGTTTTAGGCGTGCCAGGGACCGGTGGTTGATGCTATCCAGCGCTCCATGCGCATCTGTTCGGGGTAACCAGCGCTCCATGCGCATCTGTTCGGGGTAACTCGCCTGGGTATAGGCCCGTTGAAATGCAATGCCGAGCGCTTCGTAGAGAATGAAAGATTTTACGCTACGCTTTTCCATATCGACTGTATCGTTAAGGACACAACAATGAAAAATATCCCGCTGTCAGAAATGCTTGGCCAGTTGCGTGAGGAATTGCTAACAGCACGGGCCAAGAGTGAAGACTCAGACCTGAAATTCCAGATCGAAGACATTGAGATTGAATTGCAGATTGTCACCACCAAAGGCGGCAAGGGCGGGGGCGGAGTCAAGTTCTGGGTCTACACCTAACGGCGAAGCCGTGACGATCGTATATTGCACTCAATCTTTTTCAGCTTTCTACTTCCAACTTATTCAATTTAGAAACAAAGTGTCAGGAATCTAAAATCCTTGCAGGAAAGCCCTGAGCACGCTGTTTTGCTCAGGGCTTTAACTCGCTGCTGCCCAATCCGGTATCGGTGGCATCTCCGGCGCGTTGCATGGCTCCCTCGCCATGACAATCGCCTTCTGGTGATCCCAGCGCAGAATTTCCAGGGTGCCATTAGGCCGCTCCACTAATGCGGTACAACTCTCGACCCAGTCGCCGTCGTTGCAATACAGCACCCCGTTGATCTCGCGCAGCGCGGCATGATGAATGTGCCCGCAAATCACCCCGTCCAAACCGCGCCGGGCCGCTTCATGCGCGGCCGCCGTCTCGAAGCGGGCGATGTAGGCCGCAGCCTGGCCAATCCGTTGCTTGAGAAAGCTGGCCAGCGACCAATAAGGATGATTCCAGCGCCGCCGCCAACGGTTATACCAACGATTGGCGAAAAGCAGCAGATCGTAAGCCCCGTCACCCAGCCAGTGCAGCAATGGCCCGCTACAACGCACCGCGTTATCGCACTCATCGCCATGCATGACCAGGAAGCGCCGGCCGTCAGCGGTGACATGGAGCGCTTCCGGGACGATTTCAACGCCACCAATGTGTAAATCGAGATAGTCACGCGCCACCTCATCATGGTTGCCCGGTATGTACAGCACGCGAACTCCGGCCTGCGCCTTGGCCAGCAGGCGCTTGAGCACTTCGCCATGCACGGCTGGCCAGCGGCCCCCTCTTTGCAGACTCCAGAAGTCGATCAAATCGCCCACGAGATAAATCCGCTGACATTCACTCTGGCGCAGAAACTCAAGCAGAAATTCAGCCTTGCATTCCTTGAAACCAAGATGAACATCGGAAATCCATAGGGTGCGTAGTTGCAGAGAGGACATGGAATTAACCACCGAGTTTTTGCCCGATGAAATGGAAATAGCGCCAGCCGCCGCCATAAGCCTTGTGGAGAGCCGTGGTAACCGGCTGACAGAGCGTGTTCAGGCCGGGCAGTAAATGGCCGTCCATCCGCACATGATTCATACCCATCCAGCGCCGGAACCCCGTGATGCGGGTATCGTGAAAGTCCACGACGGCCAGCCGCCCCCCCGGTCGTAGATCCCGCATCGCCGATGCTAGCGCCCGATTCCAGCCTGGGTTCATCATCGATAAACAGTAAGAGAATACGATTAGATCGAAGACCGGTTCCGGATACAGCGGCCAGTCGTAACACTGTTGCAGTAGCGTGACCGGTAACTGACGCGCTTCCAGTTTGCGCCGCGCCCGCGCCAGCATGTCCGCCGATAAATCCAAGCCGGTTACCGCGGCTTCTGGAAATTGGCGGGCCAAACGGAGCAGGTTGCCCCCGGTACCGCAGCCGATCTCTAAAATATTGCGCGGTAAATTCACATCCGAGGCAAGCGCGCGGATCAGCGCATTCCGTCCGAAGAGGAAGCTCCAACGGGTTGCGTCATAAATCCGGGCATGCCAACGGTAGTAACGAGCGAGAGCGGCATGGCCGTTATCTGATGCGCCGGTCCAAACACGATTGCCCGGCTGTGTCATAACACCTCCGCGAAATGCAGGCTGCCATACGTGCCGGCCCGATCCTGGGGATGCAGCGGTCCGGTCAATGCTGGGAAAAATTGCAACGCTTGCCGGGTCCAGTCCGGCAGAAAACGAAGATCATCACCCGCCGAACGCAGTAAGATCCGGCTGCCAGGACGGCTATTGGCCAGGATCAGCCGCCATTCTTCTTCCAAGGCCTGAGGCTGATGCCAAGCCAGCCAGTCTTGATGATCCAGTAACACAAAATGGCTGTATGCGCCGGGGTGCTGGTGCAGGAAACCGCTGACCGTGGTGTCGTAAGTGTGGACTCGATCCCGATACGCGCGGAGATGGGAAAAATTCTCCTCGCAGAGATAGTTGGGGCAACAGTGTTCCGTGTAGGAACCGGTCAAATAAGCCCGCCAGAAGTAGTTATCATGAATCAGCACCTCAGTGAACACATGACGCAACTTGTCACTGATGTAACCGATCACACCGCTGGGATATTGGTGCTGAATCAATCGGATTTGCGGGCGCGGCACTCCAAGCAGCGCCAAGGCTGCGGGCTGGCGCAGCAGCCAGGTGCTGAATCGTCCCCACAGTGCTGGCTCGATCTTCTGATATAGCTCGCGTTGTTCTTCCAGCGTCCGGGCATCGAGCAGGTCGAATAGATAGCCGCGCAGTTTGCGCCCTGACTTGAGCAATTGCCGGCTGACCAGCCAGGCGATGGCTCCGCAAGTGCCGTGATAGTAGAAGGAGCGTTTACGGTTGGCCGTGTCGAAATAGGCAATCTTCTGATCCCAGAATGCCGCTGTATAAGCGGGTAGCCGCGGACGCACCGACTGATACAATTCCCGGAAACGCGGATGCGATCCCCGGCGGAACATCTGCTCCAAATCGCCGAAATCGCCATACCCAATCAGCGCCAGCTTAAGTTGCAGAAGGGCATTCTGCCGTGGATTCACATCGACCGCATGAATCGCCGCCGGCATGTCCAGCAAGTAGTCCAAGGCATTACAGCCCGCGCTGGTCAACACCACCACTTGGCTATCCTGATCCAAATTTAACAATTGCCGGTCGATCCGGGGATCTTCCCAGCACATGTTGTAGATCAAATAACGCTGGTGAATCGTTTTGAATAATAAATCATGGGCTTGATTGCCGAGCTGCGCGCCGAGTTTCCTGACCATACCGCCTCGAACCAGGGTTTAGAGAAGTCGATGAGCGAGGAAGTATGCAAACGCATGGTAACGAAATGATGGCGCTGCCATGACAGTTTGGTTGGATTGCCAAGAAGACCGGTCTGTGTTTGCGGATCTTCCAGGAATGAAACCTCACGCCGCTATCAACGTCTCTTAACACATGCGATCTCCTTTATTCCGGACCTTATTCCGCTTTTTCCTGCTGGCATTTCTGGCGCTGGCCGTGGCCAGTTGCAGCGTTCTACGCTTGGCGTACTACCACATCGATTATTGGCTGCTCGGCCAGGTTGAGGATTTCGTGACGCTAAACGCTGAGCAGCGCGAATGGCTGGAGGTGCGGCTGCACGCGCATCGGCAATGGCATTGCCGTACCCAGTTACCGGCTTATGTTGAATGGCTCGATGCATTGTCAGTGGAAATTGCGTCTCCAGCGCCAGACCCGATCCGGCTGGAAGCGCTTGCCCAGCGCCTGGATTCTTTCATCGATGCGATTCTGGCGGAATTTGCGCCAACGCTGGCAGAGCTGCTGGTGCGGCTCGATCCGGCTCAGCGTACCGGACTCTTCGCCCGGCTGGATCAAGAAGTCATCGAAGCCCGCATCAAATATCTGGACCCGCCCGCCGATGAGCGGCAGCGTGAGCGAGCTGAGCGGCTGAAAAAACGCTTGAAGCCCTGGATTGGCGATCTGACCATCGCGCAGTCCACCCGTATCCAGCAGTGGAGCGCGGCTCTGGATCATCAAGGCGGCGGGTGGCTGGCCCACCGCCAGCGCTTGCTGGAAGCGGTGCGCAATATCTTGAGAGGATCAGATGCCGGGGCCGCTCGAACACAGTTAGCGGGCCTGTTCCAGACTCCGGCTGCCGTGCGCACCGAGGATTACATTCGTCAGGCAACCCAAAACCGGATAGAAGCACTGGCGCTAACAGTTGATTTGATACGGCTGGCTACCAGCCAGCAGCGCACTCGACTTAAAAAACGCATCGGCGGTTTGCGGGCGGATTTGCAGGCGATCAGTTGCGGCGACTCCACGCTTGCTGCATCTCTATACCGGATAAGCGCTGAAACTGGCTGATCTGAAGAACTATCACTGGCGTTTTTTTCACCAATCCAGGTTGTTGCAGGTCAGACAAACGGTTGCGTGCTCAGCAGAGCGGTTGCTGCAAACTTATCCACAGAATCTGTGGAAAACCCATTCATCCTTCCGTTCTTCCTGTTCCCTGAGAAGAGGAGACCGGGGCAGGGAACAGAGAGGGTCAAGGCGCTTTTTCCAGATGCTGCCGGGCGCTGTCTTGCATGAAACGATTGATATCCTTTTCAAACTTCTTCAAATCTCCGGGGCGGGCCGGCACGGATGGCGGTATGGCGGTATTCGCTGTTTCCGAGGTCACCACCGGCGGCGGTGGTTTATGGCCAAGCCATTGAACCAAGGTCATGCCAATAATGGCCAGCACGGCCAGCAACATCACGATACGCATGGCGGTTTCCTCATTAACCAATCAATTCAAGAAAGACGAGCGCTTCCTCCGCTTGAGAACTTCGAGCCGCACGGGAATTTGACCTTGGCCGGTTCGGAGAAAGCGTAGCTCACGAGCCGCCTTGTGCGGCCAATCAATGATGGCTTTTGATCACTGGGCCAGACAATCGGCAATCCGCACCGTGCGTTTATTTTTCCGGTTGATCACGCGCACACTGGCAGGCAGTAACCTCACCCCCACCCCTCTCTCACGGAAAGAGGGGCCGGTTGCACAATAATCTCCAAAGCGGTCTCAGGCGACCATGAAGACCCAATACTGTGCGCCTTCTTCCTCGATGTAAGGACCATCCGGCACATAGTGAACCAATTTCACTGTTTCCTCTTCCTGCAATTTCTGGCAGAAAGATTCGAAATTTGAACGTTCGCAATAGCTGTTACGAGTGCTAATGAAGATCAAGCCATTTTTCTTAGTGACCCGAACCAGCTCCAAAAGAGATTGGGGCGGTACATGCCCTAGTGTGAACACTCCACAGGAAACAGTGACATCATACTGATCATCAGGATAGTCTTTCATGCGTTTAGTAAGGTCAACATTACCACGCAACGAACGGTAAACACCTTTTTCTTTTGCTTTATCAGCCATTTCCTGGCTAATATCGAAACCATCGATACGACGGTATCCCAAATCGGCCAGTTCCTTGCCTACCAGGCCGGTACCGCATCCTGCATCGAGAATGTTGATTTCCGGATTCTCAGGATCGACTGCCACGTCATCGTTAATCGGCAGACGCTTCAGAAGATCAGCGATGTATGCAGGTCCGCTATATTGCTCATTACGCACATCGTCATCATATTTATCGGCCCATTCTTCATAGTAGGCCTTGAGGCGCGAGGCATCGCCATCTAGCGTATGTGCCTGTTTAACAGCATCCCAACTGGACACTTTGCCGGCTTTCATTGTCATCGTAACTCCCATAACGTTTAAGGTTTGGATGAGCACTTTGTCAAGCAGCCCCTCTATCTAATCAAGCAATTAGAGGAAATCGACCAACGGTTATGATGAAGCATTTGCAGGCCAAGACTACCCAAAACACTTTTCAGCATAACAAATAGAATTGACCGATGTTTTCAATCAAATGCCTTTCGAGCGTCTTCTGAAGACTTTAAGATTTCAATAAATAAATTTTTTTAGATATAATTCAATATCTAATTAATTTCGATCCGGAGATAATCCCCAAGCACACAAAAAATTGCCCGGTTTCGGCACCGGTAACACCAGTCACGGATGCGCCTTCCCCAGGCGGAATCGTCATGCAATACATTGCATCGGAGCAAGAACACCTCTTGTCTCTTGATGATCTAGACTCTAACCATGTGGATCAACCAGCAGCCGGAACCTAAAGGGAAAGACGAACACCAAGAGGGGATTTTATTGGAAGCAGTTATTGAAATTCCGCTGGGCAGTTTTCCAAAACGCGGCTCGGCCGGCCAACTGGATTTTGTATCCCCATTCCCCTGC
>Ga0116152_10001648_pt1 | contig 18297 bp, 17 predicted proteins | sample AD_UKC119_MetaG_FD_89894 | JGI IMG/M metagenome (GOLD analysis project Ga0116152, IMG submission 89894) | Active sludge microbial communities of municipal wastewater-treating anaerobic digesters from Hong Kong - AD_UKC119_MetaG | ecosystem: Engineered > Bioreactor > Anaerobic > Digestate... | reverse complement strand
CCTTTTTGAGGAGTGCGGGCGAGATGTTGATCTGTTTTTCTCGCGAATTCACGAGTTGGATGGTGTCAGCGGTCATGTAGTTGCGCCACATCGTATATATGAAATCGAATTTATGACGTGCAACTGTGACCTTCACGTGGTTGCACACGTCGATTCGCCAAAATTGTGCGAATGCTCGCGTCAAAGCATTCTTTGCATGATGCATTTTATGGCGCCTGATGAAAAATACATCGTAACCCGCATCGAGACAGTGTTAGAAGGGGCGCCGTCGTGCCGGTTCTCCATCACAAGAACTACATAACACCTGTTTTCGACGTGATTCCCGTGCGTTGCAAATACGCCGCTTTTTACGCTATACTGAAAAAATTGGAAGGCCGACGAGCCTGAAGGAGTATTATGTTGCAATATAAAGAAGGTATTTCACTTCATGAATATTCAATGATGCGTGGGTTGGTCGGCTGGCAGTCTGTTATTGATGAGCAAGCGGAAATCAGTATTGCCAATTCCGCGTTGGTGCTGTCATGTCGCGATGAGAATGAGAATCTAATTGGCGTGATTCGCGTGCTGTGTGACGGCGGATATTCGGCATACATTGCTGATCTGATTGTAATTGAAGAGTATCGAGGCCAAGGCATCGGGACGGAATTGATGACGCGGGCGATGGCCTTTTTGCGGGGAAAATTGAAGAATGGATGGAAGATGATGGTGACGTTAGTGGCCGCCGTCGGAAAAGAGCCGTTCTATGAACGCTTTGGATTCATTTCGCGTCCGACACCGGAACACGGGGCTGGAATGAGCCAGCTGCTTACCTTCATGGGTAATAATGAATCGATACCTGAAGACGTGAGTCAGAAGAGTTCTGAAAAGGAGAATTAGTTTGCATCCGGATATTATTTTTGATTCATATTCGCCAGAAGCAACGGAACGATTTGGTGCTTTCCTTGGTACACATCTCCTGCCGCGTGAAATTGTCACGCTAGACGGAGATTTGGGCGCGGGTAAAACCGCGATGACGCGGGGAATTGCACGCGGGCTTCATGCCGTATCACGCGTGTCGAGTCCGACCTTTACGATTGTGAATGAGTATTCCGATGAGAACGGAAAAGAAGTGCTTTTTCATTTTGATACGTATCGTTTGCAAAACGGCGACGATTTTCTTGATGCCGGCTTGGATGAATACTTTTACCGCGACGGTGCATCCGTGATTGAATGGGGAAATGTCATCGAAGATGTACTTCCGGAGGACCACATTCGCATTACGATTGAGGGTTCTGGTGAGCAAAGACGAATTGCTTTGACCTTGAATGCTCGGCTGAAAACAGTGACAGGGGATTTTTTGGATTTTATTTCAGGTGATGCTCAACTTTCAACTGTGAACGCGTTATAATATACGCGAAGACTTTATCTTCCGAGGAGGACAACACGATGCTGATTTTAGCTTGCGATACGTCCAATACTTCATGCTCCGCTTGTTTGGCCACGGAGTCCGATGTTTTGGCCTCTTCCTTTATTTCGATTGGTCTGACGCATTCCCAGACATTCATGCCGATGGTGCATGATTTAATGGAAAAGGCGGACATGTCCTATGACAAGCTCGATGCAATGGCCTGTACGGTCGGGCCCGGATCATTTACCGGCATCCGTATTGGTGTCAGCGCCATAAAGACGATGGCGATGGCTGCCGGGAAACCGGCTATTCCGGTGTCTTCCCTAAAAAGCCTTGCCTATCCATTATTCTCATATCCGGGATTAGTCGTGCCGATGATTGATGCACGAAATCACCGTGCCTTTTTTGCAGCCTATTATCACGGACGCGAAGTGATTCCGGAGGGTGTAAGAAGCGTTGATGAAATTGTGCAATTATGCGATGACTGGCGCGATCATAACGCCGCCGGCGAATCGATTATCACATGCGGTAATGCATGTAAGCTTTATACCGATGCTCATGACAACCATCGCGATGATGTGATATTTGCCACCGGATTCACGGAGATTGATGCAAAGAATGTGGCGGCGCTTGCCATGGAGTCCATTTTTGATATGAAGGACGCACGCGAACAGCTCGGAGAAACGTTCGCGCCGACGGCACTTATGCCTGTTTACCGTACATCGGCACAGGCCGAACGCCTCTCAAAAGAAAAAGGCGACGAGAAAAAGGATATACCGATTCAGTACTATAAGGCGTAATAACCGGGGAGACTTGCGATGACAGTGATTATCCGAAGAGCGAATCTTGCTGATTTACATGATCTTCATGAGATTGAAGTCGTTTCTTTTGCGCGTCCATGGAGTGAGTCGGCGCTTCGAACATTTATTGAAGCGGATACTTTTCGCACCTGCCTCGTTGCTGTGCTAAAAGAGGATCAGACGAAGGTCGTCGGATACATTGGATTGCAATATGTGATGGATGAGGGCGAAATCTCGAATGTTGCAGTTTTACCGCAATATCGCAAGGGCGGTATCGGGTTTATTCTTCTCGAAGCAGCGGAGAAATTTTGCAAAGCGAAGGGGATGCGGAAACTCCATCTCGAGGTGCGACCGAGCAACACGGGAGCCATTTCGCTTTACGAACACTTTGGCTTTACGAAGGTCGGTACGCGAAAAGCATATTACGAAGATACGGGCGAAGATGCATGGATATACACTTACAATATCATGTCAGAATCACAATAAATCATGTCTTGTTTTGCTGATTTTGCCACAAAAACACGAAAAAAAACGGATGCGTTTTGAATCGGTTGACATCGCCGAAAAGTGTCCATATACTTTGACTATAAGCGCATTTTAAGGAGGAAATATCATGTTATCTCGTCAGGTTGTTTTTCAATGTGATGCAGCACTTCAGATGAAGGCTGTTGCCGTTCTTATCCAGAAGGCTTCTTCCTTTAAGAGCAGTATTTATTTAACCAGAAATGGCAGAAGAGCGAATGCGAAGAGCTTGCTTGGCGTTATGTCTTTAGGTATCGAGAATGATGCTGAAATTGAGATTAGCGCAGATGGTGAAGATCAACAAGAAGCCGTCGAAACACTTGCCAATTATCTTTCAAATCCGAAGGTATCTTAATCGAATACGGCCTGATTGCCGTTCAAACCAATACCGGGAGATAAAATGGAAGACGTTTCCAAGAAAGAATTTGATGCCAGACTTGACTTAGTACCAACGAATCCGGGAGTATACCTGATGAAGGACGCCTCGGATTCTGTTATTTATGTCGGAAAAGCGAAAAATCTAAAAAACCGCTTGCGTTGCTACTTTGGAAAGAATCCAAAGGGAAACGAAAAGGTAATGGCGATGATTTCTCATATCGCCGATTTCGAATATGTCGTGGTCGGAAGCGACCTTGAAGCGCTCCTTTTGGAGAGCAATCTCATCAAAAGATATCAGCCACACTACAATATTTTGCTTCGTGACGATAAGGGTTTTCCCTATGTCTGTATTACGATGCAGGAAGAATACCCGCGTATTATGAAGGTTTTCCGTCAGGATAAAGCAAAAACGGGGGCAAAGTATTATGGTCCGTTTTTGGGCGGCGATTTATTCCGCGCATTACAGGCACTTCGCGAGATTTTTCCGACGAAAACCTGTAATAAGGTCTTGCCGCGTGATATTGGCAAAGGTCGCGCATGCCTGAATTATCATATTGGGCAATGCGTGGGGCCGTGCCGTGGTGATGTGCCCGCGTCACAATATCGCGAGGTAATGGAGAATATTTGCCGGTTTTTCGAAGGCAAATATGACGGCTTGCAGAAAGAACTCGAAGAGAAGATGATGGCCGCATCGGAGAAGATGGATTATGAGACGGCATCTGTGTACCGAGATCGACTCCGTGCCTTGAATGCGATTATGGAGTCACAGCATGTGTCATTTCGACATGACACTGATCGTGATGCGATTGGGTTCTATAAAGACGCAGGCGAGATGTGTATTCGTAAACTCGAATTGCGCGAAGGCCGTATTATTGGCTCTTCTACCTATTTCCTGAAGGATGAAAATGAGAGTGATGCCTCGATGCTTGAAGCATTTCTTATGCAATATTATCCGACGGCGGCAAGCATTCCGCCGGAGATTCTCATTCCGATTTCCATTGGCTCGAATGAGCTGGAAAGTGAGGACAAGGAGACGTCGACAGCCGTGGATGCGGATACTTCAAGCCACGTGAATGAGACAAATAACACGATGGAACAGTATTTACATGATCTTTGCGGTCATAAGGTGACGCTTCGCGTGCCGCAAAGAGGCGATGGCTTGTCACTTTTAGAGATGGCGAAGGCCAACGCAAAGGAGGCGTTACGCCGTCGCATTTTGCGTGTTGGCTCGAGTGCGGCGAGTGTCGATACGGCGTTGGAACTCTTGGCAAAGAAGCTTAATATGCCGACTATTCCACATCGCATGGAGGCTTATGATATTTCGAACCTCGGTGCTGATGATCGATGCGGCGGCATGGTGGTTTTTACGGAAGGCCGTCCAGACAAGGCGTGCTATCGACTTTTCCAGATCAAGACGGTCGAGGGGCAGGATGATTACGCGTCGATGCGCGAAGTGCTGACGCGGCGATTTTCCCATATTGGGGATGAGAATTTTGCTAAGAAGCCGAATCTTGTGCTCATGGATGGCGGCACGGAGCATGTGGCTGTTGCGATGAGTGTAATCTCGAAATTGCCGGCCGAAGCGGGAAATATCTTTGTCGCGGGTATGGTAAAAAATCGCAAACACCAGACGTCCGGACTCGTGCTCCCGAGTGGAGAAGTCATTGACCTCCTGGACAACGCACGAAATGACGAAGAAGCTATGGTTTTGCTACGATTGATTGCCGGCGTCCAGAACGAAGTGCACCGTTTTGCGATTACATATCAACGAAAGCTTTCGAAGAAAAGAAATCTCACATATAAGCTCGAGTCCATCGAGGGAATCGGGCCGACGAAACGGAAGAAGCTTTTGCAAGCCTTCGGCACGATAAAGAAGATTTCGGAGGCTTCGGTCGAAGAATTGAACGCTGTAAATGGAATTTCTGCGACAAACGCGGATGCGATTTATCTCCATTTTCATGCGAAAGGAGAAAGCAATACATGAGTCTTTTTGCTATGGCGGACCTACACCTATCTTTGTCGACAAATAAGCCGATGGATGTGTTTGGAGATTCGTGGCGCGATCATGAAAAACGAATAAATGAGGCGTGGCGTGCGATGGTCAAGGAGACAGACACCGTATTGGTGCCGGGTGATATCTCTTGGGGCATGACAATGGAGGAGGCGCTTATGGATTTACAGTTCCTCGACTCGCTTCCCGGTAAAAAGATTCTTTCTAAAGGGAATCACGATTATTGGTGGGGGACGAACGGCCGTGTCGAAGACTTCTTGCAAACGCATGGCTTGACGACCATGTCGCTCCTCAAAAACAATGCGTTTCTCGTTGACGACACCGCTGTTTGCGGAACTCGTGGCTGGATTCTTCCGGATAATACCGAATGGAAAACAAGTGATCGCACAGTCTATGAACGAGAACTTGGTCGACTTGAACGTTCGTTGATTTGTGGGACGGAGCTGCTTTCTTCGATTGATGGAAGGCTTGTGGTGATGCTTCATTATCCGCCGATTACTGATCCGAATCGAGACACAGATTTTTCTCTTCTTTTGGAAAAATATCACGTCGATGTTTGCGTTTATGGGCATATTCACGGCCGTGGGCATAAAAAAGCATTTGAAGGAGTGCGAAATGGAACCGAATATCGACTAATTTCGGCAGATTATATTTCCTTTAAACCGTTGCGGCTCTAAGAAAAAACGGTTTTTTGTGACTTGCGCGATTTTTCGATTCGCGATATAATGGCGTGTACGGATGAAATGAACAACATTTTTTTCGAGTTGTTTCATTCTTTTTGATTCTTTTTTGAGTAAATTCGGGATGACAAGGAGACAATTTATGGCAATCAGCATGACTGGCTTCGGCCGCGCCGAATCAGTTTTTACTACTCGTCGCTATTGCGTGGAAATTAAGTCGGTCAATAATCGCTATTGCGATATTCAATTGCGTATGCCACGTGCCTACTTGGTGTTCGACCCTAAAATCAGAGAACGTGTTACTGCTGCATTGGTACGCGGTAAAATTGATGTTTTTGTGACTATTGAAGATGTCGGTGACGGCAATACTACGGTTGAAGCGAATCTCGGATTAGCGAAGGCATATTCTGACGCCATTCAAGAGATAGCAGCTGCAACCGGTCGTGAGGATCACACCTCTTCTTATGATATCGCCCGAATGCAGGATGTTCTTACTTCGCGTGCGGTAACATGCACGGAAGAAGAAATGGAGAAGGAGCTCTTCTCGGTGCTTGATATGGCACTTTCTGCGATTTCGAATATGCGCCGCATTGAAGGGAATCGCCTCGTGGCGGATTTGGACGAGAAGCTTAAGGTTTTCTCCGCTCTGCATCAACAGGTCAGTGAACGTGCTCCGCTCGTTCCGCAAGAATTCCGAGCGAAGCTCATGGCTCGCATGGAAGAACTCTTGGCGGATACTACGGGGCTTTATTTTGACGAGGCTCGGCGTGATGCCGAAGTTGCAATATTTGCCGACCGTTGTGCGATTGATGAAGAAGTCACACGTCTTACGAGTCATATTGCACAGCTTTCTTCGACCTTGCATGACGAAGGCAGCATTGGAAAACGATTGGATTTTCTGCTTCAAGAGATGAATCGAGAGGTAAATACAATCGGTTCGAAGGCCAATGATTTGGAAATAACAAATAACGTGCTTGCGATGAAGAACGAACTCGAAAAGATTCGCGAGCAGATACAGAACTTGGCATAAGACACACCTCCGAAGCGTTGCTTCGAAACGAGCACGACGGAAACGGTAAAGGAAGAGAACATGGCATTTATTAAGGTCGGTTTTGGCAATATAGTTTCGAAAGAACGCTTGATTTGCGTCGTGGGTGCAGAATCTGCGCCGGTACGCCGTCTCGTTCAGGATGCACGCGACCGCGGAACGCTGATTGATGCCTCTTCAGGCAAGAAGTGCAAGGCCGTTTTGGTTATGGACAGTGAGCATGTGGTTTTATCATCGATGACGGTGGAGGAAGTCACACAGGAGCTGGAAAAAGAATAGTATTTCGTTTTCGATAATCCGAAGTGGTAAAAGAAGACGAATGTGAGTGAGGCATGAAATGAGTAAGGGATTGTTACTATCGATATCGGGACCATCAGGAGTGGGTAAGGGCACTGTCATTGCGGCAGTGCGTGAAAAGCTACCGGAGATTGGTCATTCCATTTCGGTGACATCGCGTCCCAAACGCGGTGCTGAACAGGAAGGCGTTGAATACTTTTTCCGTACGAAGGACGAATTTCTTCGCATGGCAGAGGAAGGCGAAATACTGGAATATGACGAATACGTGGGCAATTTCTATGGTACACCGCTTACGCCGCTTATGAAGATGACAAGCGAAGGCAAGGATGTGCTTCTGGATTTGACGGTGGCCGGCAGTATGGCATTGAAGGATAAGTATGACGAGGCAGTGACGATATTTCTTCTGCCACCTACACTCGATGCATTACGGACACGATTGACAGGCCGCGGTACGGAGTCGGTAGAATTAATCGAGAAGCGCCTTTCCGAAGCGAAGGGCGAGATTGCGAAGGCGAATCGCTTCGATTACGTCGTTGTCAATGATGTGGTGGAAGAGACCGCCGCATCCATCATCGCGATATTGCGCGCGGAACACTTGCGGTATAGCCGCAACACATCGCTTTTGGAGCAATACCAATAAGCGAATTGAAATTAGCATGGTCGCTTGCATTGCCGCATTTGCGCTTTTCAAGCCAAAGATAAGAAGAACCAGTTGAAAAGGGATATTTTTTAAGGAGGCATATTATGCTTGTAAAACCACCGATTGAAGACTTATTACCGAAGGCGGAATGCCGCTATTCTTTGGCGATGCTCGTTGCAAAGCGTGCACGTCAGCTCGTTGACGGGGCTCAACCCATGATCGAGGAGGATACACCAAATCTTGTTACCCTTGCTTGCGAAGAGATTGCTGCAGATGCGGTTATCGGCGTGGAGGGTATCCATGAACCATTCGTTCCACTTCGTCCGGAAATTGAAGAGGCTCGTCGCTTGGCAAAAGAAGCGGCCGAGAATCAGGCTCTTTTGGAGATGACAGAGAACGAGCTGGCAATGAAAAAGGAAGAGGCTTCCGAAGACGAATCCAATACGGATGAGAATGCAGAAGAAGTATCTGAAATTACTGAAGAGGCAGAAGATGCAACGGAAGTAATCGACGATGCCGAGGATGTAGCTTCTGAGACGGAGGATGAGGTCTGATGGGTCAGGAAATGTCAATGGATCGTATCGTATCCCTTGCCAAGACACGCGGTTTCGTATATCCGGGTTCGGATATTTATGGCGGCTTGGCAAATAGCTGGGACTACGGCCCGCTCGGAGTTCAATTGAAGAATAATGTTAAGGCGGCTTGGTGGAAGAAATTCGTTCAGGAAAGCCCTTATAATGTCGGTATTGATTGCGCGATTCTTATGAACCCGCAGGTATGGGTCGCATCGGGTCACGTCGGTGGCTTCTCCGATCCGCTTATCGATTGCAAGCAATGCAAATCCAGACAGCGCGCTGATAATCTCATCGAAGACTACAATCATGAAAACGGTATCAATGAATCCGTCGAGGGTTGGTCCGAGGAGCAATTAGTCAACTATATCAATGAAAAGAATATCCCTTGCCCGCAATGTGGCGGACACAATTTCACAGATATTCGTAAGTTTAATCTTATGTTTAAGACCTTCATGGGCGTTACTGAAGACAGCAAGTCCGAAGTATATCTTCGTCCTGAAACCGCACAGGGTATTTTCGTCAACTTCAAAAATGTGCAACGTTCTTCGAGAAAGAAGATTCCTTTCGGTATTTGCCAGATTGGTAAAGCATTCCGAAACGAAATCACTCCGGGTAACTTTATTTATCGTCTGCGTGAGTTCGAACAAATGGAGATGGAGTTCTTCTGCGAGCCGGGCACAGACCTCGAGTGGTTCAATTATTGGAAGAATTATTGCTACGAATGGCTGACCGGATTGGGCCTCAAGAAAGAGGACTTACGGACACGTGACCATGCGAAAGAAGAACTCGCATTCTATTCCAAGGCGACAACGGACTTCGAATTCCGATTCCCGTTTGGTACTGGCTGGGGCGAGCTCTGGGGTATTGCCGATCGTACCGATTACGACTTAAAGCAACATCAGACGTATTCCAAGGAAGATTTGACCTATTTCGATCCGCAAAAGAATGAAAAGTATGTACCGTACGTTATCGAGCCGTCACTCGGTGTCGATCGTGCGACATTGGCTTTCATCATCGCGGCCTATGACGAAGAAGATTTGGGTGAGGGAGATGTTCGTACCGTTATGCATTTCCATCCGGCATTGGCTCCGATTAAGATTGGTATTTTGCCACTGTCTGCAAAGCTGTCCGAGAAGGCTGAGGAGATTTTCACCACGCTCTCGAAGGATTATCTTTGCGAATTCGACGATCGTCAATCCATTGGTAAGCGTTATCGTCGTCAGGATGAAATCGGAACACCGTATTGCGTGGTTTACGATTTTGATTCCGAAAATGATGGCTGCGTAGAAATCCGTGAGCGTGATTCGATGAAAAAGGTCGAGTATGCACCGGGAAATGTTCGTTTCCCAATCGCCGCCCTGGGCGAATTCTTCAAGGGCAAGTTTGATTTTTGATTCTTACTGGACAGATGTTGCATCGACACCGTAGGCCGAACACGACTCTTTCGGAGAGTGACATCAGAACAGTCTGAAATAATTTAAATGGAGGATGTTTTACCGATGACAAAGTATGTGTATTTGTTTACCGAAGGTAATGCGGGGATGAGAAATCTGCTCGGCGGTAAGGGTGCGAACCTTGCCGAAATGACAGGTCTCGGACTTCCTGTACCGCAAGGCTTCACAATTTCAACCGAAGCCTGCACCCAATATTATGAGGATGGAAAGCAGATTAATTCTGCGATTCAGGCCGAAATCATGGAAAATATTAAGAAGATGGAAGAAATTACCGGCAAGAAGTTCGGTGATGATGAGAATCCGCTTCTCGTTTCCGTTCGTTCCGGTGCACGCGCTTCTATGCCGGGCATGATGGATACAATTTTGAACCTTGGTCTTAATGAGAAGGTTGTCGAGGTTATGGCAAAGAAGTCCGGCAATGCACGCTGGGCATATGACTGCTATCGTCGTTTTATCCAGATGTATTCCGACGTTGTTATGGAAGTCGGCAAGAAGTATTTCGAGGAGCTCATCGACAAGATGAAGATCGAAAAGGGAATCACACAGGACGTTGACTTGACGGCTGATGATTTGAAGACTCTTGCCGGTCAGTTCAAAGCAGAATATCGCCTGAAAATTGGCGAGGATTTCCCAAGCGATCCGGTCGATCAATTGATGGGCGCTATAAAAGCAGTTTTCCGTTCTTGGGACAACCCGCGTGCAAATGTTTATCGTCGTGATAATGATATTCCATATTCATGGGGAACCGCTGTTAACGTACAGATGATGGCTTTCGGTAACTTGGGCGAGACATCCGGTACGGGCGTTGCATTTACTCGTGACCCAGCTACCGGCGAAAAGAAGCTCATGGGTGAGTTCTTGATGAACGCACAGGGCGAGGATGTTGTTGCCGGTGTTCGCACACCACAAAAAATCGACCAATTAAAAGAAGTAATGCCGGAAGTGTATAACCAATTCGTTGAGATTTGTAACACTCTCGAAAACCATTACCACGACATGCAAGACATGGAGTTCACGATTGAGGACAAGAAGCTCTACATGCTTCAGACCCGTAATGGTAAGCGTACCGCACAGGCTGCTTTGAAAATTGCATGTGACCTCGTTGATGAGGGCATGATTACGGAAGAACAGGCGGTGCTCATGATTGAGCCACGTAACCTTGATACTCTTCTCCACCCACAATTTGATATTGCTGCATTGAAGGCGGCAAAGGCAATCGGTAAGGGCCTCGGCGCTTCTCCGGGAGCTGCTTGCGGATCTATCGTTTTCTCTGCAGAAGATGCAGAAAAAGCAAAGGCACAAGGCAAGAAGGTCGTTCTCGTTCGTCTTGAGACTTCACCGGAAGATATTACTGGCATGAAGGCAGCACAGGGTATTCTGACCGTTCGTGGCGGTATGACCTCACACGCTGCTGTTGTTGCTCGTGGTATGGGTACATGCTGCGTTTCGGGTTGCTCCGAAATTGCTATGGACGAAGCAAACAAGACATTCACATTAGCCGGAAAAAAATTCGTCGAAGGTGACTCCATTTCCATCGACGGTTCTACCGGTAACATCTATGACGGCATCATCCCAACGGTTGATGCGACTATCGCTGGTGAGTTCGGCCGCATCATGGGTCTTGCAGATAAGTTCCGCACCATGAAGGTTCGTACCAATGCTGATACACCACGTGATGCAAAGAAGGCTCGCGAGCTCGGCGCCGAGGGTATCGGTCTTTGCCGCACAGAGCATATGTTCTTCGAAGCAGATCGTATCGCGGCTTTCCGTGAAATGATTTGCGCGGATACAATTGAAGAGCGCGAAGCTGCCCTGAGCAAAATCGAGCCAGTACAACAAGCAGACTTTGAAGCACTTTATGAAGCACTCGAGGGCTATCCGGTAACCATTCGTTTCTTGGATCCACCGCTTCATGAGTTCGTACCAACAGAAGAAGCAGACATCGAGCTTCTCGCGAAAACACAGGGAAAATCGGTGGATACGATTAAGTCCATCATCAATTCTCTCCATGAGTTTAACCCGATGATGGGTCACCGCGGATGCCGTTTGGCTGTTACTTATCCTGAAATCGCACGTATGCAGACGAAGGCCATTATTAAAGCGGCGATTAACGTAAAGAAGAATCATCCTGACTGGGATCTTGTTCCGGAAATCATGATTCCGTTGATTTGCGAAATCAAAGAATTGAAGGTCGTCAAGAACGTGGTAGTTTCTACAGCAGACGAGCTCATTAAGAATGCAGGTATCGACCTGAAATACGAAGTAGGAACTATGATTGAAATCCCGCGTGCGGCTTTGACAGCTGACGAGATTGCTACGGAAGCTCAATTCTTCTGCTTCGGTACCAACGACTTAACGCAAATGACTTATGGCTTCTCTCGTGATGATGCTGGTAAGTTCCTCAATGCGTATTACTACTCGAAGATTTTCGAGAGCGACCCATTTGCTCGTCTTGATCAAAATGGTGTTGGCAAGCTCATGAGCATGGCGATTAAGCTTGGTAAGGGCGTTCGTCCTGACCTCCATGTCGGCATTTGCGGTGAGCATGGTGGAGACCCGACGTCTGTTGAGTTCTGCAATACGCTCGGTCTTACCTATGTTTCTTGTTCTCCATTCCGTGTTCCGATTGCCAGATTGGCTGCGGCACAGGCTGCAATTAAGCAGAAGTAAGAGCAAGCTGATATAAAATAACAAGAAAATCCACCGCTCGATTTCATTCAGAGCGGTGGATTTTTTATTGTACAGGCATTGACCGGTTACGCATCCAATCTTGTCTTGCGGGGTAAAACCACAGCAAAGTATCAAGAGAAAGCATTACGGGGAATGCCCCAAGCTTATAATCGTACAACGCTCAACATCTGTCGTTTGGGTTATCTGTGCAAAAAGTGATATACTGAACGTATGATTGGCCCCGATACTTATAGTAAAGGCACGGTGATATGGATGATAACAGTATATGGAAGCTTGTTGTGCAAGGATTGCATGGCGATGAAAATTGTTTCGAGAAATTGCATGTTGATTATCGATTGATAAATATTACAGGGAAATCAGTGGATTTACATGCCTTTATTGTAATGAGAGATCAAGACATATTCTTTCAACCAATTCGAGAAAGCGGTAAAGTGGGAATCCCATTCTTTACAAAAGGCAATCTGAAATCATTTGACATCAATGAGGCGCTTTCCTGGGAGGGATTTGAGCCTATATCAGAAGTGGAATTGGAGCGAATTACTGAAGAATGCATTTTGTTATGCAAATAATTGGATGAAGCCCCAAAGTACCACACGACGATAGCAGAGCATTCAAAATATAGAATGCATATCGCGAAGCCAATCCATCTGTTGTTAGGAGAAAAAATGTTTCGTGTAAGACCATATAGAAGTGAAGATGCAAAAGAAATCGTAAAATGGACAAAGGATAAAGAGCCGTTTTATTTGTGGAGTGCAGGACGTCTGGGTGACTATCCAATTACTGTGGAAAGACTGCAGGAAGCTACCTCCGGAAGAATCGACAGCGACAGATATTTTCCGTTTGTTGCAGTAGAAGACAACGAGGTTGTCGGATTTTTCACATTAAGACATCCGGGCGAAGACTACGATGAGCTGCGATTTGGCTTTGTTATTGTGAATCCGGAAATACGTGGAAAAGGTTATGGCAAGAAAATGCTACAGCTTGGCTTGGTTTTTGCATTTGACGTTTATGGTGCAACAAAAGCCTCATTAGGTGTTTTCGAGAATAATCCCAATGCATATCACTGCTATAAGGCTTGCGGATTTATTGAAAATGGTCGAAAGGAAACCTTTGAAGTGGGCGGAAACCAATGGACCTGTCTACAGATGGAAATGGATAGAAGTCTGTGAACGAAGGTCCTTTTTCGCACAGAACAAAGAGTAAATATCATGGAAAAAGAATTGTTTAGTCCCATCAAAAATTTCTTCGAGGAGCAGGGCTTTATTGGCGACGGTGAAGTGCGTTCCATCGACCTTTATATGGAAAAAGAAGGACAAGGCGTCGCTGTTGAACTCAAAGAAACACTCGATTTCAAAGCCGTTCGTCAAGCTGCTCTTCGCCAAAAGACTGTAGAAACAGTGTTTATCGGCATCTTTCGTCCGAAAGACTTATATTCCGCATCATTTCGAGATCGTCTCTATCTTCTGCAACGTCTTGGTATCGGCTTGATTCTCGTGTCGCGCCGCACCAATAACGTCGAGATTTTTATTGAGCCGGTGGTTAAAGAATTATCGCTCTATCAGCAACGGAATCGTTCTGAGAAAAAGCGTTTGGCAACGGAGCTCCAAAAACGCAAATCGAAAATGAATACCGGCGGAATCAATAAAACCAAAATCATTACGGGATATCGGGAAGACGCTCTTCTTGTGTTACACGCATTGCATCTTCTCGGCGGAAGCGCCGACACGAAATCTATTCGTGCGAAGTCCGGTGTGCCAAAATCCACGACCATTCTTCATGATAATTACTACGGCTGGTTCGCAAATGAAGCGCGTGGTAAATATAGCCTACGCAAAGAAGGCGAGGCCGCGCTCACGGAGTACAGAGAAGTGCTAAAAAAACTGAACAATCATGAAGCCTAGGAAGTTTGGAGAAATGACGAGGCTGGTTTGATTCGTATCTTTTCTTATGTTTATTGAAAAATGAAATTTCTCGGAAAACATGCAACAGAATCGTATTTTCGTTCGTCTATTCTGTATAGGTAACACTCCACTCTTTCTTTTTACGCTAGGCTTCACCTCCGAATGGATTCTCCTCGCAGCGTATCGCCGGTGAATATTGGCATCAAATAAGGATGTTTCCCCATTGGGAGACATCCTTTTGTTTTTTCGGAAGCTCGGACTTCATGGTTCGTAATTGTGTCTAATCGTTTCGTGTGGTAAAATTATTACAAAATTATTTGATTTTTCGAGCAGAAGCGATAATTCACAATTTCCGTTTTACAAAGATTCTGAGGTGTTTATATGAAAAAGAGTATGAAGGTTGTTGCTCTTGTTATGGTTACGGCTTTTCTCTTGACCGCCTGTACGAAGCAGGCGAAGGAGTCGAAGATTGTCGTTACGGATAAGCTCGATCACATGCCAACGCTTGTTGGTGCAAATGTGCCGAATTTTCCACTGTCTACTGATGGTGTGACGCTGAATATTTTGAGTACACAATACGACGACATCGATCCCAATGATGTTTTCGTTTGGCAGCAGTATCGGGAGATGAGCGGTGTGACTGTGAATTTCACGGGCGTGAATCGCGATGAGCGAACAGAGGCGGTGTACAATGCGCTTCTCAATAATCAACCCTATGACCTTTTTATGCGCTGTAAACTATCGTCGCGTCTTCTGACACAATATGGCGAAGCTGGCATGATTCTTGATCTTACAGATGATGATCTTCTGGCGACTTATGCTCCGAATTGTTGGGCATATCTACAATCTCACCCAGAGGCATTAGCGTCGGTAATGAATCCGGATGGCTCGATTTATTCCATTCCACAAATCAATTCCGGAGCGGAATTGAGAGTTGCATTGAAGCTGTTTGTGAATAAGAATTGGCTTGAAAATGTCGGAATGGAACTTCCGACAACTACAAAAGAGCTATATACGTTATTGGTTGCTTTCAAAGAACAAGACGCGAACGGAAATGGTGACACGACAGATGAGATTCCGTTATGTACACAGGATTGGTCGAGTTGCTGGTACTCTCTAGCGGGAGCGTTTGGTTTGATGAATCGAGGATACCATAATACTACGATCGATTTCGACGAGGCGACTGGTTCAGCTCGTATTTTTGCGGCGAGTGATTCATATCGAGATATGTTGTCTTATTTCCATACGTTGTATACGGAAGGTCTTTTGGATAGTAATGTGTTCAGTATTTCCAATGATATGTGGAAAAACAACATCGAGAATGATGTAATTGGAATCTTTGCCAGCACAAATCTTGCGTGGGTACCGGAAGCACAACAGAATGATTGGATTGCTATCGATGAAGCGCTTGAGGGCCCCAATGGTGATAAGTTATGGTCGCCAATTCGCGCTGATTTCCATTCTGCAGGAGCCGCTGTCATTCCAGCTTCGTGCAAAGATCCCGCGCTCGTTCTTCAGTGGCTTGACTATTTCTGGACGGATGAAGGCTCGCTTTTCTATCATATGGGTATTGAAGGGGAAACATTTGTTGCGAATGATAACGGTACATTTGATTACACCGAAGATATCTATAACGAGATGTCTACGAACAACCTTTCTTTTGATGACGTGATTGCACAATACTCACCATATCCGGGCGGAAGCAATCCGACTGTCGAAATCGCTCCATACTTCATGGGAGGAGAAATGGCAGAAATACCAGCCGCCGCTGCACGTTCGTTGATTCAATACGGACCGACGGAGTATTGGCCAAGTTTTACTTTTGATGTAGCAAGTAATGAAAGACTTGATATGTTGAAGACGGATTTTGATAAATATATCGATACCATGCAAATCGAATTCATCACGGGTACTACGTCGTTCGATAATTGGGACGAATACTTGGCGCAATTGGACGCTCTTCATATGGATGAAATTTTATCGCTCTATGAAGTCGCAATTGAACGTTATGAGGCAATGAAGGTTGAATAACGAACCATGCCCATATTGAAAGTGAAAAGTAAAACACTATTCTGTTACATGAAGTGAGTAGTGTTTTCTTTCGCTCAATTATTCGATTGTATTTGAAAAGCTTCGTAAAATGTCGTACAAAGCGGCTGCATGATATGGCTTTCCAACATGTCCGTTCATGCCAGCTGCGAGAACTTTTGCCACATCTTCGTCAAATGTGCTTGCCGTTAATGCATAAATCGGTATGGTTTGGCTGTCTTTTCGTTCGGAAGCGCGAATGGCGGCGACAGTCGCAAATCCGTCCATCTTCGGCATTTGCAAATCCATAAGGATTAAGTCAAAATAACCATCTTCATGATTCAGGTAGGCTTCCAGCGCCTCAACACCATCGTGCGCTTCGATCGTATCGGCATGTGTATCGGAAATGATATGCATTGCAATTTCGCGATTAATCTCATTATCTTCAGCAAGCAAGATGTGTTTCCCAAGCAAATTCGGCACGACATTTCTTTCATTTGTGGATATCTCCACTGGCGAAATGTGATTGTTGGTGTGAGTTGTATCGACTTGGTGATTTTGTGTCACTGTGCTAAATGGAATGGTTACGATAAACGTCGTGCCTTTTCCACGCGTACTTTCGCAAACAATCGAGCCAGACATGAGCACGACCAGTTTTTTTACGATAGCCATGCCGAGTCCGGTACCTTCTGTTGTTGCAACATGCTCATCATTTGCCCGCGAAAAAGCATCAAATACATGCTCGACAAATTCCGGAGACATACCGATACCTGTATCGGAGAATCGGAATTCATAGGAAGAAATATTGGGTTCGGCGGTCTCATTTTCCGTAATTAACAAATCGATTTTTCCGTTCTCCGGGGTGAACTTAACGGAATTCGATAAAATGTTGATACAGATTTGTGAGATGCGCATCGCGTCACCGATAACATGTGTATGCTGTACATCTTCTTTGTGTATGGAAAGTGTTTGCTTCTTTGCTTCTACACTTTGCGCTAAGATGGTTTTTAACTCTGCGCATAAGGTATCCAAGCTGATAACGTCTTGTGAGATTGCAAAACGTCCCGACTCGATGCGGCTCATGTCCAAAACATTATTGATGATATCGAGTAGATATCTCGATGCTATTTGTACCTTGGAAAGTGATTCACGCACTTTTGCTGGATCGTCGGCGTGCTCGTAAGCAATATTGGTCATTCCGATAATGGCATTCATCGGTGTGCGAATATCGTGACTCATACTGGAGAAAAAAGCCGATTTCTCCTTGTTCGCTGCTTCGGCTGCATGATAAGCAGATTCAAAATGCTGCTTCTTCTCGGAATCATCCTTCAATGTTGCAAAAGTATGAGAAAGCAATTTGTTTTCATCAATGATTGTCGTATTTCCGTCTGTTGTTCCGTCGGTAACAGCAGCAACCAGATTACTGATTGGTTTAAATTGCTTGCTTATGGCAATCAACAAAACGATCATCGCAAGAAACATGAGTACAAGAAGCAGTATGATGAATACAATCTGTCGGTTCGCTAATCCGGAAATCATATCATCCATTTTTATTGCAGATACATAGGTCCAGCCATTGTTGGTAGAGGTGATTCTTTGGATAACATACTTTTTACCATCGACTTTGACATATTCTTCTGCGACATCCAGATTAGTATCGGTCGGAACATGATCATCTGCCGTGCTCAAACGAAATATTTCCTGTCCGTTGGCATCGTATACAGCAAGCGTACCCTTGGCATCCGTTAGCTGTGCATTCAGAAGTGGAATAACTTCCTCAAAAGGAATCATCATTAAAACAAAGGCTTGCGGCTTTGTGGAAAAAAGCGGTATGGGGCAGAGGTAAGTAAAGTAATCTCCTTTGTTATTCCCGAGAGAAATTGTT
>Ga0116152_10001646_pt1 | contig 18302 bp, 14 predicted proteins | sample AD_UKC119_MetaG_FD_89894 | JGI IMG/M metagenome (GOLD analysis project Ga0116152, IMG submission 89894) | Active sludge microbial communities of municipal wastewater-treating anaerobic digesters from Hong Kong - AD_UKC119_MetaG | ecosystem: Engineered > Bioreactor > Anaerobic > Digestate... | reverse complement strand
GGCTTTGAATACGTCGTCGTTCCGTCGGAATACAATCACAAGCAGGTTACCAGCATAGGCTTTTACGCTTTTTATTTGTGCCATAATATTAAAGCGGTTTATCTACCCGAAAGCATTACAAATATCAGCGACTATGCATTTTTCGGTTGCGATAATCTTATGGGAATAAATCTTCCAAAAAATTTGAAAGCTGTCGGTTATATGGCTTTTTCAGACTCGGGATTATACGGTATTACCGTACCCGATTCGGTGACGTCAATAGGTGAATACGCTTTTGCGTCGACAAATATACATGGAGCGAAACTTCCCGAAAATATAGAAGCGATACCCGCAGGCTTGTTTTTTGACTGTGAATTATTAAAAACTTATGATATACCCGATACGGTGACTGAGATAGGTTACTCCGCATTCGGCTCCTGCGGGCTACGAAACATAACGATACCCGATAATGTAACAAAGATAGACGCATACGCTTTTTCAGATTGCTCGTGCCTAACCAGCGTCATTCTTTCGCAGAATGTCGAAACTATTGAGAGCAATGCATTTTACAATTCTTCCAATGCGATGATTTTTTGCAAATCGACAGCGAAACCGTCGGGGTGGGAAGAAAATTGGAATTACAAAACCAAGAATGTTTTTTACAGCGGCGGTTGGACCTTAAGCGGCAATGCTGTTTATAATGCGGACCAAACCGTTTTACTGCGTTATCTCGGCTGCGAAGAAGCTTTTTCCACTCCCAAAAGCGTAAAAGAGATTGCGGAAAAAGCCTTTGCGTTTTGCGATAGCCTAGTATATTTCAAAACGGAGTCAAATGTGGAAAAAATAAATGCCTATGCATTTTTCGCTTGCATAAATCTTGAACGAGCCGACATAGGCGACAGCGTGAGTGAAATCGGCGAATACGTTTTTTCAAACTGCTGTTATCTTAAAGAAGTGAATTTACCGAAAAATCTCACCGCAATTAGCGAAGGATTATTTGATTTTTGCGAATATCTCGAAACGGTGAAAATTCCTGATAGCGTCACCTCGATCGGCGACGGCGCATTCGCAGGATGTGTTCACCTTAACGATATTACGCTACCCGAAAATTTGACTGCGATAGGTACAAACGCATTCAATTATTGTAACGAGCTAACAACGATTGTGATACCCTTAAATGTATCGACGCTAAAATCGGCTTTCGTTGGTTGCGATTCGCTCACTATTTTTTGTGATGCCACGCAAAAACCAACAAGCTGGCTGTCGGACTGGAATAGCGGATGTACCGTTTACTGGGGAAGCGAGTGGTCGTATGTCGACGGAATTCCAACTGTGAACGAATAAAATATTAAAAAAACAAAATTTTCGTTTAGCATATATTTTGCAGTTTTGCGGTTTTAATAAATGTGAAACTCTATCAAATTTTTAGATAAAAAACGGTTTTAGCTTTAAGCAGAAACCGTTTTATTTTACAAATTGGTGTGATATAATTAATCATATAAAATAAACTCAAAGGGCTGGAAAGATGCATTTTGTAAAAGCTAAGGGGATTTTGTCTCCAAATAACGGAATGAACGTTTATCGAGGCTGTTTGCACGGCTGCATTTATTGCGACGCACGCAGCCGATGTTATCAAATCAATCACGAGTTTACCGATATAGAAGTGAAAATTAACGCCCCCGAGCTTTTGGAAGCCACATTGCAAAAAAAACGAAAAAAATGCGTAATCGCTACCGGCGCAATGAGCGACCCTTACATTCCAATAGAAAAAGATTTACAAATCATTCGAAAATGTCTTGAAATCATAGACAAATACGCTTTTGGCGCAACCTTGCAGACAAAATCAGACTTAATACTGCGAGATATGGACTTATTCTGCTCCATTAACGAAAAAGCCGTTTTCACCGCACAGACAACTATGACGACATATGACGAAAAAATTTGCAAAATTGTCGAACCAAATGTCTGTACTACCTTTGACCGTTATCGTTTTTTGAAAAAATTTCAGCAAAACGGCATCCCCTCTGTTGTCTGGCTGTCCCCTATTTTGCCTTTTATTAACGACACGCAAGAAAACATAAAAGGCGTTTTGGATTACTGCATCGATGCGGGCGTAAAGGGCATAATCAGCTTTGGTATGGGATTGACTTTGAGGCAAGGCGACCGTGAGTACTACTACGAAAATCTTGACAAATATTTTCCGACCTTGAAAGAAAAATATCAAAAAACGTACGGCTTTGCCTACGAAATCCCAAGCCCCAATGCCGCAAAATTAGAATCTTATTTTCACGAAACTTGTGAAAAATACGGCATACTGCACACGCCAAAGGACTGTTTTGCCTATTTATCGACATTTATCGACAAAACGCCGAATAAAAAACAATTGTCTTTTTTAGACGAGATATAAAAAGACCCCTTAATAATTTCGCCGTTCAAACTGTGTTTGTAAAAAAATCATTATAAACCATTTCAAAAGCTGGTTTGCATAGGCTGATATTCTGATAACAGAAAATAAAGATAAAGAATTTAAGCAAAGCATTGATAGTTTCCCTTGACAAAACGCTTGTTGACATTAAGAAAAAAATCAAATGGGTTTTAAAATTTCAAAATAAAAAAACAAAAATAATGATAAACGAAAATCAAAATTTAATTTTACCTAAAAATCCACGCTACTTGATTGCACGGGCGGGTTTACATTTTTATGAAGAACCGCCTATTTCGGGCAATAGCGGTAGCGGCACAATTTTTTTTGGCGGTTGTTCGCTAAAATGCGTTTTTTGTCAGAACCGAGATATTTCGCATACTGCAAAAGGGCTTAATATCAGTCAAGACGATTTGATTTTGCTAATGCTACATTTGCAAGAACAAGGCGCTCACAATATCAATCTCGTCACCCCGTCGCACTATGTCAAATGCCTTATCGTAACCTTGCAAAAGGCTAAACCAAAACTAAAAATCCCTATTGTCTACAATACTTCGTGCTATGAAAACGCCGAGCAACTTAAACTACTTGACGGGCTTGTAGATATTTATCTGCCCGACTTTAAATATGTTGATGAAACTATTGCGGTAAATTTTTCCAAAGCCAAAGATTATTTTCCCCGAGCATGCACTGCATTAAAGGAAATGCTACGGCAGCAGCCAAAAAATGTAATGGAAAACGGGTTGCTTAAAAAAGGCGTCGTTGTACGGCATTTGGTCTTGCCTGGTCAGATAGAAGACACCAAACGGGTTTTGGATTATCTAAGTAAAATCGATAATATTCACGTGTCTTTGATGGGTCAATATTTTCCGCCTATTGGCAATCTACCGTCGCCGCTCAATCGCCGTCTTACCGCACACGAATACAAAAAAGCTACGGAATATATGCGCTTAGTCGGCATAAAAAACGGATGGACACAAGAATTGAGCTCCGCAACCAAAGACTACGTCCCCGATTTTGACTTAAATCAGTTGGAAAATTTATTAAATGATTTACGTGGCAAAAATCTTAATATATAAAAATTTTTTCTATTTTTAAAAAAAATCTAAAATAATAATACTTCAAAGCAATTAAACCAAAAAATTTTGCAATGAAAAAACGCTCTGAGACTGAGCGTTTTTTGTTGTTTTTTACTTAATTGTTTTTTGAACGACGTTTTTATCTTTTTCTTTTTTAGCGGAGTTTGCCACATAATACAAATGGTCGCTGGCACGCTCTAAGTTGCAGACAAGGTTGATAAAAACTCCGCTGCTTTCGGCTTTGCACTTGCCTTCGTTCAACCTTGCGATATGATCCTCCATTAGTTTTTTACGCAAAGCGTCGATTTCGTCTTCCAATTTGTCGATTTCGGGCATATTCTGATTTTTTCTGCCGCACATCACATTCATTGTGTCGATATACAGCGTTTTTATTTTTTCCAGCATTACAAGTATTTCGCTTTTTACTTCGTCAGAAAATTGCAAATTTCTTTTGATAGAGTTTATTGTGTAGCGTGCGATATTTTCCGCAAGTTCGCTGATACGCATAATATCCGCAACAACGTGATGGTAACGGCTTACCAGCGTTTCGTCTGTCATTGACAGCTCACGACTGGAAACTTCTACCAAATAGTCTATAATTGCCAGATTTATTCTTGCGACTACGGCGTTGTCTTTTTTTATCTCGTCTTGATATATCACGTCTTGCGCAACGAAACCTTTTGTCGCTTTTTCCAAAGCACCTACCGCAATTCCGCACATATATTCAAGCTCTTTGGTTACTTGAAGTAAAGCCAATGACGGCGTAATCAAAAATCTTTCGTCCAAATATGTTTGACGCTCTATTACTGCCGCTTGTTTGTCCTTTATTGCTTTTTCTGAAATCTTTACAAACAACTTTATAAAAGGCACAAAAATCAAAGTGCATGTGACATTGAAAAAAGTATGGAACATTGCGATTTGTATTGCGGGCTGCCCGACGAACCATTTTTCGAAAGTGACAACGGAGAAATTCTGCCAAAACAGCAACATAATAAAGAAAATTGCGCTTCCAAAGACATTGAACATTAGATGTATAAAAGCGGCACGTTTACCGTTTGCGTTTGCAGCCACCGATGAAAGTATTGCTGTCACGCAAGTACCGATGTTCGTTCCCAAAATCACGTAATAAACAGCGTTACCGCCGCCGCCTATAATTATACCGGCACCCGCCATAGAAATAACTATTGCCGTTACTGCTGAAGAGCTTTGGACAACCGCCGTTACAAGCGCCCCAATAAGCAATAACAACAAAGGATTGTTTACGCTGCTAAATGCGCTGACAATAGCTGCGCTGTCTCGGAAAATTTTCATTGCGCTGGACATAAATTTTAGTCCCATAAAAACAAGACCGAGTCCAGCAAGCATAAGCCCAGCTGTTTTTACTCGGTCTTTTTTGAAAGCCATATCCATAATGACTCCAACAAAAGTCAAAGCCATGGCTACGGCTATAAAATCAAAAGATTGTAGTGCGGCAATTTGTCCTGTGACTGTCGTTCCGATATTGGCACCCATAATAATGGACGCCGCCTGCGTGAGAGTCATAACACCCGCATTGACAAAGCCTACTACCATAACGGTGGTAGCGGAAGAACTTTGAACTATCGCTGTGGAAACAACGCCGATACCGACGCCAGTAAGTGGATTTCTGTTCACACGATTGAACAAGTTTCTTAATCCTCTATCGGCAAGTTTTTCCGTGTTTTCTGACAAAATTTTAAAGCCTATCAAAAAACCGCCGAGTCCTGCGAATAATTGCATAACCGCATAAAAATAATCCATACCACATCCTCCTAACAAATATTTTAACATATCAAAAGTTTATATCAAAACGAATTGACATAAAAAGTGGAGCGTTTTTATTATTTATTTTTAAACTAAATTTACTAATGTTTTGTTAAAAAAGCGTTAAAAAAATGCGAAAACATTGCTGTTTCGCATTTTTTCTTTAAGTTTTTGATAAATTTGTTAATTCTTAAGCCGACTTGTATTATTTTATTGGGAGCATTTTACTGTTGCGGTACCGGTAATAACTTGCTTGCCGTCTTGATTTGTGCAGACGGTATTGAGTTTTGCTATTCTTTTGTCTTCTCTCAATTCCTCAATGGTTATTTCCGCAGTAATAGTGTCATTGAGTAAAACAGGTGCCATAAAACGCAATTCTTGTCCAAGATATATCGTGCCTTCACCGGGGAGTTTGTTTGCAATAACGGCGGAAATAAGACTGCTTGTAAGCATTCCGTGTACAATTCTTTGACCAAAAATCGTGGTTTTTGCGTATTCGTCAGATAAATGCAGGGGGTTTGTGTCAAGGCTGATTTTAGCAAAAGTCCTCACGTCCTCGTCTGTAAAAGTTTTTACAAGCGTCGCCTTTTGACCTACTTTTAATTCACTAAATTTCATTTTTCATTTTACCCTTCCTTATTTTATTTCTTTCACAAAATCGTTTAAACGTTTTAATCCTTCCGTTATTTTTTCACGGCTTGTAGCGTAACTAAGCCTGATAAACTTGTCTGCGCCAAAGCCTTCGCACGGTATTACCGCAACAAAATAACTTTCTATTAAGAGTTTTGCAAAATTGTTTGCCGAGAGTATTTTTTCTCCTCTAAATGTTTTGTCAAACAACGCTGACACATCCACCATAACATAAAATGCACCTTTTGGTTTTACGATAGTAATTTTATCTATGTCAGCTAATAAAGCTAACATCAAATCACGTCTATGGCTAAACTCTTCTTTCATGGCATCAATAGATTCACCATTGCCGTTTAGGGCGATTTGGGCAGCGTATTGCGCAATCGTATTTGGGTTGCTTGTTTCATGAGATTGCAGTCCGTCCATTAGTTTTGCTATTTGAGTTGTGGGCGCAGCGGCATAACCGATACGCCAGCCCGTCATTGCATAGGCTTTGCTCATACCGTTTATAACAATAGTACGATCATAAATTTGCTGGCTTATTGACGCTATAGAAATATGTTCGCCGTCATAAATCAGTTTTTCATAAATTTCGTCGGCGATTATCCACACATCGGGAAAATCTTTTAGTACTTCCACAACAGCAAGAATATCATTTTTATCATAAACAGCACCAGTAGGATTGTTTGGCGAGTTTAGTATTATCGCTTTTGTTTTCTCGTTTAATGCTTGTCTAAGAATTTCGGGACGTACGACAAATCCGTCTTCGGGCAAACATTCCACCACCACTGTTTTGCCGCCGCATATTCCAACGAGTTCGGGATATGTGAGCCAATACGGTGCTAAAATTATGACTTCGTCTCCTTCATCAACAAGCACTTGAAGAGCGTTAAATAGCGAATGCTTAGCTCCGTTTGATACCACTATTTGATTTGGTTTGTAATTTAAACCGTTGTCACGGTTGAGTTTTTCGCAAATTGTTTTTTTCAATGTCGGTGTGCCGCTACTAGCCGTATATTTTGTCATTCCGTGGTCGAGAGCGTATTTTGCTCCGTCTATTATATATTGCGGCGTATTGAAGTCTGGTTCGCCAACTCCAAAAGACACCACGTCCACACCTTGACTTATTAGTTCGTTTGATTTTGCGGTGATTGCCAGCGTCAAGCTAGGCGATACCGTTGTGCTTCTTTTGCTAAAACCCTTACCCATTTTTATCTCCTCGAATATATCTTTTGTCGCTTTAAATACATAATATCACAAAGCAAAAAAAAGGCAACCGAAAAACCGCATTTGTGGTGACATTAACGCTCTATTTTGATATAATTATTTTAGTAATGTTTGTATATTTTAATTTGTTTAACAAAATTATTAAATAAAAATTTATAAAAGATATTTTCCAATAAATAAGTGAAAAATAAGGTAATAATGATAATTAACGGTATTGAAAAACTTTCTTTGGTCGATTACGACGGTGTTGCCGCTTGCGTTCTTTTCACGGGCGGATGCAATTTTGTTTGCCCGTTTTGTCACAACTCTCCGCTTGTGTACAACAAAAACTTGCCCATTATAGACAACGAAGAGATTTTTGACTTTTTAATCAAACGAAAAAACGTTCTTAGCGGCGTTGTAATAACGGGCGGTGAACCGACTTTACACGCAGACTTACCCGAATTTATCAAAAAAATAAAATCAATCGGCTACAAAGTGAAACTCGACACCAACGGAACAAATCCAAAAATGCTATCTTATTTAATCGGACAAAAACTTATCGATTATGTGGCAACGGACATAAAAAACAGCATTGAAAAATACGCATTGACCGCAGGTGTAATAGATATTGACCTTGAACCCGTTGAAGAGAGCGTAAAAATTTTGATGAGGGGACAAATCGAATACGAGTTCCGCACGACTCTCATTAAAGAGCTGCACGAATTTTGCGATATAGAAAAAATCGCCGAATGGTTAAACGGCTCACGCAAATATGTTTTACAAAAATTTACCGAACGAGAAACGTGTATCGAACAAGGATACCACGAAGTAGAAAAGAATACTGCTGAAAGTTACCAAAAATATCTATCAAAATATATCAGCCAAGTAATGCTCCGTGGATATTGATGATATAAATATGGCTATAATTTTTCTCTAAAATCATTATTTAAAAAAAATTATCTTAACTATCAATAATTATATCTGTTTCATATAAATATTCTGACCGATTCGAATATTAAATTCTTTATTAAAATACAAGAAATTTTTTGCTTTAACAAGGAAAACGCAAAAAAGCCGTATGTAACGGCCTTTTGCAATGAAACCTAAATAAATAATAAGAAGGGCTTATTTTTTATTTATTAATTAAATTTGTTATATAATTGCACGCTGCCAACCCCGCTATTGCGCCGTCTGCGCTTGCTGTGGTGAGCTGGCGTATTTTTTTTGTTCTGCAGTCACCCGCAACAAACAGTCCTTCCGTCCTTGTCGCACAGTCCTCGCCCGCAACTATGTAGCCTTCTTTGTCAAGGTCGACAAGATTCGCAAAACTTTTGTTATCGGGCAGCTGCCCTATCGCAATAAACAGCGCTTCGGTTTTGTGTTCGTGAGTTTCGCCTTTTTTGTCTTTATAAGAAATACTTTCAAGCTCTTCACCGCCATTAAGGGCAAAAATCTGCGTGTCGGGATAAACGATGATATTTTCTTTGGTTTTCAAAGCTTTCACCAAACTTTCGTCGCCAAAAAATTTGTCAAACAGAGTAAACATATGCACTTTTGGGCAGTAGTTTGATAAAAGTAGCGAGTATTGCAAAGCGGAATTTGCATCGCCCACCAAAGCGACTTCTTTTCCCTTGAAAAAAGCTCCGTCACATACGGCACAGTAGGAAACACCGTGACCGACAAACTCGGTTTCGTTTGGCAAATTTAGATGTTTGTGTTTGACCCCCGCCGCTATTATCACTGCTTTGGCTTGGTATGTATTGTAATCGGTAACTACATTAAATATTTCATTTTCTTTTGTAATTTGCGTAACCTTTTCCAATTCGAGTTCCGCACCCAAAGCGGCGATTTGCTCAAACAGATTGTTTGCAAATTCGCTGCCTTTTATTTGCTTTAACGATGGAAAATTTTCCACCCTAGGAGAAATCGCTACTTGTCCGCCTATTGTTTCTTGTTCAAGCAGTAACACGCTTTTACCGCTACGCAGTGCATACAGTGCCGCAGTCATACCTGCAGCGCCTGCGCCGACGATGATAATATCTATCATACGTTAACTCCGCTTTCGACAAATCTTTTGATTTCGCTTGCGTTCTCGTATCTGTCAATTTTGTCGCCATTTGGAACAAGCAAAGTCGGAGCTTTTTTGACACCGTATTTTGCGGTATCAGTCGGATTTTCTTCCGCATCAATAGCTTTATATACAACCCCCGCTTTTTCGAGCATCATTTTAGCCATTTTGCAGTTGGGGCATTCTTTGGTTGTAAAGAGCAAAATTTCGTTTGTTTTTGCCGTTGTTTTTGGCTTTTCTTCGGTATTTAAGGCTGTCTTATCTTTTTTGAGTACCGATTTGCCGATATTGTAATTTTGTCTTTCGCAATACTCTTCACGCTTTCCGTCATTCCAGTTTTGGACGGGGCGATAATAACCCGTAATACGACTGTATACTTCGGCTTTTGCTCCGCATTCGGGGCAAGTGAAATGTTCGCCTACAATATAGCCGTGTGTCGGGCATACCGAATATGTCGGCGAAAGGGTATAATACGGAAGTTTTTAGTTTTGAGCAATTTTTTTCACGAGCTCCGCCGCTGCTCTCCAATCAGGTAGTTTTTGTCCCAAAAATGCGTGGAAAACGGTACCCGACGTATAAAGCGTCTGCAATTCGTCTTGAATATCAAGCGCGGTAAATATGTCGTCTGTATAGCCCACAGGCAAGTGCGAGCTGTTTGTGTAATAAGGAATGTCTTGGTTATTAGATGCCGAGATAATATCTTGGTAATGTTTTTTGTCGTGCTTTGCAAGTCGGTACGATGCCGATTCCGCAGGACTTGCTTCAAGGTTATAAAGGTCGCCGTAAAGCTCCTGATAATCGGACAGTTTTTCACGCATGTAGTTTAAAACTTCTTTTGTGAAATGTTGTGCCGTTGTATGTGTTAAATCTTTTTTGATCCAACCCGCATTCAAACATGCCTCATTCATACCAATAAGACCTATTGTGGAAAAGTGATTGTCAAATTTGCCTAAATACCGTTTTGTGTATGGATAAAGTCCTGCATCCAAAAGTTTTGTAATAGTATTACGTTTTACTTTTAATGAGCGAGCTGAAATATCCATAATTTTTTTCAGTCTTTGGTAAAATTCGTCTTCATTTTTTGACAAGTAAGCGATACGGGGCATATTTATCGTAACAACACCGACCGAACCAGTGCTTTCACCGCTGCCGAAATATCCGCCTGATTTTTTACGAAGTTCCCTTAGGTCAAGACGCAGTCTGCAACACATGCTGCGGACATCGCTCGGCTCCATATCGCTGTTGATATAGTTTGAAAAATACGGTGTACCATATTTTGAAGTCATTTCAAAAAGAAGTTTGTTGTTTTCCGTTTCCGACCAGTCAAAATCTTTCGTGATAGAATATGTCGGTATAGGATATTGGAAACCTCTGCCGTTTGCATCGCCTTCTATCATTATTTCAATGAAGGCTTTGTTGACCATCGCCATTTCTTTCTTACAGTCACGGTATTTGAAATTCATTTCTTTGCCGCCGACAAGAGCGTTAAGCTCCGCCAAGTCATTCGGCACAACCCAGTCCAGCGTTATATTTGTAAAAGGCGCTTGCGTACCCCATCTGCTGGGTGTATTGACGCCGTAAACAAAAGACTGTACGCATTGTTTTACTTCTTTATAGGATAGATTGTCCGCTTTTACAAAGGGCGCAAGATATGTGTCAAAAGACGAAAACGCTTGCGCGCCTGCCCACTCGTTTTGCATAATTCCCAAAAAGTTTACCATTTGGTTGCATAATGTGGATAAATGCGCTGCTGGAGAAGACGTTATTTTGCCCATAACGCCGCCTAAGCCTTCTAAAATAAGCTGTTTTAGAGACCAACCTGCGCAGTAACCCGTAAGCATTGAAAGGTCGTGAATGTGAATGTCTGCATTACGATGCGCCTGTTCTATTTCTTCGTCATAAACTTCGGAAAGCCAGTAGTTTGCCGTGATTGCGCCTGAGTTATTTAGTATAAGTCCGCCGACGGAATAAGTCACTGTGGAGTTTTCTTTTACCCGCCAGTCTTCTATTTTCAAGTAATTGTTGACGGTTTTTTTGTAGTCCAAAATAGTCGTCTTGATATTACGTAGTTTTTCGTGTTGTTTTCTATAAAGGATGTAGCACTTTGCAACGTCAACGTAACCTGCTTGTATCAAAACGACTTCGACGCTGTCTTGAATATCTTCGACGGTTACGACATTGTCCACCGTCTTACGCGTAAAATCGGCGGTTACCCGTAGAGCAAGCATATCGAGTATGTCTTGCGTGTAATTTGTTTGTTTCGCATCGAAAGCTTTTTGAATGGCGGTAGTAATTTTTTGAATATCAAACGCAACGATATTCCCATCTCTCTTCTTTACCCGTATCATCTTTTGTGCCTCCTTCATGTATTTAATAATTTCGGTACCTAGTATATTACACCACCGACTATACAATGTCAATACAAAAATACTATATTTTGTATACTAAAATTTATGATTATACTATATCTTGTAAAAGCTAAAATCACTCTTTTTCAGCTAAAAAATAGACCGCATAAAATAAGTATGCGGTCAAAGTAATGTAATATTCTTTATTATTTTGGCTAAATTGCTGTCATATTGCGTTTTTTTGCTTGTTGTTTTTCATATAAAACATTTATTATAATCGAAATCAAAATTATCGTTCCTCCTATTATTGTATAAATGCCTATCGGTTCGTGCAAGAATATCGCCACCCATATAGGACAAAGCACGACCTCTATTGTGGAGATAAGCGAAGCGTTAAAGCCCGAGCAGTTTTTGATACCTTTATCAAAGAAAACGTAAGCAAGCCCGATTTCCACCGAACCCATAACACCAACCCAAAGCCAGCTCATTGCGGGCATTGCAATGACTTCGGGTATTAAAAACAGCGTAAAGAAAATGCTTATAAACGAGCCGTAAATGGTTGAGTGAATAGAGCTTGATTTTGGCAATGAATTTACAAAAAACAGCCCCGAGAAAGACAGTCCGCCGATAAGGGCTATTGCATCGCCGAGTATTGCCCCTCCGCCCAAATCGCTGTAAAAAATAATCACGACGCCGATAATAGTCAAAAGCAAAACAAAAAGCTGCATTAAAGCAGGTTTTTTCTTAAAATACAGACTTGCCCAAATAAGCACGAATATGGGCGCTGTGTAGCAAAGCAATATTGCGTTGCCCGCAGAAGTATATTCCAAAGCGATATAATAAGAAATATTATTGCCCAGATAACAAAGCGTTCCGATAATAATGTGCCAGTTGATTTTGAATTTAAATTTTGCAACGGGCAAAAGCACAGCCAGCGCAAAAAAGGACCTCAATGCCACTAATAGAATTGGATTGAGGTCTGCAAGTCTTGCAATTAACGCCGAAAAACTCCATAATGTCGCCGTTAAAAATATCAGAAACTCGCCTTTAAAAAAGGTATTTTTCGTTTTTATCATATAATTTCAGTTTTGTTATATCACCAAATTTTCGTAGTAGATTTCGTTTTGCATATATTTTTTCGGGTCTATTTCGTTTTGATTGTACGCTAGAACTAGTTTGACATAAGCAGACTCAAAAGAAATATTTAGTAACGGTATTCCGCCTGCGTCCATAATGCGTTTTGTTGTAAGATACACTTCTCCGCCGATTCGCTTAAATGACATCAGATAAACGTCCACGCCTTTAGAGTTACATTTGCTTATAAATTCTGTTAGTGAAAATTCCGCATTCTCAACACAGTTTGACGAAGAATGATACAAAGCGCACAAAACTGCTTTGGTTTTATTTGTTAGTGTAAAATTGTTATAATTTAAACCCGGATACGCTTTTATCGCCAAAATTTGATTTGTGAACTCGCTTTGGTTTTTGCAAACAATTTTTTTACCCTCTTTTTCAGCCAATTCTTCTTTCTTTGGATTTTGCGGATTTTCATTCAAAACAAATGTGCCATCTATTACTTGTCCAAACTCAATATTTCCAAAGGTAGTAAACTGGTCGTCATACGGATTTGCTTCTTGCATGCGGGTAGCCAAATACACGACGTTTCTCTTCTTTTTGTCTTGAAAAACCGAAAAAACGCCTTTTATATGGTTTTTCGCTATAAGTAAAACAGAATTGTTAAAGTTGTCCTGCCCGTTGCTGTTGGGATGACCTAATACGTGATTGCTGCATGTTAGCACTATGGGTATGTTACTTTGTGAAAACAAAAAGCCCATATAGGCGGATGTGTACGGTATCGTATCAGAACCGTGCGTTATAATGACGCCGTCATAATTGTCGCTCGATTTTTCCGCCACGCAATCGGAAATAATTTTCCAATGCGCAGGCGTAAAATTTTCCGACAAAACGTTCATAGGCTGAACAGTATCGAAAATAACGTCAATATCGGGATACTCTTTCGTAAAGCCTTCGATAATAACCCTGCTCATAGCGTCGTCAACGTTTATTGTTGCGCCTTCTATTCGGCTGCCTATTGTTCCCCCCGTAAATACAACGAGTATTTTTGTCATTTTTCACCTTTAAGGAATATTTTAATTTATTTGTCTATTACTACCTTACTAAATACGCCAAAATAATACCATATAAGACGCCAAAAAGCAACTTGCTAAAACAAGAAAAATATCTATCTTTAACGGCTTTTTCGACATAATTTTTCCTTTGTACCCCTTGCAATCGACTGGTAAAAAATGTATAATGGTTTTTAATAAATATCACAAAAAGGCGGTGAACAAGAATAAATGGAAGAAAATAATTTTCACAACGACGTTTTGGGCAAGGCTAAGATGGTAAACGTCAGTCACAAGCCCATTACCGACCGTATTGCGATAGCCAGCGGCAAAATACTAATGAAAGACTCCACATTAGAACTTGTAAAAGCTAATGCTCTTGCAAAAGGCGACGTATTGGGCACAGCAAAAGTTGCAGGGGTTATGGCTGCGAAAAAAACTTCGGAAATCATACCGATGAGCCACACGATTTCACTCAGCGGCTGTGAAATAGACTTTGAGTATTTGCCTTACGGCATTTTGGTGGTTGCAACCGTGCAGGCACAGGCAAGAACGGGTGTGGAGCTCGAAGCTTTGATTGCGGTAAACGCCGCTCTTATGACCATATACGATATGGCAAAATCCAGCGACAAGGAAATGGTTATTTCCGATATAAAACTACTGGAAAAATTTGGCGGCAAATCGGGACATTTTGTAAGAAAAGACAAATAATTAAAAAATAACAAAAAAGCGACGGAAACCCCGCCGCTTTTTTATTTTCATAATAAATTTTTTTAAAACAAGCCTTTGATTACGCCGTCATCTGAAATCGTCATATTGCAAGCGGCGGGAACTTTTGGAAGTCCCGGCATTAGCATGATATCGCCAGCCACAGCAACGACAAAGCCTGCGCCTGCACGCAACTGCACTTCTCTTACCGTTACGGTAAAGTTTTCGGGACGACCGAGTTTCTTTTGGTCATCTGAAAGAGAATATTGGGTTTTTGCTATGATAATAGGCAAGTCGCCATATCCTTCCGCAGTAATATTTTTCATATCTTTTTTTGCTTTTGCACTAAACTCAACTTCTTTTGCACCGTAGATTTTTGTCGCAATAGCGGTAATTTTGTCAGCTATGGTTTGGTTTAGGTCATAGACATAATTAAATTTGCCGCTTGCTTTGTCAACCAATGCCGCAACTTTTTTCGCTAATTCCACACCGCCTTCGCCGCCTTTTGCCCACACTTCGCAAGGCACAACGGGGGCGCCCAGTTTTTCGCACGCTTGTTCGATGATGCTTAATTCGGTTTCTGTATCGGTAGAAAAGCGGTTAATTGCAACAACGCAGTTAAGCCCGAATACGTTAGTCACGTTTTCGATATGTTTTGTAAGATTTGGCAAACCTTTTTGCAACGCTTCGACGTTTTCGTTCATAAGCGAATTTTTGTCCGCTCCGCCGTGAAGTTTGAGTGCTTTTACCGTCGCAACAATCACAACGCATTTTGGAGCAAGTCCCGCAAGACGGCATTTTACGTCCAAAAACTTTTCCGCACCCAAATCGGCACCAAAGCCCGCTTCCGTTACGCAGTAATCAGCATAAGTCAAAGCCGTTTTTGTCGCAAGAATAGTGTTGCAGCCGTGTGCGATATTAGCGAACGGTCCGCCGTGAATAATGGCGGGGTTGCCTTCCAATGTCTGTACCAAATTGGGTTTCAATGCGTCTTTTAATAGTATTGCCAAGGCTTGGTCTGCGCCAAGGTCTTTTGCCGTAACGGGTTTATTTTCATTATTATATGCGACTACGATTTTGCCCAGTTTTTCTTTTAGCTCGCCTAGATTATTCGACAAGCACAGTATTGCCATTATCTCGCTTGCCGCCGTTATATTAAATCCGTCTTGGCGTGTTACGCCGTCTGCAGTTCCGCCAAGCCCCACAATAACGCTTCTTAAGGCTCTGTCGTTAAGGTCGACACATCTATTCCACACAATACGTTTTGGGTCAATGTTAAGCGGATTATCTTGATGCAAACTATTATCTATCATAGCTGAAAGCAGATTGTTTGCAGCCGTAATAGCGTGTATATCGCCCGTAAAATGAAGATTTATGTCTTCCATAGGAATGACTTGGGAATATCCGCCGCCCGCTGCTCCGCCTTTTACGCCAAACACGGGTCCCAATGACGGTTCTCTCAACGCCAGACATGTTTTTTTGCCTATACGGTTTAGAGCGTCGCATAGACCTATTGACATCGTCGTTTTTCCTTCACCGCTGCTTGTGGGATTTATTGCGGTAACCAAAACAAGATTACCCTTTGGATTTAGTTCGTTTACGTTGATTTTTGCCTTGTAAAAACCGTAAGGCTCGAGTTTTTGTGTCGGTACGCCAAGTTTTTGCGCTATCTCGGCTATCGGCTGCGGAGTCACGGAATCGGCAATTTCGATATCGGTAAGCATAGTTTCTCCTTTGTCAAATATATATTATGCGAAAACGTAAAATTGTTCCGTACAAAAGTCACTATATTAGTTTGAGTCGTATTTGTCAATAAAAAACGCTAAAATAAGTGTATCTCATTTCCCGTGGACACTTGTAAAATCCTATGAAATATGTAATAATGAATAATAATAAAGGCGTATGAATTTTGTTTGAAAAAATGATTCAAAACGACCGAAATTTTACCTATTTTTGTTTTTTTGCAAAAAATTTTACGAGGAAAATATAATGACAAAAATTTTAGTTAACGGAAATTTGACACTCTCTGACATTGTTAACGTGGCCCGTAACGGCTGCAAGGCGGAAATACCAGCTGAAGTTTATCAAAGAATGGCTGTCAGCCGCAATTTGGTCGATGACTGCGTTCGAGAGGCACGGGTTGTATACGGAATAACCACTGGTTTTGGAAAATTCAGCGACGTTAGTATTGCGGAAGAAGACAGCAAAAAATTGCAAAAAAACCTTATCATGAGCCACGCTTGCGGAGTGGGCGAACCGCTTCTCCCCGAAACAGTACGGGCTATGATGCTATTAAGAATAAATTCACTTTCAGTAGGCAACAGCGGTATAAGCCGCAACACCATAGACGCTTTGCTTGCACTATTAAATAGCGATGTAATCCCTTACGTTCCGTCAAAAGGCAGTCTCGGCGCATCGGGCGACCTTGTGCCGCTGGCGCATATGACTTTGACTTTGCTCGGAATGGGCGATGCTTTTTACAAAGGCAAAAAGATGACAGCCAAAAAAGCATTGGCTTTGGCTGGACTTAGCCCTATCGAACTTACTGCCAAAGAAGGATTGGCTTTAATAAACGGCACGCAAGCGATGAATTCGTTTGCCACCCTAAACGTGGTTGATGCAGAAAGACTTAACAAAATAGCTGATATATGCTCGGCACTTACAATGGAAGCACAAAGAGCGGTTACAGACCCTTTTGACCCGAGAATACAAGAACTTCGCCGTCAGCAAGGACAAATAGACACGGCAAAAAATTTGCTTACTTTGCTTAATGAAAGCGAACGCATCACCCGTCAAGGCGAAATCAGAGTGCAGGACGCTTACACTATCCGCTGTGTTCCGCAAATACACGGACCGAGCAAGGACGCTTTAAGTTATGTCAAAGGTGTTGTCGAGCGTGAGATAAACGCCGTTACCGACAACCCCGTTATTTTCCCCGAAACCGACCAAGCTATTAGTGGCGGAAACTTCCACGGACAATGCCTTGCTATGGCGCTAGACTTTTTGGCGATTTCATTAAGCGAACTTGCTAATGTTAGCGAAAGACGCATCGAAAGGCTTGTTAATCCTCAGCTTAGCGGACTGCCCGCATTTTTAGTCAAAAAAGGCGGACTCAATAGCGGCTTTATGATTCCGCAGTACGTTGCCGCTTCACTGGTTAACGAAAATAAAGTATTATCTCATCCCGCTTGCGTTGACAGTATCACTAGTAGCGCAAACCAAGAAGACCACGTCAGTATGGGTATGACGGCGGCACGAAAAGCAAAAACGATTGTGGATAACGTCACTAACGTGCTTGCGATAGAGTTACTTGTCGCTTGTCAAGCCATTGATTTCGGCGACAAAACGAAAAAACTGGGCAAAGGCACAGCGGCTGCGTACGAAACCGTCCGTAATGCGGTAACATTTATGAATAAAGACCGTTTTATAGCGCCCGACATCGCAAAATGTGCCGAGCTTATCCGTAACGGCAATATTTTGAACGCTGTCGAAAACGCAGTGGGCAAACTGCTTTAAAAAAATTTTAGAGGTTAATAAAAATGATTACGAATTTTGACATTGGAAAAGCAATGACGGTAAAACTCGATTACTTGCCGCCCAAAAAAAATTTTGTAGAAGGCATTAGGCGTGCGCCAAAAAGAGATTTTCGTCTAAGTAAAGAAGAAACCGAGTTGGCATTAAAAAACGCTTTGCGATATATCCCCGAAGAATGGCAAGCGGAATTAGCGCCCGAACTGTTGCAAGAGCTTTATACAATGGGCAGAATATACGGTTACCGTTTCCGTCCCGAAGGCAGAATTTGGGGCAAGCCCATAGACCAATACAAAGGAAAATGTATCGAGGGTAAAGCGTTTCAAGTAATGATCGATAACAATCTGGATTTTGAAATCGCCCTTTACCCTTATGAGCTTGTTACCTATGGTGAAACTGGACGTCCTTGCCAGAACTGGC
>Ga0116152_10001645_pt1 | contig 18309 bp, 15 predicted proteins | sample AD_UKC119_MetaG_FD_89894 | JGI IMG/M metagenome (GOLD analysis project Ga0116152, IMG submission 89894) | Active sludge microbial communities of municipal wastewater-treating anaerobic digesters from Hong Kong - AD_UKC119_MetaG | ecosystem: Engineered > Bioreactor > Anaerobic > Digestate... | reverse complement strand
TGATCGATGCGAACGGCCCGGTGGCGCACACCTACGATGGCGAATTCCTGCGCGCGGAACTGTCAGAAGCTCCGTTGATCGGAGAGGACAGGGACATTACGGTTTATTACCACGGTGCGCCGCATCGCGATCCGGAATGGGGTGGCTTCTACCACGAGAACGGCTACATGTACAACCTGGGCATCGGGCTATCCACCATCCCGCCGAACTTCGGCAAGGTCTGGTACCCCTGCTTCGACAGCTTCGTGGAACGGGCCACCTATACCTACCATGTGAAGTCCACGGGCGCCTATCGCCTTCATGGCCAGGGCGACCTGATCGGAGAGGTGCAGTTGGACGGGGATACCGTTGTACGTTCCTTCTCCATGCCCTACGCCATCCCGACGCACATCAGCGCGGTGGCGGTCTCCACCTACCAGGACAGTGACTTCGTGCATACCGGCATCAACGGCGACGTCCCGGTCCGTCTCACGGCCAAGTCCGCACAATTGGACGAAATGGTGTCCCGCTTCGTGGATGTAGGCGCGGCGATCGATGTCTGCGAACACTGGTACGGCCCGCACATGTATGGTCGCGTGGGCTATGTGCTCACCACCGATGGCGCATTGGAGATCCCTACCAACATCGCCTATCCGTCCTTCATGACCAGCCAGGGCCTCGTGGACAACCGGGCGCTCTTCACCCACGAGTTGGGGCATCATTGGTGGGGCGACAATGTGACCCCGCATGTCCATAACGATATGTGGTTGAAGGAAGGTCCGGCGGAGTACAGCGGTCATCTCATCGAGGAATGGATCGGCGGGCGCGAGCCCTTCATCCGCACGGTGAAGGACAACCACAACCTCATCCTGCGCCAGGCACATCGCGACGATGGAGGCTTCCAGCCGCTGTCGCCCATGCCCGATCCGTACATCTACGGCACGCATACCTACAAAAAGGGCGCCTCCGTGATGCACAACCTGCGCGGATACATGGGCGATGCGCTCTTCCAGCAGGCCTTGCACGGGGTACAGGCCGATATGGCCGAACGCACCATCACTCCCGAGGAGTTCCGCGATGGGCTGGAGGCGCATTCGGGGCTCGACCTGCATCCGTTCTTCGATGCCTGGGTCTTCGCACCGGGCTATTCCGTGTTCGAGGTGCGGGAGATGCAGGTGAACCCCAACGGTGGGTCATGGACGGCTGACCTGGAGATCGGGCAGAAGCTGTACGGTGCCACCGTGATGCATGAGGATGTGCCGCTGGATGTCACCTTCCTTGCTGCTGATGGGGGGACGCACGAGGCCATGATCACCGCCAGTGGAGAGTTCGGCATGGTGTCCCTCGAGGTACCCTTCGAACCGGCCATGGTGGTGTTGAACCGGCAGATGCGTTTGAACCAGGCACGTATGGACAATGAAGTGGTGCTCGTGCCCGGTGTTCCGTTCCCGAACCTGATCCCGTACGTGGACTTCCGCGTTTACGGCACCAATCTCGTGGATAGCACCATGGTGCGTGTGGAGCACATCTTCTGCGCACCCGACCAGGAACCGCTGCAGGCCGGTATATCCCAGATCAGCGACACGCACTACTGGGTGGTGGATGGCCTGTGGCCCGAGGGGACCGTATTGGAAGGACGGGTCTATTACCAGGGAGAGAACGAGAACCAGTTCGACTTTGACCTGGTGGGTGGCGATGAAACGGGCATGGTACTGCTCTACCGCCCGAACGCCAACGAGACCTGGGCGATCTGTCCGGACCAGGTGATCACCGCGGGCAACCTCACCAATGGCACCGGTTTGATCCGTGCCAACAACATGCAGAAGGGACAATACACTTTCGCCAAGGCCGGTGCCATCATATCCGTGGAGGAGTTGGAGGAGGTGCCCTTCAAGGTGACGCTGGGTCCCGTGCCGGCCTCGAACCAGGTGGTGGCCACAGGCTGGGTGGATGGCCCCATGACCCTCTGGTGGGACGTGATCGGACTGGATGGTCGCTTCGTTCAACGGGCCACCGGTTCCCACTCCGGTGACTTCCGTCAGGTGATCGACGTGTCCGGCCTGGCCGCAGGTGGTTATGTGCTCCGCGTCACGCAGGATACGGGTGGTCGCCTGTTCGAACAACGCTTCGAGGTGGTGCGCCAGCATTGATGATCGTGGATCCGGTGGGAGAGGGCGCCTTCAACGCTGCGGGACTGCGCAAGCCCATCTATCCGGTGCGGGCCGCACTGCAGGAACACCTGCAGGAGCATGGGCGCTACGTGCCCTTGCCGCTCACCTACGATGACCTGGCGCGGTTCGATGGCCTCATGCCCATGCAGCGCCCCGACGGAAAGGACAGCCTGTGGAGCTCCGCGTTGTACCGCCCGGCCGACCTCGAAGGCCTGTATCCGCGGCTGGTGGAGATGTACCAATTGCTGACCTCGGATGGACGCCCCATCGAGCACCTCCGCGTGGCCAGCATCGACCTCTGTCCCTACGGCAACTCCCAGCCTTTCCGCATCCGCATCCTCAATCAGATCAACGACAACCACGATTACTTCTATGTGAAGCGTGCCGATGCCAGCCGCGTGTACGGGCTGGAACTGGAACACCTCCTTTCCCCGAACCGCATCAACTTCATGTACCAGGGCAATACCCTCGTCGAGGAGCACATCATCGGCGTTCCTGGCGATGCCTTCATCGCCGCGCCCGAACAGTACGGCGGGCATCTGAACCCCGTGCGCCTGAGCAAGGAGTTCGTGAAGTTCAACGAACGGTGCTTCGTGCGCCTGCTGGGTGATATGCGCGCCTACAACTTCGTGGTGGATGTGATACATGACCTGGACCAGGTCCAGTACCGTTTGCGGAGCATCGACTTCGACCAGCAGTCCTACGAGGGACGTTCACGGATGTACCTGCCCCAGTTCTTCAAGGAGAACTTGCCCTTCGTTCAGTTCGCCCAACGCGCCATCTCCATGGAATCCGTGGAGCAGTACAAGAGCGAGGAACGGGCCCTGTTGCGCAAGCGGGCAAAGCTCGCCGATGATCAGCTGCACTCCCTGCTGGCGGTGATGAAGGATGACCCCATCGCCCCACCCGAACACACCGCCCAGCTCGCCAGTGAGCTCGCCGCGCATCATGGAGACCCAGCGCTGGCCCGAGCGCGCAGCATGGGCGAGGTGCTCAACCTACACCTTGCGCGTCAGCTGGGTTGATCACCGTTTCGACGGAATTGTAACACTTATCGACCGGTCGGCGTATCAGCGCCACGAACGCCAGGAATAGCGCGTTCGAACCCGACCGATGCAACGTCACTCTCTCCACGCGATCCTGCTTGCGACCACCTTTTTATTCACCGTGGCCGGAACGGCCCAGACACTGCGGTATGACTGGTTGAACCAGCCGTGCATTGACAACCTCAACTGTAGCAACGGCTGTTCGGCGTGTAACCTGCCTGGTGTGGTACCGGCCAACTTCTTCGGTACTGGCGTGCAGTGGGTGGGCGTTGGCGTATGTCCCCACCCGGTGACCACCGCGGACAATGCGGTGTACACCAGCGGCTGGCCCATGGAACCCCAGGCCTCCTCCTACGTGGGCGTTTCCACCTCCACCCTGGAGAACATCCGCATCGACAGCCTCATCATCCGTCACCGTCGCTCTCCGGACGGCCCGCAGCGTATGCGCGTGCAGTTCAGCGGGAACGTGATGCAGGTGCCCACCGTCGTAGGCGACGTCGCCGTGACCGAGATGTATACCGAATCCGTCTTCACGGACCTCGGCTGCCTCGATATGGTGAGCGGCACCGACTACCGGAACTTCATCCTGCGCATGCAAGCCTATCAAGGTGGCGCTGGTGACTGGCAGGTGGACGCCATGCGCATCGTGGCCACCCCGTGCAGCGTGGGGCAGGTTGGGATCGCAGAGAACTTCATGCGCGACATCGAACAACAGCCCAACTCCTACGTGGATGTGCTCGGCCGCACCATCTGCGGTGATCCTGCGCCGGGGGTGTACATCGGCGGGCGCAAGCGGGTGCAGGTGTTCTGATAAGCGAATGGACCAGAGAAGGCCGGAAGGGCAGCTAGGCTGCGCTTCCGGCCTTCTTCGTAGCTCGCGGGTGGAACTGCAGGATGTTGCTGCGGAGGTATTCGCGATCCAGGTGCGTGTAGATCTCGGTGGTGGTGATGCTCGCATGCCCCAGCATTTCCTGCACCGCGCGCAGGTCGGCACCCCCTTCTACCAGGTGCGTGGCGAACGAGTGCCGGAAGGTGTGCGGACTGATCGTCTTGCGGATGCCGGCGGCCACGGCCAGCTTCTTCACCAGGTTGAAGACCGCCATGCGGCTCAGGGGACCGCCCCGCGCATTGAGGAAGACCATGTCCTCGCCCTTTGCCTTCAACGGAACATGAAGCCGCGCTCCGCGCACGTAAACCTCGATGCGCGCCATGGCCTCCGGACCTATGGGCACCAACCGCTCCTTGTCCCCCTTGCCCACCACCCGCAGGTAGCCCTCGTTGAAGTGCAGCCAGGATAGGCGCAGCCCGCAGAGCTCGCTCACCCGCAGCCCGCAGCCGTACAAGGTCTCGATCATCGCGCGATCACGGTCAGCCATCGGTGCGCTCATGTCGATCGCACCGATCATCGCATCGATCTCCTCCACCGTCAGGAAGACCGGGAGCTTCCTTGCCAGGCGCGGACCCTCCAGAAGTTCGGTCGGGTCCACGGCGATCAACTTGTCGCGCAGTAGTGACCGGAAGAAGATCCGTAACGCGCTCAGGTAACGCGCCTGGCTCGTGGCTTTGGCGCCAGCCTTCGCGGTGCTGGTGATGAAGGCCTGCAGGTCCTCAAGTGCGATCACTGTGGGACCAATGGGCGGATCCTGACCTTCGGCGAAGGCGCGGAGGCGGCTCACGTCGCGCATGTAGGCCTCCACGGTGCGGTCGCTCAACGAACGCTCCAGCTTCAGGTGCATGCGTAGGTCGGACAAGGCCTCTTCCCATCTCACCACACGAAGGTCAGGTCCGGGCAGGGCCCCGCTCACCGGCAATCGCTCACTTCTGCGAACCGCCCTATGTTCACCGAAGTGCGCAACTTCGCAGCATGCGCATCCTCATCATCAACGGACCGAACCTGGACCTTCTCGGTACGCGCGAGCCGCACATCTACGGGCACCGCAGCTTCGAGGATCATCTGGAGGAATTACGCGCTGCCTTCCCGAAGGTGGACCTGGCCTATTTCCAAGCCAATGAGGAAGGGGTCATCGTGCGCGCCTTGCGCGATCACAGCGGTGCAGTGGACGCGATCATCCTCAACGCCGGCGGCTATTCCCACACCAGCGTGGCCATCCACGACACCATTCGGGTGATCGGCAAGCCGGTGGTCGAGGTGCACATCAGTAACATCCACGCCCGTGAACCCTTCCGCCACCACACCATCACCGGCGCGGCCTGCGTCGGGATCATCACGGGGTTCGGGCTGGAGGGCTACCGCATGGCGGTGGATCACCTGGTCCGCCGGACGTAACGGAAGGCCTGCATGTCCAGCTGCCCGAAGCTTCGGTGGCGCAGGATGAACCGGTCGAAGGCGATGCTCCGGTGATAGATCCCGTTGAGGTCCGGGTCCTTCTCCATATGCATCAACGCCCGGCGCTGGCGCACCACATGCGGCAGGCGCTGGTAGAAGTGCCAGTGTGCACGGATCACCTGCCACGTGTGCCGGCCGTTTCCTTCCACCAGGAACTTGATCCCCGCGAACCCGTCCAGCACCATGCGTCGCAACAGCCACCACCAGGCCCAGCCGTTGTGCAGGTTCTTCATCAGCACGATGAGGCTGTTGCGGAAGTTGAGGTAGGTCTTGCGCGGCGAGCGGTAGTCCAATGAACCTCCTCCCACGTGGTACACCACCGCCTTGCTCGTGTAGCCGATCGTCCATCCCATGCGGCGCAGGCGCCAGCACAGGTCGATCTCCTCCATGTGCGCGAACAGGTCCGCATCGAAGCCCCCTGCCTGCCGGAATGCCTCCGCTCGGATCAGCATGCAGGCCCCGGTCGCCCAGAACACCTCGCGTTCATCGTCGTACTGCCCATGATCATCTTCGGTGATCTCGAAGATCCGGCCACGGCAGAATGGATAGCCGTTCCGATCGATGAAACCACCTGCCGCACCCGCATGTTCGAACTTGCCCGGCTCCTTCAGCGAACGCACCTTCGGCTGGCAGGCCGCCATGCGCGGGTCCCGATCGAGGTAGGTGTTCAACGTGTCGAGCCAGCCCGGTGTCACCTCCACATCCGAGTTCAACAGCAGGTAGCGGTCCGCCTCCACCTGCGCCAGGGCCTCGTTATAGCCGCCGGCGAAGCCAAGGTTCCGGGGCAGTTCGATCACGCGTACCGCCGGATGTTCCCTACGCAGCCACGCCAAGGAGTCGTCCGTGCTCGCGTTATCCGCCACGATAACCTCCGCACCAGGGCTGTGTACCACCACTGTAGGCAGGAAACGCTCCAGCCAGGAACGGCCGTTCCAGTTCAATATGACGATGGCGGTACGCATCCGGACCAGGAGCCGGCAAAGATGCGGCTAACCCCGTGCTGCGCTCAGCGCGGCGCGTTGAAGAATTCCATCACCCGATCACTTTCCAAGGTGCCGGGCTGAACCGTCTGCACACCAGGCATGGCCACGTTCCGTTGGTGCAGGATGTTGTTCCATTGCGGGTTGTTCATCTCCCCTGGAACCTCGCTGTGCAGCAACTGCATGCAGTAATTGGCCATTTCCGGCTGGTAGAAGACGAAGCGGCGGTCGGTGAAGCGGCCCGCACGGTAGTAGTGCCAGATGGTGTAGGGCAGGGTCCCCATTTCGTTGAACCGGTCCATCATGGTGTTCGGCGGACCATATTTCAGGTATACCCTGCCACGGTCGGTCTCATACCCCTTTAATACCCGGCAGTTGAAGAGCCTGTTCACCTTGATCACCTCCTGACGGTAGGCTTCCCAGGCCCGCTCCGGATCAGCGCTCCGGTTGGCCCAGAAGCTATAGAAGAACCGTTTCATCAGGTCGATGTCCTTGTCCTTGTATCGGTCATCAATGATCTTGGCCTCCAACGGATCGGCGATCGGGCGCAGACTGGCAATGTGCTCGACAAGGGAGTCGCGGTTGGCGAAAGCATTGGAGAACTTGCCCTCCAGGTCCAGCCGGTCCAAGGACTGGAGATCATATTCGTAACTGATCGGGTTGTTGCGCTGGAAGAACTGCTCCCTGCGCGCGATCAATGCTCCTGTGCGGTCGCGCACTTCTACCGCGAGGACATAGTTCCCTGATGGCAGGTCGGCGATGTCGAACTCAGCGATAACCGGCTCAACGGGCCTGGCTTTGGCACGGATGCTCCGCTTGTAAGGACCGAAGACCGCCTTCGATTCGAATCCTTCGATCTGATACGTCAGCAGGTACAGGCTGTCCGTTCCCAGGACCTTCTCCGTGCCGTGCACCTCCGCGTAGAAGTTCAACTTCTTGATGTCGGGCGGCAGATAGTCCATCAACAACGGGACGGTGGTGTAGCCGTACTTGCTACGCTCTCCTTCCACGGAAGGAACGATCCGTTCGCAGAAAAGCAGGTCCGTGATGGAGATCCCGGGAGGAAGGGTGCCCACCGTCAATGGCGCCCGGTAGCGGGTGATCGTCGTATCGCCGCTGCTGAGGTCAAGGGCCTCCACCGCAAGGTCATAGTACCCGGGTGAGAGAGCAAAGAACTCCTGGTGTAGCAGGTCGAGCTGCAAACTGTCCAGGCTTTCCGGGCCGTTCACCACGGTCTTCCCAAAGTCCACGATGGCACCATCGCGCTCCACCAAGGTGGTCACTTCCACCATGCCCTGCATGAACCCGCGTTCGTTGCTCTTGACACCAAAGGTGCCCGCCAGAACGGCCATGTTCACTTCCACCAAGGGGGCGCCTGCCGCGGTGTAGAAAGTGCGCGGTTCCACCACAAGTTGCACCTGAGCGCGTGCGGGGCGGTATGGCCAGGCGGTCAGGAGCAGGAGCAGAGGAACGATCGGGCTGCGCATCTTCCAAAGGTAAGTACCTGGCAAGGTCGCCCGTTGCCGTTGCCTGCGCCGGAACGACCGGTAAGGAAAGTCGACTTGGCTCGAATGGGGCGCGGTGTGGTGGGAAGGGAGGGATCGCCCGCGACGGGCTTTCCCGTTCGGGGGAGGCTTCAGCAGAACTGCCGCCATTCACTTCGCTCATCGGCTTGTTCATTCCATGCCCTCCTTCAAGCTGCGCTTGGGTCGGTCTTGGAACGAACAAGCCGCCTTCGGGGGCGGCTGTTCTGCTGGCGGAGAGGGAGGGATCGCCCGCGACGGGCTTTCCCGTTCGGGGGAGGCTTCAGCAGAACTGCCGCCATTCGCTTCGCTCATCGGCTTGTTCATTCCATGCCCTCCTCCAAGCTGCGCTTGGGTCGGTCTTGGAACGAACAAGCCGCCTTAGGGGGCGGCTGTTCTGCTGGCGGAGAGGGAGGGATTCGAACCCCCGTTACCCTTGCGAGTAAAGCGGTTTTCAAGACCGCCGCATTCGACCGCTCTGCCACCTCTCCAAGGGGGCTGTCCCATCCGGAGACCGCCAACGGCGGCGCGAAAGTAGCGCCTTGCCTCCGCCGGACGATATTTGCCCCGATGGGCCTGCGCATGGAGTTCCTCGGTACCGGCACCAGCCAGGGGGTGCCCGTGATCGGCTGCCACTGTGCCGTTTGCACCAGTGCCGACGCACGCGACAAGCGCCTGCGCTCATCCGTGTGGATCACCGCCGGGGATGCCCGGATCCTCGTCGATGCCGGTCCCGACCTGCGCCAACAGATGCTCCGCAGCGGTCAGGACCGCCTGGATGGCGTCCTGCTCACCCATGAGCACATGGACCACGTGGCAGGGATCGACGAACTACGTGCCTTCAACTTCGCCCAAAGGAGGGCAATGGACCTCTTCGGCCTGCCCCGGACCCTTGAAGCTGTGCGTCGCATGTTCCACTATGCCTTCGCTGATGTACGCTACCCCGGTGTTCCCGAGTTGAACCTCGTTCCGGTCGGGAAGGATCCATTCATGCTCGGTGCGGTGCGGGTGGTGCCGGTGGAGGTGATGCACGAGAAGCTCTCCGTCCTCGGCTATCGGATCGGTGATCTGGCGTACATCACCGACGCGAAGACCATCGCGCCAGCAGCCCGCGAGCGCCTGCGGAACCTTGATGTGCTGGTGCTGAACGCATTGCGCATCGACCCGCACCGCTCTCACCTGAACCTGGCCGAGGCACTTGACCTGGTGGAGGAACTGGCGCCGCGTCGGGCGTTCTTCACGCACATCAGCCACCTCATGGGTCTTCACGCTGATGTGGCACGTCTGCTGCCCGCAGGCGTTCAGCTCGCTTCCGATGGATTGGTGGTGGAGTCGGATGACCCGCCAACTTCCCACCCATGATGGGAAGGCCATCCCACCCGGTTTGGACGGAAGTGCGTTCCGGCCGATCTTCGTTCTATTCATCGACCTTCATGTACACACGCACGCTTGCCTTTCTGCTTCCCCTTCCCCTCCTCCTGGCCGACCTTTCGGTGCAGGCACAGGGCCCCGCGGAGAACGGGAACATCACCTTTATCACCGACAACAAGCGCCTTCCTGATCGTGACCGACAGGTCGAATTGCGCGGTTGGGGTGGATGGCCCGCCTTTCATCAACTGCATCCCCGGTGGACCGCGGAGTTCAATGAAGTAACAGGCCTTCCCCGCCGTGCCTATGGTGACCCGATCCCCACGGTCGGTGCAACAGCGGCAGCCCGGGCCTTGGCCTTCCTGCAGAATGAACTGGCCGGTTATCACCTGCCGATCGCGGAGCTGAACGTGGTGTCCACCGTACCCGGCAAAAAGCTGACCTACGTGCATTTTGAGCAACGTCACGCGGGTCTGCCCGTGCTCGGCACCAAAGTGCAGGTGAAGCTGGATGCGGAGCAGCGGGTGATCGCCTTTGCCACCGATATGGCCATGGCCGAACCCGCGTCGATGAGCCCGACCGTTCCTGCCGGTGCGGCGGCGGACATCGCTCAGCAAGGGCTGCCGGGCGTGCTGTCCACCTCGGACGAAGGCCTGGCCCTGCTGCCAATGACCATCGCTGGCCAGCAACGTGTCCGTCTGGTGCATCGGGTCAAGGTGGCAACCCGGGTGGGCGACACCCCTGGTCGTTATGACTGCCTCGTTGATGCTGCGGATGGACGCCTGTTGTACCGGGCCAACGCCGTGCGCAATTGCGGCCATGGCGACGGCGCGGACGATGCGGGGGTGGAGCTCTCCATGAGCACCCTGGCCTATCCGGGCAGCCCGCTGGCGGCACCTGTGGTGCAGGCCCTGCCGGAACTGAACGTCACCATCAACGGTACCCTCTTCCAGACCGATATCGCCGGTTACCTGGATTCGGGTGTGCCGGGTCCTGCCACGGGCATCATCCAGCTCCGTGGTCGCTGGGCCGCCGTTCGCACGAACACCATCACCCCAGCGTACAACACCACCCTGAACGAAGGGTTCAACGCGCGGACCTTCGACAACAACGCGAACGTGCGGGAGCGATCAGCGTACATCTACGTGAACCAGATCCATTCCCACATGAAGACCGTGCTGCCCGATTTCACCGGCATGGACTATCAGATCGCCACGAACCTGGACCTCACCACGGACAATTGCAATGCCTTCTATGATGGCTCCAGCATCAACTTCTACGCCGAGGCGAACAACTGCCGCTCCCTGGCCACCATCAACGATGTGGTCTACCATGAATATGGCCATGGGATCAACGACAAGTTCTATTCCGGACTGAGCAGCGACTTCAGCAATGGCGCCATGGATGAAGGTTATGCCGATGTCTGGGGCCTCACACTCACGCAAAGCCCCGTGCTTGGCCTGGGCATCAACCTGGACAACAACAACAGCACGGTGCGCCGCTATGATCAGGATCCGAAGGTCTATCCGGACCACATCGTGGGGGAAGTGCACGCAGACGGTGAGATCATCGCCGGTGCCTGGTGGGACCTCTACGAAGGCCTTGGCCAGGACATGCTGCTCACCCTGGACCTCTTCGCGCAGGCGTATCCCGGCCTGCAGGCCAACACCTTCAATGGCAACGAGGGAGAGGCGTATCGCGATGTGTTGCTGGATGTGCTCCAGGCAGATGACACGGACGGCGACATCACCAACGGAACCCCGAACGGGGCGGCCATCGTCGAGGCGTTCGGTCGGCATGGCATCACCCTGATCAGTGGCGCCGAGCTCTTCCACGATGCGATCATGGCTCGCGCAGCGGATGCCGCCATCGATGTGGAGGCACAAGTCTTCATCGTCTTCCCGGCCACCCTGTACCTACAGGATGCCAGCCTGTTCTACAAAGTGAACGAAGCGGAGGACTGGACCAGCGTGCCCATGGTCAACGCCGGTGAGGGCCTCTATCAAGCCAGCATCCCCGCCCAGGCACCCGGATCAGTGGTGGCCTACTACATGGCCCTGCGCGACATCTACGGGCAGACCAGTAGCATCACGCCGATCGCATCGGACCGTGCCGATCCCGGCCTGCCTTACTACATCCTGGTGGGCTATGACCTTGCCGGTACCGAGAACGCTGATGGACAGAGCGATTTCGGCAACTGGCAGGAGGGCCAACCCGAGGATAATGCCACCACCGGGCAGTGGGAGTTCGGACCGCCCCTGGCCTCGTACAGCACGCCGGGTGATCCCAGCACGATCTGCCAGACCGGAACACAGCACACCCCCGGTGGCGACTATTGCTGGTACACGGGCAACGCGCTTAATGTGAACGATGGCATCGGTGAGAACGATGTGGATGACGGAAGCACCACCTTGATGGGGCCCAACATCGATCTTGCCAACTACGTGGATCCCGCGATGAGCTATTGGCGCTGGTACACGAATAACCCGCCCTCCGGCGCCAACCCCAACGCGGATTGGTGGCAGGTGTACGCAAGTGCCGATGATGGCCTTTCATGGGTGCCGGTGGAGGATACCAAGACCGGCGAACGCAACTGGCGCCGAAAGGTGTTCCGGGTGGCCGATGTGCTGGGTGAGGAGGCAACGAGCATCCGGCTGAAGTTCATAGCCAGCGACAGTATCCGCCCCGGTCAGGAGCTCGACGGCGGCAGCTTGGTCGAAGGTGCCGTGGATGACATTGAGCTTTGGAGCGCCCAGGCACCGGACGCGATCTCGGAAGTGAACGGGGGTGGCTCGCTGTCGATCTGGCCATCGCCCGCGCAAAGCCTGCTAACCGTGGTCTTCCAGCAGCCGTTGGCACCGGACACGCGCATCGAGGTGCTTGACGCCATGGGCCGCGTGGTGGTGCCGGCGCAGGCAGTGCAGGGCGACAAGGTCCAACTTGACCTCGGAGCTCTTGCCAACGGACAATACTTCGCACGTGCACGTTGGCGCGGTGGGTCGGCACAACGTCCTTTCACGGTCCTTCATTGAACCGATCCGTTCCGAAGCCCCGGCGACCATGGTCGCCGGGGCTTCGCGTTCACTGGACCACGATGGGCCAGGTGCACTGATGGCTTACAGCCTGGAGGCAGACCAGGTAGTAGCCCGGAGACCAGGACCGCAGTTCGATCGGCGCCGCTAGTTCCGCCGTGCCGAGCTCACGCACCGTCCGGCCCATTGCATCCAGCACGCGACCTGTTCGCCATTGGTCCGCTGGCAGGTGCAGTCTTCCATCCAAAAGCGTTGGTGAGGGTGTTCGCTGGATGCCTGTGGAAAGTTGTTCGAGCAGCAGGTCGATCACCTCGGACTGGTCGAGCCCGCGGTCGAAGAGGCGGACATCATCGATCCAACCACTGAACGGAGCCGCCCCGGTGCTGAGGGCCGCCATCGAGGCGGGGGCCTGCGGATGGTAGCCCAGTGCTCCGCTGGCCGCCGTCTCCGCCATCAATGCCCCGTTGAGGTACACGCGCATATGAGCGCCGTCGTAGCTGCCTACCACATGATACCACGCACCGCCGAAGACACTCGAAGGCGCGGTGGTCAGTTCCGTTGTGGTCGCCCCGGTGCGCAACCGGAACCTCAAGGCACTGGCGCCAACGAAGGTCATGGACCAGATGTGGTCCTGCGCTGCGGAGCCGATCGTCTTGGCCAGCAAGGTGCGGTCCATGCCGGTCACGAAGTCCGGCCGCACCCACATGGAAAGGCTGAATTCTCCGGTTCCTGTGGTCATGTCGCAGGGACCGAGCAGCACCCGGTCGTCGACCCCGTCGAAGCGACAGGAACCGCCGTGGTGCCCTACGCCTGGCGCCCACACGGCCCCACCTTGCAGCTGTCCGTTCTGACCGGCGATCACTTCCTGGACCACCGTTCCGTTGGTGCCGTCCATGGGCCAGTGGAAACGTGCGGCGGGCTGTGCCAGGCCGGTGGTCGTGATGACGATGGCCGCGAGGGTGGGGTGGAGGTTCACGGTCGAAGGGTTGGTCCCTCGCGGAACGCCGTCCTCCATCCGCGAGTTCCCCGAATTCGACGAGCATAGGGCCGCGGGGGCACCGATGCCCGATCAAGGTCGGCGATCAGGTGAACGCGCTATCCTCCTGCAGGCAGGTGGCCAGTTCGCCGTACACAGTGCGGATCCGCTGCGGATCGGGCTTCTTACCGGTGCGCGCCAGGATGCGGCTGGCCAGGCACCCGTGTTCCAGGATGTGCGCCATGTGCTGGCGGCAGCCCTCGCTCAGGTCGCCATAAAGCTCCACGAACAACAACTGCCACAGCTCGCGCGCGGTCATGCGTTCCTGCTTCAAGCGGCCGAACATCAACAGGTAGTCGCGGTTGGCGATCCGCGCGTGGCCTGCATCCTTGATCACCTGTAAGAACAAGGGAAGCAGGTCGTCCTCGCTCCAGGCGCGCTGGAGATAGGTGCTCACCCAGCGTCCGGAGGTCAACGCCTTCAACACGGCCACGATCATCTCGGCGATCGCCAGGTCCGCGCTCGGGCATTCCTGGATGTCGATCACCCGGATCTCGATGGCGCCCCTGTCGAAGCGTGCGATGGCCCCGCGCGAGTTGGCGAAGTGGTGGTCCATCACATGCTCGGTGTCGTACGGCGCCATGGCCTGCGCGATCGGGCTGAAGATGACACGGTAGTAATCCTCCTGCGAGAACACCGCTTCCGGGATCAGGGAACCCATCAGCTCCGGCAGCTTGTCCTGGTGGTGCAGGTAGGCCTGCATCCGGCTGTCCAGGAAGCCCGTCACCTTGCCGTCAAGGAGGGGTGAGCTGGCACTGATCGCAGGTATGATGGGCAGCAGCAGGCGGATGGCGGCGTGCAGCTTGCTGAACTCATCGTCGTTGGCGAAAGGCAGGTTGAGATGGGTGCTCTGCAGGTTGCTCCAGCCGTGACCGCGGCAGTCGAAGATGCGGTTGTAGAGCGCATAGACCTCGTTGTACTCATGCGGCCAGATCACCGTTTCGGTGAAGGGGTCCATGAACGGATGTGCGGCGGTGGGCAGCAGCATCGCGTTGTGCCTGGCCAGCACCGCGTTGATCGCTTTGATCTCGCTGCCGAACTTCTTCCTGAAGGAAGGGATCTTCTTCGTGGGACGTGCGGTCTTCAGTTCCACCACGTGACTCACGAGCTCGTTGCTCCATTCCACGTCCCCGCGTGCCACATCGCTTGTGATCCCGCCGGTCACCTCCTCGAACAGCTTGTCCACGATGGGCAGCACCTTCAACGTGTCCCGGTCCACCACCATGTACTCCAGTTCGATGCCGGTGACCTCGAACAGTTTGAACTTCTTCGGTTTGCTGATCATCGCTGCTTCGGCTCCCGCGGTGCCGATGGTGTTCGTTCAATGCCGAGTTTCTCCTCGATCGAGGCCTTCAATGATCCAATGATGGCCCGGTAAAGCTCATCACCCAGGACCACGTCCTCCACGCCGCTATCGATGTTGGGACATTCATTCACTTCGATCACGTAGGGCCTTCCCTCGAATTCCTTGACATCCACCCCGAAGAGCCCGCGGTCGCCCACGATGGCGCGCACGGCTTTCAAGGCGGCTTCCACGATGGGCTTCGGGGCCTCTTCCACCGGCAGGGTGGCGAAGTCCCCTTCCTGGCCCTTCTTGGTATCGCTGCCCCAGTTGTAGATCTGCCAGTGCCCGCGCGCCATGAAGTATTTGCACGCGTAGAGCGGTTCCCCATCGAGCACCCCGATCCGCCAGTCGAAGTCACTGGGCATGTACTCCTGTGCGATCGCCAGGTCGCTCTCCTTCAGGATCTGGTCCAGCTGTTCCTCCAGTTCCTCCGGGGTCTTCGCCTTCACTACGCCACGACTGAAGGTGCTGTCCGGAAGCTTGAGCACCACCGGTAGCCCGAACGACCCGGCCACCTGGTCGCGGTTCTCGTTATGCACGATCAGGGTGCGCGGCGCAGGCACTCCGGCGGCTTCCATCACCTCGGCCAGGTACACCTTGTTGTTGCACTTAAGGATGGCGTCCGGCGCGTCGATCACCGCCAGCCCTTCGCTCTGGGCCTTGCGCGCGAACCGGTAGGTGTGGTCGTTCACGTGCGTGTTCTCGCGGATCAGCAATGCGTCGTACTCCGCCACGCGGTCGATGTCCTCCGGTCCGATGATGTCCACCTCGAAGCCCATCTGTTCAGCGGCCTGTCGGAACTTCACCGTGGCCCGTTTGTTCGATGGCGAGGCCTTGTCATCCGGGTTGATGAGGATGGCCAGGTCATACTGGCTGCGGTCCATCCGGGCACCGTCGTACCGCTTCTTGGCGAAGTAGTCCGCCGCATATCGCTTCACATAGTTCAGGTGCTCTTCCGGTATGTCGTTGTAGGGGATGGGACGTACGGAACGCAGTTCCCATTTCCCGGCTTCCGTGCGCACGAAGCGTGCGCGCAGCAACGGCGCCTGAAAGACCTTGTACAGTTCGTGCGCCAGCTTGTCGTACTTGCGGTTCACGTTGCGACCGAAGTAGATGCTGAACAGGAACTCGTGTTTGTTCTTGTGCGCCAGGCTGCTCTGGATCACTTCTTCCAGGTCCCGGGAAAGCACCTTCACGATGCTCGGCGACTTGAGGTCGAGGATGGTCTTGGCACTGGGGATCACCTTGTGTCCACGCGCTTCGGCCAGCAGGCTCACATAATAGCCCCGGCTCTGGTAGGCATAGCTACGGGCCAGGTTGAAGACACGGATGTTGCGCTGGCCCGCAAAGCGCGGGCTCGTGAGGTACTCCTTCGAACTGACGACCTCGAAGCCCTGCACACCCAGGTTCCATTCCCTGGGCTCGCGCACCACGATCAACTTCTTCATAGGGGTTCCGGCGAAATGATCAGCAGGTTCGCATCGTAGGTGACGATGCCGAGCATGATCGCATTGATCAGGCGCCCCACCGGTACGTGATAGTAGAGGTCCTTGCTGTACGGGTTGTCCTGGTACGGGTCGGCCACCAGCACGTTCTTCCCCTCCATGCCGCACAGCACAACGAAATGGCCCATCGGCTTGCCGCGCAGATCATCGTGGATGCTTTCGCCATTCGCACCGCTGTACTCGCGTTCGCTCTTGTACAGGTAGGTGGCGCTCAGCCCCGTTAGCACGGGCAGGTCCCGATCGAAGTAGCCCTGCAACAGGGTGGGGGAAGGGTCATCGAAACGGACCTCACCACCCTCCTTGAGGAATCGCGCATAGGCCAGGCAGGTCGCATGCAACTTCTTGCCGTCCTTGTGCCGGGTCTGGGCCAGGAGCTTCCTCCGCAGCGCTTCGGTAGGCAGGCCGTCCCAAGTGGGGTCGAAGACACGCAGGTTATAGCTGTGGATGCGTGCGTGGAAGCCGTGTTTCAAGGCGTGGATACCCAGGAAGACGGCCAGCGTCCCTCCATCCTCCAGGAAGTGTACCTCGTCGATCACCTGCTCCAGCGGGAGGTCGAGGCCCATGGCGGCATACACGGCGTGCAACGCGGTGGGCCCGCAGGTGCTGTCGTCTGGTTGGGCCAGGATGCGGATGGGACGCATGGGTGCGAGGGAACAAAGGTGTGAGCGCTGCGATCGAGGATCAAGCGGTCGTTCATGCGGCCCTTCACGATCCGCTGTTGATCCCTTGCGGAATGCACCAACGAAGCGCGCGGTCCCAATTTGGGCGGTGAACGAGACCTTCGTTCCGAGCCCCCGCCTTACTTTCGACCTATGCCAGCCACTGCGGAGAAGGTCTGCCTGGAGTGCGGGGAAAAGATCGCGGGTCGTACGGATAAGCGCTTCTGCTCCGATGCGTGCCGCAACCTCTATCACTACCACGCGAACAACGCACCGATCAATTATGTGCGGAACGTGGTGAACGCCTTGAAGCGCAACCGCCGGATCTTATCGGAATTGAACACCGGCGCCGATGGCAAGACCAAGGTGCACCGCGATCGCCTGCTGGAAAAGGGGTACAGCTTCATGTACCACACCAACACGCACCGCACCAAGGCAGGCAATACCTACGTGTTCTGTTTTGAGCACGGTTACCTGGAGCTCGGGGAGAGCTGGTTCATGCTCGTACGCCGTGACGAGTACCTGGGTCGCGCGGGCGACCTGAAGAAGGATTGACCGATCAGCCCAGCGCCCAGATCAGCAGGACGATCATGGCCAGGGTCATCAGACCCACGAGCACCGGACCGCCGATCTCGTTCTGTTCTGCTTCTTCCGGAAAGTGGCCTTCGAAATGGTGATCGCTCATGGTAGCAGGTTGACCGGACAAATATAGAAGGTCGCTCAACGTGAAGCCGAGCGACGCCGGACCGTGTTACCAGCCGCGCTTAGTTGAGACTGAAGGTGGGCTGTCGCAACACCATGCGGGCGATCACCGAACTCTCGTTCGCACGCATGCGCCGGATCATGGCCTGCACCTGTTCGTCCAGCTCGCGGTCGCTGAGCTGGGCCAGGTCGCGGTAGACCGGCAAGCTGCTCTTGCTCTTCAGGATCAATGCTATTTTGTAGGAGCGTGACATCTGGTTCCTGTTCAAAAGACGAGGCCTGATGCGCGATGGATGCCTCGCCCGAGCACCGTTCGCATCTTTTCACAGGAAACGGTGGCATCTTGAAAAGGAACGGCGGAAGGGTCGGAAGAGGGTGAGCAGTGCAGTTTGCTGACGGTCAGGATATTGAGTGGATGGCCGTTGGCCCCAAAGGCTGGTCAGCGGGTGGGCTTTGGAGAGATACGATCCCCCTCGCTTCGCTCGCGGGGCTTTTTTAATGCGCCCTCTCGCTCAAACTGCGGTTTGAACCTGGTGCATGGTGGGTCTCCCGAAGCGGGCTTTCCACGGTTGGGGGGAACTTCAGCTAGCCCTGCTCGGTTCCCTCGCCGGGGCTT
>Ga0116152_10001644_pt1 | contig 18309 bp, 14 predicted proteins | sample AD_UKC119_MetaG_FD_89894 | JGI IMG/M metagenome (GOLD analysis project Ga0116152, IMG submission 89894) | Active sludge microbial communities of municipal wastewater-treating anaerobic digesters from Hong Kong - AD_UKC119_MetaG | ecosystem: Engineered > Bioreactor > Anaerobic > Digestate... | reverse complement strand
TCGCCAAGTCGTCACCTGGCCGAATCACGCCCCCGATGGCGCCATGTTCCCTGATTCCCACATCCCCAAATCGCCAAATCACAACTCACCACATCACCAAATGAATTGTTGCCCAACCCGCCCCTCCTTGGCACACTACCCCTCCTGACCGGGTGGATTCGCCTGTCGCACGGACTGCGACACTCACGGGCCCGGCCATCACGCAGGAAGGAACGCGATGAAGCTGATGATCCAGATTCCGTGCCTCAACGAGGAAGGCACGCTCCCAGCCACGCTCAGGGACATTCCGCGGCAGGTCGAAGGCATCGACAAGGTCGAAATCGTCATCATTGACGACGGCTGCACAGACCGGACCGTCGAGATCGCGAAGGAATACGGCGCGGATCACATCATCAGCTTCCCCGGCAATCGCGGTCTCGGCCACGCCTTCGCGGCGGGCATGGACTTCTGCCTGCGCAACGGCGCCGACATCATCATCAACACCGATGGTGACAACCAATACTACGGCGGCGACATCCCGACACTCGTGAAGCCGATCCTCGAGGGCCGCGCCGATCTCGTCATCGGCGACCGCGAGCCGGACAAGGTCGAGCACTTCTCGCCGATGAAGAAGTTCCTTCAGAAGACAGGCAGCCGCGTTGTCAGCAGGCTCGCCAACCTCGAGGTGCCCGACGTGCCGAGCGGGTTCAAGGCCTACACGCGCGAAGCGGCGATGCGCGTCGCCTTCTCAACGGATTTCGACCACACGGTCGACCACGTCATCCAGGCGGGCCGCAAGCGCATCGTGACAGTCAGCGTCCCGATTCGCACGAACGAGAAGCTGCGCGAGAGCCGCCTCTTTTCAAACTTCTGGGTCTTCGTGACGCGCTCGGGCGGCATCATGCTGCGCGTGTACTCTTCCTATCGCGCCATGAAGATCTTCAGCACCGCCGGTCTCATCACGTTCGGCGTCGGATTCATGATCGGATTTCGATTCATCTGGATCTGGCTCGTGGACAACCACGGCAAACTGCCGACGGAACACACGCAGTCACTGATCCTCGCGGCGATCCTGCTGCTTGCCGGCTTCCAGATGTTCCTGACGGGCATCGTGGCGGACCTGATCAACGCCAATCGCGCCATCGCGGAAGACATGAGCTATCGGCTGCGGCGAATGGAGCTGGAGAGCCGCGACAAGGCCTGACGCGGCCCACTCTGCCAACCGACACCTCATTCGAGCCCTGCATGGGCGCTACTGGCGTTTACGAGCGATCATCATCGCGCCCGCCTCGGCTGAAGCCATGGCCCCCGCGGCATCGCATCGGTCCCCGGCCGTTCGATTGCGAAACGCCATGCGAATGATATAACGACACCGCACGTTGTACTGTCATGCCATCCACGGGAGGGCTTGAACATGAAGTGGAGGAAGCGACATACCGCCGGTCTCTTCGTGTGTCTGATCGGAGTTGGGTATTACGTCTGGTTCATCCATCGATCGCACACGATCACGTCGATCAATGGATGGCGACTCGACTTCTCGTATCAGCCCTTCCATTGCCCTGTCTGCCTTGGGCGCGTCGAGTCCCTGACCTTCGAGGGACAGGAGATTCCGATTCCTCAATGGGACTGGAAGTCCGAGTTCGACGAAAGACCGTTCGTACAGATGATCACACCAGTGGGCTGCGTCTGCGCCTTTGAGCACTGGGAAACCTGGAGGCGGTCGCATGTTCTCTGCCAGTGCGTCGACAGTGATGAGGCGATCAGTGAAACGGAGCTGGAGCAGGGATGGTATGACGCCGCATTCACACAGGTGGACAGCGAACGCCTGTATTCCCGCAAGAATCTACGGAAACGAAATACGCCGGAGACCTGGTGTCTCGTCGCGACGGATCACGCAACCCGCTGGATCCGACCGGACCTGATCGATCAGCTTGCGTGGTAACGCGCCGCCGGGACGTCGCGACACGATGGGAAGAATTGACGGGTCCTCCACACTTGTATCGTCGCGCCCCCACGACTGAAGTCGTGGGCCACCCGGTTCTTTCGGCTTTCGGCTTTTCGGTTTTCAGTTTTGGCGTGATCTCCTTCCCTCCCTTGTCGATCCCCCCATCGCATCGCTACATTGGCGAACATGACGACGTACGACACGATCATCATCGGCGCGGGCGGCATGGGCGCCGCCTGCGCCCGCCATCTCGCCCGCCGCGGTCTTCGCGTTCTCGTGCTGGAACAGTTCACGCTCGCACACGATCGCGGCAGCTCACATGGTCGCGCTCGCGTCATTCGCAAGGCGTACTTTGAAGATCCTCGCTACGTCCCGATGCTGCATCGAGCCTACGCGTTGTGGCGCGAACTGGAGGCGGAGTCCGACGAGCAACTCCTGTTCTTCTGCGGCGTCCTCAACATGGGACCGGCGGAACACGCCTGCATTCAGGGCGTGCGCCAATGCGCGATTGAACACGCGCTGCCGCACGAAATCGTCGATGCCGGCGAGATCCGGCGCCGCTGGCCGACATTTGCGCCAGAGGATGCGGATGTGGGCGTCTTTGAAACGGATGGCGGGTTTCACCTGCCGGAGCGGGCGATCGAACTGCACGCGCGTTTCGCCGCGCAACAGGGCGCCGACTTCCGCTGGTCAACGAAAGTCCGTTCGTGGAGCGCAACAGCGAACGACGTCCGAGTCAGGACGGATACGGATGAATTCGTCGCGAAGAACCTCGTCGTGACCGCCGGCGCGTGGCTCGGCGAACTTGAAAGTGAAATCGGCGCGCTGCTGCAGGTTGAACGTCAGGTTCAGCTCTGGTGGAAACCCAAAGACCCGTCGCTCTGTCGCCACGATCGCATGCCGGCCTTCATACACTTCACGGGCGATCAAGCGTACTACGGCATCCCGGCCATGGCGGATGAGGGGCTCAAGCTGGGCCGGCATCACGGCGGCGAGATCTCAACGCCCGACGCCGTGGATCGCTCGCTTCGCCCCGAGGACGAGGCCGACGTGCGAGCGTACATCCGCCGACACGCGCCGAACGCCGATGGTCCCCTGCTCGACCACGCCGTCTGCATGTACACAAACACGCCGGACGATCACTTCATCCTCGATCGCCATCCTCGGCACAGGAATGTCATCATCGCCGGAGGCTTCTCGGGACACGGCTTCAAGTTCGCGCCACTTGTCGGTGAAGTGGTCGCTGACCTGCTCACAACGGGCGAAAGCCGGACGCCGGTCGGACTTTTCTCAGCGACACGTTTCCGTCAGGGGTGCTGAAATGCCCCTTTCAGACGTATGTCACTAGCGGACGCGCCGATGAGAATCTCGAATCTGCCCGGCTCGACGCGCCAGGCATGCGCGGCGCCGTCATAGAACGCGAAGGATCGCGAATCGAGCGTGATCGACACACGCCGCGACGCCCCGGGCGCCAGATCCACTTTGGCGAAGCCCTTCAGCTCCTTCCGCGGCCGCGGCGCCGATGACTCGACATCGCGAACATAGACCTGCGGCGTTTCCTTGCCGGATCGCTCGCCGACATTCCTGACCTCGAAAGACACAATGACCTTTCCGTCCTTCGCCAGCGAAGTCCTGTCGATGGACAGATCGCTGTAGGCGAATGTCGTGTAGCCCAGACCGAACCCGAACGGAAACGCCGGCTCAACCTCCGCCGAATCGAAGTAGCGATAGCCGACGTTCAGGCCCTCCGTGTACTTTCCGTTCGGATAAGTTCTGGCGGCCGGATGGTCGGCCCATTTCCGAACGAACGTCATCGGCAGTCGGCCACTCGGATTCACATCGCCGAACAGCACATCCGCAATGGCGTTACCCGCTTCCTGGCCGCCGTACCAGGCCTGGACCACCGCGGGGATCTCATCGAGCCACGGATCGAATCCAACCTGCGAACCTGCGACGATGACAACGATGGTCTTTGGCTGCGCCGCTCGGACGGCCTTGATCAACGCCAATTCGGATGACGTCAGGTCGATGCTCGCCCGATCGAACCCTTCGCCCTCGCGGCTGGCGTCGAGCCCCACGAAGACCACCGCGACATCAGACGCCTTCGCCGCCCTGACGGCGTCGTTGAAGTCATCCTGATGGCACACGAAGACCGCGTTGGCGTCCACGCCGTTCTCGTAATACTCGATTCGGATATCGACCGGCTCATTCGCCGTCAACTTCCGCCGGATGGACACCATCTTGTTACCGTGATCGTACCACTCATCAATCACGCGCTCGCCATTGATGTAGAGGCGCGAGCCGTCGTCACTTGCCAGGCCGATTTCCCAGTCGCCGCCCGTCGGGACTGTCAGCCTGCCGGTCCATCGCACAGAGAATCGATCGGCGCTGACCTCCGGCGCCGGAGCGGCGTTCCCCCAGTGAAAGTCGACCGTCGCGTCTTTGCGCGTCAGAACCGGTTCGCCTTCCAGTTTCATGTTGTTGAAGTACTCAGCCTTCAGACCACCGCTTTCGCCCGACGGCGTCGACAGCCAGGCCGCGGGCGTCGGCGGATACTGATCCGCGGACAGGACGCCGGCGACGCCGACCACGTTCACGCTCGCCCCGCCGACGTTCCGGATTCCGTCGAGCGGACTGACGCTGTACCTCGAGGCGACGTGCGAACTGCCGCCGCCCCCCATGCGCGCAACGGCGTGATTGGGGCCCAGCACGGCAATCGTCGAAACGGCCTTTCGATCGAGCGGCAGCAGATTGTCATCGTTCTTCAGGAGCACGATGCCCTCGGCCGCGATCTTCCTCGCCAGAGCGCGATGCTCCACGAGGTCGACATCCTCCGCCTCGCCGCGCCGCTCCATCACGCCCGCCGCAATCATCACGCGCAGAATGCGTCGCAGTTTCTCATCGATCGCCGCCTCCGTGACCTTGCCCGACTTCACGGCCTCGAGCAGCTTGCCGTGTCCCCAGAAGACGCCCGTCGGCGTTGCCGTGTCCATTTCGAGGTCGAGTCCGTGGTTCGCCGGTCCGATCGTCTCATGGACCGCGCCCCAGTCGGAAACAACGAATCCCCGGAAGCCCCATTCGTCTTTCAGCACCTGCTGGAGCAACCACGCGCTGTTCGAACACCAGGGTCCGTTGAGCTTGTTGTACGCGCACATCACGGAATAGACGCCGCCCTCCTTCACCGCCGCCTCGAACGCCGGAAGGTAGATCTCGCGAAGCGTGCGCTCGTCGACCTCTGAATTGACATTGAATCGATCGTGCTCCTGGTTGTTGGCCACGTAATGCTTGGCGCACGCAATGACGCCATTCGCCTGCGCGGCGCGTATCACGGACACGGCGAAACGGCTCGCCAGGAACGGGTCCTCGCTGTAATACTCGAAGTTGCGACCGTTCTGAGGCAGGCGAATGATATTGAACGCCGGACCGAGCCACATGTGTCGCCCCTTGTTCGTCCATTCACGGGCCATGGCGGCGCCAAACTGAGACGCGAGATCGAGATCCCAGCTCGCGGCCAGGGCGATGGACGCCGGAAACGCGGTGGCCGGCGAGCCGACAAGCCCCAGCGGACCGTCGGCAAGCTTCAGACTGGGAATCCCCAGTCGCGGAATGGCGCGCAGCGACATGCCGCTCTCGCCGTAGAGGAACGTCGTTTTCTCTTCGAGCGTCATTCGATCGATGAGCGCGTCGATGCGCGACTCCGCGACAGTCGATGCGAGGCCCGCCGCCTCAGGCGCCTCCTGGGCGCGCACAAATGAGACGCACATCATCGGCATGAGAACTCCGAAACCAACGAACCATCGATCCGAACCCGCGCGTCCACGGAACAGCTTCATAGATCTTCCTTTCAACATCGCAATGGCGCGACGCGGCGCATCGCAGGCTTCACCCCCGCCTATTCGGGGGCGCTCGACAATTTTCGATCGGGTTCGTTGTAGATCCCGACTTCGGACACATGCGGCGTATCGGCGCTTGCGATCAGGCGAATCCGAACGCGCCGAGCCGTCGTCCGCGGTATGGGGATCACACGGACCGGCGACGTATCGTCTGTCGTCGCCAGTTCACGCCAAGCGCCCCCGTCCGACGCGCCTTCAAACACAATTCGCCGGATTCGGCTCGCCCGATAGTCCCCCCAGCGTCCGACGGGCTCGGAAAGAACGAGCGTGTTGAACGACGTGCCCGCCGGCAGCTCAACCTCGATCCAGCCCTCGTCGCGACCCGAGGGCAGGTACCACGAATTCCCGAAGTCGCCATCGTTCACCAGGTCCGGGCCGCGCGTGTCCGGCGATTCGCCTGCGTGAATCGGCCGCCGCGCCGCGAGATTCCGCGTCGTGATCACAGTCGCCGGACTGAGCTTCGACATGGGGCCCTCATGCCGCCAACGCTCGCCGATCTCCTTCAGTCGGGCGACAACGTTGGGCGCCAGGCGCCCCTCGCGATTCGGGGCGGCGTTGCAGATCTGCACGCAGTGTCGTTCGTTCTGCGGACGGAGCCACGCGTCGACCACCTGCTCGGCCGACTTCAGCGGTCGGTTCTCGTCACCCTGCTTCCAGAACCAGCCGTTTGTCAGCGTCACACACGACAATGCGGGCAGTTCGCTTTCCCTCGGCAGTTCCTGGCCCGCGTTCTGCTCGAAGGACTTGATGTCCGTGTAGAACAGCGCCGAGGGCGGATACTGACTGGCGTTCAGCTCCGAAATCAGGCAGTTCGGCTGGAGTTGTTTCACGAGCGCGTAGATTTCATCGAAGGGGACTTCGTCGTAGGAGATCCGGCTCCAGGGCGCATCCCAGCCATCAAAAATCAGGAAGCTGATGTCGCCGTAGTTCGTGAGAAGCTTCGTCAGTTCCGTCTTGATGCGCTCGATCTTCGCCGGTGTCACATTGAAGTGGCGCACGTCACCGCGAAGGTCGAGGATCGAGTAGTACAGCCCGACGCTCAGCCCCGCCTTGCGAAATGAATCGACGTACGCCCGCACAACGTCAGTCTTGTGCGATGTCATCGCAACGCTGTCGCCCCCGGATTTCGTGGGCCAAAGGCAGAAGCCGTCGTGATGCCTGGTCGTCAGGCAGCCGAATCGCATACCAGCCGACCTGGCCGCAGTCGCCCATTGATCCGTGTCGAGGCCCGTGGGACTGAACGCTTCGACGGGCCCCGCCGGATCGCCCCACTCCCGATCCTGAAACGTCGCCATGTTGAAATGGATGAACATGCCGAATCGCATATCGACGAACCGCTGTTGCAGTTCGATGAGCGGCGTCTCAGTGCAATAGGTCCTCACGGACTCGGCCCGAACGGCGGCCGCCGCCAACGCGACGGCAACGCTCCACACACACAGACTCTGGCTGAGATTCATTTGATTTCGCAAGCCACGCCCCCCGACCAGGGAAGGACGCTGCAGCGCAGCGCCGCGACACACGTTGGACGAATGATCCATCACTCGCTTAGTCCAGACGATACAATCCGAATGCCAATCGGCAACCCCGGCAGCGATCGAACACTCGGCTCACGCGGCGCTTGCGATCGAGACAACCAAACGCCGGATACCGCCTGCCGTCGAGAAAACAGGCCTGACATTGGACTCAGGTTGCAGGACTTGGATTTTCGCGGAATCGGTCCGCCCTTCCGCCGGGTTGAAGAATCGTCAGGGTCCGGCGACGTCAGCTGGTTGAGGACCCCAACCAGCGTCGCTATCGTCGAGTCCTCGTGTGGCGAGGCGACACCGACATGGAAGCCCAATGAGCGGATCGAAAAAGGACAGGCCCCAGTCGCTCGACTACGCCGGACCGGCGACTGCGAACCACGACGCCGACGCGCCGATCTGGTTCAAGGTTCTTGTCTCCGTCATCTCGATCGGGTTTGTGGGAATCCTGGCGTCGATGGCCCTGTCCGACTTCTTTCATGCGCTGAATTAACGCTGATACCGAACGCACGGCGAAACCAGGTTTCAACGCCGTCCGGAGTCCCACTGCAAAACATGCGTGCTCGCACAACGCGTCCAATTACATTTCGTTCATCAACGCCCACGCGCCACACCGTCCAATCGAATTGCAAACACCGCGATTGACCCGAGTTATGTCACTCTCTATGTGTTTCTTAGCGAAAACAACATTGATTGTTGCGCTGATCACGCATTGAGATTGCCAAGCACAGCGATATCGTCAACCCTGCATGACTGAAGCCAGCTCAAGCCAACGTTGGAGAGCGCCGGTCGCCATCGTCGCCATCGGCGTCGCCGCCGCCTGCTACTACGCCTTCGGCCTCCAGTCCGGGGGACCGCGAATCCGCGACAACGTCGACGTGCGCATCACGGCCATCGACATCCCGAAGTCGCAGGTCAGGGCCGAGTACATTCATCCCAGGGACGGCAGGACTTATCCCATCGTCGCGCAGGTGGACGACGCCTGCGAGATCACAATTGATGGCGCCCCGGCCAGGTTGTCGGATCTCGTGGTCGGTGATCGCGCCGTCGGAAAAGGCGCGTTGAAGGATGGTGTGATCCAGCCGATGGCGATTCGCGTCACGCGCCGCGTGAAGGACGCCTCGCTCACGCAGCCGGGAGAACGCAGGCATGGCGGCAACACAACCGGCGGCTGAGTCCTCTCTGATCGCTGGCGACACAGAGGTCGCCCAGTCAGAATCGCGCTACAAGCTCGCGTGCATCGCCGTCATCCTCATCGGCGTCGTCATCAATCTCCTCTACGTCCTGGTCCGATGCCCGCTCGACCTGAGCGGTGACGAAGCCCACTACTGGGACTGGTCACGCCATCTCGACATCAGCTATTACAGCAAGGGACCACTGGTCGCCTGTATCATCGCGTCGGGCCGCTGGCTCACGGAACTGCTGGCGCCGAACGCCTCCATCGATCCCGCCGCCGTCGTTCGAATGCCGGCGATCCTGCTCTCGGTTCTCACATCCGTCGGTGTCGTTGCGCTTTCACGCGAGATCGGGCTGTCCTGGCGCGGCGCCCTCGTGGCGCTGCTCGTCTGCGCCTCCACGCCGATGTTCACCGTCGGCGCCGTGTTGATGACAATCGACGCCCCATTCCTGTGCGCCTGGATCTGGGCGCATGTCTTCGTTGTGAAAGCGATCCGCGGCAATCACGACCTCGGCTGGTGGATCGGGACCGCACTGCTCGTCGCCGTCGGCATTCTCGCCAAGTACACGATGGTCCTGCTGTATCTCGTCATCGGCGTCGCCATCCTCAGCCGAGCGGACCTCCGCAGAAGACTACTGACGCGAACCTCCGTCATCGCCGGCGTCATCGGACTTGCGGGCCTGGCGCCGATTGTCCTCTGGAACGCCGCCCATCAATGGGTCAGCTTTCGACACGTCGCCGGGCAGGCGGGCGTGTCCGACGGCGCTGGATTCCAGCTTCGCGGTCCGATCGAATTCCTGGCGGCGCAGTTCGGTGTCAGCAATCCGATCTGGGTCGCCATTCTCGTCACACTGATTGTCTGGGCGCTGATGCGAAAGTCCGGCGCCTGCGCCGGAACCGGCGTGGCGCATTCGTTCGTCACAATCTCCACACTTGTCGTATTCTGCGTGTTCCTCGGATTCAGCTTTGTCACCAAAGTGCAACCCAACTGGCCGGCCCCGGCGATCCTGACCGGCGCCGTGCTGATTGCATACTGGATTGTCGGCGTCCCGCGAAACACCATCGCGCAGCGACGCGTCAGGACCCTCGCAACCGTCGGCGTCGCACTGGGCTTCCTCATTTCGGGCGTGGGTCGGCGAACGGATCTCCTGGCGCCCGTATTTAGTCGCCTCGCCGTGGGAGCGCCGCCCTGGGAACTCACGCCGGCCGCCAAGTACGATCCCGCCGCCCGACTGCGCGGATGGCGCGAGCTCGGCGCAGCCGTCGGCGATGTAATCGGCCTGCTGGAATCCGACGGACGACGACCCATCGTGCTGACAGACGACTACCAGGTCGCCAGCGAGATCGCCTTCTACACGCCGGGGCGGCCCGACGTGTACTGCCTTCAATCCGTTCTCGGTGATCGATTGTGTCAGTACGACTTCTGGGAGAACCCGATCGACAACGCGGATCGCTTCATCGGCCGAGCCTGCCTCTACGTCGGAACGTTCCCCAGTGAAAGCAGCGACAAGGGGGCGATGCTGCGCGAGGCCATGCCGGACCTGCGCGTCATGCGCACGATCGAGTATCGCGTCGGCGATGTCCCCTTCCAGGTATGGACGCTCTTCGTGTCGGACGCATACCAGGGCGTGACGCGCAACACCTCGGCCAGGGAGACGCACTATTAACAACAGGCGCCGACAATCTCGAAAATCATCCACCGCCGATGGCGGATCACAAGACGGCGCCGTCGCGAGTTCAGGGCGGAGTCGTGTTCGAATCCTGATCGCGTTCCTGCTGCTGGCAATCTGTGCAATCGGACTGGCGGGCGCGGATCGCTGGTTCTACGAGACCGTCTCTCTCAAGTTCAACACGTCAACCCCCTTTGACGCGGACGCCTACCATCAGACGATCGGTTTCTGGAATCTGGCCCGCTTCTGGCCGAATATCGCTGGCGGCGTCTGCTGCTACTTCATCATCTTCGCCTTCGCGCGTCGCGGCTTCCGCAAGGCGAACGCCGCCCTGCTGGCCGTCCTCTTTGTCGCGCTCATCGCCCACGGTCTGCAATGCGGCATCGGCCGCGCCCGCCCCAACCAGGCCGACTCGGCGCTGACGTTTCGATCGTTGCACGATGTCGGTTTCACGGCGAAAGGCGTCGGTCTTCCGTCAGGCGAAGTCGCGACAGCGACCGCACTGAGCCTCATCGTCGGATTTGTATTTCCACGCCTTCGCTACGTTGCGTGGGGACCGACGATTCTCGTCGTCCTGGCGCGTGTACTGCCGGGCATGCACTACCTTTCGGACGCCGCCGCCGGCGCCCTGCTGGCGCTGTTGCTGACGCGGCGCCTGTACCTGTGGGCGCTTCTGTCGAAGTCCCGTCGGGTGTGGCTTCGGCTGACGCGTTCCCATCGACGTGACTTCGCCGCCGCAACCATGCACGGCTGATCGTCAGCCGCAGGCTTGCCTCCGCGAAATCACGATCAGCCATCGGCTGCACACCGCGCAGACGCCGCCCCTTTGCGTTGTCGGCTCAACGCCGAATCGTACGATGGCCACATGGCGCCGCCGCCCGGAGACAACGAGCCTCCCGTCATCAAGTACGCCAGGCGTCCTCGCCACGGTATCCCGATCCCCAAATCCTGGATGATTCCGGCCATCGTCTTCGTCCTGACCAGCCTGATACCGATCGCCATCTTCTTCAGCGTCGCCTGGTTCGCCCGCACCTGCTGAGGCCGCAGGCTTGGGCCTCCGGACGACGGCGTCTAGAATGGCCCCCATGCCTTTCGCAGACGAGAAGCTGGAAACGCTGGACGCCGCCGGAACTCGAATCGTGCAACGCGCGAAGCTCCAGGCAATGCTGGATGAGATTCTTCCGGACAACGCCTTCTATCGAGAGAAGTTCGCCGGCATCGATCTCGACGCGGCGGCGAACGACTGGTCGATTCTTCCGCTCACAACGCGCGACGAACTGCAGGTCGACCAACGGACCCATCCGCCCTACGGACGAAACTTCAGCTATCCGCTGAGCGACTTCGTTCGATTCCATCAGACATCGGGGACCGGCGGCGTGCCGATGCGCTGGCTGGATCGCCAGCGGGACTGGGACTGGTGGACGCGACTCTGGCGGACCATCTACTGCGCCGCCGGTGTTCAACGTGATGATCGATTCATCTTCCCGTTCTCCTTCGGTCCGTTCATCGGGTTCTGGGCGGCCTTCGACAGCGCCGTCGCCATGGGGAATCTCTGTCTGCCCGCCGGCGGAATGACAACGACGGCGCGGCTCAGGCTCCTGCTCGACAACAATGTGACACTGGTCGGCTGCACGCCCACGTACGCGCTGCGAATGGCGGAAGTCGCTCGCGAAGAGGGAATCGACCTGGCGTCATCGCCCGTCCGTGGTCTGTTCGTCGCCGGAGAACCCGGCGGCAGCATTCCGGCGACCCGCGCGGCAATCGAACAGGGCTGGGGCGCCCGCGTGTTCGACCACGCGGGAATGACGGAAACCGGCCCCTACGCATTCGAGTGCATCGAGGCGCCCGGCGGGCTGCACGTGAATGAAGCGGAATTCATCGCAGAGGTGCGGGACACGTCGACGGGCGACATCCGTCCCGACGGCGCGGGTGAACTCGTGATCACGAACCTGGGACGCTGGGGCTCGCCGCTGATCCGATACCGCACGGGGGATCAGGTCCGGCTCACGCGGGATCCCTGCGTCTGCGGGCGGCGATCGGCCCGCCTGGTGGGCGGGATCCTCGGGCGAATCGACGATATGGTCGTCGTACGCGGCAACAATGTGTTCCCCTCGGCAATCGAGGCTATACTCCGGGAATTCAACGATATTGCCGAGTTTCGGCTGGAAGTGACGGACGCGCGGGGAATGTCGGAATTGCGGATCCTGATTGAGCCGATATCGACAGCCGAGCCCCCGGCGCTCGTGGCGCGCGTGATGGACTCGATACGCGATCGTTTGAGCTTTCGACCGGTCATCGAAGCCGTCGCACCGGGCTCGCTTCCGCGATTCGAAATGAAGGCCCGTCGCCTGATCCGCCGCAAACCGGATGATCCCGCATAGGCCGGGGCGAATACCCGATTGCGCGTGGTCGTCGGGCGAATGCACGATTGCGTTCGATTCGAGACAGAGTGTTTCAATACCTGGGAAAGGATGCATCCTTCACCATGACTACCCATCGAAAAGTCGGCCTGTATCTCGTAACGATTCTGTCACTGGCGATCGCTCGAACGTCAGGCGCTTCCGCGAGCGACTGGCCCGCCTGGCGAGGTCCCGGACAGAACGGCATGGCCTACGAAAAGGCCGTCGTGACCAGCTGGAAACCGGGTGATGAAAACACCCGATGGATCTCACCCATCGGCGGCCGAACCACACCGGTCCTCCTCGATGGGCGCCTCTTCTTCATCGCCCCGGCGGGTTCGGGCAAGACGCTGGGGGAGCAGGTCGTCTGCCTCAACGCGGAGACCGGCGAGACGATCTGGGAGTATCGCTTCAATGTCTTCCTCACGGACGTCGTCGAGCAGCGACTTGGCTGGACGGCCGTCGTCTCCGATCCTGAGACCAAGTACATCTACGCCCACGGCACGGGTGGCCAGTTCTTCTGCTTCGACTTCGACGGCAACATCGTCTGGGAGAAATCCCTGACGGAGCTGTACAACCGCGTCAGCGGCTATGGCGGTCGCCTGCACACGCCCATCGTCGACGAAGACAAAGTCATCATCAGCTTTGTCTCGACGAACTGGGGCAATCACGGACCGCCCTCCCATCGCTATCTCGCGATGGACAAGCGCACGGGCGAAGTCGTCTGGTGGGCGAAGCCGGGCGGCGCGCCGCTGGATACGACCTACTGCGTGCCCGCGGTCGCCGTCATCAATGGCGAACGCCTGCTGATCGCCGGCGCCGCCGATGGCTATGTCTATGGCATGCGCGTTCGCACGGGCGAAACCGTCTGGTCGTTCAGGCTCTCGAAGCGAGGCCTCAACCCATCGATCGTCGTGGATGAGAATCGCGTCTATGCGATGCACAGCGAAGAGAACTACACGTCGACGGCCATGGGCGCCGTTGTCTGCATCGACGGGAGCAGGACCGGCGATATCACGGACAGCGGAACGATCTGGCGCGTGGAGGACATCACGGCCGGTTACGGCTCGCCGGCGCTGGCGAATGGCCGGCTCTATGTCTACGACAACGCGGCCACGCTTCACTGCTTCGATGCGAAGACGGGCGCGAAGCACTGGAAGCATGAGTGCGGTCGTGTCGGCAAGGGTTCGCCCACAGTCACGGCCGACGGCGTGATCTACGTCGGAGACGTCAACGGTCGCTTCTCGATTCTGAAGGATGAGGGTGACGACTGCCGCGAACTCTCCGTCGTGGAAATGCCCATGAAGGGGAACTTCGTAGACGAAATCTTCGGCAGCCCGATCGTGGCCAACGGGCGTGTCTACCTTCAGACGCGTTACGGCACCTTCTGCATGGGCCCGAAGAAGCCGGACGTCCAGCGCATCCCCGTGCCGAAGATGGCGAAGGAAGCTGCGCCGCAGCCCGACAAGCCGGCGACGATGCTGATCATCCCAGGAGAGACCACGATCGAACCGGACGAGGAAGTCCAGTTCGCGCTTCAGTTCTTTGACGACAAGGGCCAGCGCATCCCCGCGCCCGATCCGCTGAAAGTGACGTCGGCCGTCAAAGGCGTGAAGGGAAAGATGACGTCGGATCTCGACTTCACGGCCGCCGACGCCTCGGAATTCAGCGCCGGCCTCGTCGAGTTGAAAGTCGGCGCCCTCACGGCGGCGTCGCGCGTGCGCGTCTGCCCGCCACCGCCGCTCTCCGTCACGTTCGACGACATGAAGGGCCAGAAGAATCCGCCGGGATGGGTCGGCGCCGGCGCCAAGACGCAGTTGACGGAACTCGACGGTAATGTCGTCTTCGAAAAACTGGCGCCGAAGGAGAAGCCCAGCGCGCCGTTCATGCGAATGGAAGTCTATACGAATCCGCCGCTGCGAACGGGCTATACCGTGCAGTGCGATCTGATGGGCCAGCCCCGCGAGCGGGGCCGGAAAGTCCGCCCCGACATGGGCCTGCTCAACGCGCGATACGCCATGCGGATGATGGGCCAGGAAAACCTGCTCCGCCTGGAAACCTGGGCGCCGATTCCTCGACTGCGTGTCGATATCCCGTGGGAATGGAAGACGGATGTCTGGTACACGGCAAAGATGCGCGTCGAGCTCGTCGGCGACGAAGCGCTCGTGCTCGGCAAAGTCTGGCCGCGCGGCGAGGAGGAACCGAAGGAGTGGCGTATCCAGATGCGCGATCCGTCGCCTCACTTCGAGGGCAGCCCCGGCCTCTACGCCTATTCGAACGGCACGAAGACCTCGAAAGTCGGACCGCCGGTCTATTTCGACAATTACAAAGTGTATCCGAACGAATAGATCGCTCCATTGAATCACGTGACGATCGTCGATCGGCATTGACCGACGAAACGATCTCAATCGACATGTAACTCCGGATCGACCGGGAAGGACGCAGAACGATCATGACGCTCATTCGAACGCTGTCTGTCACATTGGTACTCGGCGCCGCCGTATCGTCGCTTCGCGCCGATGACGTGAAACCCACGGAGAAGAAGACCGGCGACACGACGGTCAGGATCAGCGGTCGCACGGGCGACTGGCATATGTGGGGCGGCGAGCCGGATCGCAACATGGTTTCCGGCGAGAAGAACATCCCCGCCAAATGGGACATCAAGAAGGGAACGAACGTTAAGTGGGTGGCCGGGCTCGGCTCTCAGACCTACGGCAATCCCGTCATCGCCGGCGGAAAGATCTTTGTCGGCACCAACAACAACGGCCATCTCCGCCCCGGGATTGAGGGCGACAAGGGCGTCGTGCTCTGCATCGATGAAAAGACGGGCAAGCTCCTCTGGCAGGCGACGCACGACAAGCTGCCCACGGGCCGCGTCAACGACTGGCCGGAACAGGGCATCTGTTCGACCGCCTGCTACAGCGACGGCAAAGTCTATTACGTCAGCAATCGCGCCGAGGTCATCTGCGCCGATCCGGAAGGCATGCGCAACGGCAACGACGGTCCCTACACGGACGAGACATACAAAGAGGAGATGGACGCCGACTTCATCTGGATCTACGACATGATCGATGAACTGGACGCGTTTCCGCACAACCTCGCGACCTGCTCACCCGTCGTCTGGAAGAATTACATCTTCGTGAGCACGTCCAATGGTGTGGACGAAGGCCATCTCGATCTGCCTGAGCCCGACGCCCCGGACTTCATCTGCCTCGACAAGAACACCGGCAAGCTCCTCTGGGAAAAGAACTACACGAAGGGCAAGGTCCTCCACGGCCAGTGGTCCTCCCCGGCCTGCGGCGTCATCGCCGGTAAGGAGCAGGTCGTCTTCGGCGCGGGGGATGGCTGGGTTTACGGTCTGGACATGAAGACCGGCGACATGATCTGGAAGTTCGACATGAACCCCAAGGACAGCAAATGGGTCCTGGGGGGACGCGGCACGCGCAACGCGATTATCGCCACGCCCGTCATTCACGAGAACAACGTCTTCCTCTGTGTCGGCCAGGACCCGGAGCACGGCGAGGGAATCGGTCATCTCTATCGCATCGACGCGACGAAGACCGGCGACATTTCAGAGAGCGGGAAGATATGGCACCTCGGCGGTGAGGATTTCAAGCGATCGATGTCGACCGTCTGTATCGTGGACGACCTGATGTACGCGTCGGACCTCAGCGGCTTCCTGTACTGCCTGGACGCCAAAACGGGCAGGAAATACTGGACCCACGACACATTCGCCGCCATCTGGGGCTCGCCCTATTACGTGGATGGCAAAGTGATGCTGGGCACGGAAGACGGCGAAGTCCTCGTCTTCGACCACAATAAGACCAAGAAGCTGATCGCCACGAACGACATGAAGAATTCTGTCTATACGTCCCCTGTCGTCGCCAACGGAACGCTGTATATTACGAATCGGAACACGCTTTACGCGATCTCCGCCGGCGCGCAGGCGAAGCCTCAGGCGGCCGCCAGGGCGAACTGATCGCGGGGCGTCAGTTTGCCTGAGAAAATGCGGGCGCCTTCCGGCTACAATCGCCCGCAGGAGGAAAACGTCATGTCTCGATTCGTGAAGATGTTCAGCCTCTCCGTCGTCGTCATCGCCCTGCTCATGCTGGGCCACTCGATGATGAGCCCGCTGCCGATCTCGGCCGCGACAACGGCCCTCGGCGGATTGGCGGCATTGTGGCTGCTGAAGTCGCATCGCGCGTCCGTCATCGGATCGGGCGCCGGTCTGGGCGCCGCCATCGGCGCCGCTGTCCACGCCTTCAGCCATGTGTTTGTCGGCCACACGCATCCGCACGTGCATGACGCCGTCGCGGCCCACGTCGTCGGCGATGTGACGCTCGGCGTCCTGATCGGTCTCGCCGCCCTGGCCCTGCCGATCGTCGCCCTGCGACTCTCCGCGCGTACGGCGAACTGAGCCGCGGCGCCAGACAACTCAGACGCGAAATCGTGTCGCATTATTGGGGGCGCCCGAACAGATGACTGTGACTACGCCTGATTTATCCACGCGCATCAACGCGGCAAAGACGCGACTCGACGAGCACGTCCGCGAGATCGTCGCGTGGCATTTTGATCCGGCGACGGGTTGCCCCTTCTGGCTCGACTACGCCTCAAAGCTCGGCTGGGATCCGCGCAACGAGATTCATGGCTACGACGACCTCGGGAAGCTCGGCGGATTTCAGGACGAGTGGCTCCGCGGCGGTCCCGTCCGGCGATGGGTCCCGAAGGGCCTCGCCCACAAGCCGGTCTACGTGTTTGAGACCGGCGGCAGCACGGGCGTCCCGAAGAGCCGCGTGAATATCGACGACTTCCGCATCGACTACGAGATGTTCAGCGAAACGCTGAACGACGCCTCCTTCCCCAAGGGCGCCGACTGGCTCATGCTCGGCCCCAGCGGTCCGCGTCGCCTGCGACTGGCCGTCGAACACCTGGCCCACACGCGCGGCGGCATCAGCTTCTGCGTCGACATGGACCCGAGATGGGTCGTCAAGCTCCTGAAGAAGGGCCGCGTCAACGAAATGCACGAGTACAAGGACCACGTCGTCGAGCAGGGCCTGACGCTCCTGAGGGCGCATCCGAATATCCAGTGCATGTTCACGACGCCGAAGCTGCTCGAGGCGATCTGCGAAAAAGTCTCCCTCGTGAAGGCCGGCATCAAGGGCGTCTTCTGCGGCGGCACCCAGATGACACCGCAGTTTCATCGCTTCGCCCGCGAGGAACTGCTGGAGGGCAAGGCGGAATTCGTTCCGACGTACGGCAACACGCTGATGGGCCTCGCCTGCCACAAGCCCTTCGATCCCGCCGACAACTACGACATCATCTACCATCCCCCCTGCCCGCGCGCCATGGTCGAGGTCGTGAACTTCGACGATGAGGAAACAGTCGTCGGCTACGGCGAATGGGGCCGCGCCCGACTGACGACGCTCACCAAAGAGTTCTTCATGCCGCGCTTCCTCGAGCGCGATGAATGCAAGCGCACGCCGCCCTGCGAGAAATACCCATGGGATGGCTGCGCCAATGTGCGACCTTTCTCAGGCTTCCAGAGCAAGGTCGTCGAAGGCGTTTACTAACCACGAGCGCCCATCGATTCGGATGGGTGGCCCACCCCTTCAGAAGAATGCGTATGAAGGCTCACGCTGCGGTCTCTTTGGTGGCGAGTCTGGCGTGATAGAGGATGACCTTGGCGAGGACCCAGCGTTCGACGCGTTCGAGTCGCCGTACCC
>Ga0116152_10001643_pt1 | contig 18310 bp, 17 predicted proteins | sample AD_UKC119_MetaG_FD_89894 | JGI IMG/M metagenome (GOLD analysis project Ga0116152, IMG submission 89894) | Active sludge microbial communities of municipal wastewater-treating anaerobic digesters from Hong Kong - AD_UKC119_MetaG | ecosystem: Engineered > Bioreactor > Anaerobic > Digestate... | reverse complement strand
GGCAGTTGGTGGTACACGATGCGTTCGAAATCACCGTGTAGCTTGACTTCAGCACGTCGTGGTTGACACCGTAGACGATCGTCGCATCGACATCCTTGCCGCCGGGCGCCGAGATGATCACTTTCTTCGCGCCGCCCGCGATGTGCTTGGCAGCGTCCGCCTTGGTCGTGAAGAACCCGGTGCATTCGTGCACGAACTCCACACCCATCGCGCCCCAGGCAATCTTGGCCGGGTCGCGCTCGGCGATCACCTTGATCCGGTCGCCGTTGACGATCATCGAATCGCCATCGACGCTGACAGAGCCAGGGAACTTGCCGTGCGCCGTGTCGTACTGGGTCAGATGCGCATTGGTCGCGGCATCGGCCAGATCGTTGATAGCGACGATCTGGATCTCTTTGTTGCGGCCCGACTCGTACAGGGCTCGCAGGATATTGCGCCCGATGCGCCCGTAGCCATTGATGCCTACTTTGATTGGCATAGTTGTTCCTCGTTACTCGTTGATACAGTGCAATTACGAACGCAGCAACTTCGCGAGCCGCTCGCGGACCCGCTCCGTCGTGAAACCGAATTCCCTGAACAAGTCGGCACCTTTGCCCGACTCGCCGAAACGATCGATGCCGATCACGTCGCCGTCGCGGCCCACCAGTCGCCACCATGACTGCGTGCTGCCCGCTTCGACGGCCAGACGCCGCTGCACCGCACCCGGCAGCACACTCTCGCGGTACGGTGCCGGCTGCTGCTCGAACGTGTCGACGCTCGGCATCGAAACGAGTCTCACCCGTCGGCCACTGGCCAGTTCGGCGCGCACCGCATCGGCAGCAATGCCCACTTCGGACCCGGTCGCGATCACGATGCACTCTGGCACACCCTGACAGTCGATCAATACGTACCCGCCCTTACGCAGCGCTATCAACTGTTCCGGCGAGCGCGGCTGCTGTGCGAGTCCCTGCCGCGTCAACACCAGCGCTGTCGGTCCCGACTTGCGCTCGAGCGCCGCAGTCCAGGCAAGCGCGGTTTCCACGGCATCGCACGGCCGCCAGACACTCAGATTCGGCATCGCACGCAGGGACGCCAAATGCTCGATCGGCTGGTGCGTCGGGCCGTCCTCGCCCAGCCCAATGGAATCGTGCGTGTACACGAGGATTACGGGCTGGCGCATCAACGCCGCCAGTCGAACGGCGTTGCGTGCGTAGTCGGAGAACACCAGGAAGGTGCCGCCGTATGGCCGGAAGCCACCATGCAGCTGCAGCCCGTTCATCATGGCGGTCATCGCGAATTCACGCACACCGTAGTGGAGATAGTTGCCGCGCCCCTCGGCCCCGGTTATCACAGTGGAATCCTTGCGGAAGGTATTGACCGAGCCGGTGAGATCGGCCGACCCACCTAACAACTCCGGCAAGTGCGGGCCGATGGCATTCAGGACTGTCTGTGATGATGCGCGGGTGGCCTGCGAGCCGGCGGTAGCTTGCGCCGCACTCAATGCGGCAGAAGCAATCGTTCGCCAGTCGCCCGGCAACTCGTTGCGCATCCGACGCTCGAACACTGCGGCACGCGCCGGCTGTGCCTTCTGGTACCGTCGTAGTATCCGTTGCCACTTCTTTTCGGCCGCAGCGCCCGCCTCTCGCATGTCCCATGCCGAGCGGATCTCCTCCGGAATGACGAAGGGTGGGGAGGTCCAGCCGAGCTGTTGACGCGCGGCGGCGACTTCAGCCGCGCCGAGCGCCTCGCCGTGGGTTGCCTTGGTGCCTTGCTTGTTGGGCGCGCCCCAGCCAATGATGGTCTTGCAACAGATCAGCGTCGGCTGATTCTTGCGCGCCTTCGCCTTCTTGATTGCGGCGGCCACAGCTGCGGCATCGTGTCCATCGACGTTCTTCAGCACGTGCCAGCCGTAACTCTCGAAGCGCTTGGGCGTGTCGTCGGTGAACCAGCCCGCCACCTTGCCGTCGATTGAAATACCATTGTCGTCGTACAGCACGATCAGCTTGCCGAGCTGCAGCGTGCCCGCGAGCGAACAGGCTTCGTGCGAGATGCCTTCCATGAGGCAGCCGTCACCGACAAAACAGTAGGTATGGTGGTCCACCAATGCGAGGCCGGGCTCGTTGAATTCCGTCGCCAACAGTTTCTCGGCCAGCGCCATGCCAACGGCATTCGCGAGACCCTGGCCCAGCGGGCCAGTCGTGGTCTCGATGCCGAGCTTGAGATCGCGCTCTGGATGACCGGGAGTTCGCGAGCCCAACTGACGGAAGTTCTTGAGGTCCTCGATCGTCAGCGGGTAGCCGGTCAGATGCAGCAGGGAATACAGCAGCATCGATGCATGACCATTGGAAAGCACGAATCGGTCACGATTCCACCATTCGGGATTGTTCGGGTTGTGCTTGAGAAAACCTCGCCAGAGCACTTCGGCGATATCGGCCATCCCCATTGGCGCGCCCGGATGCCCGGAGTTGGCGTGCTGGACAGCGTCCATCGCCAGAGCACGAATGGCGTTGGCGAGCGTTCGATGTGTGCTTGTCATAAAATAAGGCCCGATTTTCGGACCCCGGCCAAGCGGCCGGGGCAAAGAGCCATTATAATGTAGGGCTGTCGTCTCCCTGCGGAATTCTCAATGGCAAACTCGTATTTGTTCACCTCTGAGTCGGTGTCCGAAGGACATCCAGACAAAATCGCCGACCAGATCTCCGACGCTGTCCTCGATGCCATCCTGACGCAGGACAAACGCGGCCGTGTGGCCTGCGAGACGCTCATCAAGACCGGCGTGGTCGTGGTGGCGGGCGAAGTAACTACCAGCGCCTGGATCGATCTCGAGGCGCTGGTGCGCAAGACCGTGCTCGACATCGGCTACAGCCATTCGGACATGGGCTTCGACGGGGCCACCTGCGGTGTACTCAACGTCATCGGCAAACAATCGCCCGATATCGCGCAGGGCGTCGATCGCAAGAGTGAGAAGCTGCAAGGTGCCGGTGATCAGGGCTTGATGTTCGGTTTCGCGACCAACGAAACTGACGTGCTGATGCCCGCCGCCATCACCTACTCGCATCGCCTCGTGCAGCGCCAGGCGGAGGTGCGCAAGAAGGGTAGGCTCAAGTTCCTGCGTCCGGATGCCAAGAGTCAGGTGACCTTGCGCTACGAGAACGACAAGCCGGTCGGCATCGAGGCGGTCGTGCTCTCGACGCAGCACAGCGAGGACGTGTCGACCAAGCAGCTGCGTGAGGCCGTGATGGAAGAAATCATCAAGCCCGTGCTGCCGAAGAAATGGCTCGACGCACGCACCAAGTATCACATCAACCCGACCGGACGCTTCGTCATCGGTGGGCCAGTCGGTGACTGCGGGCTAACAGGTCGCAAGATTATTGTGGATACCTACGGCGGGTTTGCGCGCCATGGTGGCGGTGCATTCTCGGGCAAGGATCCCTCGAAGGTCGATCGCTCGGCAGCCTATGCGGCGCGCTACGTCGCAAAGAACATCGTCGCCGCAGGCCTCGCTGAGCGCTGCGAAGTGCAGGTGTCCTATGCCATCGGTGTGGCGGAACCCACTTCGGTGATGGTCGAGACATTCGGTACCGGTCGAGTGTCGCGCGAGAAACTCACCGCGCTAGTGCGCCAGCATTTCGATCTCACGCCCTACGGCATCCGTCAGATGCTGAAGCTGGTGCGCCCGATCTACCAGAAGACGGCTGCGTACGGCCACTTCGGCCGTACTGAAAAGGAATTCACCTGGGAGTACACTGACAAGGCGAAGGCGCTCGCGGCCGATGCTGGGGTCAAACGGAAGGCCGCCGCCTAAGAGAATCATTGCAAAGCTCCCGAGGGGCGCTGCAGCGTCGGTACGACGCCAGGCTCGGAGAGTGGAACAATCAGACAACCGCGCCCGTTTATCCCAAGCTTGAGATAACGGAGACTGTATGAACGCTGTTGTTAAACCTGCTACCAAAGGCGACTATCGCGTCGCTGATCTATCGCTCGCCGACTGGGGCCGTCGCGAAATTGCGATCGCCGAGACGGAAATGCCGGGCCTCATCGCCATCCGCGACGAATACGCCGCCACGCATCCCCTGCGCGGCGCGCGGATCACCGGCTCCCTGCACATGACGATCCAGACCGCCGTGTTGATCGAGACACTGCAGGCACTGGGTGCCGAGGTGCGCTGGGCTTCCTGCAATATCTACTCGACCCAGGATCACGCTGCGGCAGCAATCGCCGTGCGCGGCACGCCCGTGTACGCCTACAAGGGCGAGACACTGGATGAATACTGGGAGTACACCCACAAGATCTTCGAGTGGCCGGACGGCGGCTATTCCAACATGATCCTGGATGACGGCGGCGATGCCACACTGTTGCTGCATCTCGGCACCAAAGCCGAGACCGATGCCAGCCTGCTGAACCATCCCGGCAGCGAGGAAGAAGTCTCGCTGTTCAATTCCATCAAGGCGACGTTGAAGCGCGATCCGAAGTGGTACTCCACGCGCATCAAGCACATCAAGGGCGTCACGGAAGAGACCACCACCGGCGTCAAGCGCCTGTACGAAATGGCGAAGGAAGGCCGGCTCGCGTTTCCTGCCATCAATGTCAACGACTCGGTCACGAAGTCCAAGTTCGACAACCTGTACGGTTGCCGCGAATCGTTGGTCGACGGTATCAAGCGCGCCACGGACGTGATGATCGCGGGCAAGATCGCAGTCGTCGCAGGCTACGGTGATGTCGGCAAGGGCTCGGCCCAGGCGCTGCGCGCATTGTCCGCGCAGGTCTGGATCACCGAAATCGACCCGATCTGCGCGCTGCAGGCGGCGATGGAAGGCTATCGCATCGTCACGATGGAATACGCGGCTGACAAGGCTGATATCTTCATCACGACGACCGGCAACTTCCAGGTGATCACGCACGATCACATGAAGCGCATGAAGAACCAGGCGATCGTCTGCAACATCGGCCACTTCGACAACGAGATCGATGTCGCGAGCCTGAAGCAGTACAAGTGGGAAGAGATCAAGCCGCAGGTCGATCACATCATCTTCCCGGACGGCAAGCGCATCATCCTGCTGGCACAGGGACGACTGGTAAATCTCGGTTGCGGTACCGGCCATCCTTCCTACGTGATGTCCTCATCGTTCGCCAACCAGACGATCGCGCAGATCGAGTTGTTCACGAACCCGGAGAAATACCCGGTCGGCGTGTATGTGCTACCCAAGCACCTGGACGAAAAGGTGGCGCGGCTGCAGTTGAGCAAGCTCGGCGCCGAGCTCACAGTGCTGACGGATGCGCAGGCGCGTTATATCGGTGTCTCGAAGTCCGGCCCATACAAACCGGACAGCTACCGCTATTGAGGCTTGAGATCGTCCGGTACGAGTGAATAGACCACGGCCGGGTACGTCTGGCCGTGCATGACGATACGATTGCGGGCGACGCACTCCAGGTGCGCGCCCGCTTTTTCGGCCACCCGGCGGCTGGCGATATTGGCGGGGATGGCGACGATCTCGAGCCGGCTCAGGTCGAGCTCGTCGAACGCATAGCGGGCGGCGAGGCGCACCGCGCGCGTGGCAAAACCGCGGCCAGCCTGGCTGGTACGCAGCCAGTAGCCGAGATTGCCCATGCGGTTGGTGCGTACCAGATGATTGATGCCCACTGAACCCGCGAACGATCCGTCTGCGACCGTGAAAATGCCTAGTTGGTAGGCGGACCGGCTTTCCCAGTTGCGTGCGCACTCTGCGATCCAGGCTCGCGACTCCTCGATACCATAGCCAGGGTGGCACCAGGGTAGCCAACGGCTGACCTCCGCAATCGATTCGCGTACTGCGGGGTATACCGCCTCGGGATCGGCCTCACCAAACGGACCGAGCGCAATCACACCGTCGCTTGCAATCACGAGCATCGATCCAGGTCTCCGACGCAACAACCGGACGAATCACTCGCCAGGCGGCGTGACGCGGCGCCGAGTACGGCGCAGTTCGTCGACCACGGCATCGTAGCGATCATTGACAGCTTGCCGGTCGTTCTCTTCTGGCAGGCTGTCGCGAGCGCCGCGCGCAATCATATCGGCATGACGCTGCAGAATCTCGACGTCGCCATCGCGACAGATGCCCGACGCGACCACCTCGAGCGCCTCCAAAAGCCGGATCGTGACCGCCGCGCTACGCCCGGCGTGCTGGCGGATCTGGTTCAGCGCAAGATCGGTTATTCCCGCGAAACTGAGCGGTTGCAAGACCACCCGCAAGCGGTGCTGTTCGTCCAGGCGATGCGCTGACGGCATCTCTCTGTGTGCCAGACAATAGAGCGCGGAACTCAAGCGATCGATACAGGCAATCGCCGTGAACGGATCGTTGACGCCAGGTGAAAGCGCCCGCACGGCGATCTCCACCAGTTGCTGGACGGCAAACTCTACGTCCTGGCCTGGCGTGCGTTGATTGCCGACTACGAAAGCTGCATTGACCCGATCACCGAGACCGTCCTTAGCTGCTCGGTCAGCCGGCCACACGCGCGCCAGCGGTGAACCGGCCACGACGTAGTGTCCCGCCCGATGCGTGACCTGGATCACTGCGTCGTGCTTCTCGGCGAGCGCCAACAAGGCATCATCCTCGACCAAGTGGACATAGCCATCCTCTTCCGCAGCAATCGCCACCGACTCCCGCTCGAACGATTCCGGCAGGCTCAAGTCCGTCGCCGCAGGAACTTCCTTGCCATCGACGGCTCTGAACTGGTCGGCAAAGCGCTGGGCAATCGCATCGCGGAGTTCCCTACCAACCCGGGCAACGATTTCATCGGCCTGGATGGACACCGACACATGGTGAATGAAATAGATCAGCACCCACAGACTGGTCAACGCGAACAGCAGCCCGAATGTGACCGAGAGATGCGGCACGAACAATGTGTCTTCGGCGCGGCGAATCGTACGCAGTACCAGCAGGCAATACAGAAACGTCGCAATGAACGTACCCAATACGAGTTGGTTGGTCGTATCGCGCATGAAATTGCGCAACATGCGCGGACCGAACTGCTGCGAAGCGAGCGACAAGGCGACCAGGGTCAGCGAGAACACGACGCCCGCGATCGTGATCATTGAACCAGCGATCGTTTGCAGAACAGCACTGGCGCCTTCCGCGCCACCGCCATACACCCAATCCAGCGACAGCAGCCAATCGGCGGTCAGCGTCTCGTCCAGCCGCACAGTAAAGAGCGCGAAACCCACCGTCCCCAGTGCCATCACGGAGGGCAGGAACCAGAAGCTCGAACGAATCCGATCCAGATACTTGAAAAACTGAGCTTTCATGCGCGTGCGCCGACCATTGCGGGAGCATAGCGCGGATTGGCAGGCATTTCGGCTGCGCGCACACCGGCACGCCACAGTCCGGAAAACTTACAGGCCGTGGTAGATACGGCGCTGCCGCAGCGCTCTCATCACGACCTGTCTCTAGGGAATTCCCGGTTCCGACTACCAGCAAGCCGTCGTGCAGGAGCAGATTCTCCGTGCCTCATCGACGAAGCGCTGATTGCCACTACGCAACCGCTGCAGTGCTCCCTGCGCCGGGATCATTGCGTTCCCGCCGCCTTTTTCCTGGTGCGCACTGCCCGCTTGCCGGGCTTGCTCGCGCGGCTGCGCACGGCCGCCGCAAAAGCGAGCGCGCCCCACACCTGCGCTTCATCCGGGTCCTCGAAAATCTCGCCCGGCGCCGAGTAGTACGACATCTGGGTGAGCTTGTCGCCCTTGCCATACTCGAATGGCCGACAACCACGCGCTGCGAAGCGCGGCAACGACTCCGCATCGACCTTCAGATACAGCACGTCGTCGGCGACCAGGCCGAACATCAGACCTTCTCGGTACACACCATGACCGCCGAACATCCGTCGGGTCTGCACAGCGCCAAGACGCTCGAAAACCTCGTGGAGATAGCTGACAAACTCACTCATTCGCCGCCCAACTCACGAGCGTCGCCAGCGAAACAGCGCGATCAGGAGCGCGAGACAGCCCGCCATTGCTAGCACGAAGTGCCGGTAGCGGTACAACCAGCTGCCATTGGTCTGATCGATCACACGCTGCACGTCCAACGGTATGGCACCTTGCCCGATCGTGAGGCGCAGGACTGACGGCAGCATATTGTCCATGGTATTGACCGAAACGCCGATATCGGTGTCCCTGTCTGCGGGGATGGCGAACCGGTTCACCTTGATCAGCTGCAGAAAACCGCGTCCGCCGGTGGTCGCGCGCCGCAGCTGCTCGAAATCTTCCTTGCTCAAGAACGCGCGGAAGTCTTCCAAGACCAGCTTCTTCGTCACGCCGCCAGCCGTGATCATCAACGCAGTGTCCGGATCGAACCTGGCCATGTGTTGCGACTCAAAGATCGCGAAGTTCGTCCCGGCCGGCACCGGAATGGCTTCCGGCATGATATCGAACGTTGCCCTGCCATCGCGCGAGCTGTCGACCGGCGCACCGATGAAGTCGACAATGACCCACACCGGGCCGAGCGCAGGATCTGCCTGGAATTGCTTCGACCTGCGACCGAGGCTCGTAGTGGTGAAGTCTTTGAAGTCGGTGATCGCAAGGCTGTCGATGTAGCGTGTCGCGGGCTCGCCAGCGGCAAATGCCGCCAGCGATACAACCAGCAGACTGCCAAGCAGAAAGCGCCGCATGAGTTGCACAGTCACTGAGATACCCCGATTGAGTCCGACGGTGTTGCCTGCGCCGACCGGTCGCTATTTCATCGGCTCCATGCCCATGCGCTTGCGCACCAAGGCACCCGCCTCGCGGTACGTTTCCGGCAGCTCTTTGGCAAAGCCATTCGGCTCGAAGAGCGGCTGGTATTGCTCGAACACCGGCAACAGCAAGGCCATGGGTACTTCGGGGAAACGACGCGTCTTGCGAAAATCTGCGATCGGAATCCGCGCCCGAACGATATCCTCGTGATGATTGCCGGAGCGCGCCAGCGGCGTACCGCGCGGATCGATGATCGCCGTGCCCTCGTCCTCGGCGCCCGCGGCATCAGTGAACCCGATGTTGTCCGGGGAGACGGAATTGCCCACGCCCACCGTATAGATCCGGTTGGCGCGCGCCGTCGCCATCGCGCTGTCGGCGTTCGAACCACCGGTGACCGACATGATCAGCACCTCAGCACCCTTCATGGCGAGCGCGGCATAGAGCATCGGTTCCGCCCCGACGGCCGTCATCGCCAGATTGCCGATGTCGGTGCGCGCCACCGGCAGCACGGCATCCCAGCCATACATTTCGACGTAGCGATCGAGCACGTCGTAGATCGTCGTGCCGATCAGCGCCACATCACCGAACAGCCCCAGAATATTGCGTGCTTTCCATTGTTTGGAGACGATGTTGCCGTCTGGACCGACGATCACCGACATGTTGATCACGTGTCGCGGCCAGTCCTTGTCCTTGGCATAACAACCATAGGCAATATAACAACCGTATTTCTTGGCACGCTGGCCGATCGCGTCCGACTCTGGCCCAGGCAACTCGAAAGCGATCTTGTTGAGCTCGGTGCGTGTCCAGGGAATGAAGCCCTGGATGGGGAACTCGTGCATGCAGATGAGATCCTGCTTGGCGCCCCAGACATTGTCCGGACCCCACTCTTCCGGGCGATTCTGCGCATAGTCGATCAAGCGCAGCACATGCTCGACGTTGGCCTTCATCGTGGGGCCCAGGTTCTTCACGTCCACCGACCTGACGCGGGACTGGATTGCCGCGACGTTGATGGCGGGCTGCCGCAATTCGACGCTGTCGTACTTGCCCTTGCGAGCGACTGTGATCCGCTCGCCAGTGGCCGCACCTTGCGCGGCGGCCGGCTGCGCTGTGGTTGCCACGAGTCCGGTCAGTCCGGCAACACTGCCAGATGCGAGCAGCTGGCGACGCGAAAATTTGGCCGATGATTTGCTCATGTAACTCCCCATTCGTTTGCTCTTGGATGCCGTCAGACACTTCGAAGTCCAAGCATAACGCAGCCGGACCACCCGTGGCAGTCGGCGACTGGTCGGCGGTCGTCGCCGCATCCCGACGCGACCCAGACGTTCTGTTACGCCGCAAGTGTGTCGGTTGTCACAACCTAAGGTGCCAGCCACGTTGCGGTTTGACACAGGTCACCCGCAAAAGACGCTGTTTCGAGCTACGATGCTCCATTGAACCAGCGCCGCCGGAGCAGGTCGAAACAGGCATGACGGTCCGACTCGTCCAACTAACAGATCCGCACCTGTTTGGCAGTGCCGCTGGCACTCTGCGTGGTCTGGCCACATTGCGGTCGTTCCAGCAGACGCTGGCAGCCGCCAGCGATGCAATCACCGCTGCCGATCGAGTCCTGCCGACTGGCGATCTGGTACAGGACGACGCCACGGGTTACGCACACCTGCCGAAGCTGTTAGGTGAGCTTGGCAAGCCGATCTGGTGCATCCCCGGCAATCATGATGACGTGCCAGCCATGCGGCGCGCGCTCGCGGCGCCGCCCTTCGTTCTGGGCGGCCACGCCGATCTCGGTGCCTGGCGAGTAATCATGCTCGACAGCACCGTACCCAACGCCGCGCACGGCGAACTGTCGGCGGCTTCCCTGAGCGAGCTGGCGAGCGCGCTGGAGACGGCGCCCCAACGTCCGGCACTCATCTGCCTGCACCACCATCCCGTGCCGATGACGAGTGACTGGCTGGACGAGGTCGGCCTCAAGAATGCGGCGGATTTCTGGTCAGTCGTCGATCGTCACGCGCACGTCCGTGCCGTTTTGTGGGGGCATGTGCATCAGTCCTACGACGCGCTGCGCGGCGGCGTGCGCCTGCTTGGCACGCCCTCTACGTGTTCCCAGTTCTTGCCGCATTCGAGCGAGTTCGCACTCGACACACTGCCACCAGGGTTCCGGACGCTAGCCTTGCAGCCGTCGGGCCAGATCGAAACCGCCGTACACTTCGTGACGTGAAGCCGATTACTGCACGAACTGGACTGCTGCTGGTGACCGCGACGCTGCTGTCGTCACAGCTCGCGCAGGCCGACTCTGCCGTATGGTCGCTGCAGGGCGAGCACAATACGGTGTACATCGCGGGCTCGGTGCATGCCTTGCCGGCACACGATGCCGAATTGCCGCGCTCGATCGAACGCGCTTACGCGGACGCCGAAACGCTGGTGATGGAACTCGACATGGACGATCTCGATCCTGCCGAGGCCGCTACTTTCATGTTGCAGCGGGGCACGCTGCCTGCCGACCAGACCCTCGCCGGCGTGTTGTCTGCCGCGCAATACGCTGCGGCCGTCCAGGCGGCCGAACAGCTGGGGCTGCCGCCCGCGATCCTCGACCGACTGGAACCGTGGGTCGTCACGCTGGTGCTCACGCAGGCGGCGCTCGCCAAGAGTGGCTATGACCCCATGTTGGGGGTCGACCAGCAGCTGGCCGCAAGGGCCCGGGCCGACGGCAAGGAAATCACCGGCCTCGAAACCTTGAGTGAACAACTCTCGCTGTTCGACGATCAGGACTACCAAACCCAAGCAAAATTCCTGGAGCTCTCGAGCGACGATATTGGTGCCGCGCAGACCGAACTCGCGGCGCTGCTCAACGGCTGGCGCAACGGCAGACTGGATGCCCTGGAGGCGGAATTGCGGCGCGAGTTCGCCGGCGCACCGGAACTCTATCGAGCACTCCTCAGCCAGCGGAACGCCAACTGGGTGCCGAAGATCCTGGCGCTGCGACAAGGTACGGACGACTACCTGGTGCTGGTCGGCGCGCTGCACCTGGTCGGACCGGACGGCCTGATCGCGCTGCTCGAGCAGCGCGGCGTCAAGCTCAGTCGCCTGCAGTAGCCTCGCCGGCGCGGCCCGCTCCGCTTGCCGGCGTGGCAGGCCGAAAGCGATTCCGTGTGGTGCGCAACCCCGGCGCAATGCGCCCGAGCTTCTCCAGACGCGCTTCGACGCCCGCCAGCGAGCGTTCGAGCGTAGCGGCGATCTCGATCGGGGAGTGTCCGGCATCGAAGGCGGCCATCATCAGGCGCTCCTCCTCCATCGTCCAAGGCGCACCTAAGTTGCGAGGCGTCTGACCGCGACGTGAGCGGCGTACAATTCGAGACTCGAGCGCTGCCCGAGCCTGGCTGAGCGCACCTCGCACAGTCGGCTGCTGAACGATTGAATCGGCAGCTAGTGGCAAGCCAGTCGCAGGATCGACCCCAGCGCTAAGCTTGGCAATGACCTCGAGTGCGGTGGAAGGATCCGTGGTGTTGTCTTGCATGGGCACTGACCTCCGTGGCAGAAGCCATCAGCATCGCGCATGCGGCGGGCCATGGAACGGCGCAAATCTGCTGCGTTTGCGCAGTTAATGCCGGCCGCGTAACGTGCGCGCATGCGCGCATTTGCGATTTTCATGGGTCTCATCGGTCTTGGGCTGCTCGGCATTGCCGCGCTCGCCTATCCCGCCTGGCTGTTGCTCACACCGCAGTTCGACTTCCCGTTTCATCGTGTCGCCAGCCGCATCGCGATGCTGACGCTGGCGGTCGCGTTCTTTTTCACGGTCCGCCGCATGCGGCTCGCCAATCGATCCAGCATGGGTTATGGCCTGCCGCGACGCGCGTTCCTGCGCGAGCTCGGCGTCGGCCTCGTACTCGGCGTCGTGATGATGCTGCCGATCGTCGCCCTGATGCTCGCGCTCGACATGCGCACGCTGCGCAGCAATGTGACACTCGATCTCGCCACGTTCGCGACGCTCACGTTCAAGGGCCTCACTAGTGGACTCGTTGTCGCGCTGATCGAGGAAACGTTTCTGCGCGGCGCGATGCACACCGCCATCGCCCGCGAGTCCGGCGCGCGCACCGCCATCGTCCTGACGGCACTGGTGTACTCGGCGACGCATTTCATCGGCAAGTACCGCATCCCCGCCGACGAGGTACACGCCGGCAGCGGGCTCGACATGCTGGCGGGCGTCCTGCACAGCTTTGCGCAGCCGCTGGCGATCGCCGATGCGTTCCTGGCACTCGCTGCCGTGGGCATCTTGTTAGGACTGGTCCGCAGCCTGACCGGCAACATCGCCGCCTGTATCGGCCTGCACGCTGGCTGGGTCTGGGCAATCACGTTCATCCGTGCAACCTCGGCACCCGACGAATCTAGTCCCTACGCCTTCCTGCTGTCGCGATTCGACGGTTTCGTTGGCTGGCTGGTGCTCGGTTGGACGCTCGTGATGGGCGCCGTGCTGTACCGCTACTACTCGCGCCGCAGTACCGCCGGCGTCGGTGTTACACCAGCTCGTCGGGCCGCTTGATCATCGGTGCGAGGCGTTGCAAGCGTTCCAGCGGGTCATTCAGCTCGAGCAGCGCCTGCTTGTCGTTGAGTTCGAGTGGAATCAGTTCTGTGATGCGCGCGCCGACCCAGGCGGAATCCTCGAAGTGTTTCTCGACGTGCTGGTAGACCTCGTCCAGTTCGGGCAGCACTTTACGCAGTATGGCCGACAAGTGGCGCGTATCAGGCGGCAAAGCAATCGCCGGCTCCGGCGCCAGCCACTGCACCTGTGCCTTGTTGAGTCCATCGGACTCGCGCCAACGCGTCAGCACGCGGAACTTCCGCTCGCCCACGCAGGTAATACCCAGCAGATTGTCGGGCAGCTGGCTGAAATCGACGATCCTTGCGGTCGTACCGATCTCCGCTGTCTTCGCGACTGCGCCGGCCTCGCCACCGGAGCGTATCAGTACGACGCCGAACGCTGACTGCTCGCGCATACAGTGTCGCACCATGTCGGTGTAGCGCGTCTCGAAAATCCTGAGTGGCAACGGTCCACCAGGAAACAACACTACATTGAGCGGAAACAGCGGAATCTGCGCCGTGTCGGTCATTGCTGCCAGTTAACCGGCCAGCTCTGTGCCACCCTGCGCGAGCCCCCAGCGCGGCATCAAGTCATTGGCGATGCTGAGCTGGTCGAGCACGCGGGCGACGATGAAGTCGACCAACTCCTCGACCCGCGTCGGACGATTGTAGAAGCCAGGATTGGCCGGCAGGATGACGCAGCCCAGCCGTGCGAGCTGCAGCATGTTCTCGAGGTGGATGGCCGAGAAGGGTGTTTCGCGCGGCACGATGATCAGCTTGCCGCTCTCCTTGAGCACCACATCGGCGGCACGCTCGAGCAGATTCTCGCTGGCGCCATGCGCGATGGCCGACAGCGTGGCCATGCTGCAGGGGCAGACCACCATGGAGAGCGGCGACCCGGAGCCGCTGGCCACCGGTGAGGTCCATTCTTCCTCGCCCAAAACGCGCAACTGACCGTCGCGCGCGCGTGTGTATTGAGTGAGGAAACGTGTGGCCTCGACCGCGCGACCAGGCAGCTTGCAGTCGGTCTCCGACCCCAGCACGATTTGTGCGGTCTTGGTGAGCATGACCAATACTTCGCGATCGGCCGCCACTAACGACTCGATCAGCCTGAGCCCATACTGCGCTCCCGACGCACCGGTCATGCCGACCGAGACGGCGCGCTGGCGGAAATCCTGTCTGGGTTGCTGGCTCATCACACCGACCGTCGTTCGCGCGCCTCGAGCGCTGCCAGCAACTTGCCGTGCAGACCGCCGAAGCCGCCGTTCGACATGATCAGCACATGATCGTGCGGGCGCAAGCGCTGCGCCAGGCTCGCCGCCAAGGTGTCCACATCGTTTGCCAGGTGGCCACGCTCGCCCACTCCACGCACGACGCCGGCCGCGTCCCAGCCCAGATCGGGCGGCGCGAACAACCAGACCTCGTCGGCAGCAGCGAGCGACGGCGCGAGCGTAGCGCCGTGCACGCCGAGGCGCATCGTCGCGGAGCGCGGTTCGAGCACGGCGATGATGCGTTCGGCACCGACCCGGCGCCGCAGACCATCGAGCGTCGTGGCAATTGCAGTGGGGTGATGCGCGAAGTCGTCGTACACCTTGACGCCCGCTGCGACGCCGCGCAGCTCCATGCGCCGGCGGATGCCCTTGAAGTGCACCAGTGCCTCGATCGCGCTGCCAGTCGGCACGCCGGCGTGGTGAGCTGCGGCAATCGCTGCGAGCGCGTTCTCGGCATTGTGTGCGCCCATCATCTGCCACTCCACCGTTCCTACCGGCCTGCCTCGCTGGAACACGTCGAACCTCGAGTAGTCGCCCCCCGCGGGCACGACTAACGACCACATCGCACCGTGCGACGTATCGCGGGCAAAACCCTCACGCGGTGTCCAGCACCCCATCGCCAGCACCGCATCGAGATGCCGGTCGGCAGCGTTGTGCACGATGCGGCCGCCGCCCGGCACGATGCGCACCAGATGGTGGAACTGGCGCTCGATCGAACCGAGATCCGGATAGATATCGGCGTGATCGAACTCCAAGTTGTTGAGGATCACCGTGCGCGGCCGGTAGTGCACGAACTTGGCGCGCTTGTCGAAGAACGCCGTGTCGTATTCATCCGCTTCAATCACGAAGAACGGCGCGCCGCCCAAGCGCGCGCTGCTGGCGAAATTTCCCGGCACGCCGCCGATCAGAAAGCCCGGCGCAAGATTGGCGTATTCGAGGATCCACGCGAGGATCGAGGTAGTTGTCGTCTTGCCATGTGTGCCAGCCACCGCCAGCACCCAGCGGTCGCGCAGCACCTCGCGTGCCAACCAATCCGGCCCGCTCGTGTACGGTATCGAGCGCTCGAGCAGCGCTTCGATCACCGGCAAACCACGCGTCAACGCATTGCCGACGAGCACGACATCTGGTGCCGGATCGAGCTGCGCTGCCTCATAGCCGTCCGTGAGGTCGATGCCGAGCGCCTGCAACTGCGTGCTCATCGGCGGATACACGTTCTTGTCCGAGCCGGTCACACGATGGCCAGCCGCGCGCGCGATCGCGGCGATGCCGCCCATGAACGTGCCGCACACACCGAGGATGTGAACGTGCATCAGGGTACCGCGGCTTCCGGTGGCGGGCCGATCATGGCGAGGAACAGCACCTGCGAAGTCAGGAACTCAGCCAACACCAGCCCCGCCGCCGCCACGGGTGTGCACTCGAGTGCCGCGCGGACGATGCGCGCGTTGACCGCCAGCGACCACCCCAGCAATAGCAATGCGAACCCGGCCACGACGATCACGAGCGGGCTGTCCTTGGCGAGCTGCGGCCACAGCCAGTCGACCGGTGCTAACAAGGGCCGCAGTACGAGCTGCAAGCCGAATACCGCGGTCGCAGTCTGCAGGAAGCGTTCCGGGCGATTGGCGAGATACAGCAACAACCCATACCAGCCGAGCGTGAAAGCGACCCCCACCGGCAGCTGCAACATGAGATTGGGTATGCGTGAGGGCAGCAGGAACTGCAGCACGAGCGTCAGCGCCACGTACAGGCCGATCGTCAGCCACAGGACTTGCGACCCGGCGGGCACAGCATCGGGGCCGCGGCGAAACAGGGCGATCTCGACGAACAGCTTGATTAAGGGGATCACCGGGCCCGGCACTTTCGACTGACGACGCTGCTTCAGCTAATGTGGCGGAATTGTACACGTCGGCTGCCGCAGCGCGCTCGAAGGAACCGCTTGATCATCCACACGCTCGATGACCTCACCACGCTCGCCCACCGCCTCGCCTCGCAGGATGCGATCGCACTCGACACGGAATTCCTGCGGGAGCGCACCTACCGCGCCGAACTTTGTCTGATACAGGTAGCGACGCGCGAGCACGCCACCTGCGTCGACCCGTTGGCGACCGGCGCGCTCGAGCCGCTGCTGCCGGTACTCGGCGCGTCGCAGCAGGTCAAGGTGCTGCATGCGGCGCGCCAGGACCTCGAAGTGCTGTTGCCAACGACCGGACTTGTTGGCCCCGTGTTCGACACGCAGGTGGCAGCGGCCCTGGCAGGCTACCCCCCGCAGGTTGGCTATGCAGAGTTGGCGCGTCGCATACTCGGAGTCGAGCTCGCCAAGGCGCATACTCGCACCGATTGGTCGCGTCGGCCGCTGTCGCCGGAACAAATCGAGTACGCGCTCGACGACGTGCGGCACCTCCTGCCCCTGCGGGCCGAGCTCATGGCGCAACTCGACCAAGCCGGCCGACTCGCATGGCTCGTCGAAGAGCTGCGGCCGCTTGCCGACGCCAGCCAACTAACTGTCAATCCCGAGGATGCGTGGCGACGCCTGAAGGGCCTGACCGGTCTCGATCCGGGGCGCACAGCACTGGCACGGGAACTCGCTGCCTGGCGCGAGCAGCGGGCCATCGATCGCAATCGGCCCCGCGGCTGGATCCTGGCCGATACGGTGCTGCGGGAGATCGTCGTGCGGGTGCCGCGCTCCCTCCCGGCACTGCGCACCGTACCCGAGATGCCGGAGAACGTCGTGCGCCACAGCGGCGCGGAGTTGTTAGCGATGATCGCAGCCAGCGAGATCGACACACCGCCACCCCCGCTACCCAAACGTCAACGCCCCGATCCGGTCCTGGCGGCGGCGGTGAAGCAGCTGGCTGCGATTACCAACACGGCCGCCGCAGAACTCAACCTCGCCAGTGAGGTGCTGGCGACGCGACGCGACCTCGAACAAGTGGCGCGCGGTGACGAGGACGCGCAACCACTCACGGGCTGGCGTCGCGCGGTCATCGGCTCTCGGTTGTTAGCTGCGCTGGGCACAGACTGAGCGCAGGCCCGCCCGGCGTATCGTCAACCCTCGAGCGCGCTGATCAGTCGGCGGGTGACGACCTCGGGATCGCCGTCGCCATCGATGGTCCGCAACAGACCGCGCTGCAGATAGAAGTCCGCCAACGGCCGCGTCTGGTCGTCATACACCTGCAGGCGCTTGCTCACGGTCGCCTCCGTGTCGTCGGCTCGCTGTATCAGCTTGGGCGTCGTGCAACGCCCGTGGCAAGGCGGCGGATCGGATGGCGGCGCCGTGTGGATATTGAATATCCGGCCGCAATCCTGGCAAGTACGCCGGCCGGAGATGCGCTTCACGAGCACCTGGTAATCGACCTCGAGCAGCACTACGGCGGACAGTGGCGTGCCGAGTTCCTGCAGCAACTTCTGCAACGCCTCTGCTTGCGCCAAGGTGCGTGGGAATCCGTCGAGGATGAACCCATCGGCGGCGTCCGGCTGCGCCAGTCGTTCGCGAATGATCCCCAGCATGGTGCGGTCGTCGACCAGCTTGCCGGCGTCCATGATCGCCTTGGCAGCGAGCCCCAACGGGGTTCCCGCCTTGACAGCTGCGCGCAGCAGATCCCCCGTCGAGATCTGCGGAATTCCGAAGTGCTCGATCAGCCGTTGAGACTGCGTGCCCTTGCCAGAGCCGGGCGCGCCGAGAAGAACGAGTCGCATAACGCTTAGGTAGTTGAGACCGGACCCCAGGAAGGGGCGCACAGTACCGGGACGATTCGGGCAGGTCAAACGACCCGCGCCCAGCTGCGCTATT
>Ga0116152_10001642_pt1 | contig 18319 bp, 19 predicted proteins | sample AD_UKC119_MetaG_FD_89894 | JGI IMG/M metagenome (GOLD analysis project Ga0116152, IMG submission 89894) | Active sludge microbial communities of municipal wastewater-treating anaerobic digesters from Hong Kong - AD_UKC119_MetaG | ecosystem: Engineered > Bioreactor > Anaerobic > Digestate... | reverse complement strand
TATCTTTTTCTTTCATTCCTAATTTTACCTCTTTCATCGTTTCCACCTCGGTGGAATATTATATCACAGTTGGGACATTTTCCCGGAATAACACCTAAGACATTATCATAGATTAATCATATTCAAGTATCAAAAATAACAATTTTTATTGACAATAAAGGCCTTATAATATATAATCTAATTTAGTTTGAAAGGAGTGATATAAGTGGCAGTAAAGTTAAGATTAAAAAGAATGGGAGCTATAAGAAGACCAAGTTATCGTATTGTTGCAACTGATTCAAGAACACCAAGAGATGGTAGTTATTTGGAACAAATTGGTTTTTATAATCCATTAGTTAGTCCTGCTGAGGTAAAAATTGATGAAGAATTAGCTCTTAAATGGTTAAGGACTGGTGCTATTCCTTCTGATACTGTTAAAGATTTGTTTAAAAAAGCAGGTATTATGAAAAAACTTCATGAAGAAAGAATGGTTAAATAAATATGGATTTAATAGCATTCACTGAATATTTAGTAAAGTCAATTGTTACTGATCCAGATATGATAACAGTTAAAGAGTTTCCTACAGATGAACCTAATACAATTTTGATACAAATAATTGTTGATAGCGAAGATATGGGAAAAGTAATTGGAAAAGATGGGAAAGTAATTAATTCAATAAAGACATTAGTTCAGGCTAGTAGCTATATGAAAGAAAATAAAAATATAAAGATTAATGTCGATAGTTTTTAATTAAGAATGTGGTAACACATTTTTTTTGTTAAAATTATTTTTAATTTATTTTATTTATGATATAATTCTAATTAGAATAGGTGATTAGTATGTTAAGTCAAATAATTTCCATAGAAGAGACCATAGTTAAAATAAAATTGGCAATTGATATTAATAGTCAGGGTAATCTGATGAATTTACATGTTGTGTTTGATGATGATAAAAATCATTGTGTTGGTGAGATTGTTGGTATTGAAAGCGAATATATGGATGTGTTTTTAATAGGAGAGTTTGTTGATGATAAATTTATGACATCTACTTTTAAAAAACCTTCTTTTAAATCTCGCGTTAGAATGATTAACTCAGAAGAATTAGGTTACATCTATGGTGGGAATACTGATAATGAAGATAAATTTTATATTGGTAGGTCAGCACTATATAATAATTATAAAGTTTATGCTAGTTTAAATGACTTATTTAGTAATCATTTGGCAATATTAGGTAATACTGGTTCTGGGAAAAGTTATACTGTATCAAGATTAATTCAAAACATATATACTAATCCTAAATTTCCTAGCAGATCTAGTTTATTTATATTTGATGCTTATGGTGAATATAATCATGCATTTAATGATTTTAATAAAGTTGTACCTAATTTTAAATATAAAAAATATACAACAGAGACAGAGTATCCAGAAGGAGATATTTTAAATATTCCGTTATGTTTACTTGGAACGGATGATTTAGCAATTCTTTTAGGATGTACATCAGCAACACAAATACCTGTCATTGATAAAGCATTAAGATTTGCTAAAATGTTTGCAAGTGGTGGAGAAGATGTTATTAAATACAAAAATTCTTTACTTGCTCGTGCGATCTTAGACATATTAATAAGTGGTGCAACACCTACTCAGACAAGAGAACAAGTAATTGCACTTCTTGAAACAATTAATACTGAAGAGTTAAATCTAGAAACTGAAATAGTTCAACCAGGATATGTTAGAAACATAAGACAATGCTTATATGTTGATGCAACAGGAAAATCACAGGATGTAGAAGCAGTAGTAGATTTTTTAAATGATTTTTTAATAGATATAGACTATAAAACATTTGATAAAGAAGTTTATTTTGACTTAGTTAATTTATCTGAAGCATTTGATTATGCATTAATATCAGAAGGTATTTTATCTAGTGATAAAGTTTATGATGAGTCAAACGTATTAAGAGTAAGATTAAGATCAATTATTAATTCTGCTAAAAAAGAATATTTTAATTATTCTGAATATATAACAAAAGAGGCATATGTAAAAAAACTTCTTACTAATCAAGATGGCAGCAAAGCACAAGTTATAAATTTTAATATGAGTTTTGTTGATGATAGACTGGCGAAAGCTTTAACTAAAATAATTTCTAAAATGTTATTTAGTGTATCAACTACCTTAAAAGAAAGAGGAACATTGCCATTTCATATAGTCATAGAAGAGGCACATAGATATGTTCAAAATGATATAGATGAGGAAATGCTTGGCTATAATATATTTAATAGAATAGCAAAAGAGGGAAGAAAGTATGGCGTTTTGCTAGTTTTAATTTCACAAAGGCCTAATGAATTATCGCCAACGACTATTTCACAGTGTTCAAATTTTCTAATTATGAGAATGTTGCATCCTAATGATATAGAGTATGTAAAAGCAATGGTTCCAAGTGCAACTTTAGGAATATTTGAAAGAGTAAAGCAACTAGATCCAGGTAGTTTAATCGCATTTGGCAATAGTTTTAAAATACCAGCGATAGTTAATGTTGATTTACCTAATCCAACGCCACTTAGTCAAAATGTTGACATAAAACGTGTATGGTATGAATAAATTATTTAAAAAGTTTAAAAAGTGTGCTAAAATATATTATGAGATAAAAAATAGGAGTGATAAATATGGCATTTGATAAATTAAAGCAGTTTATTACAGATGATTATGATGAATCAAAAGGAAAGAAAGAAGATCAGTATTATGATTCAAAAGAGGCATTTAAAGATAGTAGTGCCAGTGCCAAGATGATGTTGCTTGAGCCAAGGGCGTTTTCTGAAGCACAGACAATTGCCAATTATTTGAAATCTAGGATGAGTGTAGTTGTAAATATGAGAAGGGTAACACCAGATCAAGCTAAAAGAATAATAGATTTTTTAAGTGGTTCGTTGTATGCAATAGGTGGTAATTTACAAAAGTTAGGAAATGGTATATTTTTATGTACTCCTAATAATTTTGCAGTAGAAGGAAAAATATCAGAAGAAAGTAAGGATACAAAGACTACTAAAGTAAAAAAAGATACTAATGATGAATTTGATTGGTAGTAATTAAATAAGGTGGTATGATGGAAAGGTTTCAAACAGAAGTTCATGGTTACAGCAAAGAAGAAGTAAATAAATTTTTGAGTGATGTTATACGTGAGATTGAAACTAATCTTAATCGTATTAGGTCGCAAGAAAAAGAAATAACCTCATTGAAGGATGAAATAATTAAATATCATGAATTAGAAGGAAGATTAAATAGTGCGTTAGAACAAGCATCATCATCAAGTGCAGCAATGAGAAAAATTGCGGAAAAAGAAGCGGATATGATAGTGATGGAAGCAAGGCATAATGCTTCTAGAATAGTTAACGATGCATTAATTAGATCAGAAAAAATAGAATTACAAAAAGATACATTAGAGAGAAATATGAGAATTTATAAAAAGAAGTTAAGATCTATTGTAGAGCAACAACTAGAAGTAATTGATGAGATTGAAATATTAGAATTATAATATTGAAAAAAATATTGTTTTGTGATATTATTAAACTTAAATCAAATGAGGAAGACGAAAATATATGAATTTTGAAGAGAGTTAGTGGTGGTGCAAACTAATAAATAAATATATTTTGGATCACTTCTGAATGAGTTTTATAAAAAATATAAAAACGGTTACGCGTTATAGTATAAGAGAATAAAATAAGGTGGTACCACGAGAAATTCGTCCTTTAGGTAGCATCTTTTGTTTTGGAGGAGATAATATGTTTAAAGAGTTAAAAAAAGGCTCATATGAAGAAGTAGAGAAGAACTTTATTGATTATTGGGAGAATATTGATATATTGAAAAAGTCTATTGACACTAGAGATAAAAAATGGGTTTTTTACGATGGACCAGCATTCGCTAATGGATTTCCAGGACTTCATCATATGGTGTCAAAAAATTTAAAAGATGCAATATGTAAATATAAGACTATGCAAGGATATAGTATTATTCGTAAAGTTGGATGGGATACTCATGGACTTCCAATTGAAAATCATGTGGAGAAGAAGTTAGGTTTCAATAGTAAAAAAGAAATTGAAGCTTTTGGAATAGAAAAGTTTAATCAAGAATGTCGTAAGAGTGTTAGAGAAAATGAGGATGCTTTTATTGATTTAACCCATAAGATGGGCCAATTCATCGATACTAAAAATCCATATTTAACATATAAGAATGAATATATAGAAACAGAGTGGTGGATTTTAAAAAAGTTTTTTGATGAAAGATTATTTTATGAAGGTAAAAAGGTATTACCATATTGTCCTAGATGTGGGACAGGTCTTGCATCTCATGAAGTAGCACAAGGATATAAAGAGGTTAGTGTTGATACTGTAATTGTCACAATGAAGAAAAAAGACGAAGATTGTTATTTTTTAGTGTGGACAACTACTCCTTGGACTCTTCTTGCTAATGTGGCATTATGTGTTAATCCAGATGAAATGTATGTTAAGGTATTATCTCAAGGATATAAATTTATATTAGCGAAAGCCCTAGTAAATAAAGTACTAGGAGATGATTATGAAATATTAGAAGAATATACTGGAAAAGAATTAGAATATGTAGAATATGAGCAACTAATACCAGAATTAAAAGTATCAAAGAAAGCTTTTTATGTAACATGTGATACTTATGTAACTATGGAAGATGGAACAGGTGTTGTTCATATGGCACCAGCATTTGGTGAAGATGATGCTAATGTTTGCAAAAAGTATGATTTGCCAATCCTAAATCCAGTAGGACTTGATGGAAAATATAGTGAAGGTCCTTGGCAAGGAACACTTGTTTTTGATGCTGATTTAGATGTAATTAAATATTTGAAAGCTAACGATAAATTGTTTAAAAAGCAAAAAATGGTTCATGAATATCCCCATTGTTGGAGATGTGATTCACCGCTTCTATATTATGCAATGCCTAGTTATTACATTGCAGTATCAAAGTTTAAAGATAAGCTAGTTAAAGCAAATGAGAAAGTTAATTGGTATCCAGAATATGTTGGTACTAAAAGGTTTGGTAATTGGTTAGAAAGCGCTAAGGATTGGGCGGTATCTAGAACTAGATATTGGGGTACACCGATTCCATATTGGAAATGTAGCTGTGGTCATAGTGAAATGATAGGATCAATTAAAGAGTTAAAAGAGCGCTCAGTTGAAGAAATTAATGATAGTCTTGACTTACATAAACCATATATTGATAATATTCATTTGAAATGTCCAGTATGTGGTAAAGAGATGCAGAGAATCCCTGATGTACTTGATTGCTGGTTTGATTCTGGATCTATGCCATTTGCTCAATATCATTATCCATTTGAGAATAAAGAGTTGTTTGAGCATCAATTTCCAGCAGATTTTATCTGTGAAGGAATAGATCAGACAAGAGGATGGTTTTACACACTACTTGTAATATCAACGTTTGTAAAAGGATGTTCGCCATACAAAAATGTTTTAGTAAATGATTTGCTCCTTGATTCTGAAGGAAAAAAGATGTCTAAATCAAGAGGTAATATAGTTGAACCATTTACAACAATGAAAGAATATGGAGCAGATACAGTAAGATTTTATTTACCATATGTATCACCAGTTTGGACACCTTTAAAGTTTAATATTGAAGGTTTAAAAGAAGTTTATTCTAAGTTTTTTAATCCATTTAAAAATACATATACCTTCTTTGAGACATATGCTAATATTGATAAAGTAGACCCTAGAGAATTTATAGTAGAATATGATGATTTAGAAGAGATAGATAAATGGTTATTATCAAAATATAATAGATTATTAAAAGATGTAACAAGCTATTATGAAGAATATGATTTAAATAAGGTTGTCAAAGTCCTTACTTCATTTGTGTCTGATGATTTATCTAATTGGTATATTAGAAGAAATAGAGATAGATTCTGGGGTAATAAACTAGATAATAGTAAAAAATCTGTTTATCAGACTACTTATCAAGTATTGATAGGTTTAACACAGATGTTGGCCCCAATTTCTCCATATATCAGTGAAGAAATATATCAAAATTTAACTGGCAATGAATCTGTTCATTTAAGTAATTTTCCTGAATATGATGAATCACTAATTAGTGAAGAAATAGAAGAAAGAATGGACTTGGCAAGAGATCTGATTTCACTTGGTAGATATGTCCGTGAAGAAGTAAAAATAAAAATAAGACAACCACTGAGTGAAATGATTTTAGATGGTAAGAAGGAATACATTATTAAAGACCTAGTAAATGATTTAAAAGAAGAATTAAATATTAAAAAAGTAGTCTTCATAACTAATCTTTCTGAATATATGAATTTTGAGGTTAAACCTAATTTTAAAGTATGTGGACCAATTCTTGGTAACAAAATTAAAGAGTTTAGTGAAGCATTAAAAGAGTTGACTAATGATGATATAGAAAAACTAGAAAATAACGAAAAAGTCAAAACAGATGATTATGAGATAACCACTGATATGGTAGATATTAGAATATCTTCTAAAGATGGTTTTGATATTAAGATGGAGAATAATAATTTTGTTATTATAAATACTGCTTTAAATGATGATTTAATTAAAGAAGGTATTGCTCGTGAGATAGTATCAAAAGTTCAAAATTTAAGAAAACAAAAAGATTTTGATGTAGCAGATCGTATTAATATGTTTTATAATGGCAGTAAAAGATTAGAAGAAGTATTAAAAGACTATGAAGATTATATTAAGAAAGAGACGTTATCAATTAATTTTATTAAAAAAGATGATTTAACAGAAGAATTTCAGTTAAATGATATAACTGGATACTTAGATGTAGAAAAATATCAAAAATAAAAAGGGGTAGCCCTTTTTATTTTGTACTATTTTGATATGCTTCTTTAGCACGCTTTATTTCCTCTATTGCTTCTTCACAAGAGTGGTAATCAAAGACTTCTACTTTTATATTTTGCAGTGTTTTGTAATTTTGAAAGAAATTTTTAATTTCAAGTAGAACATGCTCTCCAATATCATCTAAATCTTTTACATTTTTAAATCTTGGATCAACGTTATTAACAGCTATTATTTTGTTATCTCCAAATCCACCATCAATTGTTTGTAAATATCCTACGACTCTAGCTTCAACTATACATCCTGGAAAAGTTGGCTCGGTAGTGACAACTAAGATATCTAGTGGATCATTATCATTTGATAATGTATTTTCTATAAAACCATATTCGGCTGGATAAGTCATACTAGAATATTGGACTCTACTCAACCTTATTCTACCAGTTTCTTTATTAATCTCATACTTATTTCTTGTTCCCATTGGTATTTCTATAATAGCATCTACTATTGTTTCCATAATACAATCCTCCTATTAAAATTATAATATATGTACTAATTTTATTCAATATTATTTGATTTTAAAAATTCACGTAATATTTTGGTTATAGCACGTTTTTCAATTCTGGATACATAACTTCTTGATATTTTTAAATCTTTAGCAATTTCCTTTTGAGTTTTACTATCTTTATTATTAAGACCATATCTTCTTTTTACTATATCTTTTTCCCTAGGACTTAGTAAGTTTAAATAATTATTTAATAATTCAATATTATTTTTAGTATGAATATCTTCAATATAATCTGGTTTAGGAGTCTTAACAACATCAAGAATAGTTATCTCATTTCCTTCTTTATCAAAACCAATTGGATCATCTAAACTAATATTATTATTATTTTTTTTATTTGCCCTAAAGTACATAAGTATTTCATTTTCAATGCATTTTGCACAATATGTAGTAAGTTTAGTTTTACGTTCAATTGAGTAAGAATCAATTCCTTTAATTAAACCGATTGTACCAATACTAATTAAATCATCAACATCAGTATTTTGTTGTTCAAATTTTTTAACAATATGGGCTACTAATCTTAGATTGTGTTCTATTAGTTTATTTCTAGCAAATTTATCTTTTTTCAGCAAAAGATTAAGATATTTTTCTTCATCCTCTTTAGATAGCGGATCTAAAAAAGCTTTATTAGAGTAGGATGTAGTAAAAAATAAGAAATTTTCAATAATTTCAATAATAGTCTGTAACATAAATTTCCCCTAGTTAAGTATATTTCAAAATTAAATGATTTTTGTCAAAAAAAGTTAATTATAATGATATAATAATTTTAGTTGAGGTGGATTATGGGAATAGATAAAAATAAATATAATTTTGTACCATATACTAAACAAGAAGATGTTAGATTATTAGTACAACAAGATAACAATATAAAAAGATTTTTATGCAGTGATTTAGGTAAAGATGCTAATATTATCTATTATGAAAATAATCCAATTGGATTTTATACCGTGACTGGATATCCAAATGGAGAATTGCAATTAGGTATTTTCGAAAAATATCGTGGACAAGGACATGGCAAAGAATTGACAATAAAAATTACGGATGATTGTTTTAAAGATAATTATGGATCTATTATATTAAGAACAGACAAAGATAACATAGTTTCACAAAATTCAGCGCAAGCATGTGGTTTTATGCGTGATTATGATAGAGAATTATCTTATGGAGATGATAATCCTAATTATATATTTTTTTATAAAATAAATTATGATTATCAAAGAGGTAGATAACATGAATAAAATGTTTAAAATGATTGATGAAGATTTTAATTGTAATGTTTGTGGTAAAAAAGTTACTAAATTAGGTTATACGGCAAGAGATCATTGTCCATATTGTCTATCTAGTATTCATGTTGATAATAATCCAGGAGATAGAGAGTGCTCTTGCCATGGATTAATGAACGTTATTAACTTTGAAAAAGGTAAAAAGGATGATATAAAGCTAGTCTATCAGTGTAGCAAATGTGGAATGATAAAAAAAAATAAAATGGCAAAAGATGATAATCTGGATATATTATTAGAGATAATGAGGGATAAATAGTATGCAAAGATATTTTGTTGATAAAAAAAACGATGATAATTTTTATTTAAATAGTGATGATTCTTATCATTTCATAAAAGTTATGAGAGCAAACTCTGGGGAAAGTGTAGAAATAGTGTATAACAAAAAATTATTCTTGGGAAAACTAATAAAAGCTGATTTAAAAGAATCCATTATTAAAACATCAAAAGAGATAGATTTAAATGATATAAATTATAATATTTCAATTGCACAAGCATTGGTAGTAGAACAAAAATTTAATACTATTTTACAAAAATGTACTGAACTAGGGGCAAAAGAAATAATACCTTTAGAAGTATCAAGATCGAAGATTAATTTAGATAAAAAAGTTGATAAAAAAGTAGAACGCTGGCAAAAAATTGTCAAGGAGGCATCATCACAATCTAAAAGAATCGATATTCCTAAAGTTAAAAATATATGTAATATTAAAGAGTTAATTGCAGGAGAATACGACCATAAATTTTTATGTAGTGTAAATGAAAAGTCTAAAACAATTAAAATGGTGTTACAAAACATGCAATCATGTGATAAAATATTATTTGTAGTAGGACCTGAAGGAGGTTTTACTGATTATGAGGAAGAATTATTAATGACAAGTGGTTTTATTAGAATATCACTTGGCGATTTAGTCTTAAGAACAGAAACAGCATCTATTGCAATACTAAGCATGGTCAATTATCATTTTATGAGGTGAAATACATGGCAGATTTAATTGAAAGATTTGGTGGAGATAACTTATTAATACTATTAGTTCTTTTAGTAGTGATTATTTTAATTACGATTGTAGCTTTTGTAGCGGAAAATAAGGCTAAGAAAAAAGAGATAGTAATAGAAAATAAAATAACTGAGGAACAATTAGAAAAAATAGTAGAAGATAGAGTTGAAGAATTGGTTAATGTAGAGGATGAAATCATAACGGCGCAAGAAGATGCAAAAATACAATTGGAACAGTTAAAAGAAGAATTAAAAGAACCTAAAGAAGAAATTTCTGGGCCAACTGATTTTGAGATTGAACAAGAAAAAACGGCAATTATTAATTACGAAGAACTTAAAAAAGCTAGTTTAAATATTAGTGAAAAAGATGAGAAGCTGTTAGATGATGAGGGAAATGAACCAATAAGTTTTGATGATTTATATCAGCAACAAACTGATAAAAAAGTAGAACTTATGGATTTTATTGATAAAAAAGAAGAACAAGATAATATAGATGCTTATGAAACAAAATTTATAAGTTCAGATGTTATATCTCCAGTATTTGGTACTAGAGAGCATAAAAATATGGTTAATGAAATAAAAGAGTGTGAATTTAAAACTTCACTGGAGATTGAAATCGCAAAAACAGAAAAGTTTTTAAGAGAACTAAAAGAATTAAAAAAGAAGTTAGATCAATCTTAATTCTTTTTTTATGAGGTGTGTTATGAGAGTAGGAATATATACATTAGGTTGTAAAGTTAATACTTATGAAAGTGAATTTATTAAATCACTATTTATAAGTAAGGGATATGAAATAGCAGGTTTTAATGATAAATGTGATATTTATGTTATTAATACTTGTACTGTAACTAATAATAGCGATAGAAAGTCACGCAAGATAATTAATAGAGCTAGGAAAAATAATAAAGGTGCAATTGTAGTAGCAATTGGATGCCATATTCAGTATAGTAAAGATTTTAATAATATTGATATTGCAATAGGTAATTATAATAAATCTATGATAGTTAGTTATGTAGAAGATTACCTAATTAATAAAAAACAAATAATTGCTGTAAGAGATATGAATGATGTCGATTTTGAAGATATGGAAATAGAAAAGTATGAGCATAGAACTAGAGCATTTGTGAAAATAGAAGATGGCTGTAATAACTTTTGTAGTTACTGTATTATTCCATATGTTAGAGGAAGATGCCGCTCAAAAGAATTTGATAAAGTTCTTGATGAGATTAATACTTTAGTTAAAAATGATTACAAAGAAATAGTTTTAACTGGGATTCATACTGGTAATTATGGCAGAGATATAAATACTTGCTTTTCTAATTTATTAGAAGCAATATTAGAAAACAAATATCTTGAACGACTTAGAATTTCATCAATTGAAATAACCGAGCTTGATGATAAGTTTTTACATTTATTAGAAAATAAAGTTTTATGTAATCATTTGCATATTCCATTACAAGCAGGATCAGATAAAATATTGAAGCTTATGAATAGAAAATATGATAAAAATTATTTTAGAAATGAACTAGCAAAAATTAGAAAAGTAAGGCCTGATATTGCAATTACAACTGATATCATTGTTGGTTTTCCTGATGAGACAGATGAAGACTTCAATGATACATTAGAATTTGCTAGAGAGATTAATTTTTCTAAAATACATGTATTCCCGTATTCAAAAAGAGATGGGACAGTAGCAGCAAAAATGAAGAATCAAATAGGAAGTAATATTAAAAAAGAAAGAGTAAACAGACTGATAGATTTATCTGATAAATTAGAAAAAGAATATTATAAAAAGTTTATTAATCAGGAACTTGATGTATTAATAGAAAAAAATATAGATGGTTACAGTTATGGGCATACATCTAACTATTTAAACTTAAAAATAGTTGGTAATTTAGAACCTAATACAATCCATAAGATTACAATTTCAGAAGAAATGTTTAATAATGAGGAATAACATGAGTTATATAAAAGGTAATTTTAGAAAAACAATTTTTAAATCTGACAAAGGATATACTGTTGGATTATTTAAGGTTAGAGAGATAGATAATGAAATAGAAGAGTTTATTAATAAAACTATTACTTTTACAGGGTATTTTTATGAATTAAATGAAAACGATTATTATCTTTTTAATGGTGAGTTTAAAGACCATGAAAGATATGGTATGCAATTTGTTGTCAGCAGTTATGAAGTTATAAAGCCTACTTCTAAAGATGCAATTATTGAATTTTTATCATCTGATTTGTTTAAAGGAATTGGAGAAAAAAAAGCTGAGAAGATAGTCACTGTTTTGGGAGAAGATTGCCTTAGTACAATAGAGAATAATCCTAGTTGTCTTCTACTGGTTCCAACTGTAACTGAAAAGCAAAAAAACATTATTTATGATAATTTAATTAAGTATCAAAGCAGTTATAGCACCATTTTATTTTTAACTGAAATTGGATTTAATACCAAAGAATCACTTGAAATATATTATGCATTTAAAGATAAAACTAAAGATATTGTTACTGATAATATCTATAATATAATTGATAATGTTAATGGTATCAGTTTTAAAAAAATAGATGCTCTTAAATCAAATTTAAATGTTAGTATAGATGACGATAGAAGAATAAAAGCTGGTATAAAATATGTTATGGCAGAAGTTGCCAATAATGTTGGAGATGTTTATTTATTCAAAGATGAACTTATTAATTATACGATGAGAGCTTTAGATGTTAAAGATTATGAAAAAATAGAAAATTCGATAATAGATTTGATATCTATTCAAGATATAGTTCAACTAGGTGAAAAATATTATTTAAAAAGTTATTACATGGCAGAGAAAAATATCAGCAAAAGACTATGCAATTTATCTAAAATTATTCTTCCTAAAGTTGATTTAAAATATGTTGATCAGGTAGAAAAAGACTTAGAAATAACTTTTAATAGTGATCAAATAAGAGCGGTAAAGTCTAGCCTTGAAGAAGCTTTCGTAATAATAACAGGAGGGCCTGGAACAGGCAAGACGACTATTATAAAAGCAATAACAGAGTTATATATGTCAGTTTATAATTTAACATATCAAGATTTGGTAAAAGATGTTGCACTTCTTGCACCAACTGGTAGAGCGAGTAAAAGGATGAGTGAGACAACCCACATGCCAGCAGCGACTATTCATAGATTTTTAAAATGGGATAAGGAAACAGATACATTCGCGATTAATGAAGAAAATAAAGCTGAAGTAAAGATGATTATTATTGATGAGACAAGTATGATCGATGTTAACTTATTTAATAGTTTGCTGGCAGGTATACCATATGATTGTAAAGTTGTTTTGGTAGGAGATTATGATCAATTGCCAAGTGTTGGACCTGGCCAAGTGTTAAAAGATCTAATTGAATGTGATATGTTTAGTGTTATTAAATTAAAAGAATTATACCGTCAAGCCAAAGACTCTAACATTATAAAATTAGCATATGATATCAATAATCAAACTTTTGATTTAGGTTCTCTATCGCTAGGAGATGATTTAGAAATAATTGAATGTAGCAGTAATAATCTAAAAGAATATTTAAAACCCATCATATCTCAATATAATAAAAGTGATTATTTTAAATTCCAAGTACTTGCACCAATTTATGCTTATGAATCAGGGATAGATGATTTAAATATATTTATTCAAAATCTTTTAAATCCCAGTACTGATCATAAAGAGATAATGTATGGTGAAAAAACATATCGTGAGGGTGATAAAATATTACAACTTGTAAATATGCCTGATGAAAATGTTTTTAATGGTGACTTAGGTTATTTAGATGTAATTAGTACAAAACCAAAAGAAATGTATGTAAATTATGATAGCGGTAGAGTAAAATATACTCCATCAATATTTCAAAACATTACTCATGGGTTTGTAATAAGTATTCATAAAGCACAAGGAAGTGAATTTGATACAGTAATTATTCCAGTATTAAATAAATATAGTAGAATGCTGTATAAGAAACTTATCTATACTGCAGTAACAAGAGCGAAAAAGAAATTATATATCTTAGGTGAGATTGGCGCACTTCAAAAGGCTATTTTAAATGATTCATATAAAGAGAGAAAGACAACATTAAAAACTTTTATAATAGATAGTATCAATAATTTTAAATAGTAAATAATATTACTGAGGTGATATTATGAGGGCCACTGGAAAAATGTGGATCTGTTGGCATGTGCTTGGTGCCTTAGGGCTTGCGACAACTTTTTATTATTTAACTTTACCGGAGGATAAAAAGAAAGAGTTGAAAGATAAGATAATGAAACTAGAAAAATGCAAGTGTGAAGCAATAAAAGATAGCAAATAACCCTTTTATGAGGGTTTTTTGTTTGTAAAAAATACTATTTTAATTTTAACAGTTATTTGTTATAATATAGATGGTGATAAATATGATAGGAAAGAAAAATCCAAAAATTGATACTGAAAATTTAAATGAGGTTATTAGTTTATCCAAACGAATACTTAGAATCTTTTACTTACTTTCAATATTTTCAATAATTGGTCTTGGTATTTATTTACTTAGAGAAACTAAGGTATTTGTAATTATTGGAAATATATTAAGAGTTATTAGTCCGTTATTTATTGGTTTAATTGTAGCGTGGTTGCTTGATCCAATAGTAAATTGGTTTGTTAAAAAAGGTGTAAAAAGAGTTATTGCATCAATATTTGCATTCTTTATTTTAATTCTTATTTTATATCTTTTGATTATTTTGATATTCCCAGCACTTGTTAATCAAATAAATGATTTTATTGGGGTATTACCAACAATAGTGAATGAAGTAATTGAATTTATTGGCAATTTCTTTGATAAATTAGGAGGTTCTGGAGTTGATTTAAGTTCAGTAAGTCAAAAGATGTTAGAATCAATTCAATCAATGGGAACAGATATTGCAACTTCGCTTCCAACGAGTGTAGTTAACATTGCAACTAGTTTTGTATCTGGCCTTGGAATGTTCTTGCTTGGGCTTGTTGTAGGATTCTATTTATTGGTCGATTTTGATGGCATTAAAAATGTACTTGATTTCATTCCTAAACGTTTTCATAAAAATATTAAAGATTTAGCATCTAGACTAAATACAGCATGTAGAAACTTTTTACAAGGTACTTTGTTAGTAGCACTTGCAGTATTTATTCTTAGTTTAATTGGATTTAGTGTGATTGGATTAAAGGCACCTATGTTATTTGCCCTTATTTGTGCAATTACAAATATTATTCCATATATTGGTCCTTGGATTGGCGGAGGTATTGCAGCAATTGTAGGATTTACTATCAGCCCACTTGTTGGAATACTTACAATAGTTATGGCATTTGTCATTCAACAGGTTGATGCAATTATATTGCAACCATTAATAATGGGTAAAACTATGAAACTTCATCCAGTAACAATTATGATAGGGTTATTATTGTTTGGCTATTTCTTTGGAGTATTAGGTATGATCTTTGCAACCCCAATCATTGCAGGAATTAAAATTGTTATTAATTTCTTTGATGAAAAATATGATTTTATGTCAAAAATAAAAAATATTAATCAAGAAGAAAAGGTAGTTAAAGATGAGTAATAATATTATTGCAATTGTTGGCATGTGTGGTTCAGGCAAATCAGTAGTATCAGACGCTTTAGTAGAAATGGGATACAAAAAAGTTTACTTTGGTGGAGTTACAATGGAGAAGTTGCAAGAAGTAGGGCTTGAAGTAAATGAGAAAAATGAAAAAATGATGAGAGAAAAGTTAAGAAAAGAACTTGGCATGGATGCGTATGCTAAAGTTCTTTTACCTAGAATTAAAAAATATTTTGAAGATGGGAATGTTGTTTTAGATGGATTATATTCTTGGGATGAATTAAAATATTTACAGGATAATCTAAATAAAATAATAGTAATTTCTATTGTAACAGATAAAGAAATTAGATATAATAGGTTGTCTCAAAGAGAGATTAGGCCGCTAAGTATGGATGATGCTAAAAATAGAGATATTGCAGAGATAGAAAATCTTGCTAAAGGAGGTCCAATTGCGTATGCAGACTATTTTATTTTTAATAATAAGGGTAGAGATGAATGCAAAGCGCAACTTTTTAATATTTTAGATAATTTAGGAGAGTGAAGTATGAATCTTAAAGATGAATATATAAAATTTTTTGAAAGTAAAGGTCATGTTCATATACCTAGTGCACCATTAATACCAGAAAATGATGCTACTAGTCTTTTTAATGCTGCCGGAATGCAACCTCTTGTGCCATATTTAATGGGAGAGGTTCATCCTAAAGGGAAAAGATTAGTAGATTATCAAAAGTGTCTAAGATTAACTGATTTAGATGGTATCGGAGATAAGACGCATCACACATTTTTTGAGATGTTAGGTAATTGGAGTTTGGGGGACTATTTTAAAAAAGAAAGTATTGCCTATAGCTTTGAGTTTTTAACAAAAGTACTAAATATTCCAGTTGAGAAACTAGCATTTACAGTATTTGAAGGCGATAGAGATGTTGAAGTAGATGATATATCACGCGATTTATGGATGAGTCATGGTGTTAAAAAAGAACGCATTGTATTTTTAGGAGAAAAAGATAATTGGTGGGGGCCAGTTAATGAAACGGGGCCTTGTGGACCTGACACTGAAATATTTTATTTTAGTGGTAAAGATAATGCCCCCGACATATTCGATCCAGATGATGATAGATGGGTAGAAATTTGGAATAACGTATTTATGGAATACAATAAGAATAAAGATGGGAAATTTGAAAAATTAGCTCATCCAAATGTTGACACAGGTATGGGTTATGAAAGGGTTGCAGCACTTTTAGAAGGAGTAGATGATAATTATTTATCATCTGTATTTAAAGATATAATTTTAAAAATAGAAGAATTATCTAACAAATCATACAACGATCTAAGATATATTAAAAGTATGAGAATTATTGCAGATCATATTAGAACCTCAGTAATGATATCGGGTGATAAAGCTGGAATTAAACCATCTAATACTGATCAAGGATATATTTTAAGAAGACTAATTAGAAGAACTATTCGTCATGCTAAAAATATTGGCATTGATATTAATAGTGATTGGGATATGGAACTTGCTAATATGGTTATTAATAAATATAAGGAATATTACACTGAACTTGAAGAAAATAAAGAGATTATTTTAGAAATATTAAATAGTGAAAAAATAAAGTTCAATCGTACTTTGGAAAAAGGATTAAAAGAGTTTGAAAAAATAATTAAAACACTTGACAATAATATTTTAAATAAAGACTTAGCATTTAAATTATATGATACATATGGATTTCCAATAGAACTAACATTAGAAATTGCAACTGAAAATAATATTACAGTAGATGTAAAAGGTTTTTATGAAAAATTCAAAGAGCATCAAGAAAAATCCAGACTTGGTGCTGAGCATAAATTTAAAGGTGGTCTTGCTGGAAATAGTCAAATGAATATTAAATATCATACAGCAACTCATTTATTAAACGCAGCTTTAAAAGAGATACTAAATAAGAATGTTCATCAAAAAGGTAGTAATATAACTGATGAAAGAATGAGATTTGATTTTTCATTTGATCGAAAGATGACCTTGGAAGAAATAAAAGCTACTGAGGATTTAGTAAATAAGTATATTGATATGGCTTTACCTGTGGAAAAATATGAAACATCTAAAGAAGAAGCAGTAAAAAGTGGAGCAGAGGCTATGTTTATTGAAAAATATTCTGATGAGGTATCAGTTTATAAAATAGGCGATATTTCTAAAGAAATATGTGGTGGACCTCATGTTAGCAATACTAAGGAGCTTGGCCATTTTAAAATTATCAAAGAAGAAGCATCTTCTGCAGGAGTTAGAAGAATTAAAGCAATACTAGAGTAGATATGAATATTAATAATTTGAAATTAGGAGATTGCTTTAAGCAAAGAAAGGCTAAAGAAAAACTTGAGGCACATAAGAATATAAGCAATAATCTTTCTAGAATAGGAGAGGTTATTGTAACAAATAACAAAGCATCATTGCATACTTCAAATGATAGGATTAAAACAAAATAAAAAAAATAGTTGTCAGTTTATACTGGTGACTATTTTAGTATTGTTTTAATAATTTTTATGATATAATCAATAATAGGAGATGATAGCATGGCAAAGAGGAAGAAGTCTTCTAAAGATAAAGAAAATAAAAGAAGTTATCCTGAAGTATATGGAATTATACTATGCTTAATTGCGATACTTGGATTTATTAATAATTCAGGTCCAGTTGGGAAATTTATTAAATCATTTGCAGTATTTTTATTTGGATCAGCCTACGCAGTACTATTATTATGTATATTTATTGGTGGAGTTTTATTATTTTTTAAAAATAAAAAACCTAACTTTTTAAAATCTCGTGTGTGTGGAGCACTTTTAGTTTTAATAATGGTTTTAGTGCTACTTCATACAGGCTATATAACAGGCGAAAAAATAACAGCATCAGGCATCATATCTAATACTTTCGATAATTTAATGGATACACTTGATGTCATTATTAATACTGGAGGCGATACGGACTTATCTAATTTAGGTGGCGGTATGGTTGGAGGATTATCCCTTTCCCTGATATATGCTCTATTTAAAGGTGCAACAAAGATTGTTACAATTATTATTGGTATAATTG
>Ga0116152_10001638_pt1 | contig 18359 bp, 19 predicted proteins | sample AD_UKC119_MetaG_FD_89894 | JGI IMG/M metagenome (GOLD analysis project Ga0116152, IMG submission 89894) | Active sludge microbial communities of municipal wastewater-treating anaerobic digesters from Hong Kong - AD_UKC119_MetaG | ecosystem: Engineered > Bioreactor > Anaerobic > Digestate... | reverse complement strand
CCATTCGGGCGTGTAGGGATTTTCGTAATTGTAGTAGCCCTGGCACATCCAGAGGAAGTTGCAGGTGAAGTAGAGCTCTTCGCCGGTGTCGAGCTTCTGGGCCGTGACGGTCCACAGGCTGTCCTCGGAGGACCATTCGGCCGCCAGAATCTTGTGGCCGTAGCGGATATACTGGCCGAGATCGTTTTCCTCGATCACTTCATCCATGTAGTCGAGGATTTCCTGGGCCGTGGCGATCGGCACGCCGGTCCACGGCTTGAACCGGTAGCCGAAGGTGTAAAGGTCAGAGTCCGAGCGGATGCCCGGATATTTGTGCCAGAGCCAGGTGCCGCCGAAGCTCTCCAGCTTTTCCAGCACCACGAAGGTCTTGTCCGGTGCCTGGTCTCTCAGGTGATAGGCCGCGCCGACGCCGGAAATGCCCGCGCCCGCAACCAGCACATCAAAGTGTTCCGCCTTGGCCACTGCCGGCCGCTTCTTCGTTTCCGTCCCTGTCATGGCTCATCCTGCCCATTGTGATGGCGCCACCGGACCGCCCGTAGGCGCACTTTGTGAAGTGTTTATTCAAACCAGAAAAAATCTATAAACACTACGGGAGAGCCCGGATAACGTCGGGTCAGCCTCGCCGATTTTCGGGCCGCAGCACCCGTCCCGCCCCGATTATTGCGTCCATGGGATAGATCGGGACCGGGCCGGAAGCTGCAGCCGCCTTCACCCTGCCGTAATCATTCTCCATTTACCATTCCGGAATCGAGATTCGAACGGCAGGCGGACATGGCGCAGAAGGGTGCACAACCCCCGGCCCAGCGCGCAATCAAGGTGCCCGGCGGCGGGTTTCTGTCCCGCCATGGCCGGCTGATCCGTTATGCGCTGCTGGCCGTCCTGGGCCTGTTCATCGTGGGCGGCGGCTGGGGCTTCTGGAAGTGGCGCTCACTGTATGCCGGCATGCCGAAACTGCCGGAAGTGGCGGAACTCTGGAATGCCAAGCGCGAACCGGCGATCGAGTTCATAGACCGCAACGAAAAGACGCTGGACGTGCGCGGCCCGCGCTATGGCCGGGCGACCAGTGTGGAACAGCTGCCGAAATATGTCCCGGAGGCCTTCATCGCGGCCGAGGACAAGCGCTTCTATGAGCATGATGGTGCGGATGACGCCGCCATCGCCCGCGCGGCCTGGTCCAACCTGCGCGCTGGCGAGACGGTCTCCGGCGCCTCGACCATCACCCAGCAGCTGATCAAGAACTTCGTCCTCGACAGCCGCCAGACGGTGAAGCGCAAGGCGCAGGAAGTGAAACTCGCCCGCGAACTGGAAAAGAAGATGAGCAAGGACGAGATCCTGTCGCTCTATCTCTACCGGGTCTATTTCGGCGCGGGCCTCTACGGCATCGATGCCGCGGCGCGCTACTATTTCGGCAAGGGCCCGGACCAGCTGAGCGTCAGCGAGGCGGCCCTCCTTGCAGGCCTGCCGAAGGCGCCGTCGAAACTGAACCTGCGCGACAACCTCGCCGGCGCGAAAGAGCGCCAGGCCTATGTGCTGGGCGAGATGGTCAGCCTCGGCTTCATCTCGAAGACCGAGGCCGATGCCGCCGCCGTACAGGACATCTCGATCATCGACCCACCCGAATACGACCCGCAGCTCGGCTACGCCCTCGATGCGGCAACCGAGCGTGTGAAGGCCATGCTGCCGCGCATTCCCGGCGACCTGGTGGTGACCGTGTCCATCGATACGGACCTGCAGGAGCGGATCCGAAAGCAACTCGCCGAACGCATGGCCAAGGACGGCGCGGCCGACGGGGCAAGCCAGGTATCGGCCTTGCTGATCGACAAGGATGGCCGCGTGACCGCGCTCATCGGCGGCGTCGACTACACGCAGTCTGTGTTCAATCGCGTCACCCAGGCCAAGCGCCAGCCGGGCTCCAGCTTCAAGCCGTTCGTCTACGCGACGGCGCTGGAAGACGGCTACACGCCCTATGACGTGTTCGACGATGCCCCGATCACCGTCGGCAAATGGGAGCCGAAGAACTATTCGGGCCAGTATCTCGGCCCGATGACGATGAGCGAGGCACTGACACGCTCGATCAATACGGTCGCGGCGGAGCTGGCGCAGCTGACCAGCGAGGAGCGCGTCGTCGACACGGCCCGCCGCTTCGGTATCACAACCAAGCTTGAACCCTTCCCGTCCATCGCGCTCGGCAGCCAGGAAGTGACGCTGTGGGAACTGGTGCGCGCCTTCGGCACGTTCCAGTCAGGCGGCCTGCGGCTGGACCCGTACCTGATCGAGACGATCGCGGACTCGCGCGGCAACGTCCTGTACGAACGCCCGACCTATGACCGCGACCGCGTGTATTCGGAAGAGCTCGACAAGGAGATGAACGGCATGCTGACGCGTGTCGTGAACTCCGATATCGGCACCGGCGGGCGGGCAAAGATCAAGAACTGGACGGTGGCCGGCAAGACCGGCACCAGCCAGGACTGGCGAGACGCCTGGTTCATCGGCTTCACCTCCGCCTATGTCGGCGGCGTCTGGGTCGGCAATGACGACGACACGCCGATGAAAAAAGTGACCGGTGGCGGCCTGCCGGCCGACCTCTGGTCCGACATGATGGAGATCGCCCATGCGGGCAAACGGCCGGAGGACCTGATCGGTGCGGAAACCGGCGCTGCCGTCAGCGAGGCCGCCGAGCAACGCATCGCCTTCTATCGCGGCCTCAGCCAGGCTTTCTCGATCGCCGCCGGCCAGCAATTCGCCAGCCGCACCACGCCGGACCGCTACCAGCAGCAGTAATGCCCAGATTGCGCGCCGCGCTGTGCGCGCGTAGAGAGCGCGCATGTTCGACACGGTTGTTTTCGATACGCTTTCCCTTGCCCTGGACGAGGCTGGCCTGGTGCCGGACACCGGCGCCATTCTCTGCCTGCGTGCGGAGGCAGCCCCGTTCCTGATGGGCCTGCCGAAGGACCGGCTTGTCTGCCATAACAGCTTCAAGCCGGACCATGACGCCCTCAAGGCCGCCGGCTTCACCGTGCTGCCGCCCGAAACGGAGTCGTTCGAGCCGGCGGCGCTGACCATCATCCTGCCGCCGCGCCAGCGGGACGAAGCGCGCGCCCTGTTCGCCCGCGCCATGCGGGACGCCCCGGTGGGCGGTATCGTGATTGCCAGCCTGCCGAACACGCTGGGTGCCAAGACCGGCGAGAGGATCCTCGCGGAACTGGCCGGCGAAACGCAGTCGCTGTCCAAGCACAAGTGCCGTGCCTTCTGGGCCGTCAAGGCCGCTGACTGGAACGCTCCGCTGGCGGAGGAGTGGATTGCCTTCGATGCACCGGGCGAAATCGAGGGCGGTCTGTGGAGCCGGCCGGGCCTGTTCAGCTGGGACAGGATCGACGCCGGCAGTGAATTGCTGGCCGACAGCGTGCCGGAATGGATCAAGGGCCGCGGGGCGGACTTCGGTGCGGCGCAGGGGTTCCTGTCCCGCGAGGTGATGGCGAATTGCCCCGGCGTCGAGTCCATGGACCTCTATGAGGCGGAATACCGCGCCCTGGCCTGCCAGCGCGGCACGCTGGAAGGCTTCGGCAACTGGACCCAGCATTGGGCCGACGTCACAAAGGATGCTCCGCAGGCGGAATACGATTTCATCGTGATGAACCCGCCCTTCCATACGGGCCGGGCCGATGCCGCCTCGCTGGGTCAGAACTTCATCCGCGCCGCCGCCGATGCGCTGAAGACAGGCGGCACGCTGTGGCTCGTCGCCAACCGCCACCTGCCCTATGAAGCTGCACTTGGCGCGTGCTTCAAGTCGCGTGAAATGCTGGAAGACGAAGGCGGCTACAAGATCATCCGCGCGGAAAAGCCGAAGCGGAAGCGATGAAGGCCGACAGACAGCTCGCGAAATACCTCGCCGGCCTCGGCTATGGCAGCCGCAAGGAGATGGAGGCCGCCATCCGCGCCGGGCGCGTGACCGGTGAATGTGAAAGCCTGCGCTTCGACGGCGAACCGCTGGACCCGCCGCCCGGCATGGTGATCCTGATGAACAAACCGGCAGGCTTCACCTGTTCGCGCTCCGACCAGGGCCGGCTCGTCTACGAACTTCTTCCGCCCCGCTTCCTGAAGCGCGACCCGGCGCTTTCCTCTGTCGGGCGCCTCGATGCTGATACGACCGGTCTCCTTCTGTTCACGGATGATGGGAAATTGTTGCACCGGCTGATCTCCCCGAAGTCGGAAATCGAGAAGACTTATGAAGCGACCCTCGCGCGACCGCTGGAGGGCCATGAGGCAGACCTGTTCGCCAACGGTACGCTGGTTCTGCGCGGTGAGGACAAGCCGCTGTTGCCGGCACGCCTCGTCGCGACGGGTGAACGCACGGCGCGCCTGACGATCACCGAAGGGCGTTACCATCAGGTGCGCCGCATGTTCGCGGCCGCAGGCAATCATGTGGAGGCGCTGCACCGCGCCCGCTTCGGGCCGCTGGAACTGGACGGACTTGCGGAAGGCGAATGGCGCCTGCTGACGGCGAAGGAAGCCGAAAGCCTCTCCTAGCGGCCCGGATCGAAATACGGCCGGTCGCCCGCGATGGTGACGCGCTCCATGATGCGGACATTCGGGAAATAGTCGCTGGCGGCATAGTGCTGGCAGGCGCGATTGTCCCAGAAGGCAAGCGAGCCCGGCGCCCAGCGGAAGCGGCACTGGTGTTCCGGAATGGCCGCGCGGGAGTAGAGATATTTCAGGAGCTCGTCGCTCTCCTCGCGGTCCATGCCCTTGATATGGTCCGTGAACGCCGTGTTGACGTAAAGCGCGCGCTGGCCGGTTTCCGGATGCGTCCGGATGACGGGGTGCTCCATGGGCGGATACTTGGCATGCAGCTCGCTCACATCCTTGCCGAGGCGCTTGGCGAATACGCGGGCAATGTCGTGCACAGCGACCATGCCGCACAGGCGCTCCTTCAGGTCGGCGTCCAGCTCATCGTACGCCATCACCATGTTGGAGAAGAGCGTGTCGCCGCCGACGTCCGGCAGTTCGATCGCGCGCAGAATGGAGCCGAGAGACGGCGCCTCGCGCCAGGTGACATCGGAATGCCAGGCGTTCTCCGTGCCGCGCGAATTGGGCCCGTGCACAATGCGCAGCACTTCCGGGTCCGGTTGTTCCTTCGGCGTGGCGGGGTGGATCTCCAGCTCGCCAAACTTGCGGGCGAAGGCAATGTGCTGGGCGCGGGTCAGCTCCTGATCCCGGAAGAACACGACCTGGTAACGGAGCAGTGCGGCGCGCACCTCTTTCACCAGCTCGTCTGTCGGCTGGGCCAAGTTGGCCCCGATCAGCTCCGCCCCGATGGCGGGCGACATGGGCCGCGCCTCGAACTGCGTGAATCCGGCCTCGGCGTCCGAATAGGCCATGGTGCGTTCTCCCTCGGTATTTTTGGAGAGTGTAGCAGCAGGCGGCGCCTGCTGGAAAGGCTGATGCGGCCCCTAGCGCCGCGCCATGGCGCACGCTACATGGCCGCCATGGCCGCTCCGCCCCTGATCACGCTCACCGATGTGCGCCTGTCCTTCGGGGGAAAGCCCCTGTTCACGGGCGTGACCTTCTCCCTGTCCAAAGGAGAGCGCGTGGCGCTGGTGGGCCGCAACGGGGCCGGCAAATCGACCCTGATGAAGATCATCTCCGAACGGATCGAGGCCGATACCGGAGAGGTCTGGCGCCAGCCGGGGATCACCTATGCGAGCGTCGCGCAGGAGCCGGACCTCGCAGGCAATGCGACGGTTCTGGACTATGCGTCCGAAGGGCTGGACGGCGTTTACATGGCGGAGGCCGAGCTGATGGCCTTCGGCGTCGACCCGGCCGCGGACCCGGCTACACTTTCGGGTGGCCAACTGAGGCGGGCAGCGCTAGCGAAAGCCTTCGCGCAGGACCCGGACGTGCTGCTGCTTGATGAGCCGACCAACCATCTCGACGTGCCGATGATCGAGTTCCTCGAAGAGCGGCTGCGGGCCTTCAACGGGGTCGTGCTGGTGGTCAGCCACGACCGGCGGTTTCTCGAATCCGTGTCGACCAACACGCTCTGGCTGCGCCAGGGCATCGTGCTGAAGAGCCCGGACGGCTATGTGAAGTTCGATGAGTGGGCCGAGCGCATCGAGGAGGAAGATGCGCGGGCCCTGAGGCGGATGGAAACTCAGCTCAAGGATGAACAGCACTGGCTTGCCCGTGGCGTCACGGCGCGGCGGAAGCGCAACCAGGGGCGCCTTGCCCGGCTGAAAGACATGCGCGCCGAGCACCAGCAGATGCGCGCCGCCCTCAACGACCGCAAGAACACAGCTGACCTCAGCGTTGATGCCGGCGAGTCGATGAGCAAGAAGGTGATCGAAACCTTCGGCCTCACCAAATCCTATGACGGACCAGACGGGCCGATGGTGCTGGTGAAGGACCTGTCCATCCGCATCCTGCGCGGCGACCGGATCGGCATTATCGGCCCGAACGGCGCCGGCAAGACGACACTGGTCAAACTCCTCCTCGGGCAGATCGAACCGGATGCCGGCAGAGTGAAGCATTCGAAGACGCTGCAGGTGACCTATCAGGACCAGACGCGCGAAAGCCTCAACCCGAAGGACACGATCTGGGAAGCGCTTGCCCCGATGGGCGGGGATTCGGTCATGGTGCAGGGCCGCCAGCGGCATGTCGCGGCCTATGCCAAGGATTTCCTGTTCAAGCCGGAGCAGCTGCGCCAGCCGGTCGGCGCTCTGTCGGGCGGCGAGCGCAACCGGCTCGCCCTCGCCATCGGCCTTGCGCAGACGTCGAACCTGCTGGTCATGGACGAGCCGACCAACGATCTCGACATGCAGACGCTGGACCTGCTTGAAGACATGCTGCTCTCCTATGAGGGCACACTGATCCTCGTCAGCCACGACCGTGCCTTCCTCGATGCGACGGTGACGAGCTGCCTGTGCCCGGTCGGCGATGGCGAATGGATCCAGACGGCCGGCGGCTGGAGCGATGCGCAGCAGCAGCTGAAGGGCCTCCGCCGCAGGGACACCACCGCACCGAAAGCCGACAAGGCCGCCGCGAAGAAAGAGGCCCCGCGCCCCAAACAGCAGACCAAGCTGTCCTTCAAGGATGAACATCGCCAGAAGGAGCTCGACGCCCTGATCCCGAAGCTGCAGACCGAAATCGCCCGGCTGGAGGCGGAGCTGTCCGATCCGGACCTCTACAGCCGTGACCCGGATGGGTTCAGCAAGAAGTCCGTGCGCATCGGCGCGGCGCGGGACGAGATGGACGCGGCCGAGCTGGAGTGGCTGGAAATCGAAGAAAAGCGCGATGCGCTTGCCGGCTGAGGCAAACACTTCATTAACGGGCACTTTCTATCCTCCCGGCGTAATCCGGAGACTGCAGACATGCGCCTTGCACCGCTCTTTGCCCTCGCCCTGCTGGCCGCGCCGGCCCTCGCCGACAGCCCCGGCGCGAAGCCCGAAAAGCCGGCCGAACGCCAGGTACCGCCCGGACAGGAACCCGGCCTCTACCGCTTCGGCGCGACCTTCCGCTTCACCCCGGCCGCCTCTGCATCGGCCTGCCAGTCGAGCTGTGCCTCCGAAGGCCAGTGCTTTGCGTGGAGCTATGTGCAGGCCTCCGGCGAGTCCGCGGCACGCTGCGAGCTGAAGCGCGGCGGCGGCCGGGTGGAGCCCAATCCGCTGGCGACGTCCGGCATTTCCCCGCGCCACGAGGCGCTCTATGCCACCCGTATCGCTCTGCCGTCCGGAAACCTCGATGGTGGGCCGGACAGCCCGCCGCAGCCGAGCGCCAAGCCGGTTCCCGTGCCGGTGCTCGGCGACAAGCCTGTGGTCGCCTACGATGCGGTGCCTGTGGTGACGCGAACCTATACGCGCACGACCGTGACGCCGGGCGCCGCCCCGCGCTATCCGCACCCGGCCCCGGCGCCCGTGCCGCCTCCGGCACCGGCCCCCATGGCTGCACCTGCGCCGGCTCCTGAGCCGATGCCTGCGCCGCCGCCCGCACCTGCTGCAGACGATCCGAACCAGCCGGTCAGCGTGTCACCCTATTATCCGGACGCAGAGGAAAAGCGCCGCGGCAGCGCCACCGGCTACTTCCCCCAGCACCCCGATTTCGTCGACGGCAACCGCCGCTAAAGCGCCCGCTCTTTCGTCGCCGTGAAGCGGATGTCCGGGTTCTTTTCCTGGGCATAGCCGACATCCCAGGCATTCTTCGCAAGGTAGACCGGCGCCTCGTCGAGGTCCGTGCCTGACGCCGCCTTGTTCCGGTCCAGGAAGGCTTCGAGCAGTTTTGGATCGTCCGAGGACAGCCAGCGCGCCACATTGTAGGGCGCCGGCTCGAACACGACATCGAGACCGTATTCCGCCGCCACCCGCTCAGACATCACCTCGAACTGCAGCTGGCCGACGGCGCCGACGATCATGTCGGAGCCGATGGACGGTTTGAACAGTTGGGTGACGCCCTCTTCGGCGAGGCTTTCGAGCGCCTTGCGCAAGTGCTTGGCCTTCATCGGGTCCTTCACGCGGGCGCGGCGCAACAGTTCCGGGGCGAAGTTCGGGATGCCGGCGAACTGGATTTCGCCGCTTTCGGAAAGGGAATCCCCGACGCGCAGCTGGCCATGGTTCGGCACGCCGATGACATCGCCGGCATAGGCTGTCTCGGCGATCTCCCGGTCCTGCGCGAGGAACATCAGCGGATTGTGGATATTGAGCTGCTTGCCGCCGGCCGTCTTCAGGCGCATGCCGCGCCGGAACTCGCCGGAGCAAAGACGCAGGAAGGCCACGCGGTCGCGGTGGTTCGGGTCCATGTTCGCCTGGATCTTGAAGACGAAACCGGAGACGGCACTGTCGCCGGCATGAACGGTGATCGCCTCGCCCTTGCGCTCGGCCTTCTGGTCGCGAGGCGCCGGGGCATACAATTGCAGCGTACGGAGCAGTTCCGCCACGCCGAAATGCCGCAGCGCCGAGCCGAACACAACCGGTGTCATGTGCCCGCCGCGGAAGGCCTCGACGTCGAATTCCGGCAACAGGCCGGTCGCCATTTCCATGCCTTCGGTCAGCTCGCCGAAGACGCTCTCGTCCAGGTTAGCCTTCAGCGTCGCCTCGTCCGCGCCGATGCGGGGGGCGGCCCCGATCTTCGGGGGCTCGCCGGGGCGGCGCTCGAACTGGATGAACTGGTTTTGCGCAAGGTCCACCACGCCGGCAAAGCGCTGTCCGCTGGCGGCCGGCCAGTAGAGGGGCGATGTGTCGAGCTGCAGGCGTTCCTGCACCTCGTCCAGCAGTGCGATCGGCTCCAGCGCCTCGCGGTCCATCTTGTTGATGAAGGTGACGATCGGGATGTCGCGCAGGCGGCAGACCTCGAACAGTTTCAGCGTCTGGGGCTCGATGCCCTTGGCAGCGTCCAGCACCATGACGGCGCAGTCCGCAGCCGTCAGTGTGCGGTAGGTATCTTCCGAGAAATCCTCGTGGCCGGGTGTGTCGAGCAGGTTGAAGACGAGGTTCTCGAACTCGAACGTCATGACCGAGGCCGAGACGGAGATGCCGCGGTCCCGCTCGATCTTCATCCAGTCGGATCGTGTGCGCCGCGCCTCGCCGCGCGCGGCCACCTCGCCGGCTGCGCGGATCGCCCCGCCGGCCAGCAGCAGGTTTTCCGTCAGCGTGGTCTTGCCGGCGTCAGGGTGTGAAATGATGGCGAAGGTCCGCCGGCGGGCGGCCTCGTCTGCAATCGTGGACATGGTCAAACGGCTCGTATTCTCTCGGCCCGAGCCCCTAGCCGATTTGACCCGCGGATTGAAGAGGCCGTATCAGGCGCCGCTCAGGCGGCCAGCGGCCAGATGTCCCTGAGGTTCGGCGGCTGGCCATCATGCACATGCTTTTCACGCAGGCTGGCCAGAATAGTCTCCGGCAGGATGGTGAGGCGCGCTTCGCTGACGCGGCCATCGGTTGCCGGGAACAGGGCGGCATTGGCGCCGGTCTTGGCGATGATCAGGGCGGCGAGATCTTCCACCAGCGTCTCTTCCAGCCGGACGCCCTCGCGGACATGTTCGGCGACGACGCGGCTGACAAAATCCAGCGCCTCGCGTGCGCGCATCGCGGCAGGATCACCGCAGCCAAGCACTTTCCAGCGCTTCGACAGGTGGATTTCCGGGATTGCGACATCCGCGATCTGATCATTCAACAAAAACAGCATGGCCCCGACAGCCTCATCCATGATTCGTGAGGCCAAGCTGCCCCGGCTGGGTTAACGGGGGCTTACCGGATCGCAAGGAAATACGGGGTTTTGCACCTATGTCGCAAACCTAGCCGCCGTCCTCCACATCCTCGGTCAGGAAGTGGCGGCCATGCGTGTCCTCGATCTCGACGATCCAGAGATCGCGGTCGCGCTGGCGGGCGCGTGTGACGTACCGGTCGACCTCCTTCTCGTCCGGCCCGATGCCCTGGCTCCGCAGGTCGCGGAAGACGCGATCGCCGTCGAGGTTCATGGACGGCGCATAGACGGCAGCCGTGCCGTCGAGGCGGGCGACCTTGACCAGCACGTCGCCGCGCTGGTCGTCGCCATGCTGCACAACGAAGCCCGACGCCCCGCCCACTTCGGCGCGGCGGATCAGCGCCTCGATCCAGAGCCGTGTCGGCAGGCGTGCGTCCATGTCGGGTCTCCTGCGCCGCCCCTTGCGGCATGGTGCTTGCAGCTTCGGGATCAGGATTAACGCATTGTCAACCATGCACGGAAGGGGCGCACCATGAAAGGCATCGACCTGATCTGGCTGGCACCGGCCATTGCTTTCGCGGGCGGCCTCACCGGGCTGATGCAGCACCAGGCGCATCCGGCCAATCCGCTCTACCTCGGCACTTCGATTGCGCTGCTGCTGATCGGCGTTCTCGCCTTTGCGGGCCTTTTCCTGCTGGTCCGCCCGGACCAGGCCGGCCGCGACGACAGCCTGTAGCCCGTCTGCCGCTTACTGTGCGGCGTCTTCCAGCGGGGCGATATCGTCCTCCGCCGCGCGCGGCAGGCTGACGATCACGCGCGTCCCCTTGCCCAGCTTCGACTGGATATCGATCAGGCCACCGTGAAGTTCGGCAAAGCGCTGCACCACGGCGAGGCCAAGCCCGGTGCCCGGCAGGCCGCGCGCATTGCCGCCCTGGCCGAACGGCTCAAGCGCCAGGCGCACATCGTCTTCGCTCATGCCGGCGCCTTTGTCGGTGACGCTCAGCACGGCCGCATTGGCCTCTTCCATGGCTTCCAGCACGACCGTGCTGCCGCGCTCGGAATACTTGATCGCGTTGGAGACGAGGTTCTGCCAGATCTGGCGCACGGCGCGCGCATCGGCCTGGGCCCAGACTTCGCCACCCGCTTTCAGGCGCAGCTTCACGCCGGCGCGTTCGGCCTGGTTCTCCAGCTGACGGATCACAGACTGGGCCGACGCGGCAAGGTCGACCGGTTCGGGCTCGAGCCGCTGGCGGTCTGCGTCCGCCTTGGCGAGGTCCAGCATGTCGTCGACCATCAGCAGCAGCTCCTGGCCGCTTTCGTGGATGATCTCGGGATAGTCCTTGTAGGCATCCGGCATCGGGCCGCGCACGCCATGGCGCATCATGTCGGCATAGCCGATGATGGCGTTAAGCGGTGTCTTCAGGTCGTGGCCGAGGGAGGCGAAGAAGGCCGTACGGCGTTTCAGGCTGGCGCCGGCCTCATCCAGCGCCGCGGCGGCTTCGGCCTCGCGGCCTACCGCGTCGGTCCGGTCGGTCAGCACCAGATAGGCGCCGCCGGGATGCGGCGTCATCGCATAGCGCACGGGATGGCCATTGCTGAGATTCAGTTCGCCGCGGCTGGGGCCGGCGCGCGTCTGCAGCATCATGGGTGAAAATCCCTCGCCGAAGACGTCGCGGACCAGCGTGCCTGCGCCCAGCGAGACGAGCCCCATGCGGTCTCCGGACAGGCTGCGCACGAGGCCGTCCAGGGTCACATCCAGCAGCAGCACGCCCGAGGTGGACGGCACCGGCAGGACCGGCTTCGGCAGTTCAGACACCATCGGGGCCGGTGCTTCATCGGCCTGCGCCTTCACGCGCCGGTATTCGTGCACCATGAACCAGACCAGCAGCCCGGCCAGCACGAGCGCCGCGAAGGCGATCAGCTGGGACACCGCTGCGAAGCCGGCAAATGCCTCGCCTGTCGGGAGAAATCCGAGCCGAACAAGCACCAATGCGGCGAAATAGGCGCACGCGCCGAAGAAGGCCGCTTCGGCCGCCATGGCGAGATGGCCGAGATTGAGCGCCACCAGCGGCGCGATCACCAGCAACACGGTCAGCGGCGACACCGCCGCCCCGCCCAGCGCCAGCGCGAAAGTCGCAAAAACGGTCCAGGTGATCACCAGGAATGGCGGGGCAAAATGGTTCAGCTGACGGTCCCGGCCAAGCAGCAGAACACCGGCGAGACCCGGCAATGCGGCCAGCCCCAACCAGGCGAACGAGCCCGACACGGATTCGCGTGACAGGAGAGTCCCAAGCGCAGCTGCGACGATCATGCCCAGCCAGCCAAGGTGGACAAAACGTAATCTCTGCCGCTGTTTTTGGGGAAACATCTTAATAACCCGGTGAGATTCATTAGGCATTGTAAGCAGGCCGGCGACCCTTGCTGTATTTGTAATGCAAGAAGCGGGCAAGCCGAGGTTCCCCAAGCCGGGAAGTTCGGGCAGATAGTATCGCGTGTCGCGTGAGGAGGGATGAGCGAGCATGAAGACCATCAGAATGATCGGGGCTTTCGTCGCTGCTGCGGGTATGGCAGCCGGAGCCTGGGCACAGAGCGGGGATAAGATTTCTGATTCAGCCGCCGTCTACGCCACCTACCAGTCCGAAGTGACGGACGTGAAAACCAAGCCGCTCAGCTCGGCCAACGACATCGACCATGCGTTGACGTCGCTCGGCGGGCACAATCCCGACCGGCTCTCCAGCGGCTGGATCTCGTATTCCGCCCTGATCGCCTCGCAGGATCCCGAATATCGCGCCGCCGTGCACGACATCGAAAGCTTCTACGGCCGTGACGCCCTGCTGAAGGGCCTGTCCATGGACGCCCGCTACGCCCGCAAGCTGAATGGTGGCGACAACGCCGTCAGCGCAGCGCTGACGGCTACCGATGCCGACAGCCGCCGCCTCAACAGCGCCGCAGCCTATGTCAAGGAGCAGGCCTATTCCCTTCAGGCCGCCGGCTGGGCCAAGGCCAAGATCGGCAATGCACGGGCCAAGGCCTCCAAGCTCGACGACACACAGAATGCCGGCATCCCGGCTGCCGCACCGCTGCTGACCGCCTTCAGCGCACCGGACATCGACAGCGTGCTGGCCCAGGCCGGCGTCAGCGGTGCTCCGTCACTGTGGGATAACGTCTCGACGGCCGCCAGCGCGGTCCGCTTCCCGGCCGCTGTCACCTCGGGCCTCAATCTCAACCGCAAGCGCGTGAAGTTCGGCAAGGAGCCGATCGCCGACCAGATCGCCACGCTTGCCGCCTACCGTGTCCTTGGTGCGGATTCCGCAACGCCGGGCCAGCTCTCCGCCGCGATGAACGAGCGCGAGACGGAAAACTGCATGAGCATGGCCAACCTCAACCTGCAACAATGTGTTGCGGCGGCGAACCAACAATACGAAGTTCCTTTCTGCATCGGTGAGCATGCGCTCTCGGATGTCGGTAAGTGTATCGGGGGGGTCTACCAGTAACCCCATCTACTATCTCTCAACCTGTTTCCCCCGGTGCCTTGCGGTTCCGGGGGTTTTCTTTTGCGCCCGGATGGACCATGTCACGGGCATGAGCCTTGCCGACGCTGCCGACCAGATCCGCGAAGACTTCTCCTGGCTGGAGGATTGGGAAGCGCGCTATGCGCACATCATCGATCTCGGGAAGGCCAATCCCCACCTTGAGCCGCATGAGCGCACGGAAGAGACGCGCGTGCGCGGCTGTGCAAGCCAGGTCTGGCTGGTGACCGGCTGGGACGACGGCCGGCTGGTGCTGCGTGCCGAGTCCGACGCGATGATCGTCTCCGGCCTGATCGCCCTCCTCGGGCAGCTCTATAATGGCGCGACCCGCGAGGAGATCCTCGGCTTTGACGCCAAAGCATTCCTGGACGAGATCGGTGTCAGCGGCGCGCTCTCGTCCCAACGCACGAACGGGCTTGCCTCGATGATCGCGCGCATTCAGGCCGACGCAAAGGCGCTGCCCGCCTCCTGACCGGCAAGCGGCAGGCCATAGGCGGCCGCCAGCCGGGCCAGCGCCGGCCCCGCCATCTCCGCGCCGCCGCCAAACACATGCCCGAAGGCTGCAGCCGTCAGCCGGTCTACCGCCAGCGCCTCCACATACATCATTGAATCCGCACCGAGCGCCGCATCCAGGTCGCCAAGGCGGCGCCGCGCTGCGGCAAGGCTTTCGTGCGAATGGGCCTTCAGCCGGCCCGGCAGCGCGGCAAGGTGATAATCGCCCCGGAAGCGCATCGCAGCGGCATTTATCCGGCCTGCCGAAGCAGGCGCGCGCGCCGTCAGCTCATCCAGAAGCGGCCTGGCTGCCGGCCGGCCCGCCTCCGGCATCGCGATCGCCAGCAGGGCCCGCGGCACGCGCGCGCGCGCGCTCACCAGACGGTCCGGATCTTCGCGGTGTGCCTGCAGGCCGCAAACGTGCGACAGCCGCGCAACGACATGTGCCGGCGCCCGGCCGCACCAGGGGCTGCGCTCGTCGGTCAAGCGGTAGACGCGGAAGCTCGCCCCGTCGCGGACGAACAGCCCGCCGGCCTCGGCAAAGCGCCGGGCCCGCCAGCCGGATACGGCGCGTTCGGGCCTATTCCGCACAGGCCGCCCCCATATTGTCCGAAGGCAGCTGGCGGAGGATCGCCACGCTGGTCAGGCCGACCGACAACTGCTCGATCCAGATGTCGAAATCCGGATCGTCGCGCAAATCCTCGATCAGGTGACAGGCGTGCGACACGGTGGTGCGGTCACGCCCGAAAGCCCGGGCGACGCGGCTGAGGCTCATGCCGAGCCCGGCGCGCACAAGATACATTGCAATCTGCCGAGCCCGCGCATTGGCCGGACTGCCGCGCGATCCCGCCAGCACGTCGTCGACCTTCAGGCCGAGCGCGTACGCTGTCAGCGCGCTGGCAAGATAGGCGCGGTCTTCATCTTTGCGGGGATCGAAAGGGGACACATCTTCCTCCTGTTGTCAGAACAGGCAGAAGACTACCCGATTACGGGCAGTGTAGGATAACTTTCCTACTATTATATTTTGCGTACCCAAGTGCGCGGGATGGTGCTAGATGAGTCTGCATAGACCCAGTGGCATTTCCGCGTCTGTTCTTCGATTGATTGCGATTACGGTGCCTGAAGGTGGAGCCATATTCGTGCCAGTTGAGGTTTATTTGGATGAAAGCAAAGGCAGCAAGCCAGAGCGGATCATGTGCGTTGCCGGGTACTTATTTGAGCGAAGCCAAGCAGAGAGACTGACCGTCGAATGGAATGCCCAACTAGAGCGGTTTGATCTTCCGTTCTTTCATATGGTGGACTGCGCGCACGGAAGCGGGGAATTCTCCAAGCTGGAAAAGCCGGAACGCATCGAGTTACAGACGGAGCTAATCAAAATAGCCAACAAGTACGCACGGGCTGGGTTCTCCTCTACGACGCTATCCGAAAAGTTCCCTGCGTTGAGCATTTTGCACCCTTTGCAAGGCGGACTTGAACAGACCTTCAATTCAATGTTCTGTTTGTCCGGGGTACGCAGGTGGGCAGATGTGCTGCAATACAACGGCCCCATCTCGTATTTTTTTGAAAGCGGCAATCGGCCTGAGCAGGCCGAGGCGGGCCGATTCATGAATATGATTTGCGAAGATCCGGTAGCACGTGAAAAATTCCGATACCATTCTCACGCGTTCATTCCAAAGGAAGGCAATCCGCCGGTTCAAGCTGCCGATCTTCTCGCGTGGCAATCTTACACTGACCGGAGGCATGCGCTCGAAGCAAAACCCCGCCGTGCTGATTACGTCGCGCTACTCGGACCAAACCGCATTCTCAGCCGTCATTGGGATTTGGAGGAAACGATAAACCAGCTGGTAGATTTCTACGAAGCTGGGGCGTTGCCGTTCAAGCCTTCTTAGATGCCGGCACAATCTTCCTGAAGGCCCGCTCAAATTCCTTGCCGGATTCATCCGCGCCGCTCTCACGGGCGGCGTCGATGAACCGCTCTCTTTGCGACTTCTCGTCTTTGGTAGGCGGCTTCTCTTTCGGCATACCAGTTACGCTCTCGCACGAGTTGTTTCATAGGTCAGGCGCTTGCCCGTGATACCTGCCAGCACGGCATCGGCGCGGGCAACATCATCAATGCCCAGCTTCGAGCGATTGTTGAAGCGGAAATCGAACTCGGCAAGGTAGCGGTGCAGGTGCTTCTCGGCGCAGTGCTGGTAGGTGCCGCGCATCCCGCGCTTGAAGACGCTGAAGTAGCCCTCGGCAGTGTTGTTGTGAACGTCGCCACGCGCGTATTCACCGCGCGCGTGGTCCACGGTCTCATGGGTCAGGAAGTGCGCGTCCGAGCCGGTGTAGAGGCGCGAGCCGTCAGTGTGCAGGCGGGACTCGCGGTCAATGTTGTCCCGCACGATGCGGGTCACAGTCACCTTGTCCGCGCGTGGGACGTGGAAGGAGCGAACCTGGCCCCCGCGTTCGACCAGCGAAAGGATTGCGCGCTTGTTGGCCGGGCCACGGCCCTTCTTGGAGCCCTTGAACTTCTCGCCGCTGGTGCGCTCGGAAAGCTGGTCCTCGACCTTGCCGAAATAGGTTTCATCCGCCTCGACAACGCCGCCACCGCCGCCCATCGGGCCAAGCGCTCCGGTCCGCATGGCTTCGCGGATGCGGTGCGACATGAACCAAGCGGTCTTCAGGGTCACGCCGAGCGTGCGGTGAAGCTGGTTGGTCGAGATCCCCTTCTTGCTGGATGCCAGCAGGAAGATTGCCTGAAGCCAGAGGTGCATCTTGACCTTGGAGTCCTCGAAGATGGTGCCGACCTTGACCGTGAACGGCTTGCGGCAGGCATAGCACTTGTAGACGCCGATGCGGGTGCTCTTGCCCTTCAGCGGGCCTGACTTGTCCACCACGCCGCAGTGCGGGCAGACCCGGCCATCTGCCCAGACGCGGTTTTCCACAAATTTGTAAGCGGCGTCTTCATCGTGGAAGTGGGGCGAGGAAAGATAGGACATGACGTGTTCTCCAGTGGGTTCTACACTACACTGGAAAATTGGGTACGGCAAGTATAATATTAGGATAACTTTCCTATACCAGCAAGGCAGCGCCCGCGGGCGCGTCAGGATCAGGCCGCCGCGCGCCCGGACTTTGCGGGGACAGGTGTCGCCGCCGCCGGGCCGAGCAGCATGCGCCGGTTGCTGATCAGCTCGTCATGGCAAAGCACCTGGCTGATGCGGCCGTCGGGCCCGGCCAGAGGCAGGCGCAGCCAGGCATGCAGGCGCCCGCCGAGATCGATGACACCCCCCACCGGCAGCTGGCGGTCAATGGCAGCGGACAGGCCGAGCGAGTAGGCCTCGGCATGCTCGCCGGCGACATCCTCGATGAAGCGGCCGCGCGCCTCGAACCCGAGCAGGTCGCGGAGTCGCGATCCGGCGATCCGGAAGCGGCCCCGGCCGTCTTCGCAGACTTCGACAACGGAGATGCTGGCCAGCATGCTGCGGAAGTGCCCCGGGTCGAGCGAATCACGGCGCACAACGCCGTCCGCTCCTCGCAAGGCACACCAATAGTTCACCAGCTGCCGCTGAACGGACGTCACGCCCTTGAACACACCATTCTTGGTCATCTTCAGCCACCCCCGTGGTGATTCGCTAAGAATCACCTATCGCGCGAGTTGCCGCCCCGAATCAAGAGTCGACGTGATATTTTATTAACCAAAGTTACCGGAATACTTCGTTGCAAAAACGAAACGAAGTATTCCCCGCGAATACTTTCGCGTCAGCTGCGGCCGAGGCCCATCTTCTTCGCAAGCTGCGAGCGCTGGCGCGAATAGCCGGGCGCGACCATGGGATAATCGGCCGGCAGGCCCCATTTCTCGCGGTATTCCTCAGGCGTCATGTCATAGCGCGTGCGCAGGTGGCGCTTCAGCGATTTGAACTTCTTCCCGTCTTCCAGGCAGACCAGGTAATTCTCGCTGATGGACTTCTTGATCGGCACGGCCGGCTTCAGCTTTTCCGCCTCGGGGTCAGCGCCGGTCAGCGAGGCGAGCGAGCCGTGAACCAGGCGGATCAGGCCCGGCAGATCATCTGACGAAACTGAATTGTTGCCGACGTAAGCGGATACGATGTCGACCGCCAGTTCGATCAAGTCGTTATCCCCCAACGACCGTGTCGGTGCCTCAGCCAT
>Ga0116152_10001637_pt1 | contig 18368 bp, 12 predicted proteins | sample AD_UKC119_MetaG_FD_89894 | JGI IMG/M metagenome (GOLD analysis project Ga0116152, IMG submission 89894) | Active sludge microbial communities of municipal wastewater-treating anaerobic digesters from Hong Kong - AD_UKC119_MetaG | ecosystem: Engineered > Bioreactor > Anaerobic > Digestate... | reverse complement strand
TAGAAAAGTTAAGTTCCACTCCCCAAAAACACCCTGCCGCAAAAATCGCTTTTTCCATTATAAGCTCCTCTGTAATTTTCTGTCGCCCTGATTGGCATATATGTTAATATCTATATCTATTCAACCAATATGAAAAGTCAAAAACATGCAAAAGAATGACACTGACTGGAAGTCGGAATTAAGCGAGGAAGAATATAAAATCACTCGTTGTGGCGGCACTGAACATCCTTTCAGCGGAAAATATTATAACCATAAGGAAGAGGGCACTTATCTTTGTAACTGCTGTAAGAAGCCGCTTTTTAGCTCATCAACAAAATATGACAGCGGCAGTGGATGGCCTAGTTTTTATGCGCCTTTTGGTGAAGACTCAATCATTGGCCTGCGTGATACCAGCCATGGGATGATCCGCGAAGAAGTAAAATGTCGCCATTGTGATGCGCATCTTGGTCATGTCTTTCCCGATGGACCGCCGCCAACTGGCCTGCGTTACTGCATTAACAGTTTATCGCTGGATTTTAAGCCTGCTAAAAATACTGAATAAGATTTAAGTGAAAGACTTAATCAAATGCCTCTTCCCATTTGCCTTGGGTCGATGCTCTTGAATATTCAGTGGAGCGGTTTTCGAAGAAATTGGTATGCTCAACACCATTCAGAATCTCGTCCATCCAGGGCAGCGGATTATTTCCAACGAAATAAATTGGATTTAATGAAAGCTGGGTTAGACGACGATCTGCGATATAACGGATATAATCTTTTACTTCCCTAGCGGTAAGCCCTTCGATGTCACCCATTTCAAAAGCCAGATCAATAAACGCATCTTCATGTTCAACGACTGTTTTACAGGCTTCTATCAAATCATTCTGAAGTTCATCCGTCCAGACCTCCGGATATTCACGCACAAATGTATGAAACAGTTTGATAATGGACGTCATATGGAGTGTTTCATCACGCACGGACCAGGTTACAATCTGCCCCATGCCTTTCATTTTATTAAAGCGTGGGAAGTTCATCAAAATTGCAAATGAGGCAAAAAGCTGAAGTCCCTCAGTAAAAGCACCAAAAACAGCCAGGGTTTTGGCAATATCTTCCTTAGTATCAACACCCCACATTTGCATATAATCATATTTTGCTTTCATCTGTTCATATTTGAGGAAAGCTTCATATTCCGCTTCGGGAATGCCCAATGTATCAAGAAGATGACTATAAGCTGCCACATGAACTGTTTCCATATTGGAAAATGCGGCCAGCATCATTTGTACCTCGGTCGGTTTAAAAACCCGACCATATTTCTGCATATAACAGTTATTCACTTCCACATCGGCCTGCGTAAAAAAGCGGAATATCTGCATTAGAAGATTTTTCTCGGAAGCCGAGATTTTCATATTCCAGTCTTTGATATCATCAGCCATAGGCACTTCTTCTGGAAGCCAGTGAACGCGCTGTTGTGTCAGCCAGGCGTCATAAGCCCAAGGATATTGAAATGGTTTATAATAGATTCGTTCCTGTAGTAGCGGCATTATGTTACCCGGTTTGTTTGTGGTTTATTATTATTGACAAGACAGACACTCTTCATAATCCGCTGACTCGTTCGCTTTGGCCATTTCCTTAAGCATCGCTTCTTTTGCCTGATTACTTGATACTTCGGAACTTTCCGCGCGCTGTATTGAAAGTGATCGACAGTAATAAAGACTTTTGAGGCCTTTTTTCCATGCCTGGAAATGAATCTGATGAAGATCTCTTTTATGGACATCTGCCGGCAGGAAGATGTTAACAGACTGGGCCTGATCAATGAGCGGAGCACGGTCAGCAGAATGTTCAACAACCCAGCGCTGGTCCAGCTCAAATGCGGTTTTAAATACATCCTTCTCATGATCACTCAAGAAATCCAGATGCTGTACAGACCCACCATTGACGGTAATATTGGACCAGATTTCCTCTGTATTCTTGCCTTTTTCCTCTAGAAGTCTAGTCAACGCGCGGTTTCTTACATTAAAGGAACCGGAGAGTGTCTTCTGGGTAAAACTGTTTGCTGCAATTGGCTCAATTCCTGGGCTTGCGCCACCACAGATTATTGAAATAGAAGCCGTCGGGGCGATCGCGGTCTTATTGGAAAAGCGCTCCATAACACCATAATCCGCGGCATCCGGACAAGCTCCTTTTTCAAGGGCCAGCTTCTTTGAAGCTTTATCAACACCTTCCTTAATATGGTTGAACAATTTTTTGTTCCAGACCTGCGCCATAACGCTTTCAAATGGAATCATGCGGTCCTGAAGGAAAGAATGGAACCCCATTGCGCCAAGTCCGACACTGCGCTCACGCATTGCGGCATATTTAGCCCGTGACATGGAATCCGGTGCACGGTCAATAAAATCCTGCAATACATTATCCAGAAAACGCATCAGATCTTCAATGAAATGTTCGTGATCTTTCCACTCGTCATATTTTTCGAGGTTAATGGAGGAAAGACAGCATACCGCTGTTCTCTGATTGCCCAGATGATCCAATCCTGTTGGCAATGTAATCTCACAACACAGGTTGGATGTTTTAACATTAAGTCCAGCGAGCTTGTGATGCTCAGGTGTGGCATCATTTACATGGTCAATATTAAGAATATAAGGCTCACCGGTTTCAATACGGGCTGTCAGAATTCTGATCCATAAATCCCGTGCTTTAACCCTTTTCTGGACAGTGCCATCATGCGGGCTGGTAAGCCCCCATTCCTCATCCGCTTCCACCGCGCGCATAAAGGCGTTCGAAACGGCAACACCATGATGAAGATTTAAGGCTTTTCTGTTTGGGTCCCCACCGGTCGGGCGGCGGATTTCAATAAATTCTTCAATTTCCGGATGGCTGATGGGCAGATAAACTGCAGCACTGCCCCTACGCAGGGAGCCCTGGGAAATAGCAAGGGTCTGACTGTCCATCACACGAATGAATGGAATAATACCGGAAGTTTTACCGTTTGTGCTGACATTTTCTCCAATTGAACGGAGATTGCCCCAGAAGCTGCCAATGCCACCCCCTTTGGAGGCCAGCCAGACATTCTCATTCCAGAGTTCCACAATTCCGGCAAGACTGTCATTGGCTTCATTCAAAAAGCATGAAATTGGCAGCCCCCGTTTTGTGCCACCATTGCTTAAGACCGGGGTTGCCGGCATAAACCAAAGTTGACTGATATAATCATAAAGACGCTGGGAATGCGCTTCATTATCACCATAATAACTGGCAACGCGGGCAAACATATCCTGATATGTTTCATCCGGCATTAAATATCGATCGGTAAGAGTAGCCTTACCAAAAGAGGTTAACAAGTCGTCCCTGCGATCGTCGGTTTTTACCCGCGCATGATCTTTAACCTGAATAGCTTCATTAAGAACTGATGCAGACAATATTTCCACTCCCTTTAATCTAACCCGAACATTCTTTCAGGTTAAAAGTATTTTTTATAAAACGACTCCGAAAAAGCCAATATTATACATTAGATTCCAAAAAACATGAACCTGACGGCTTATTTTTCGATGTGTTTCCTGTATTTTTTTAAGCAACTACAATATGTTCACGAACAAACAAATCACACTGAAATTTATTCTGATTTTTGCTAGTGTATTGTAGTATAATCATTTTCTTGATCGCCACCCTTCAAAAATTCAAATAACACAAGATATGGTATTTGCGACATTAAAAAATGTCAACAACTAGTATGCCGCATTTATTTAAATTTTTGTTAACTATAATATTTCTGCGGTCTCCAGCCGATAAAAAAATAATTTATTTTTTCGGTTTAATTTTTCCTGTCGGAAGTGCATTTAACGGATTATCCGGCCACGGATGTTTTGGGTAACGCCCCTTCATTTCTTTTTTGATTTCGGGATAGGAATTTTTCCAAAATCCAGACAAGTCAGATGTGATCTGTAATGGTCTTCTTGCGGGCGACAATAGATGAACTGAAAGTGCACATTTACCGTCAAGGATTGATGGTGATGTTAAGGCCCCAAACATTTCCTGTAATTTAACGGAGAGAACAGGTGGATTTACTGAATAATCAATGGCAATCTCCGAACCACTGGGCACTTTAAAATGAGTAGGTGCCAGCTGATCCAATAATTTGATTTGCTGCCAACTCAGGCTGTTTCTCAGAATTTCGTATAGATCAATTTTTTTAAAAGCGGCCCGACTGGTAATATTTTCAAGATATGGACCGAGCCAGTGTTCAAGAGTTGAAAATAAATGCTCATCACTAAGGTTGGGAAAATCAGCGTCAAATTCATTTCTGATCAATTCCACTCTTTTTTTGAGCAAAACGCTTTTTTTATCCCAGGGAAGAGTTTCAAGGCCCAGTTTCCTTATTCCAACCACCATGGACGCTATTATTTTTTCTGCATTAGGGTTTTCAAGATTGGTGATTTTTAATGGGATTTTCCCCAGCATAATTTTATTTTGTGCATTCACTTTTTCTTGTTGATCATCCCATTCAATAATCTGTTCCTGGGAAATAAGATATTCAAAATGCTCCTCAATTTCTTCCAACAAGATTGGAGCGGCAATATAAATCCTGGCATCCCTTTCCCCTTTATCAAGGTTGGCAACCGACAAAAATTTTTCTGAGCGAAGCGGATCCTCATTGTGAAGAAGGGCTGCTCTGCCTCCAGATAGAATATAACTTTCTGACATGTTCTGACGCCGGGCAGCAATTCTATCAGGAAAAGCTGTCGCCAGACAAAGGCCGGTCTTTTCAATATTCAGTGTTTCACCGGTTAATCTGAATTCCTTTTGCCAGATGTTTATTTGTTTTAAAATTTTTTTAGCCGTACTGATATGACACCCAAGGTTTCTTGCCCCCTTTACGTCACCCGAGCGCACCATTTCAAGGGCCTCCATACGAAGGCGAAAATCCACCGTTTTGAAATCCGGTTTTAGCTGCAGAATATCCCTTTCCTGTAAAAGTGCTGCAATGGTTATAGCAAGCTTTCCATATCCCAAATCCGCTGATTTAATAATCATATGGGACAATCTCGGATGCATGGGAAATTTAGCCATCCGTCTGCCATGATCGGTTATGAGGTAATTTTTATCCAAGGCACCAAGGGAGTAAAGCAGCGCCCTTGCCTGCTCGACCGATACCGAATCCGGTATATCCAGCCATTTTAATTTTGCCGGATCACCCACTCCCCAAAGAGCAAGATTTAACACCAACGGAACAAGATCGGTTTTGGTTATTTCGGGATCATTATAAGGCTTCAGTGCCCTATTCGCTGCCTCCGTCCAAAGTCGATAACAGACGCCCTCCTCAAGTCGTCCGGCCCGACCAGCCCTTTGATCTGCAGAAGCCTTTGAGACGATTGATGTTTCAAGACCCGTCATGCCACTTTTAATATCAAAAACAGCGCTGCGGCTCTGACCAGCATCAATGACAATTCTTATTCCTTCAATCGTCAGACTGGTTTCTGCAATGTCTGTTGACAAAACGATTTTTCGCTTGCCTTCGGGCACCGGATTAATGGCACGGTCCTGATCTTCATAAGGGAGCATCCCATAGAGTGGGCAGATCATAATATTCTGATCCAGTTGTTTCTCTTCCAGCAGTTTTCTGGTGCGCTCAATTTCTCCTGCACCAGGAAGAAAGACAAGAATGCTGCCTTTTTCTTCCTTTAAGGCTTTTATGATCACATTGGTCGTTTCTTCTTCAATCCGTCCCGAGATTTTATTTTCCAGATAGCGATAAGAAACACCAAAACTGCGGCCAACGCTGGTCAGAACAGGTGAATCAGCCATCATTTTTGCAATTCGGTCCCCGTCAATAGTTGCAGACATGACCAGAATTTTCAGGTCTTCCCTAAGCCCTTCCTGAATATCAAGACTAAGAGCGAGACCCAAATCCGCTTCAAGGGACCTTTCATGGAATTCATCAAAAATAATAATACCCGTATCGGAGAGCTCCGGATCACTCTGAATTTTACGGATAAGGACACCTTCTGTCACAACCTCAATTCTTGTGCTGGCACCGACCCTGCTTTCCATCCGAACGCGGTAACCAACTGTTTCACCCACCGTCTCTCCGAGTAGTTCTGCCATTCGTCTTGCCGCAGCCCTGGCGGCCAGGCGTCTTGGTTCCAACATAATTATTTTTTTATTGCCCAACCAACTTTCATCAAGCAGTTCGAGCGGTACCACCGTGGTTTTACCGGCGCCGGGTGGTGCCTGAAGCACAAGCCGGTTATTTGCCAAACACGTTTTTTTAAGTGACGGAATAATTTCATAAATTGGAAGGTTAATTGTCATGATTTTATGTTTAAATGGGCCTGGACAGAATGTAAATATTCTAATTTAACGTTCAAATTTACGCCTTTATTCTAAAATATTCTTTTATTTTTACTGAGATAAAACGAATTTTCTTCGTGAGCCTTAATTTTTCATCTTGCAATTTTTCAAATGACGATGTAGTTATATCGCCTGGATACAGTTTTAGTCGGCAGTAACTATGGGTTAAACCCTGTTTAACATAACCATAAACTGCGGCTGTCTACAAAAATGCTGAGCACTGATCAAAAACAATTTTCCCTCTCGGAAACGTTGATCATAATGCTCGGCCTGACGCATGCTTGTGAATTATTTCATGGGTGTCAAAGTAAGATATATTTATGAGGAATTATTGAATGACCCATCAGGTGCCATTAAATAGTCGTGGACTGCCAAAATCCCAAGGGCTGTACAATCCTGAAAACGAACATGATGCCTGCGGTATTGGTTTTCTTGCCAATATTAAAGGCAGAAAAAGTCATGCAATTATTAAACAGGGCCTACAAATCCTTGAGAATCTTACTCACCGTGGTGCTGTTGGTGCTGATCCTCTGGCCGGTGACGGGGCCGGAATATTGCTTCAAATTCCTGATAAGTTTATGCGGGCTGAGGCTAAAAAGCTTGATATCACACTGCCTAAAGCAGGTGAATATGGCGTATTAATGATCTTTTTGCCGCATGAGAAAAAAACCAGAGAAAAAATTAAAAAAACTTTTGAAGATCTGGTGGCTCAGGAAGGTCAGAAATTCCTGGGCTGGCGCGATGTGCCAACAGATAATTCCAAATTCAGCGAAAATGTAAAATCTACCGAACCTTTTATTGCTCAGGGTTTTGTCGGACAGGCCGACAATATTAAAAGAAATGGCGATTTCGAACTTAAGCTTTATATTATTCGTAAACAGCTTTCCAATATCGTTATCGAAATGGAAGAAGATACCAGTGCCTATTATGGTTGCAGCTGTTCAAGCAGGACAATTCTTTATAAAGGCATGCTGCTTGCGGGACAGGTCGGCGAATATTATAAAGACCTGCTTGATGAACGGGTCACTTCGGCTCTAGCTCTCGTACATCAGCGATTTTCCACCAATACATTCCCTACATGGAGTTTGGCGCAACCGTTCCGTATGGTTTGTCATAACGGTGAAATTAACACTGTTCGAGGCAACGTAAACTGGATGGCATCACGCCGGTTCAATATGAAATCCGATGTTATTGGTGAAGATCTGGCCAAACTCTGGCCGCTTATTCCTGAAGGCCTCTCAGATACGGCTTGCTTTGATAATGCGCTGGAGCTTCTGGTGGCTGGCGGATACAGCATCACACAGGCTATGATGATGATGATCCCGGAAGCATGGGCAGGAAACCCGCTTATGAGCGCGGAAAGAAGAGCCTTTTATGAATATCATGCTGCCCTGATGGAACCCTGGGACGGCCCGGCGGCCGTTGCCTTTACAGACGGCTTCCAAATTGGTGCTACTCTTGATCGGAACGGACTTCGTCCGGCTCGCTATATTGTAACTGATGATGATATGGTTATTCTGGCCTCTGAAGCAGGCGTGCTGCCAATCCCGGAAGAAAAAATTGTTCAGAAATGGCGTCTTCAGCCAGGAAAAATGCTGCTGATTGATACAGTGCAGGGGCGAATTATTTCAGATGATGAAATAAAGCAGGACCTGGCAGGTGCCTTTGATTATCAGGATATCCTGAACCGTACCCAGATCAAGCTGGAAGAGCTGCCTTCTGAAATTGCACCACACCCTTCTAGCGGCGTAGACTTGCTTAAGAAACAACAGGCCTTCGGCTATACTCAGGAAGATTTAAAGCTGTTATTCCCACCAATGGTTACCAGTGGTCAGGAAGCCCTCGGATCGATGGGGACCGATACACCAATATCTGCGCTTTCTGATAAATCAAAATCGCTTTATACCTATTTCAAACAGAATTTTGCCCAGGTGACAAATCCGCCGATCGACCCGATCCGTGAAGAAGCGGTTATGTCACTGGTTTCCTTTATTGGACCAAGACCAAATCTTCTTGATCTGCAGGGTATCGGTACTCATAAGCGCCTTGAAGTCGGTCAGCCAATACTCCGCAATCAGGACCTGGAAAAAATCAGAACAATTGGCGATATTCCAGACAATGATTTTAGAACCATCACCATAGACATCACTTACGACGCCAAAACCGGCGCAGGCGGCATGGATAATGCTATTGAAAGCATCTGCCTTCTGTCCGAAGTTGCTGTGATTGAAGGTGATAATATTATTATTCTTTCCGACCGTAATGTTTCTGAAGACAGAATTGCCATTCCGTCACTACTGGCGACTTCTGCGGTTCATCATCATTTGATCAGAAGAGGTCTCCGAACATCCGTCGGGCTCGTCATTGAGACAGGAGAAGCAAGAGAAGTTCATCATTTCTGTGCTCTGGCCGGTTATGGTGCTGAAGCAATTAACCCATATCTTGCTTTTGAAACCATTGAAAATATGTTGCCGCAACTTCCGGAAGAAGTCAGCGTTGAAACCGCGAAGCAGCGGTATCTTAAAGCCATAAATAAAGGCATTCTAAAAGTAATGTCAAAAATGGGCATTTCGACATATCAGTCATATTGCGGCGCCCAGATTTTTGATGCTGTTGGCCTGAACAGTGCTTTTATTGAAAAATATTTTACCAATACCAAATCAGCGATTGAGGGGGTTGGCCTTAATGAAATAGCCCGTGAAACGGTGATGCGTCATGCCCAGGCCTTTGGTGACAGTCTGATTTATAAAAAATCCCTAGATGTTGGCGGTGATTATGCAGTTCGTGTCCGCGGTGAGGCCCACCAATGGAATTCGGACACCATTAGTTCGCTCCAGCATGCTGTTCGCAGCAAGTCAGCTGAAACATATGAGCAATTCTCAAAACTCGTCAATGAACAGTCAGAGAAGCTAATGACCCCACGTGGTCTGTTCAAAATCAAACCGCTTAACAAAGCCATTTCCATCGATGAAGTGGAGCCAGCGGCCGAGATTGTAAAACGGTTCGCCACAGGAGCTATGTCATTTGGGTCCATAAGCCGGGAAGCGCATACTACACTTGCTATTGCCATGAACAAAATAGGTGGCAAATCAAACACTGGTGAAGGCGGAGAAGAACCCGACCGATTTACCCCGGATCGAAACGGGGACCTGCGTCGCAGTGCTATCAAACAGGTCGCGTCAGGCCGGTTTGGTGTCACCACCGAATATCTGGTCAATGCCGATGATATACAGATTAAAATGGCACAGGGTGCAAAGCCCGGTGAAGGCGGGCAGCTTCCCGGTCATAAAGTAGATCCGGTCATTGCCAAGGTCCGTCATTCTACACCGGGTGTTGGATTGATTTCACCACCACCCCATCATGATATTTATTCGATTGAAGATCTGGCACAGCTGATTTACGACCTGAAAAACGTAAACCCCGTTGCGCGCATAAGCGTAAAGCTGGTTTCTGAAATTGGTGTAGGTACTGTCGCTGCCGGCGTTTCAAAAGCCAAGGCAGATCATTTAACAATTTCTGGTTATGATGGCGGTACCGGTGCAAGCCCACTTACATCATTGAAGCATGCCGGTTCCCCTTGGGAAATCGGTCTTGCTGAAACCCAGCAGACACTCGTTCTTAATCGTCTTCGTGACCGAATTTCGGTGCAGGTGGATGGCGGTCTAAAAACCGGCAGGGATGTTATTATCGGCGCTCTGCTTGGTGCGGATGAATTCGGATTTGCCACCGCGCCACTTATTGCTTCCGGCTGTATCATGATGCGCAAATGCCACCTGAATACCTGCCCTGTAGGGGTGGCAACGCAGGATCCTGTCCTGCGTCGGAAATTTACCGGAAAACCGGAACATGTCATAAATTATTTCTTCTTTGTCGCTGAAGAGGCAAGAAAAATCATGGCTGAGATGGGTGTTCGCAACCTTAATGAGATAATTGGTCGCTCTGACTTACTGAATAAGAATGAAGCGATTTCCCATTGGAAAAGTGACGGACTAGATTTTTCAAAAATATTCCACATGGTACCAGCCGCTAAAGGTGATGATATTTATAACACCAAAAAGCAAACCCATGATATTGCCGATATTCTTGACAGAAAACTGATCAAAGAAGCCAAGAAGGCTCTGGAAGATAAAACACCGGTTCAGATCAAAACTGAAATTCATAATTATGACCGATCTACCGGGGCAATGCTGTCAGGTGAACTGGCAAAACGTTATGGCCATAAAGGCTTGCCGGATGATACCATTCATATTAAAGCCAATGGCACTGCTGGACAAAGTTTTGGTGCTTTCGTTTCACAAGGCATTACTTTTGAACTTGAAGGCGAAGCAAACGATTATGTCGGTAAAGGTTTAAGCGGCGGCAAACTGATTATTTATCCGCCAAAAGTAAGCCATATAGTTCCGGAAAAAAGCATTATTGTCGGCAATACAGTCTTATTTGGCGCTATCAATGGTGAATGTTATTTCCGTGGTGTTGCCGGTGAACGTTTTGCCGTCAGAAACAGCGGTGCCATTGCGGTTGTCGAAGGGGTCGGTGATCATGGTTGTGAATATATGACTGGTGGTTGCGTGGTGGTCATCGGGCCAACAGGCCGTAATTTTGCGGCTGGCATGAGCGGCGGTATAGCCTACGTCCTTGATGAAGAAGGTCAATTTGAAAACCGTTGTAACCTTTCAATGGTTGCGCTTGAGCCACTTCCCGAAGAAGATGCTATGGCAAAACTGATCCATGCGTCAGGGGAACTAGAAGGTCATGGTCGTGTTGATGTGCTTCGGGGTAATATGTCAGGATATGATAAAGAACGGCTAACCCAGCTACTTGAAAACCACATGCGATATACCAACAGCGAGCGTGCGAAAAAGATTCTCGCCAATATAGACTGGTATCTGCCAAAATTCGTAAAAGTCATGCCCGTTGAATATAAGCGCGCACTGGAAGAAATGGCTGCTGCGGCAACATCACTTTCCGCCTATACCGGACAAGGAGAATAATAATGGGTAAACCAACTGGATTTCTGGAACTGCCCCGTCAGGACCGTACATATGCACCGGCCGGTGACCGGGTTCGCCATTATAAGGAGTTTGTAAATCCTCTTTCTGATGGCGCTATTGCAAAACAGGGTGGTCGTTGCATGGATTGCGGCATACCATTTTGTCATACGGCCTGCCCGGTTAACAATATGATACCGGATTGGAACGATCTGGTCTGGAACCGTGACTGGAAAGAAGCCTGCGACAATCTGCATTCAACCAATAATTTCCCGGAATTTACTGGAAGGGTTTGTCCGGCTCCTTGTGAGGCTGCCTGTACATTAAATATTGAAGATCAGCCGGTAACCATTAAAACAATTGAATGTGCCATTGTTGACAAGGGATGGGAGAACCACTGGATTAAGCCACAGATTGCCCGTGTTAAAACGGACAAAAAAATTGCTGTGATTGGGTCTGGCCCTGCCGGAATGGCCTGCGCTCAACAGCTTGCACGGGCTGGTCATAAAGTATCCCTTTATGAAAAGAACCGTCGCATTGGCGGGCTGCTGCGTTATGGTATTCCTGATTTTAAAATGGAAAAATCATTGATTGATCGCCGTGTGCGGCAAATGGAACAGGAAGGCGTTACTTTCTGGACCAGTATGGAAGTTGGGAAAGATATTCAGGCCCATAAAATTGTTGAACATTATGATGCCGTAGTCCTTGCCGGTGGAGCAGAAAAGCCCCGCGATTTGCCGATACCAGGGCGTAATCTGAAAGGAATTCATTTTGCAATGGATTACCTGACTCAGCAAAATCGCCGCAATGCCGGTGAACCCCTGCCCAACATTAAAGATATCGTTGCGTCGGGTAAAAAAGTTGTAGTGATTGGTGGTGGCGACACCGGTTCCGATTGTATAGGAACTGCCTTTCGCCAGCGCGCTGTCTCCGTAACACAGCTGGAAATTATGCCCAAACCACCTGTTAAGGTAAATAAAGGGACAACCTGGCCAAACTGGCCTCATATTTTCCGGACCTCAACATCACAGGAAGAAGGCGCAGACCGTGAATTCAGCGTTGCAACAACAGAATTTATAGGTGACGAAGACGGAAATGTTGAGGCAATCCGTATGCATCAGGTTGATGCCAATTTTAACAAAATAGAAGGCAGCGAGTATGAAATGGATGCTGATCTGGTTCTGCTTGCTATGGGGTTCACCAATCCGGTAAAAGAAGGTCTTCTTGAGCAGCTATCAGTCGCCTTGGATGATCGTGGCAATGTCAAAGCGCCAACGACAAATTACAAAACCAATCTGCCTAAAGTCTTTGTTGCCGGGGATATGCGCCGTGGTCAATCGCTTGTCGTCTGGGCGATAAGAGAAGGGCGGCAGGCCGCACAGGCGGTTGATGAATATTTGATGGGAAAGTCAGATTTACCCAGATAGTTAAACCAGAATTACAAAAAGGCATCCTGAAATCAGGATGCCTTTTTCATTTCTATAGATATAAAACATCCTCCGTGATATATGATTTCTTTTAAGGAATTAAGTTATGAAAGATTTGGAAAACAGGCTTGACGCCCTGGAAATCAAGATTGCTCATCACGAGAGACATATTAATGACCTCAGCGACATGGTTTCCGAACAGTGGAAGATGATTGAAAAACTTGGGGGACAGCTTTCCAAGGCCGATGCAAGGTTAGAAAGCCTTGAAAACAACAGTGCTGGTGATACTCCCAGTTTACTTGATGAGAAACCCCCACATTACTAAAGGATAAATTATGAAACTCAGTTTTATAGGACTTGGTGTCATGGGCTTCCCAATGGCTGGACATCTTCAAAAAGCCGGTCATGATGTTTGCGTTTATAACAGGACAACAAAAAAAGCCGAAAACTGGGCAAGAATATATGATGGTAAGTTTGCCCCTACCCCGCGTGAAGCTACGCAAGACGCTGAAATTATTTTCGTCTGTGTTGGCAATGATGATGATGTCCGCTCCGTAATTTACGGTAAGGATGGTGCGCTTGCCGGTATGGTTTCAAACAGTATACTAGTTGATCATACAACAACATCAGCTGAACTGGCCAGAGAGCTTGGAAAAGCATGCCGTGATAAAGATATCGCATTCCTTGATGCACCGGTATCCGGTGGGCAGGCCGGTGCTGAAAATGGCGCCCTCACCGTTATGATTGGTGGTGAGGAAGAGGCCTTTCGGAAAGTTGATCCGATTATTAAATGCTATGCCAAGAAAAGCCGGTTACTGGGACCAACCGGAAGCGGACAGCTGGCAAAAATGGTCAACCAGATATGTATAGCAGGAGTAGTACAAGGGCTATCAGAAGCCCTTAACTTTGCCATGAAAACGGGCTTGAATGCTGATGAAGTGGTCGATGTCATTTCAAAGGGGGCCGCGCAGTCCTGGCAAATGGATAACCGTGCCTCAACGATGATCAGGGGCGAATTTGATTTTGGGTTTGCGCTGGACTGGATGAGAAAAGATCTTGGCTTTGCTCTTGCAGAAGCGGAAAAAAATGATATATCCTTACCTATAACCAGACTTGTAGATGGCTATTATAAAGAAATACAGGAAAATGGTGGCGGACGCTGGGACACATCAGCCCTCATTACACTGCTTACTAAACACTAACCGGGTATATTATTATGACCAGTACTTCAGCCACTTTTTCACGCGACAGCTATTCTTTATTTACAGCAATTGGGCGTGGTTTAAAACGTACCTGTCCGCATTGCGGCAAAGGACATGTTTTCAAAGGATACCTAAAACCGCATGATTGCACAAACTGCTCAGCGCCAATTGGCGAGATCAAGGCAGACGATCTACCGCCCTATCTGACAATTTTTCTGGTCGGCCATATTGTCGTACCACTGCTTTTATTTGTTGAAGCAATTTATCATCCTTCTTTATTTTTTCAGATGGCTATCTGGCCAACGCTTGCGCTTCTTTTAACTCTCTTATTCTTACCTTTCATTAAAGGAGGCGCTTTGGGCCTTATGTGGTATTTAAGAATTAAGGGTGACGAACAGCATTAATGGTCTGAGACTTCAAATTCATCATGATAACCGGTTTTGAAGGAAAGCCCTGCTTCCGTCAAAATAATCCGATATGGGAATTCTGATTTAGCCAGCCCCTTTCTTTCAAGGACTTTCCATACTATTTCATTTGCAAGCCCGCTGGCATCCTTGGCGGAAACCACAAACTTACCAATATGGACATGGTTTCCGTGTGGTCGCGGAATAAACATAATTGAAATATCCTTTGATCCTTCAATTCTGGCCGAAGTTTCCTCACTTTTGGCAAGTTCTTGAAAAAGAGCCAGCGTCTTAGTCTGAAGTGCATTTAATTTTATTTTTTTTCCGACCATTATAATCTCCAATAAATTTATAATTTTTAATTCATAGAGTTTTTATGGATTAAATGCATTTATTTTTATCAATAAACTTGATTTTTTAGAAAATTAGAAGTACTTGACTTAGGTCAATGCTTTTATTGAAAAAAGATTTAAAAATACTCAGGAAAGAAAAGGAAGAAGATGGCTAATACAATTACTTTTATTGTGTGCGTTATTGTAACCGCGTTTTTATTACTCTCAATCGCACTGGCAGGTCCGCATTTATTGCTTCCTGCAACGGCAATGATTGTAACTGTGTGGATTGGTGGTCTTTGTATTTATGTCGCTCACGGAATGCTAAATTCCCGCGATAAAATTGAAAAAGACTGGGAAGCCAAACATCCTGATTAATCAGGATCCTTTTAATCTGAATACCCTGAGTACTTAATACCTGATAAGTACTGTTACTAGGCACCTTGTTTCTAACAAGGTGCCTTTTTTTTACAAATTTAGTTACCCAACATCTGCCGGTGGCTCGCTAAAATCTGCCCATAATTTATAGCCATCTTTATTTTCCAAATAATTCATAAGGGCAATGACAGGGCGACGATCATAAATCCTGTCCGCATCATTCATAAGAATCTGTACAGCTTTTTTCATGTCCATTCCCTGACGATGGGCACGGGCGCTGATCATGCCAACAAAGGCGTTGGCAACCGATACAATTCTTGCTGAAAGCAGTATATCTTCTCCCGAAAGGCCTAACGGCTGACCACTGCCATCCCAATGTGCCTGAATTTGCCTGAGCGTTTCAGCAACCGGACCTTCAAATTCAATATCCTGAACCAAATCAGCGCTCTTTAACATACTTGAACGGATTGTGATCAGCTCTTCCCTAGTTAAATTTGTTGGCTTGGTCAGGATTTCTCTTGGCACAAGGATTTTACCCAAATTCATCATAGCCCCTGCGAGCTCTGCCGTCGCAGATATTGTCTCATCAACCTTCAATTCCTTTGATAATACTTTAGTGACGGCAACAACACGTTGCGAATGAGCGGCACTATAAGGGTCACGGCTGGCAATAATCATTGTAAGAGTAGAAACCAGGCTTTTTAAGCCTAGCTCCCTTTTCAATCTGTTTTGTTCAATTTCTGTAATATCATCCTTAATGATCAGGACACCTTTTTCCTGATGCACTTTTCCATCGCTTATCAGCATAGGAATGTAACTCGCCTTAACAGTCTTAGGATGATCTTTGGTGCCAACATTCCTAATTTCCGTAACAATTTTATTGTCGGCCAGAACTTTTTCACAATGAACTTCATCAATACGGACTTTAGCCCGCCCCAAAACAGCGGATGGCTGTTTTCCAACCATATCTTCCGGTCGTGATTTAGCCCCCATCGCTGCTTTTAAATTTACAAAAGTGTAAGTACCATTTTCGCCAACAGCTGTAATTTCGCTGGGCTGGCTGTTGGTAACAATGCTCATAAATTCGCTTAGATTTTCGTATTTTCTTAATAATGCTTTCTGTTTTCTGAGTGCCTTCTCCAAACGCACCGATATGCTATGACGCCATACAAGAACAAGGATGGCTGCAAAGCTGATAATGACCAGAAAGGAAATAATCAGAATATTTCTTTTTCTTACAACTGTATCTGATAGTGCTTCTGACCGATCTATTGTCCTGACCAGCATCCAGTTTGTTCCATCAATCATTTTGCCTGAAACAAGAACCCTTTCTCCTGAAGAATTCATCATTACACCCATTCTCCCAGGATTCTCATAAGCATATTCCGCTGCAAGTGAAGGGGTACCAACTGATAGAGGGGGCTGAAAATCTGAATCCGTTTCCCTGATATTCTGAATATAGTGAATCATGCCGTCTTTTTTTACGATCAGATAATTTTTTGCTGTCAGAGCACTTTCCCCTGGCTGTTTTAACAGTTCAAAAAACTCGTTACCCAATAATCTCATAGCGATCACAAAACCAAGTGCGCGGCTATTCTTATCTCTATCTATTGCAAAAATTGGGGCGATAATTGCCACTGTCGGCAATCCGTTTTCACCCATAAAAGGGCCAATAAAATGCGTATCCTGAATTGCGTCTTCAGAAATATATGCCTTAACTGCATCTGGAAACTCTGGCATCAATAAAGTTGAAGCCAAGATCTGGCCTTGCGTATCCGCAAGGGCAATGCCAGCATCATGGCGTGTTTCAATATTTGCCTTAATTTGGAAACCTGCATCATTCTGATTTGAAATATATCCATATTCCAAAGCCCGGTCCGATAATAAAGGAAGTAGATATTCTTTCATAGCTTCCGTCGCTGAACCATCAAGCCCCATATCAATATTCAAATTTGTGAAATATAATTGTACCGAGCTATTTTGAGAAATCTGGCCAATTACTGCTTTTTGTTTATTAATCCATTTGGATAAAACGTCACTACGACCATTGAGAACAAGTGAAAGTCGGCTCTGCCATACGAGGTTCTCCCGCTCTTCTTCTGATTTGGAAAATTGCCAGGCTGATATCATAGACACGATTGCCGCAATCATCAGTATGATGACAATGATGAGAGTTCTATTTTTTAATTCTTTCCCCATCCTATTATTCATTGGTAACGCCTTATCCATCAAATCTTTCTCATTATTAACCGATAGGTAACCATAACTTATGTATATTTCTTTAATATTTTACTGATTAAGGCCAATTGAAGAAAATAAATGCATAAATTAATAAAAAAATCTCTGATATTTCTTATTCTGCTCTGCTTAGGCCATTCAAATACATATGCAGAAGCCAGGAACGGGCTTTTTGGGTCTACCGAATTTAAATCCACCGAACTGAGTGCTTTTAAAAAATGGGCCGACCAAAGAATTCGTTATAATAATGAGTTACGCCATTCTTCAAGAGCGCCTTCTAAAATGGGTCAAAACTGCCGCAGAACGAAAGCCTTTAAATGTGTAGATCAGGCATGGCAGGACATGATAAATTCGCTTAAAGGCCAACCAGAAAAAGTTACGCTGGAAACAGTCAATAAATATATGAACGAGTCTTCTTATATAACTGACATGGTCAACTGGCATCAGGAAGACTATTGGGCAACAATCAATCAGTTTCTGGGTAAAGATGGTGATTGTGAGGATTATGCTATTGCCAAATATTATTCCTTAAAAGAGCTGGGGTTCAAAGTGGATCAAATGCGCATCGTTATTGTACACGACAATAACCTAAATATTGCGCACGCTATTTTAGCCGTCTATCTTAAAGATAAAATTTGGATTCTAGATAATCAGGTTTCACATATCATCAGCTCTGATCAGGTCGTCCATTACCGGCCACTTTATTCTATTAATGAAAATGCCTGGTGGCTTCATAAAATTACTTAAGCAAACAATAAAATTTTAACCAATTGGTATTATATTGATTAGCGGGTGAATAACAAATTGAACGAGTTTAAATTATAAGATGCAAGCAACTAAAAAAGATCCGTATTCAGAAAGTTCTGCGCCACCCTCACAGATAGAAGAACTTTATCAGCATATTAGAACTTTTCGACGGTTCCCTAACGGATATCGCGCTATTCATATGCATTTTTCTATTCTTGACAGACTGCATCAACAGCCACATCACCGTCGAGCCATTGCTACTGCATTTAATAAGCTGGTAAATTCATATGAAGGAAAATTATTCTGGACACAAAATTTCGATTTTTTCTTTGTT
>Ga0116152_10001635_pt1 | contig 18370 bp, 14 predicted proteins | sample AD_UKC119_MetaG_FD_89894 | JGI IMG/M metagenome (GOLD analysis project Ga0116152, IMG submission 89894) | Active sludge microbial communities of municipal wastewater-treating anaerobic digesters from Hong Kong - AD_UKC119_MetaG | ecosystem: Engineered > Bioreactor > Anaerobic > Digestate... | reverse complement strand
CGGGGGGGGGGGGGGGCGGTCAGGCCCGGCCTGCCACCGCCGACAGGCTCAAGGGATCGACCCCCATCGAACGCAGCGCGTCGTTCCATTGATGTTCGCCCGGCGCGGGATCGAAGATCAGCCCGCGCTGCGCGTTGCATGTCAGCCAGGCGTTCTGGCCGATCTCGGATTCAAGCTGCCCGGGCCCCCAGCCGGCATAACCCAGCGCCAGAAGCCACGCGCGCGGCCCCTCGCCCCTGGCGATCGATTTCAACACGTCGGTCGAGGCGCTCAGCACCAGCCCGTCGGGCAAGGTCTGGCCGCTGGCGTCGCCTTCGACCAACGCGCCGTCATGCAGCACGAACCCGCGCTGGGTCTCGACCGGGCCGCCGGCCAGCACCCGCCGCCGGTCCAGCGCCGCGCCCCCTTCGATCCCGACCTGATCCAGCACATCGGCCAGGCCCACGCGCTTCAGCGGGCGGTTCAGCACCAGGCCAAAGGCCCCCTCGTCGCTGTGCGCACACAGATAGATCACGCTGTGGGCAAAGCGGGGGTCCCCCATCGCCGGGGTCGAGATCAGAAGCGTTCCGGTCAGGTCGAGTGTCTGGGCCATATCCTGTCATGCCTCGCGGGCGTGGCCCCAATGTGGCCCTCTCGCCGGCAAAAGCCAAGGTCGGCACGCCAGCCACATCGCCGTTTTGTGACTTTTCCGCCTGTGCGCGTCTGCTACAGCATCGGTCATGTTGACCCGATCCGCCTTTACCGCCGCGTTGGCGTTCGCCGCTGCCCTCAGCTATCCCGCCGCCCCCGCGCCGGCCCAGAGCGGACCGGGCAGTCCCGTCCTGAACGTCGAGATCGTGCCAGGCTGGACCGAGCGCGACGGCACCCGCATCGCCGCGCTGCGCATCCAGTTGCAGCCCGGCTGGCACACCTATTGGCGCATTCCGGGCGAGGCGGGAATCGCGCCGCGTTTCGACTGGTCGCGGTCGCAGAACGTGGCGTCGATCACGCCGATCTGGCCCCGGCCGGTGGTCTTCGACCAGAACGGAATGGAAAGCTTCGGCTACGAGGACGAGCTTGTGCTTCCCATCGCCATCAGGCCGCGCATTGCTGATCGGCCGGTGGCGGTGATGGGCGCGCTGGCCATCGGCGTGTGCCGCGACACCTGCGTGCCGGTGGACCTGTCGGTGCAAGCCGCACTGCGCGGCGCGGGCGGCCCCGACCCCCGCATCCAGGCGGCGCTGGACACCGCCGCGCGGCCCGGCGAGGGCGCCGGCCTGACCCGCGCCACCTGCCACCTGGAACCGGCGCAGCGTGGCGCGAACCTGACGCTGCGCGCCACCCTTCCCCGCACCGGGCACCAGGAACACATCATCGTCGAACTGCCGGGCACGGGGTATTGGGTCTCGGACAGCCACACCTGGCGCGAGGGCGGCGATCTGGTGGCCGAGGCCCGCGTGCGCGCGCCCGCCCATGCGCCTGTCAGCATTGACCGCGCAAGCCTGGCGTTTACCGTGCTCAGCGAAGGGCGGATGCTGACCGCCCGGGGATGCCAGGGCGGTTAACCGATCTTCGCCGGCGGTGCGGGCTTTCGGCGGCTCAGGGCGATCACCGCCATCCCCGTGCCCCACAGCGCCGCCAGCCCCGCCGCGACCGTCGCCGCAAACACCCCCAGCGCCGGGACCAGCCCATCGGCTGCGCCCGGCAGCGCCAGCGCCGTCAGCGGGCCCGCGGTTTCCAGCGCGACGGTCCAGCCCAGCGTCAGCGCAAAGGCCAACGCCACCCAGGCCGCGCCGATCCAGGGCAAGACCCGCAGACCCGCCCCGACCTGCCCGCCGGGCAGCCGGAAGGCCCGCATGAGCGACCTGCGCATCCGCGACAGATCGTGCCCGGCCGCCAGCAGCGACGGCACGATCAGCAGCACCAGCACCATGCCGAAGCCCAGGCCATAGGACAGCGTCACCACCGTCGGCCTGAGGAATTGCGCGTCGTTCGAGCGTTCGAACAACAGCGGGCCAAGCCCCATCACGGTGGTTGCCGTGGTCAGCAGCACCGGCCTGAGCCGGTCGGCCGCCGCATCCGCGATGGACGGCAACAGGCCGCGTTCGGCGGCGTATTCATCGACCGTGGACACCAGCACGATGGAATCGTTGATGATGATCCCCGCCATGCCGATGATCCCCACGACCGAAAACATGGTCAACGGGATACCCCATTGCATGTGGCCAAAGACGACGCCGATCATGCCGAAGGGAATGACCGCCATCACCACCAGCGGCCTGAGCCAGCTGGAAAAGACCCAAGCCAACACCAGATAGATCGCGATCAGGCACCCGACCGCGCCCAGCGCGGCATCGGTGAGAAAGTCGTTTTCCTGTTCCGCCAGCCCCGAAAGCCGCCAAGTGACGCCGTGATCCTCGGCCAGGCGCGGCAGGATCTCGTCGGACAGCCGGCGCAATACCATCTGCGCGCCCTCGGGGTCGTCCTCGTCCAGCACGCCGGACACCGTGACCAGTTGCAACCCGTTCTCGCGCAGGATCGAGCTGAACCCCTGGCGCGTTTCGACCTGAACGATGTCACCCAGCGGCAGATAGCGGCCACCGGCGCTGCGCAACAGCGTGTTCTCCAGGAAATCCGCCGCGCGCTCGCCCTCGGGCAGGGACACCCGGACCGCCGCCGAGCGCACGCCGTCGGGATAGACCGCGGCCTCGATTCCGCTGAGACGCTGGCGCAATTCGCGCGCCAGAACGTCGGTCGAAAAGCCCAGCGCCTGCCCCTGAGGGGTCAGTTGCAGCACCAGTTCTTCCTTGTCATAGGCCAGCGTATCCTCAAGCCCCGTCACCTGCGGGAATTGCGCCAGGATCGTCTTCAGCGCCTCGGCCGCGCCCTTCAGCGCGTCGGCATTCTGGCCGATCAGATCGACCGACAGCGAATCGCCCCCGGGCCCGGCGCCAAAGGTGCGAAAGCTCATTTCTTCCAGCAGCGGGCTCTGCCGCAGTTCGTCTTGCAGCATCGCGGTGAATTCAAAGGACGAATACGGCCGCAGGTCGGCGTCGATCAGGTCGATGGTCAGGCTGCCCAACTGGTCCGCATCGCGGTTCGCCGCCGAGGCCAGGCCGCGCCCGACATTGCCGCCCACCTCGGACACCATCGAGGCGATGGGCCAGGCGCCATGCTCGTCGCGCATCCGCCCGGCCACGGCATCGGCCGCGCGCTGCAACTCGCGCATCATCGCCATCGTGTCGTCGCGCGTCGCCTCGGGGGTCATGACGTAATTGGCGCTGAGCGTGCCCTGCTCGGGCGAGGAGAAGAACCGCCAGGTGACCGCGCCGGACAGAAAGGCCGTCGCCGCCCAGGCCAGCAGCACCACCAGTCCGGCCAGCACCACGTAGCGCGCGCGGATGACCAGCCGCATGAACGGTTGGAACGCCTTGTCGCGAAAGGCGTCAAAGCCCCGGTTGACCATCCGCGACGGCCAGTCATACCAATGATCGCGCGCCGATCCCGCCAGCGCGTGGGACATGTGGTTCGGCAGGATCAGGAAGCATTCCAGCAGCGAAGCGATCAGCACCGCGATCACCGTCCAGGGAATATCCGCGATCATGTCGCCGAACCGCCCGCCGATCACCGTCAGCCCGGCAAACGCGATGATCGTCGTCAGCGACGCGGCCAACACCGGAATGCCCATGCGCGTCGCGGCGTTCTCGGCGGCCTCGGCGGCACCCTCGCGCAGGGTGCGATAGCGCCAGTCGGCGTGTTCCCCGACCACGATCGCGTCATCGACCACGATGCCCAGCGTGATGATCAGCGCGAACAGCGAGATCATGTTCAGGCTCATGCCGGTGACATACATGAAGGCGACCGCCGCCAGCATCGACACGGGGATACCCGCCGCGACCCAAAGCGCGGTGCGGGCGTTCAGGAACAGGAACAGCAGCAGCACCACCAGCACCAGACCCTGCGCGCCGTTCGTCATCAGCAGGTTCAGCCGGTTCGCGATCTGGTCCGCGCGGGCACTGGTCAGGTCGATGCGGACCCCCTCGGGCAGGGTCAGCATCATCTGGTCCGCGACCTGCTGCACGCTGTCCTGAATGCCGATCGCGTCGCCGTTCTGCGAGCGGTCCACCCGCACGACGATCGCCTGGTTGCCGCCGACGAAATAGGCGCGCTCGCGGTCGATGTCGCGCAGGTGCACCGTCGCCACGTCGCCCACGGTCAGCGTCCGCCCGTCCGGGTCGGACCTGAGGACGATGGCGCCAATCTCGGCCGGGGTGCGGCGCTGGGTGCCGGTGCGCACGCGCTGCGCCCCGCCCGCCAGATCGCCCGACGGATCGGCCGAAATCGATGCGTTGATCGCCTGCGAGATCGCCGAAAGCGTGATGTCATATTGCACCAGCCGCATCGACGGCACCTCGACCGCGATCTCGGGCGAGGCGATGCCCTGGATCGTCGTGCGGGTGATGCCGGCGGTGAACAGGCGGGCGACGAATTCATCGGTGAAATGCGCCAGTTGATCGACACCCACCGGCCCCGAGATCACCACGTTCGTGACCCGGTCCCGCCAGGCCGAGCGCGTCACGCGCGGGTCATCGGCGTCCTCGGGCAGGGTGGTGATGAGATCGAGCGCATCCTGCACGTCGCCGGCGGCGCGATCGATGTCCCAGCCCGGCTCGAACTCCAGCGTGACGACCGCCCGCCCCTCGGACGCCCGCGATTCGCTCGAGGCGACGCCTTCGACCCCCATCAGCGCCGGCTCCACAACCTGAACGATGGCCGAATCCACGTCCGACGATCCCGCGCCGGCCCAGGGGATGGTCACCACCACGTTGTCGATGACCACGTCGGGGAAATATTGCGCGTGCATCCGGGGCACGGCGAACAGGCCCGCCGCCAGCATCAGCACCAGAACCAGGTTCGCGGCGGTTCGATGGCGGGTGAAATAGCGAAACAGGCCCAACGCCTGCGAGGCCAGCTTGCGTTCGCCCGCCATCGCCTCAGCCCCCTTGCCGGGGGCGGCCGCCGCCCTGTTCCAGTCGTTCGATCAGCCGGGCGGGCACCTGTTCCTGTTCCAGTTGCGCCAGGATGCGGGTGCGCACGCCCTCGGGCATCATGGTGTTGGACGATACGCGCGCGATCAGCGCCGCACGCCGTTCGGGATCCAGCGCAACCAGGTCCGGCGCCTCGGGCTGGGCCGCGGCCGCGCCCTGGTCGCGTTGCGGGCGCACGCGGATGCCGACCCCCAACAAGGGGTTGCGCGCCGCGACGACGTCACGCCCGGCCAGCGCCGGGGCGCGGATCAGCACGCTGTCGCCTTGGCGGCGCACGACCTCGACACTGGCCGCCTCCAGCCGGTCCTCGGCGCCCAGCACCAGGACGCCGCCGGTGCTGTCCACCGCGGACGCCGGCACCTGGGCGACGCCCGGCAGAACGGGTTCGGTAATCCGCACGGTCACGAAATCGCCGGGCCGAAAGCCGCGCGGCGCGTCGATGGCCGCATAGACCAGCCGCCCCGACTGCCCCGCCCCGACCGAAGGCGCAACCCGCGTCAGCGTTCCGGGCGAGGTGATCTCGGCCCCGCCCATTTCCAGCGCGATCTCGGCCCGGGCGGGCATCAGGGCGCCCTGCCCGTCCAGCAAGCGCAGATATTGGGCCGTGGACAGGCGGAACGACACCTCAAGCGCACCGGGGTCGATCACCGAGGCCAGCCGTTCGTTCATCGACACCTGGCCGCCGGCAACAGCGTTGGTATCGCTGAGCACACCGTCGAAGCTGGCGGTGACGGTGGTGTCGGCAACGCGGCGCTCGGCCTCGGCCAGGTTGATGCGCTGACGTTCCAACGCGTTCTCGGCGGTGGTGACGCGCGCCTGGGCGGCGGCCTCGGCCTGGCGGCGGGCGATGACCGAGGCGCGCGCGGCGGCATAGGCCAGTTCCGCGTCCTCGACCGTGGCGGCGGTGCCGATGCCACGCTCGGCCAGCCCCTGCTGGCGCTCAAAGGCGCGGCGGCGGATGTCGGCCTGGGATTCGGCCTCGGCCCGGTCCAGATGCGACAGTTCCAGCGCGCGGCGGGCGTCGTCGCGTTCGTCCTCGGCCCGCGCGAGGTCGGCGCGCACCAGGTCGCGCGCGGCCTCGGCATCGGCGGGATCGAGCTGAACCAGAACCTCACCGGCCCGCACCGGCGCGCCCTCTTCGAACCCGTCGGCCAGGGTCAGGATGCGCCCCGCCGCCGTGGCCCGCAATTCCAGCGTGCGGCGCGAGACGACCTCGCCGAACGCGGACAGGACGGGCGCCACGGCGCCCGGTTCGATCGTCACGACACGGGCGGCGAACACCCGTTCGCGCGCGACGCGCGGTGCGTCCTGCCGCGCGGCCCGGGCCTCGATCGTCGATCGCACCATGCCCCCCGCCACCGCCAGCAGGCCCAGCGCCATCGCACCGAGGAACAGAGCAACGATACTCCGGGTCAGAAATCGCATCGAAAGCCCTTTGTCCGCGTGACAGTCGCATAGAGATGGCGCGCGACAAAGTCCCGCGCAAGTGTTGCACGCGGCGCCACGCTATTTCCGTCGCAGATGTTCATCAAGTCGGGGCAGAATTTCGACGAAATTGCAGGGACGGTGCCGAAAATCGAGCTGAAACTTCAGGATTTCGTCCCAGGCGTCCTTGCACGCGCCCGGCGATCCCGGCAACGCGAACAGATAGGTGCCGTTCGCCACCCCGCCGGTCGCGCGGCTCTGCACGGCCGAGGTGCCGATCTTCTGCATCGACACGATGGTGAAGACGGTGGCGAAGGCCTCGATTTCCTTTTCATAGACATCGCGGTGGGCCTCGACCGTGACGTCGCGCCCGGTCAGGCCGGTGCCGCCGGTGCTGAGGATCACGTCGATCGCCGGGTCCAGCGTCCAGGCGCGCAACTGGTCGGCGATCCGCGCGCGCTCGTCGGGCAGGATCGCCCGCGCGGCCAGCCGGTGCCCGGCCTCGGCGATGCGCCCGACCAGCACCTCGCCCGAGCGGTCCTCGGCCAGGGTGCGGGTGTCGGACACCGTCAGCACGGCGATCCCGACCGGAAGGAAGGGTTTGGTGTCGTCGATGCGGCTCATGGCTGTCCCCATTGCAATAGCGCCGACCCGGGCGGCGGCGGGCCGAAGATCGCCGCTGGGCCCCGCCCAAGCCATGCGGCAAATCGCGCCCAGGCGGCGCGGGCACGGGCCGGCAGGGCGGCGCGCAGGCCGATCATCGCGGCGCCCCGAGACGCGCCTTGAGGGACAACAGATCCGCCCAAGCCTCGCGCTTGGCCTCGGGGTTTCGCAGCAGATAGGCCGGATGCATCATCGGCAGCACCGGCAGGCCCAAGGCCTCGGTCCAGGTGCCGCGCAGCTTCAGGATGCCGCGCCGGCCCAGCAGCGCGTCGCAGGCGACGTTGCCCATCGCGACCAGCACATCGGGCCGCGCCAGTTCGATGTGACGCACCAGGAACGGCCTGAGCATGGCCAGTTCCTCGGGCGTGGGCTCGCGGTTGCCGGGGGGGCGCCAGGGCACGGTGTTGGTGATGTAGAGCGCGGTCTCGGCATCCGGGCTGCGCCGCGACAGGCCGATGGCGTGGAACATCCGGTCCAGCAACTGCCCGGCGCGACCGACGAAGGGCAGGCCCTGGCGGTCCTCGTCGGCGCCGGGCCCCTCGCCCACGATCATCACCCGCGCCCGTGGGTCGCCATCCGCGAAGACGCAGGAGCGCGCGCCGCGCCGGAGCGCGCAGAGATCGAAGGCTTCAAGCGATTCGGCCAGCGACGCGAGATCCGGCGCCCGCGCGGCCAGGCGCGCCGCCGCGGCAACCGGATCGGGGCCCGGGTCCGAAGGGCCGGTTGTGGGACCGGGGACGGGACCTGAGGCGGGCGCGCGGGCGGGGCGCGGGGCGTCTCGGGTGTCGCTGGGGGCGTTCTGGGGGGCGTTCTGGCGGGCGTTCTGGCGGGCCTCGAACGCGGCGAAACGATCCACCGGCTCGGCGAGGATCGCGTCCGTCACGCCGAGTTCGGTCTGCCATTCCAGCAGGGCCCGCGAAAGATGCCAGTCCAGGGCGAGGGTCATGGTGCCGAGCCTAGCCGATTGGGCGGCTGGCGCCAATGGCGCGGGTGAGGCCCGGGGACGGAGCGGCGGTGGGCTGCCGCCCCCCGCACCCCCCGCTTCAAGGGGGGCACGCCCCCCTTGAAAATCCCCGTGCGTATTGGGGACAAGATGATGCGGACGCTCAGGCCTTGCCTTTGTAGATATCGACCAGCTTGGCCAGCATCGCCAGCGCATCCTCGCGCGAGCGCTGGAAGCTGTTGCGGCCAATGATCGAGCCGTTGCCGCCGCCATCGCGAATCGCGCGGGCATCGTCGTAGACGGCATCCGTGCCCTTGGCCGCGCCGCCCGAGAAGACGATCAGGCGCCGGCCGTCGAACGAGGATTGCACGCAGTGCCGCACCCGCGCCGACAGGGTCGAGATGTCGATCTTTTCCTTGTCGTAGACCTTTTTCGCCTCGGGCTGCATGATGTGGTCGGTGGACAGCTTGATCTTGATGATGTGCGCGCCCAGAAGCGCGGCGATATGCGCCGCATAGGCCGCCACGTCGATCGCCGTCTCGCCCTCTTTCGAGATGCCCTCGCCGCGCGGATAGGACCAGATCACCGTCGCGATGCCCTTGGCGGCGGCTTCCTTGCGCATTTCGACGATCTCTTCGAACATGTCGAGGGCGCAATCCGAGCCCGGATAGACCGTGAAGCCGATCGCCGAGGCCCCGATCCGGAGCGCGTCATCGACCGAGGCGGTGATCGCCTGGTTCTTGCCGGCGGTGTCCGACATCAGCGAGTTGGCCGAGTTCACCTTGAGGATCGTCGGAATCTGCCCGGCAAACGTGTCGGCGCCGGCCTCGAGCGGGCCCAGTGGGGCGGCATAGGCATTGAGCCCCGCGTCGATCGCCAACTGGTAATGATAATGCGGGTCGTAGCCGCCCGCGTTGGGCGCGAAGCTGCGGGCGGGGCCGTGTTCGAAGCCCTGGTCCACGGGCAGGATGATCATCTTGCCGGTGCCGCCGAGCTTGCCCTCCATCAGGATGCGGGCCAGGTTGGCCTTCACGCCGGGGGTTTCGCCCTCGTAATTGGCCAGGATCTTCTGAACGGTTCTGGTGGCGCGCATGGCGTGTCCCCTCTGTTTGTCTGCTGGCCTCAGGGATACGCGGGCGAATGAGGCACGACAATGGCGCGCTGGGGCCGTTAGCGCCCACAACCCCGGTTTTTCTTGGCCCGGCGGCGAAACCCGTTCGCAACGGGTGTATTTTCCTGGAAACGCGCTATTCTCGGCCTCTCGTCTTCTGGAGAGGTTGCATGTCCAGCGCCCGTCTTGCCGCTGCCCTGGTGGCCGCGATCGCCCTGGCCTCGGTCCTGGGCCAGTATGCCATCCTGACGCAGGATCCCGCCTATGCCGACGCCACGGCGCGGATCTGGCATCTGGCGAAATTCTTTACCATCCTGACAAATGCGCTGATCGGGGCCCTCATGGCCCTGGTCGCATTGAACCGCCACCCGGGCGACGGGGCGCTGGCGGGCGGGCTGCTGTCGATCCTGATGGTGGGTATCGTCTACCATGCGTTGCTGGCGCCCGAGACGCCGTTGCCCGGCTGGGACTGGTGGACCGATCTGGGCTATCACACCCTGGTGCCGCTGGGCATGCTGGTGTGGTGGCTGATCTGGGGCGGCAAGCGCCTGCGCTGGGGGCAGTTGCCATACTGGTTGCTGTGGCCGCTGGGCTATTGCGTCTATGCGATGATCCGGGGCGGGATCGAGGGCGACTACCCCTATTTCTTTCTCGACGTCGGGCGATTCGGCGCGCCCCGCATCGCGATGAACATCGCCGGCCTGGTCGTGGTCTTTGCCCTGATGGGCGCGCTGATCCTGCTGGCCGCGCGCCTGTTGCACCGCCCTGCGCGCGATTGACGCAGATCAACGCGGGCACCGGACACGCGCGCTAACCCGTAACCACACGCGAACATGGAGAAACAGCATGTACAAACATATCATCGTTGCCGTTGATCTCAGCCATGGCGATGCCGGCAAGGCCTTGATCGACAAGGCCAAGGCGCTTGTGGACGCGGGCGGTGTCATCCGCCTGCTGCACGTCCTCGAGGATGTGCCAAGCTATATCGCCGCCGAACTGCCGCGTGACCTGAACGACCGCCGCCAGGCCGAGGCCAAGGTGGAACTGGGCGTCATGGCCGAGGGCGCCGACCTGGTGAACGAGATCCGCACCGGCGCGCCCGCCAGTCAGATCCTGCAATGCGCCGAGGACAACGGCGCGGACCTCATCATGATCGCCTCGCACCGTCCCGGCCTGAGCGACTATTTCATCGGCTCGACCGCGGCCCGGGTGGTGCGTCACGCCCAGTGCTCGGTGCTGATCTCGCGCTGAGCGCGGACACCGACGGGCGCGCACCGATCCCTCGCGGTGCGCGCCCGGTTTGTCAGCGGAAGTGGATCGCGAAACGCTCGCGCACCGCGCGGTCGATGGCGGGATCCACCTGGCAAGGCGCTTTCGCCAGCAGGTCGGCCGTGCGCCGCCGTGCCGCGGTCAGCAGATCGGGATGGCCCGCCTCGGCCCATTCCTTTGGGCTCATGCGGTTGCCCAGCGCCGGATAGACATATTCGGTCTGCATCAGTTGCAGCGTCTGATCCGCCCCCAGGTAATGCCCGGGCCCGGTCAGGCAGACCTCCTTCATCACCTCGATGGACAGGCTGTCCTCGGTCACGTCGATACCCCGGACACACCGCAGCGCCTGGCCAAGGATGTCATCGCCCAGCGTCAGGCTTTCAAAGCTGAAGCCCAGAAGCGAAGCGTGCATCCCCACGGCCTCGTAGACCATGTTCAGACCGGCCAGACCGGCCAGCGTGTTCGAGATCGCCTGCTCCCAGCCGGCCTGCATGTCGGGCAGCTTGCTGTCGGCGATCCCCGCCGCCGCGCCACCAGGCAGGCCATAGAAGCGATGCATCTGGGCGCATCCCGCGGTCAGCAGCGCCTGCTCGGCGCTGCCGCCCGACATGGCCCCCGTGCGCAGGTCGCTGACAAAGGGCCAGGTGCCGAAGATCGCCGGATGCCCCGGTGCGATCGCGTTCACGTAGACCACGCCCGCCAGACATTCCGCCACCGCCTGCACGATCGACGCCGCGATCGGCGCCGGGCTGGTCGCGCCGGCCTGACCGGCCGACAGCAGCAGCACCGGCATCCCGGCGCGGATGCAATGCTCCATGGTGATGCAGCTTTCCTCGGCGAATTTCATCGGCGGAACGACGAAACAGTTCGAGTTGCTGACAAAGGGCCGTGCGCGCCAGGCGTCCTCGCCGCCGGCGACCATGTGGATCAGATCCATGCAGCCGGCCACATGCGACGGGTCGCTGAATGAGGTGCCGACATGCTTCTGCGTGCCCGCCATCGCACCGTAAAGCGTGTTGATGTCCATCTCGAAATTGTCGGTGACATCGCGGCAGACGCAGATCCGCTGGAAGAAATGCACGTTGTCCAGATGCTGCACCAGCCGGGCGGCGTCGTGCAGATCCTGCGCGGTCGAATCGCGGTAGCGGTTGGTCTCGGGATCGACCACATGCACCGCCGCGCCGGCTGTGCCGTAGTGCACGCGCGTGCCCTCAAGCCGCAGGTCATGGCGCGGGTCGCGGCCGTGCAACGTGATCCCGCGCGCGGCCTTGGCCAGCATGTCCTCGACCAGCGCGCGCGGATAGCGCAGGCGCCCGTCGTCGCCCAGGATCGCCCCCGCCCCTACCATCGCCGCAATCCCCGAGGGCGGCGCATTGGCCAGGCCGATCACCTCCAGCGCCTCCAGCGCGGCCTGGTGGATGCGCAGCACCGCGGCCTCGCTCAGGGGCGCATATTGCCCCCCCGACAGCCCCGCGCGCACCGGCCGCTTGTCCGCATCCAGCGGCGCGGCCCGCACCGCCACCCGCGCCGCGCGCCCCCCCGATCGCCGGGCCCGAGCGGGCGCACACAGTTCATCCGACATCCCGCATCTCCTTCATCTTTGTGCCCGAAATATCCTCGGGGGTTTCCCAAGGGGGTGGAAAACCCCCTTGGGGCGGGGGTGCGGGGGCGGCAGCCCCCGCCACCGCCCTGTCACATCCGCACCCGGGCCGCCCCGGGATCGTACATCGGCGCCAGCGACGCCCGCGCCGGCACCCGCCGCCCGGCGACGTCGATCTCGTAGGTGCTTGCCAGCACGTCCTCGCCGGGCTGGCAAGGCACATAGCCCATCGCCACCGAGCCCCCCAGGTGGTGGCCGTAATTGCCCGAGGTCACCGTCCCCACGATCCGCCCGTCGCGCCAGATGGGTTCGTTGTGATAAGCCATCGCGGCCGGATCCGTCAGCAGGAACTGCACCATGCGCCGGGTGAGCCCGGCCTCGCGCTTGCGCAAGACCGCCTCGCGGCCCAGGAAATCGCCCTTGGCAGTCTTGACCGCAAAACCCAGGCCCGCCTCCAGCACGTGGTCCTCGTCGGTGATGTCATGGCCCCAGTGGCGAAACCCCTTTTCGATCCGGCAACTGTCCAGCGCGTGCAACCCGCACAGCGTCAGGTCCGGCGTGGCCTCGATCAGGCTTTCGAACACATGCGCCGCCTGGTCGGTGCTGACATAGAGCTCCCAGCCCAACTCGCCGACATAGCTGACCCGATGCGCGCGGCAGACACCCAGTCCGATCTCGATCTCGCGCGCCGTGCCATAGGGAAAGGCGGCATTGTCCAGCGCGTCAGGCGTGACGCGGGCCAGCACGTCGCGGGCCTCGGGGCCCATCAGGCACAGCACCGCTTCGCCCGCCGTCACATCGGTGACGACCGCGAAATCGTCGCCCAGGTGGCGGCGCAGCCACGCCAGGTCGCGTTGCAGCGTCGCGCCGGGAACCACCAGCAGAAAGGCCGTCTCGGTCAGCCGGGTGACGGTCAGGTCGCTTTCGATCCCGCCCCGGGCGTTCAGCATCTGGGTGTAGACGATCCGCCCGGCGTCCACATCCACGTCATTGGCGCAGACCCGTTGCAGAAAGGCGGTGGCGCCCGGCCCCTCGACCCGGATCTTTCCGAACGAGGTCATGTCGAACAGCCCGGCGCGCTGGCGCACCGCCAGATGCTCGGCCTTCTGGTTCGCGAACCAGTTCTGCGGTCCCCAGCTGTAGCGATAGGCCCGTTCCTGCCCGGGGGCCGCGAACCAGTTTGCGCGCTCCCAGCCGGCGGCCTCGCCAAAGACCGCGCCGCGCGCCGCCAGATGTTCGTGCAGCGGCGAGCGACGCACGCCGCGCGCGGTCTCGACCTGCCGATAGGGGTAATGATCGGCATAGAGCAGGCCCAGCGTTTCCGTCACCCGTTCCTTCAGGTAACGACGGTTGCGCTGGAACGGTTGGGCCCGGCGGATGTCCACCTCCCACAGATCGAAGGGCGCCTCGCCCTCGGTCATCCACGAGGCCAGCGCCATGCCCGCACCGCCGGACGACACGATTCCCACCGAGTTGTAGCCGGCCGCGACCCAGTAGTTCCCCAACTCGGGCGCCGGACCGAGGTAATAGCGGTCGTCGGGCGTGAAGCTTTCGGGCCCGTTGAAAAAGGTATGGATCCCGGCCGACTGGAACAGCGGCATCCGGTTCATCGCAGCGGCAAGGATCGGTTCGAAATGGTCGAAATCCTCGGGCAGGCTGTCAAAGCAGAATTCCTCGGGGATTCCGGCCATGCCCCAGGGCTTTGCCTTGGGCTCGAACGCGCCGAGCATCATCTTGCCTGCGTCCTCTTTGTAATAGGCGCATTCGTCAGGCACGCGCAGCACGGGCAGCCGGCCCAGCCCCTCGACGGGTTCGGTCAGCAGGTAGAAATGCTCGGCCGCGTGCAGGGGCAGCGTGACACCCGATTGCGCAGCCAGATCGCGGCCCCACATGCCGCCGCAGTTGACGACATGCTCGCAGGCGATGACGTGGCCGGTGTCCACCTCGACTCCGGTGACGCGCTTGCCGTCGTCCAGCACGCGGGTGACCTTGACCCCTTCGTGGATCTGCGCGCCCCTCTGGCGCGCGCCGCGCGCCAGAGCCATGGCGATGTTCGCCGGGTCGCATTGGCCATCGAGTGGCAGATGCACCGCGCCCACCACATCCGCGACATGGAGATGGGGATACATCGCCTTGACCTCGGCCGGCGAGATTTCGCGAACCTCGACGTCAAAGGCGCGGGCCAGCGCGGCCTGGCGATACAGCTCTTCCTTGCGGGCCTCGGTCAGGGCGACGCTGATCGAGCCGTTCTGACGCATCCCGGTGGCAATGCCGGTTTCGGATTCGAGCCGGACGTAGAGATCGGCCGAATATTTCGCGAGCCGCGTCATGTTCAGCGAACCGCGCAACTGGCCGATCAGCCCGGCGGCGTGCCAGGTGGTGCCGCAGGTCAGTTGCTTGCGCTCCAGCAAGACGATGTCCGTCCAGCCGGCGCGGGCCAGGTGATAGGCGACCGAACAGCCGGAAACGCCCCCGCCGATAATGACGACACGGGCATGGGTGGGCAGGGTCATGGGTTACCTCAGGCGATGGGATGGCCGGCCGCGCGCAGGCGGCGGGCGATGGCGGCGATATGGTCGGGCCCGGTCTCGCAGCAGCCGCCCACCAGCGTGGCGCCCTGCGCGACCCAGCCCATGGCGAATTCGGCGTAGCGTTCGGGCGTCATCTCGGGGCGGTTCGACAGCGCATCGACGGTCGCGTTGTCTTTCAGGAAATCCGAGGTGATCTGCTGGAACCCGTTGGCATAGGCACCGAACGGCTTGCCGAAACCGGCGAGGACCGGCACGGCCTGGTCCATCGCCTCGGGGGCGGAACAATTGGCGAGGATGGCCTCGACCTGCGGCGCAATCGCCGCGACCGCGGCCAGCGGTTCGCCGGACCTGAGGCGCGTGCCGTCGCGGTCGTCCACGGTGAGCGACAGCCACAGCACCGCGCCGGGCGCCCCCTTGCGGACCCCCTCGACCAGCGCCCGGGCATGGGCGAGCGAGGCGACCGTTTCGCCGACGACAAGGTCGCAGCGCGGCGCCAGGATGGCCGCCACCTCGGCATAAAGGGCGACGGCCTCGGCGTGGGGCGGCAGGGTTTCCGGGCGATACGAGGCCACCAGCGGCCCGGTCGATCCGGCGATCAGGCCGCGCCCACAGGCGTCCCGCGCGGCCTCGGCCTGGGTCAGGGCGGCGTCGAAGAATTCGGCAAAGCGATGGTCCAGGCCGAACTTGACGAAGCGGTCGTGGTGGATCGCGTAGGTGTTCGTCGTCGCCAGACTGGCCCCGGCGGCGAAATAATCGGCGTGGATCGCCTGCACCAGCCCCGGGTGGTCGATCATCACCCGCGTGGCCCAGAGCGGCGAGGGCTGATCGCCGCCCCGGCGGATCAGTTCCTGGCCCATGCCGCCGTCCAGCAGGGTGACCGTCGGCTTCGGGGGGCTGCTCGCCCCCCGAGCCCCCTCGCCAAAGGGGGCCACGGCCCCCTTTGGAAACCCCGTGCGTTCTTTGAACAAGGTGATGCTCATGCGCGCAGTCTCGCGTTGGTGGGGTCCCACAAGGGCCCCTCGCCGTGGACCGTGGCCGCGTGGCGTTGGCCGAAGATCTCGATCTCGAGCGGCGTGCCGGGGGCGGTGTGGGCGGTGCGGATCATCGCCAGCGCGACGCAAGCGTTGACGCGGTAGCCCCAGGCGGCCGAGGTGACCTCGCCCACGATGGTGTCGCCGGCCCAGACATTGGCCATGTAGGGCGGATCGAAATCGGGGGCATTCACGGTCAGCACGGTGAACCGCTTGGCCGGGCCCGCCGCCTTTTCGGCTTGCAGCGCGGCCTTGCCGGGGAATTCGCCCGACCAGTCGATGAAACGGCCGAGCCCGCCTTCGAGCAGCGAATAATCGGTCGAAAGATCGCCTTTCCAGGCGCGATAAGCCTTTTCGATCCTGAGGGAATTCAGGGCCTTCATGCCGAAGGGCGTGGCCCCGGCATCGAGAAGTGCCGCGTGGATCGTGGCGGCATCGGCGGGGTCGCAATGGACCTCCCACCCCAGTTCGCCGGCAAAGGACACGCGGATCAGCGCCACGTCCCGGCCCGCGACCCGGGCCTGAAACTGGACCGAAAGCCACGGCAGGTCCAGGTCGCCGTCGGTCAGTTCAGAGAGAACCGTGCGCGCCTTGGGGCCGGTGACGATGAAGCAATGGATGCGGTCCGACCAGTCCTCGATCGTGACCCCGGCGGGCAGGTTTCGACGCAAGAGGTCGGCGTCGTGGCTTTGCGCGACGCCCGCGGTGATGACGCCGATATCCGCGTCGCTCGCGGGCAGCACGGTCATCTCGGTGACGATCCGGCCGCGCGCATCGGGGAAATACAAGAGCCCGGTGCGACCCGGCGCGGGGATGCGCGAGGCCGTAAGGCTTTCTAGATGGGCGCGCGCGCCGGGGCCGACCAGCCGCAGACGGGTGAACCCGGGCAGGTCGAGCACCCCGCAGCCATCGCGCACGGCCTCGCATTCGGCCTTGATCCGCGGTTCCCAGGGGCCGGCGCGGCGGAAGGTCTGCGTGGCCTGCCACGAGGTGTCGTCGCCCGGTTGCGCGAACCACTCGGCGCGCTCCCAGCCATTGAACGCCCCCATCTGCGCGCCCAGACTTTTGAGCTGCGCATGCACGGGCGACAGTTTGCGGTCGGCGCCCGCCGGCCAGCGCGCCATGGGGAAGTGGATGGCGTATTCGTGGCCGTAGACCTCTTTGCCCTTGGCGACGCAATAGTCGTGGTCCTCGAAACCGGTGAAGCGGCGCGGGTCGCATGACCACATGTCCCATTCGGTGCCGCCCTCGGTCACCCATTCCGCCAGAACCTTGCCCGCGCCGCCGGCCTGACAGATGCCGAAGGTGAAGACGCAGGCCTCGAACGCGTTGGGCACGCCAGGCATCGGGCCGATCAGCGGGTTGCCGTCGGGGGTGTAGGGAATGGGGCCGTTGATGACCTTTTGCAGCCTGGCCTGTTCCAGCAGCGGCACGCGGGCCATGGCGTCGGCGATATGCCACTCCAGCCGCTCCAGATCGTCGGGATAGAGCTGAAAGCTGAAATCCTCGGGCATGGGGTCGTCGGGGGTGGCCCAGTGCGCGCGGCAGGGATTTTCATAAGGGCCCAGGTTGAAGCCCATCTTTTCCTGCCTGAGGTAATACGAGCTGTCCACGTCGCGCAGCAGCGGCAACTTGTGGCCACTTTCGTGGCTCCAGCGTTCCAGTTCGGGGATGGTGTCGAACAGAAGATACTGGTGGCTCATCACCATCATCGGCACGCGGCGGCCGAACATCGCGCCCACGCGCGCCGCGTAATACCCGCCCGCGTTCACCACGTATTCGCAGCGGACCTCGCCCTTTGGGGTGTCCAGCACCCATTCGTCACCCTCGCGCCGGGCGGCGGTGACGGGGCGGAAGCGGTCGATCCGCGCGCCCATCTGCCGCGCGCCCGCGGCCAGCGCCTGGGTCAGTTGCGCGGGATCGATGTCGCCGTCATAGGGATCATAGAGCGCGCCGGTCAGATCGTGGGTTTCCAGGAACGGGTAGCGGTCGCGGATCTCGGAGGGCGACAGGATCGCCAGGTCCATACCCTGATACCGGCCCATGCCGGCGACCTTTTGGAACTCGCGCAGACGTTCCGCGCTGTGACCCAGCCGGACAGAACCGGTGACATGATAATTCATGGGATAATCGACCGCGTCGCCCAGCCCGCGATACAGCTGCGCCGAATACCGCTGCATGTTCATGATCGACCACGAGGAACTGAAGGTCGGCACATTGCCCGCCGCGTGCCAGGTCGATCCCGCGGTCAGCTCGTTGCGCTCCAGCAGCAGGCAATCCGTCCAGCCCGCTTTCGCCAGGTGATAGAGCGCCGAGGTGCCAACGGCCCCGCCCCCGATGATGACCACGCGCGCTGTTTCGACCATGCCGCCCTCCTTCGTTCTGGCGGCAGTATGGCGCGGCGCGGGCCGGGCTGGCAATTCGCCTGACGGGGCCGAATTGATCGGAATTTCCGATCAACCGCCCTTGATGCGCTGCATCAGATACACTTCGTTGTCGGGCGACACGGGGCGGTGCAGCCCACCGGACAGCACCTCGCCGTCGATCACCACCGACACGCCGGCCTCGATCACCGGTTTCAGGCCCGGATGGGCCCGCACCAGCGCCTCCAGCATCTGACCGACGGTCGCCGCCTCGACCGGGACGACCGTGGCGCCCTGTGTGAACCTTTTCAGTCCTGACCAGAGGTGGACGTCAAGGGGTTGCATGGGATTGTGCCCAGAGTTTGTCGGGTTTGATGGGGAGGTTGCGGATCCGGTGTCCGGTTGCG
>Ga0116152_10001632_pt1 | contig 18381 bp, 14 predicted proteins | sample AD_UKC119_MetaG_FD_89894 | JGI IMG/M metagenome (GOLD analysis project Ga0116152, IMG submission 89894) | Active sludge microbial communities of municipal wastewater-treating anaerobic digesters from Hong Kong - AD_UKC119_MetaG | ecosystem: Engineered > Bioreactor > Anaerobic > Digestate... | reverse complement strand
CCTGAAGTGACCACGCGCAAGTGGCGGAACGGCAGACGCGCTGTCTTCAGGTGGCAGTGTCCTTACGGGCGTGGGGGTTCAAATCCCCCCTTGCGCACTCGCGGGTAGTTCCCTGAACTACCCGTTTCGGTTTCCCGAAACTCCCGGCCGGAGGTGATCCGGCCGGGAGTTTCGTCGTTCTAGGTCTGCGGCGGCCCGTCGTCGGCGTCGGTGACGTCGGTTCGGTGTGTCGAGGGCCTGATTTCGTTGTCTTCGGCCCGTTTCCGGGCATGCTGGCGCCGCCGCCATGCGTGCTGAGGATCGACGGTTGGACCGGTCAGTCGGTCGGGCGCTTGCGCCGGCCGCGGGTGCGGGTGGCCTTGTCGAGGGGCCGGTCGTCGAGAGGCTCGTCGAGGTGGACCTGCCAGGGCTCCGGGAGTCCTCGGGTGGTGTGCCAAGCGTGAAGTCGGACGATGTTGTGGCCGATGTAGGCGACGGCGAGGAGCAGACCGGTGGCGACAAGCCCGATTTGTCGGAAGAACCCTCGGTTGATGTTCAAGGACTGGTAGCGGGTCGCACCGAACAGTCCTTCAACGAGGGTGCGACGGTTGAAGGACTTGGCCCAGCGAGTGCTCTGCCAGGGAAGGCGTTGCCGGTTGCGTTCCTGGTCGACGTCCTTGACGACGGGCGTCTTCGCGCATCCGCACGGCTGGCCTTTGACGCATGAGGTGGTGGGGAGGTGGCGCTCTTTGCGCATCGAGCCTGGAGTGTTGGGGCAGCGGACCTTGTAGTGGTCCTCACTGGCGGCTGGTCCGCGGTAGCGCTGGCTACCGCGCTTCTTGTTGTGCTTCTCGTGGGGGACGAAGCGGTATGGCTCGCGGGCGTCGAAGATGTCCCGCAGGTGGGCCTTCTCGGCCTCGGTCATCGCGAGGGTGGGCGGGTTGAGCTTCTTGAGGCGCGCGGGGATGGCCGCGGAGTACAGGTGTCCGTCGATCCAGATTGTGCCGGGCGTTGGGCCGGGGCTGGTGCCGCGTTGGCTCTTGTGCAGATCCATGGTCAGGTCGATGTGCCGCAGCCGCAGAAGGCGGGCGAGCTTTTCGGCCTGGGCCGTGGTGTAGCCGCGGTCGAGCAGAGCCTCGGTGATGAACTTGAGCGCGTCGAGGACAGCGATGGCCGCGGACGACCGCAACCGGACGCCGGGACGTAGTGCGACCCCAGCGACCAACTGTGGGATGGGCGCGCCGTCGACGGGCGGAATGTAGGTGGCCACGTGTGCCTCGTAGCCAAGGTGCAGTTCGGTCGGGCGCCGGCTGGTGGCGGTGCGGTGTCCCCACTTGGCGTCGTGGTCGATGGACCAGAAGGCGCGCCCCTGCGCGTCGACCCGTTTCCTATGTGGTCGAGTGTGGCTCTCGATGTCAGTTCCGTCGATGGCGACACCCGTAGGACGCTCGAACTCGGTCGGGATGCTGGCTTGGACGAGCTCAGTGAGGATCTCGTCAAGGTTGACCGGAACGTACGGGCAGCCGTCAGGGCAGGGAAGGACCTCCCCGGTGCTCTCGTCTGCTTCCAGATCGTGATCGTGCGCCATCAGGAAGCCGCGTTCGAGAACGCGGCGGATGGCCCGCCATCCGGAGTGAACTCGCTTGTAGCGGATTCGGTCGCAGGCGGGGATCCCCAGGCGAAGGAGATCATCTCGCGTGAGCGTCTTCAGCGACGCGCAGACGCCGGAGGTGGTCATGGCGTGCGGCCGGCTCGTGGCGTGGAAGACGAACGCGGCGAACACGGCATCGAGCGGGATCATTCGTGGCCGTCCCGTCCGTTGCTCTGCGGCAGCGACGATCTGGGCGACGACATCGCTGTTGGCAACGGCACGGGCCCGGCTGATCCGCTGCGCGATCATCATCGGGTTCGCGGGTGTCGCGTCCTGGCTCAACCTCGCTCGCTCATGGGGCTCGCGATGCTTGCGTCGCCGGGTCATTTGCGAGCCGCCTTGGGGAGGAGCTCGCTCCACGCGGTTGCCGGGGCGAAGGCGGCGAGGTACCCGAGCATCTTCCACGAGCTCACGCCAGCGAGGTTCATGACGTCGTTGATTTGCATCCCCGCGCGTAGGTGCGCCAGCGCCCATGTCGCTCGCAGCCGGTGGGTGCGCAATGGTGGGCAGTCGGCCGGCAACTCGGCGCGCTGAAGTAGATGCGATAGTCGTGACCGATCCCATTGCGGGGCGATGAAACCGAGGATGGTCGAGCCAGGGTCATCCGCGGCGATCCGCGCAATGACCTCGTCATGCGGAGCCGTGACTGGGACTGTTCGTGCGTGTTCTCCGGGGATCCGCACGCAGACGTAGCCCTGGTCGACGACGACGTCCTCTGTGGTGAGCGACCACGCCTCCTTCGGATAGACCCCCACCCCGAGCCCGAGGGCCAGCAGCGCTTCGAGCCGGCGGGCCTGCACCGGGGTGCGCTGCTGCTGGCTCACCTCGAGGAGCCGGGCGACCTCGGCGTCGGTGTAAGGGACGATCGAGTACCCGCCCCGCATCCGCGGCGGCTCCGGCTCCCACGGTGCCTTGCGCGTCAGGGTGCGGCTGAACCGCCTGAGATCGGCCCTCCGGGTGGCGCGTGAGGGCTCACTGAGATGTGCGGCGCCGACGGCGATATACCGGTCGATGACGTCCGGGGTGAAGATCCGCTCCCGATCCAGCGGCAGGCCTTCGCGGTGTGCCCACGACACGACCTGCGACAGCGTCCGCATCGCCTCGACGGCGCGGCGGTCGTCCTTCGGGTGCAGATCGTGGGCCAGAGCCCGGATGAAGCCGGCGATCGGCTCCCAGTCCTCAGCGCGGAGGGCTTGCGGGACGTAGGAGTCGACGCTGCGACGCGCCAACTCGGCGGCGTGCTTGACGCAGATGATTCTGGAAGTGCAGTCTGGGCATGCTGAAGACATAGAAGTACCCCTTCAGGGTGCTCGTGCAAGTGTTGGAAGGCAGCGGGCAGGTACCCCGCTGAAGCGAAGCGACGAGGTCCAGAGCGCCAACTCTGGGCCTTACGCATGTCGGCGTCCTGCGCCGAGTCGGATCAGCCCATGGCGTCTCCCTCGTCGTCGAGGGCTTTGGCCAGAAGGTCAGATGCGGTGCGACTCACCGGTTGGTGAGCATCTCGGGCTCGGGCGAAGAGGTCGGCGGCGACGGTGGCCGGCATACGGATCTCGACACGGACGAGCTCGTCGGGTCGATAGAGACGGTTGCGGGCAGAGGGGCGACCGGAGCGTGCGGCATCCACTCGGATGGGTCGAGATGTGGCGTCCATGGCTCCTCCAGCCCGCAGTCCTGATCGGTTCACCGTGACGGTGCGCTTCTCCGGTGCGGCTGGTCAGACCACTGCTTGGCTTGCTCAAGCGGACGCCACAGGCGCGATGGCCCAGAGGCTGACTCCCGCACTGGGTACGGGCAGCTGCGTCGAGGCTACCGCCGTTGGTCTCAGTTCCGGAATGCAAATCGCCGACGACGGCGACGCCGCTCTATACACTGACGACGAGCCCGCCCTCGCGAGGGACCGGGAAGTGAGGCTCGGGATCTCCTGCCGGACGACAGGGCCCGAGCCTCGCGCGCGGCGTCCTTACGGATATCTCACCCCTCTTATCGAGAACATGAGAGCAGTCAGGGCTCGATGCGACACGAGCGGTGTCGGATGGTTCATCGCTGCGACGGGTGGGTGCGGTAGCGAGCTCCACGCACCAACTCCCATCCGGGTGGTTATGGCAGGCGGCGCGCGTCGCCGGGCCGTCCGTACTGCCGGCCGCCTAGAGTTCTGGAACGATGCCGGTCAACGACAAGCGTGCGGTCGGCGTGCGTCGGAGGAGGGCCCACTCTTGAACATGGCGAGGCACGGCAGGCTCGTCGCCCTGATCTGGGCTATCGCGGATGACGTGCTGCGCGACCTTTACGTCCGCGGCAAGTACCGCGACGTCATCCTCCCCTTCACCGTGCTGCGTCGACTCGACAGCGTGCTTGAGCCCACCCGGGACAACGTGGTCCAGACCAACATCGCGCTCACGGACGCCGGCATCGTCAACAGGGACGCGGCCCTCCGTCAGGCCGCTGGACAAGACTTCTACAACACGTCTGGCTTCACACTTCGTGATCTGCGCTCCGTCAGCAGCGCCGCCCGCCTGCGGCTCGACTTCGAGGCATACCTGGACGGTTTCTCTCCGAACGTTCAAGAGATCCTGGATAACTTCGAGTTCCGTAACCAGATTCCACGCCTGACCAAGGCGGACGCGCTTGGCAGCCTCATAGAGAAGTTCCTCGACCCAAGCCTCGACCTGTCCCCTCACGGCCTCGACAACCACGGCATGGGCACCGTCTTCGAGGAGCTCGTTCGACGCTTCAACGAGGAGAACAACGAGGAGGCGGGCGAGCACTGGACGCCACGAGACGCTGTCCGCCTGATGACCCGACTGATGTTCGAGCCGATCGCCGACCAGATTCAGTCAGGCAGCTACCTCCTCTACGACGGCGCCATGGGCACCGGCGGCATGCTCACCGTTGCTGAAGAGACACTCCAGCAACTCACCTCCGCACGGGGACACAAGGTCAAGACCCACCTGTTCGGCCAGGAGATCAACGCCGAGACCTACGCCATCGCCAAGGCCGACCTGATCCTCAAGGGCGAAGGCGAGGCCGCCGACAACGTCGTGGGCGGGCCCGAGTGGTCGACTCTGTCAAACGATGCGTTCGCTGGCCGCGAATTCGACTTCATGCTCTCCAATCCGCCGTACGGCAAGAGTTGGAAGACTGACCAAGAGCGCATGGGCGGCGCCAAGAACATCCGTGACCCGCGGTTCGTGGTCGGGCACGCCGGCGACCCCGAGTACTCGCTGGTGACACGGAGTAGTGACGGCCAGATGATGTTCCTCGCCAACCTCATCTCCAAGATGAAGCACAACACCGCCCTGGGAAGCCGCATCGCTGAGGTGCATAACGGGTCATCACTGTTCACCGGCGACGCAGGCCAGGGCGAGAGCAACATCCGGCGCTGGGTCATCGAGAACGACTGGCTTGAGGCGATTGTCGCCCTGCCGCTCAAGATGTTCTACAACACCGGCATCGCGACGTATGTATGGGTGCTGAGCAACCGTAAAGAGGAGCGTCGCAAGGGCAAGGTGCAACTCATCGATGCCACGGAGTGGTTCACCCCGCTGCGCAAGAACCTCGGCGAGAAGGCGGTCGAGCTCGGTTCCGGGGACAGTGATCGTGTCCTCAAGACCTTCCTCGCTTTCGACCAGGCCGACGATCCAGACCACTCCAAGATCTTCGACAACCGCGACTTTGGCTACTCGAAGATCATGGTCGAGCGACCGCTTAGGATCGTGGGAGCCGAAGAAGGCCGCGTGTACAAAGCCGCCGAGATCAAGAAGCTGAAGGAGGACGGCAAGCGCGACGAGAATGCGCCGGCCCTTATCAAGAAGGTCCTGCCGTACCCCGCACAGCCCGACCCCCTCCACGGTCTGTACCAGGTGGTGATCGACGGCAAGACTCGCGTCGTTCAGTACGAGCCCGACACCGAGCTCCGTGACTCCGAGCAGGTTCCGCTCAACGAGCCCGGCGGCCAGTATGCCGATGGAATCGAAGCGTTCTTCCGCCGCGAGGTCCTTCCCTACGCGCCCGATGCCTGGATCGACGACACCAAGACCAAGATCGGCTACGAGATCTCCTTCACCCGCCACTTCTACAAGCCGGCGCCGATGCGCACACTCGCCGAAATCCAGGCCGACATCCGGGCCCTTGAGGCGGAGACAGAAGACCTGATCTCGGAGATCGCCGGAGGAGCGCCGTGAGCGACGTAGAGCGCAGCATCGACGGCGTCGCCAAGACCGTAGCCGGCGTCTTGGCGAACCAGAAGTACTCCATCGACTACTACCAGCGTGAGTACAAGTGGGCGTCTAAGCAGATGGCGGAGCTCGTCACCGACCTTACGACGAAGTTCCTCGACCGCTACGAGACCGACCATTCGCGCAAGGATGTCGCGAAGTATCCGGGCTACTACCTCGGGTCCATCATCATCTCGCAGAAGGGCGGCGAACCGTTCGTCGTTGACGGTCAGCAACGGTTGACCAGCTTGACGCTGCTGCTCACATTCCTGCGCCGACTGCAACAGGGCCGACCCGACAAGGTCGATGTCGACCCGCTGATCTTCTCAGAGAAGTTCGGTGAGAAGTCCTTCAACCTCGACGTCGTCGATCGCAACGACTGCATGAGCGCCCTCTTCGAGCAGGGCGGCTACGACCCGAAGCCCGACGACCCCGAGTCGGTCCACACTCTCGTCGCGCGCTACGAGGAGCTCGACGGGGTTTTCCCTGACGCGCTGCGTGAGGCGGCACTGCCGTATTTCGTCGATTGGCTCAAGGATCGTGTGCAGCTCGTCCAGATCACCGCGTATGCCGACGACGATGCCTACGCGATCTTCGAGACGATGAACGACCGTGGGCTCAAGCTGACGCCGGCCGACATGCTCAAGGGCTACCTCCTCGCCAACGTCGAAGACGGCGCCCCGCGGACCAAGGCGAACGAGTTGTGGCGTAAGCGGCTGCGCGAGCTCGAGGAGAAGGCGGACGAGGCGAGCTCGGACTTCCTCAAGACTTGGCTGCGTAGTCAGTACTCCACCAAAATTCGCGAACGTAAGAAGGACGCGCGACCTGAAGACTGGGACCGCATCGGCACCGAGTTCCACCGCTGGCTCCGAGGTGACCACGAGCGCGTCGGACTGACGACTCGGCAGCAGTACTACGACTTCCTGATGGTCGACTTCGACTTCTTTAGTCGACAGTACGAACGGATCATCGACGCCGCTCAAGGTGCGTTCGACCCAGCCAGTCCCTTGCGGTTCATCCGCTACAACGCCGATCACCGATTCACTCTCCAGGACCAGTTGCTCCTCGCGCCGCTCCGCGTCACGGACGACCAGGCGACGATCAATCGGAAGCTTGAGCTGGTCGGCCGCTTCGCGGACATCCTCCTCGCATGGCGAATCTGGAACTTTCGAGCAACCGACTACTCGACCATGCAGTACGCGATGTTCAATGTCATGCGCGACATCCGCGGGCTCGATGTCCCACAGCTCGGCACTGCCTTGCACAAGCAGCTCAGCACCATCACCGAAACCTTCGACGCCAACGACGACCTCTACGTCCACCAACAGAACCGGGGGCAACTCCACAAGATCCTCGCCAGGATCACCGACCACATCACCACTGCCTCCGGCCAAGCTTCGAACTACATCGAGCTCACCAACGGCACCGGAGTGAAGTACGAGGTTGAGCACATCTGGGCCGACCACCCCGAGCGGCACACCGACGAGTTCAGCCACGGGGCTGATTTCGCCCGACACCGCAACCGGATCGGCGACCTGCTCCTACTGCCCAAGCAGTTCAACGCCAGCTACAACGATGACCCCTACGAGAAGAAGCTCCCGCACTACTTCAGCCAGAACCTCCTCGCCGCCAGCCTGAACTGGCTTAGCTACGAGAAGAACCCAGGCTTCCTTGCCTTCACGAAGTCGAGCGGCCTTCCGTTCAAGGCCTACGACGAGTTCAGGGCGGCCGATGTGGTTGAGCGTGGCAACCTTTACCGTGCCGTCGCCAAGCAGGTTTGGAACCCGGACGACCTCCTTGCCGTGGCGGAGAGCGACGACTGATGTTCTCCGACCTTCGCCCCTACCCGCGGACTACGAGTAGCTCGATCCCTTGGGCGCCGGAACTTCCGGCCCACTGGACGGTCCAGCGTGGCAAGGCACTCTTCAGGAGGGTGGAGCGCGAACCGAGGTCCGAAGACGGTGTTGTCACGTGCTTCCGCGACGGCGTCGTGACCCTCCGCTCCCATCGCCGGACCACAGGCTTCACCGAATCGCTCAAGGAGATCGGCTACCAAGGTATTCGAAAGGGTGACCTCGTCATCCATGCCATGGATGCCTTTGCTGGAGCGGCCGGCGTGTCCGACAGCGATGGCAAGGGCACTCCCGTCTACAGCGTGTGCGTTCCGCTTGGGAGCGCGATACCGCACTACTACGCAGCCGTTGTCCGCGAGATGGCGCGAAGTTCATGGATTCAGGCACTCTCACGAGGAGTCAGGGAGCGCTCAACCGACTTTCGCTTCGAGATGTTCGCCACCCAGCAACTTCCGGTTCCACCGGCCGCCGAGCAGGCAGCCATCGTCAAGTACCTTGCCCACGCCAACGCCCGCATCGACAAGGCCATCGCCTCCAAGCGTCGGCTCATCGCGTTGGTCGACGAGGAGAAGCAGGCAGTAGCCCGGGACTTGCTTACGAGCGGGTCTGATGAGATTGGCCGCATCCCAGGACATTGGCAATCTGTGATCACGAAGCGCCTGTGCAGAATCACCACTGGCGCGGAGGACTCGGGCAACTCCGTCCTTGACGGGGAATACCCATTCTTCGTGAGAGGCCGCGAGATCTTGCGCTCAAGCGACTACCTCTTTGATGCGGAAGCCGTGATGACTCCCGGGGATGGCCAAGGCGGCGTTGGCAAGGTTTTCCACTACTACCACGGCCAGTTCCAGGCTCACCAGCGCGTGTATGTGTTCCTGAACTTCAAGGGCGTCCGCGCCCGCTACTTCTACTGGTACCTCTCGACGTTTTTCCGGAGCTACGCGCTCGCACAGAGCAACACGGTCACCATGGAGTCACTCCGTCAACCAGTCCTCGCATCGTTCCCCGTTGCGTTCCCATCCCAGCGGGAGCAGTTGAGACTTGTTGAGCAGATCGAGGCGGAGACTTCTCGAATGCAGAATCGGGTCGACGTCGCGCAGCGAGAGATTGCACTGCTCGGGGAGTTCCGCGCGCGCCTCGTCGCCGACGTCGTCACGGGCCAGGCCGACGTACGCGCAATCGCGGCATCGTTGCCGGAGATCGACCCGGACTCCCCGACACCCGATCGCCTAGCCGATGGCGACCAGATTGTGGACGCCGCAATGGAGAGGACCGAGGTCTGACCATGCGGTTGAACGAAGAGAGCCTGGAGACGCTAATCGTCCGGCAAATGGTTGAGGGTGGTTGGGAGCAGGGCAGCGCGGGTGAGTACGACCCGGCATACGCAGTTGATCTGAATCAGCTCACCGAGTTCATCGAGACGACGCAGCCCGATCTTGCCGAGGCGCTGTCACTGCGGGAGGCAACGGCATCGCGGCGTGAGTTCCTCTCCCGCCTCCAAGGCGAGATCACCCGCAACGGCGTCGTCCACGTGCTGCGCAACGGAGTTGATCACCGCCAGCACCACGTCGACTTCTTCTATCCGAAGCCAACGCCGGGCAACACAAAGGCAACCGAGCTGTTCGCGGCCAACCGGTTCACGGTGACTCGGCAGGTGCACTACAGCGTGACGGGAGCCGGTCTGTCGCTGGACCTGGTGGCGTTCGCCAACGGGCTGCCGCTCTTCACGTTCGAGCTCAAGAACAACATCACCAAGCAGACCTTCGACGACGCAGTCGAGCAGTACAAGCGCGACCGCGATCCCCGCGAACTGCTGTTCCAGTTCGGCCGCTGTGTCGCCCACTTCGCCTTGGACGACCAGCAGGTCCGATTCTGCACCCACCTCAGGGGGAAGCAGTCGTGGTTCCTCCCCTTCGACATTGGTTGGAACGACGGCGCCGGCAACCCGCCCAACCCTGACGGGATCAGGACCGACTACCTCTGGCGGCAGATCCTCGCCCCGGTGAGCCTGGCGAATGTCATCGAAAACTACGCTCAGATCGTCACCACGAAGAACCCGCGCACCGGCAAGAAGTCCTCGAGCCAGATCTTCCCGCGCTACCACCAACTCGACGTCGTGCGAAAGCTCCTCGCCGACGTCGAGGCCCACGGGGCGGGCCGCCGCTACTTGATCCAGCACTCAGCTGGCAGCGGCAAGTCCAACTCGATCGCCTGGCTGGCCCACCAGCTCACCGAAGCCAAGCATGACGGCTCCAACGCCTTCGGATCGGTCATCGTGGTCACTGACCGGGTAATCCTCGACAGTCAGCTGAAGGAGACCATCAAGTCCTTCATGCAGGTGGGCTCGACCGTCGTCCACGCCGACCGGTCGGGCGACCTCCGCAAGGCGATTGAGACCGGCCGCAAGATCATCATCACCACGGTGCAGAAGTTTCCCTACATCCTTGACGACATCGGCAAGGACCACCGCGACCGAACCTTCGCCATCATCATCGACGAGGCCCACTCGAGCCAGGGCGGCAAGGCCGCCGCAGCAGTTTCGATGGCGCTCTCCGCTAGAGGCGCGGCCGAGGAGGACGAGACGGTCGAGGACACCATTAATCGGATCATCGAGTCCAAGAAGATGCTGCCCAACGCAAGCTACTTCGCGTTCACCGCTACCCCGAAGAACAAGACCCTGCAGATGTTCGGTGAGCCTTTCCCCCACGACGGAGAGACTGGCTACCGGCCGTTCCACAGCTACACGATGAAGCAAGCCACCCAGGAGCGATTCATCGTTGACGTCCTCGAGAACTTCACCCCGGTACCCAGCTACTACAAGCTGATGAAGACCATCGACGAGGACCCAGAGTTCGACACTAAGCGCGCCTCGAAGAAGCTCCGCGCCTTCGTCGAGGGCAACGATCACGCCATCCGGCTCAAGGCGGAGATCATGGTCGACCACTTCCACAGCCAAGTGGTCGCCAAGCACAAGATCGGCGGCCAAGCCCGAGCCATGGTCGTCACCAGCACGATCCCACGCTGCATCGAGTACTTCCACGCCATCAGCGCCTACCTCAAGGAGCGCAAGAGCCCGTACAGGGCGATCGTGGCCTTCTCGGGTGAGCACGAGTACAAAGGCATGGAGGTCACCGAGGCTAGTCTCAATGGGTTCCCGAGCAAAGAGATCGCCGACCAGATCCGAGAAGACCCTTACCGGATCTTGGTTTGCGCCGACAAGTTCCAGACCGGCTACGACGAGCCACTCCTGCACACCATGTACGTCGACAAGACCCTGACCAACGTCAAGGCAGTACAGACCCTCTCCCGGCTCAACCGCGCCCATCCGGCGAAGCACGACGCCTTGGTGCTCGACTTCGCGAACACCGCCGAAGACATCGAACGCGCTTTCGCGCCCTACTACCGCACCACCGTGCTCAGCAAGGAGACCGACCCGAACAAGCTCCATGACTTGGTCGCGGAGCTCAGCACATACGCCATCTACACGCCAGAGACAATTGACCGGTTCGTCGAGCTCTACCTCGCTGGCGTCGACCGGGACCAGCTCGACCCGCTGCTCGACGTCTGCGTGGCCGAATACATCGAGATGCCAGACGAAGACGACCAAGTCGCCTTCAAGGGCCTGGCCAAGGCGTTCACTAGGACCTACAACTTCCTATCCGCCGTGCTGCCGTTCGGCAGCCCACAGTGGGAGAAGCTCTCGATCTTCCTCGACCATCTGATCCCCAAGCTGCCAGCACCCCGGGAGGACGACCTGTCGTCGGGGATCCTCGAGACCATCGACATGGAGTCCTACCGCGTCGAGAAGCGTGAGGCGATGAAGATCGCTCTGGCGGACGACGATGGTGAGCTTGATCCGGTCCCCGCAGCCGTGGGCGGTCACGTGAACGACCCTGAGCTGGACCGACTCTCCAACATCTTGCAGACCTTCAATGACCAGTTCGGCAACATCGAGTGGTCCGATGCCGACCGTGTCCACAAGCTCATTACTGAGGAGATCCCTCGCAAGGTGGCTCAGGACGAGGCCTACCAGAATGCACAGAAGAACAACGACCCCGCGAACGCCCGAGTCGAACATGACCAGGCTCTGGGGCGAGTGATGATGGCCGTCCTTAAGGACGACACCGAGCTCTTCAAGCAGTTCAGCGACAACGAGGGTTTCCGTCGCTGGCTGTCAGACGCCATCTTCCAAGCTACCTACGGCAAGTCGGCATAGGAGTCTCCGGATCGTGTCACGCCTCGTCTTCATAGACACCAACACGTACCTTTCCTTCTACCGCCTCTCGAATAGCGACATCAACGAGATGCAGAAGATGCTCCACGCCATGGCCTCGAGAGAACTCAAGGTGCTCTTGACCGACCAAGTGGTGGATGAATATTGGCGTAACCGTGAAGGCGTTATCGCCGAAGCCCTAAAGAAATTCCGCCAGGGACGTGCTCCGAATCAGTTTCCAAGACTCGTTCACGGCTATGACGAACTCCGCGAGATCCGGAAGCTGTCCGCTGATTTGGATAAGCTCGTCGTCAAACTCGCCGAGATAGTCGAGGCTGCCGCCGGTGACGAGCTGCTTCTCGCTGACAAACTCGTCGCTAAGGTCTTCCAAGGCGCGGAAGTACTCCCCGTCACCGACCAGGTCCTCGTCGCAGCCCGCTCTCGGTTCGATCGAGGAAACCCGCCCGGCAAGAATCAGTCCTACGGCGACGCCATCAACTGGGAGTGCTTAGTTCGTCGGACCAGCACTGGTGAGGACCTCTTCGTCATCTCTGGGGACGGCGACTTTTCGAGCAAATTGCGGCCCGGCGCCATATCGCAGTTCCTCTCGCGAGAATGGGCGGCTGTTGCTGATCGCGGGAAAATCGAGCTCTTCGACACGATCGGCTCCTTCTTCAAGAAGTACTACCCTGATATCGAACTGGAGATCGAGTTCGAACAGAACCGATTCGTCGATGACCTCTTGGACTCAGAAAGCTTCCGCGCCACCCATGTGGCGATTGGGCAGCTCGACCCCCTCGTCAACTTCACTGCTAGCCAACGGCAGCGGATTATCGATGCCGGGCTCACCAACGGGCAGGTCTACTCGATTGGGCAAGACGATGACGTAGCTGAGTTCTATCAGAAGTTCTTGGGTCGTCATGGGGCTGAACTGGACGACGAGGGCTGGAGGCATTTCGAGGAGTACTTCGCGGTTGCCCGTCCGACCTGACACCTCATTCCGGAGCACGACCGCGGCACCCAGGCAGGGCTATTCGAGGGTCAGGGTCGGCAGCGTGCCCGGCTCTGCGGGCCGAATTGCCGTGGCCGTGTGCTTGCGCTCCATACGTCCGTCGCCTCTTTCCCGAACGGCGACGGTCACCTCGACCTCTACCCAGTCGTCCACCTTCCAACGGTGAAGTTCGGCCTGGGGTAGGCCTGATGCATCAAACTGAACCAACCCGTCTGTTGTGTCGATAGCCCACCGCTGGCGGCTGCTGATTGTTTGCAGCGGACCAACAAGAATCTCCGGTTCCGCGTCCAGGCCGCGTCCCTCGACGATTTCCCTGATGAACTTCGCCTTGGATGGGCTCACGCTCGCACGTCGTGTCGGCTTGGCTGGTTCTCGCCAACTCACCTCAAGAGTGACGTTGCTCCTGTCGATCGCCTGCGTGAGTGCATTGATAGCCCCGCCCACGCGGGGTCCAAGATCCCTTAGTTGGGTTGCGATCGCGTCGGCCACTTCTGGGCCCTGCTCGGTGCCGGCAGCGAGAAACTCGACCAGTCGCTCCGATGCGCGGTCTGCCAGTGGTCGCTGCGCGAGCTCCTCGGTCGTGGTCTGCCCATTCGGTTCTGCCTCAGTCATGGGGGACTGCTTGGGCTCAACCACGAACAGAACTGACCCGGGTAATGGTGAGGCGGTGAGAACGAGTTGGGTTCGGAGGATGACGGACGCGGAAAACTTGCCGCGAATCGACTTGACATGCTCCAAGGCGGCGCCGGTCGCTGTAACCGCCCTTTGCCATGCGCTGGAGAGTGTCCCGATATCGTCGAGATCCGCGCTATGGCCTTCGACGCCATCGCCGGTGAAACGAAGGACGCCGGTTGAGTGCAAGCTACGAGCTGTCCCCGTCTCGCGACGAACCAAGGCCTCGACGCCGAGTCGAGTCAGGTCTCCTGGTTCGTATGGATGCGGATCGTTGTTGCCTGACCACTGGTCCCGCATCCGCGCGAGAAGGTCGGTGACGTCCGGCAGGTTGTCACTTGTAGCCATCAATCATCACCTCCACGTAGCCGCGTCGTGGAACGGACTCCAACCGCGCATCAGCAGGGTCCTTGGCTCGTACCCACAGATCATCCCAGTAGCCACGGTAGAGGTAGTACTCCTGCGGAGAACTGCTCGCAGGGGTCGGTGTGGGCCACCACTCCAGGATGAAAGAGTCAACGTTAAGGCCGAGGGTCGCCTTCGCGCCGCCTCCCCCAGCGAGCGTGTTCACGAGCGACCACTCCTGCGGACTCAGCGCGAGGTGCGCAGACCTTAGGTCGGCGGCATCCACGAGGAAGACGGAATCTATGTCACCGGGCACGGGTTTTGCGGATAGGAAACTTCCCGAGAGCCACGCAGCGGGGACGGTACCTACAAGGCTCTTGAGCACGGCGAGCGTCGTGAGCCAGTCCTGCCAGATCGCCGCTCGTTCCGGCCCGTGACCGGTCACGAAGGCGGCCTCGACATCGGCGGGGGTACATGCCCAGCGGCCGTGCGGCAGGAAGTTGCCCTGCAGTGCAGGCAAGCCCACCCTCGCTCCTCTCGAAATGACCGTTGCGCCCGAACGGGTCGCACGCCCACCTTGCCATCGGAGTGGCTCGCCCGCACCTGAACCACGCCACTCCGAGAGAATCGTTGCGAGGTCGTCTCCACCCCTGAGCATGCTGCCACGCTAGGACTGTGCACCGACACTCCCGAACTGGATGGGGCACGCTGGGCTGACTGGGCGCGGCCAGTTCATAGGCCAGGACCAGTCGGCGAGCTTGTGCCTGGCGATCATGTCGACGTGTGCCAGCGAGCGTGACGGGATCCACGTTGATGCAGGTCAGCGACTTTCGGGAACTACCCACTCGCGGGTAGTTCCCTGAACTACCTGTTTTGGTTTCCTGCCCTCCGGTGCGTCGCGGCGCCGCCCCTGGACGAAGACGAGCGCTACCGTGGTCTTCGAGCCCACCCTCGCGAGCGCGGGAAGTGAGGCTCGGGATTTCCTGCCGGACGACAGGGCCCGAGCCTCGCAGTCATCGCAGGTCTCTGAGGAGGTTGAGATGCGCTGGTATGTGCGTCGCCTCGACTACGGACGCGAGGACGGCCCGGATTGGGGACCCTCGACCGAGTACATGGAGCTTGATGACGAAGTTGGGCCAACCGCCAGGTCGAGATCTACGACACCGGTCGCAGTCTGAAGTACGACCGCACTCACTGGGTCGACTTCAACGGCGAGCTCTTTGACCTGCGCCTCCGAGGCGAGGAGGTGGCTGGAACACCCTGCCGGTCGGAGGATTTCGAGGCGGCCTGGGATGTTGCGGGGACCTCAGCGTCGTCGAGGTTGCTGGCGAGAGGGAATGGCCAGTGGCCCCCAATGGTGGCGACGGGACGTCGGATCACCCACTGAACGCTGGCGGTGTCGCCGCTCTTCGTGGCGCGTCCGTCGAGACAGTTTGCAGCCCTTCCCTTATCGTTCTGGAACGACGCCGGAACTGCGAGGCCGTATGCAACCGGCCTGCATCCGAGGGGTCATCCCGAAGTTGCCAGCACCTCGAGAGGACGACTTGTCATCGGGAATCCTCGAGACCATCGACATGGAGTCCTACCGTGTCGAGAAGCGCGAAGCCATGAAGATCGCTGTGGCGGACGACGACGGCGAGCTCGAGCCTGTCCCCGCAGCCGGCGGCGGTCACGTGAACGACCCCGAACTGGACCGCCTGTCCAACATTCTTCAGACCTTCAACGATCAATTCGGCAACATCGAGTGGACCGACTCCGATCGTGTCCACAAACTCATTACGGAGGAGATACCCCGTAAGGTCGCGGAGGACGAGGCCTACCAGAACGCGCAGAAGAATAACGACCCCGCGAACGCCCGAGTCGAGCATGACCGGGCCCTTGGTCGGGTGATGATGGCAGTCCTCAAGGACGACACCGAGTTGTTCAAGCAGTTCAGCGACAACGAAGGATTCCGCCGGTGGCTGTCAGACGCCATCTTCCAAGCCACGTACGGGAAGTCAGCCTGAGCCGATCAAAGAAGGATGCTCAATGAGTTATAGAAACAAAACCTACGTCGCTTTCGCAAGCGAAAACATCACCTCGTACAGGCTAATGGAAGCGTGGCGAGAGAACAAGCATATAGATTTCAACTTCTATGATGCTCACGACCTCTACGTTTCCCGCGACACCAGTCAGCCCGAGACCATCAAGCGTAACCTCCGTGAGAGGCTCAAGAACGCGAAGCAAGTCGTTCTATTGGGAAGCGCAGATGCACGAAAGAAGGGATCGGACGGATCCTCATTCTTGGCGCACGAGGTGAAGGTTATCCTTGAATTCAACCTTCCTGTGGTGATCGCCAACCTGGATGGCGATCGTTCTGTTGACAAGAACTTCATTCCTGCCCCGTTCATTATTGAGAACTACTACACCTTGTCGGTTTCCTTCCAGCCTTCCGTCATCAAGTACGCACTCGACGACTATGCACCGAAATTCGCGTCCTCGGACAACGCTGGGCCGCATCAGTACAAGCCGTTTGTCTACGAGAACCTGGGGCTGTAGATGTGAGTGAGTTGGCTACAGATCTCCGGACGCTTCGGTTTTGGAGATGGTTCGCGACGAGCGTCTTCCTCTTCATCGGTGTGGTGGCCTCATTGGCGCAGCTTGCGCAGCTGGCCGTACCCCAGCTTCTTGAGCGGTACGGCGGATGGATCATCCTGGCCAGCGCGCTCGGATCCCTCGCCTTCGGTCTGTGGCGCGCTTGGCCACGGCCAATTGAATGCACCTACTCCCAGCCCGCGACCAAGATCAGCGTGGTCAAGGGGGACCTCTTCAAACAAGGCGACGCCCACATCGTGGTAGGTGTGACTACGACCTTTGACACCTCGGTTCCAAACGTCATTAGTAGAGCAAGTGTCTTGGGACAGTACATCGACCGTGTCTACGGCGGGGATGTTGAGCGTTTGGACCAAGACATCGCAGCCGCGCTCAGTAACGACTCCCCGACGGGTCAGGTAGTGAAGCCTGGCAAGACGAGCACTTACGCACTCGGGTCCGTAGCGACCATTACTCAAGGAAATCACAAAGACTATCTCTTGGCCTACGCCGAGATGAGTACTGATAACGAGGCTCGGGCCACGATTGACGGAGTCTGGGCCAGTTTGGGATCGCTTTGGAAAGAGGTTTCGCGAACGTCAAACGGTGGAACCGTATGCGTGGGGTTGCTGGGCGGCGCCTTTGCGCGAATATCCCACGTGCTCCCAGCCCAGGATTCTCTCCGGCTCATCGTGCTGTCGTACATTTTCGCCTCGCGAATCGGCCGAATCACCGACGAACTTCGCCTCGTCGTCAGAGAGAGTGACTTCCAGAAGCTGGATCGGTTGGAACTGCAGGCTTTCCTTTCATCTCTCAAGGGGTCCTGATATGTCTCCGCTTGACGTTCCAACCGATGCTCACTGCGCCTTCTGCGATTATCTTGTTGGGCTGAGACCGTATACTTTCATTGCACGTGGAAACGCTGCCGCGATTCTGGTGACTCGTGAGCAAAGAGGTAAGCCCCACCTCCTGGCCCTACCAACCGCACATACGCCCTCAATCCTTACTCTGAACGAGAAAGCTGCGGGACCCCTCATGCGAGCCGTACAACTGTCCGCTTCTTTGATTGAAATGGCATACTCGCGACCAGGAATATACGTTTGGCAAAACAATGGAAAGACGGCGAATCAGACTATCGGGCACCTTCATTTCCATGTGGCCGGAGTTCGAGACGACGGTAGTACGGAATGGGGCGATGTTCCTGAACTCTCATTAGAGGCAACGGATAAAATCGCTGCTCGACTAAAGGAGTTGAGCGGCGGGCTCCTCGCCCGCTTCCCGGAGTTTTCCTTGACCAGCGAACGAGGCGACTCACTCGACGGGTGAGCCCTGGGCACGGCCGAAGGCTCCTGATCGACAGGTGGTGGGCTGGGCCTGGTCCCGAGCTGGCTCGTCGAAGAGTTTCGTTGTCCCTGGCCAGTGCCGCGGTAGTTGCCTCAGCGACGATGACTCAGGTGTGCCTGGGAAGGACCGTTGGTTGTGCCCGATCAGGGCTGAGCAGTGACGTTGCGGCAGGTCAGCGGGTTTCGAGAACTACCCACTCGCGTTTTTCGTCACCTGACGAAATGGCCCGGACTGCGGTCCGGGCCATTGTCATTGGTCATGGCGGCGTACCTCATCGGCGATGTTCATGATCACGTATGCCGCTCGCGGCATCACATTTCATCCTCCCGGGTCTGGCGCGGGGCTGCGCGGCTCAATACGTTGACTGCCATGGGTCGCGTCCTCTCCCTCGCCAGCGCGGGCGTCCTCACGCTCGCGGCCGCACTCACCGCCGCGGCCGGCCCGGCCGGTGCCGCTGATGCCAGCACCGACAACCGCGGCCAGGCCAAGAAGAACTGGTCCTGCCAGACCTCGCCGAACCCGTGGCT
>Ga0116152_10001629_pt1 | contig 18404 bp, 13 predicted proteins | sample AD_UKC119_MetaG_FD_89894 | JGI IMG/M metagenome (GOLD analysis project Ga0116152, IMG submission 89894) | Active sludge microbial communities of municipal wastewater-treating anaerobic digesters from Hong Kong - AD_UKC119_MetaG | ecosystem: Engineered > Bioreactor > Anaerobic > Digestate... | reverse complement strand
TTATTTGACCTGCGATGCAGGTCGGACAAAACCTATCTCGTTGTGTCTGCAAAAGATGACATAGTTTAATCGTTGGTTGATTAATCCTCAAGCTTCATGTTTCACATAAAAACTTGCAGAACCAAAATAATTAATAAAGTCCTCGAAAAAGAATTCTTTAAAATCGTCTGATGGAAATACAATCAATTCGTCGAAGGGTTTAGTCAGGCAACCAGACCACAAAACCCGTGTTTTATGAATAACAGAAAAGGAAAACTGCATAAATGCAGAAAACTGCATACGTTAACTTGCCCGTTTCAGCCGTAAACTGAGACTATATTGATTCCAGACAGTACAAGAACTACCTTTACAGTAACAAAATCAAAAAAATGTCGAACCTTAAAAATATTAAAGCCATGAACACAGTAAAAGAAGCCGCACTCTGGACCATTTACATCATTGTCATGGCCGCCGCAATTGCAGGAGCCATGTTGGTTGGATAAGTCCAGAAGTTACAGAAAAAACCAAAGCCCCGAATTTCTTCAGGGCTTTTTTTATTGTCTGTAAAAATGAATTCGTTATTGAAGCGGTTTAATAACTTCGATAACTTCGGGAAGATCCATCCCTAATTCTTTCATGTGTTCAATTGTCGGCACGCCATTTTTAGTCCAGCCACGACGTGAATAAACAGCATCGAGAAGTTGTTCATAACGATCTTCGCGGTACTTGCGCGTTATGGCCATTTTTTCCTCGGTGGTTTTTCCTTCCGGGTCAATGCCAATGAGTTCTTTCATCTGCTTATCGTAGCGTTCTACGCGGCTTTCATATTCTTCCTTTGTAACAGGACCACAGGCGCGGTACGGCTGTGCATCATTCTTACGAAGACCTTTTCCCATGCGGATATTGAATACGCGCTGGAAATTATACACTCTTTCACTCTGCCGAATCATTTCTTCCTTGCTGAAATCGTTTCCGGTAACCGCTTTATAAATGGCCACGTAGTTATCAACATGTTCCGGAACTTTGGCGGGCTCCGCTGTCTGAGCATTATCGGCTGGCTCAACGTCGTTCCACGGCAGTTTGCAAAGTCCCTGCAGACCAAACCATGTGCGGAACATCGGGAAATAGAACAATGCTTCGGCTTTCTTTTCGAATGTCGGAATCTGGTTGTTCACCATATCCATAAAAATCAACCATGCTTCGTCGTGCTGAGGACCTTTGTTGGTCATGGCATAACCGCCCTGCTGCGCCAATGATTCCTTGGAAATGTACTGACTGTATTCCAGACCTTTATTTTCCATGCCGATATCTTCGATAAACTGCGGGGCACCCCAGCCATTGGCAATGAAAAGATCTTTCATGTAACGAATGCCTTTGCCGGCGGTTGGTCCGAAGCCTTCGCCGCGTGCAACCTGATGCAGCAATTCCATGGCATCATCTTTACTGCCGAAACTCAGATCGAGACCTCCTGTACGTTCCTTGTTAAGAATGCCATTTTCGTAACATTCCATCACAAAACCCATAATGGTTCCCCATGAAATGGTGCAAATACCATAAGTATCACAATAAAAATTGGCTTCAATAGTCCATTCAGGATCAAAAATGCCCATGATGGAACCAAGCGATGACGTTGTTTCATATTCAGGTCCATCAACAATCACTTTCTGACCTTTATAAGGGCCAGTCTTCAGTTCAAAATCATCAACGCCCTTGGCACAACTCATGTTACAACCAATCCAGCAGCCATCAGGCACACCCTGGGTAAAATACTTCATCCAGACATCACCATGAATTTTACCGGCATCGGAATGCACCCCGAATTTGAAATTATGCACCGGCAACAAATCATAATCATTCATGATATTGGTAAGGTGAGCCGTACCTTTTTTACGCATTTCGCACTGACTGTCGTCGAGTTCACGCATTTCCTTGTTAAAACGACGGCCACGTTCCATAATGGTATCAAGGTCAACCACATTATTCAGATTGCCGGTCACACCGGGAACCTTGGCAACAACGGCCCTGATTTTTTTATCACGGAAAACAGTGCCGATACCACCGCGGCCAGCTTGTTTTAAACGGATTTTCTTACGTTTGTTGTCGTAGAAAGTAAAGTTCAGCATTCCAATATAGGAGTGATCGGCAGCATCACCAGCTGAGACAATACCAATATTCTTTTTCTCTTTTTCGTCGTTGGCAAAAAGATCTGTGAGCTCTTCAGCTAACATGTGTGAATCGTGCTCAAAGCCAGGATCTTCAAAAATTTCAACACGACCTTTGGCCGCGTCAATATAAACAACAACATCTTTTTCGGCTTTGCCCTGCAATTCAAGAGCATCGAAACCGGCAATTTTCAGAAAAGGTCCGAAAAATCCACCCACATTGCTGTCAACGGGAATATGTGTCTGCGGAGAAAGAGTTACAACAATCGACTTCCCGGCGCCGCTGTATTGAGTGATTCCACAGATAGGACCGCCTGATATGTTGATTTCATTCTCAGGATCATTCCATTTGGTATTTGGTGTAACAGCGTCCCAGAGCAGTCTGAGTCCATAACCTTTTCCACCGATGAATTTTTCTTTCACCTGGGCAGGAACATCCTTGCTTTTTATTTCTCCTGAACCAACATTGATGTATAAGGTTTTGTCTGTATAACCACGATTTACAGGGGCAATCTGATAATCAAACGATGCCAGAATCTTGCGGTTGGTTTTGAGGTCTTCAATATTGATGGCCATATTTCTGTATTTTTGTTTTGCAAAAATAACAAAAAAAACATTCGAAACGGGCAGTATTTCTTATTTTCAATATGCATTGTTTTGCATATTGACTTCGTTTTACCATCCGTTTTTACTATCTTTGCATGAAAGGAATTGACAATGACATTTGAAGAAATCAAGAAAAAAGTTTCACAGTACACGGTTGGTATTGCCGGCTGCGGCGGGCTTGGCTCGAATTGCGCCGCCATGTTGGTTCGCAGCGGTGTAACAAAACTTATTATTGCAGATTTCGATGTTATTCAGAAATCCAACCTCAACCGACAGTTCTTTTTTTATGATCAGATTGACAAACCCAAGGCTGATACCCTGAAAAAAAATCTGCTGATGATTGATCCGCATGCTCAGATTGAATCGCACGTGATCAGGCTTGACCGCGAAAAAATTGAGCTGTTATTTGCGCCTTGCGATGTGATTGTCGAAGCTTTTGACCTGGCCGAAAACAAACAAATGCTCATCGAAACAGTATTGGATATTTTTCCGGAAAAACCACTGGTGTGTGCTTCTGGTCTGGGAGGCCTCGATGATGCTGATCAGATGCGGGTTGTACGCAACGGCAATTTGATAGTGGTGGGCGATTTCCTCGAAAGCGTTTCCGAAAAAAATCCGCCAATGGCGCCGAAAGTGACCATTGCTGCTGCTTTGCAGGCGAATGAGGTGCTGCGACTGTTGCTATGCGAAGTTTAAACTTCGCATAGCTTGTCCTAATGAGCATCGACCTTGCAAAGCATCAGCAGCAGATGAATGTAGGTCTTCAGAATTTCTTCGACATATTCGTTGCATGCTTTTACACTGCCCGGAAGCGTGTATATCTGCGTGTTTCCGATCACGCCGGCAATGCTGCGGCTCAGCAATGCATTCGGATTTTTTTGTGCCGACTTCAGTCGGATGTTTTCCATAATACCGGGAATGTCTTTGTCGAGTAAAGGCCAAACGGTTTCCGGCGTAATATCACGTGGGCCAATGCCGGTGCCGCCTGTTGTGAAAATCGCATCGAATCCGGCGTTCACGCTGTGAACAATCAATGTCTCCAACGCTTCAGAATCATCGGCAATCACGGTGCGCTGAATTTCACAAACACGCTTTTCGGATTCAAAAAAACTTTTCAGTTTGCTTTCAATGGCAGGTCCGCTCAGATCTACGTATTCACCGGCAAAAGCGCGGTCGCTCAAGGTAATGACATGAATTTTATGCACTTTGGGTTTATATTCCATGGTGTCGCCGGGTTTCATCTTGCCTCCTTTCAGCACACGCACAAAAATGCCTTCCTTCGGCATGACACAATTCCCTACTTCGCGGAAAATCGCACAACTGTCACCATGGCATTCCTTGCCGATTTGTGTTACTTCGAGCTCAATGCCGTTGCCTTCGAAGCGATCAAGCGGATGCGTTTCGTACAGCAACAATCCTTGCGTGGTAATGTTCTCGGCAAATTCGCCGAAAGCAATTTTCCGTTTTGCCTTATGCTCAAATTTCTCCACACTTTCGAAGGCCAGCATACTCACCATCCGATGCCACGCCCCTGCATGAGCGTCGCCTATGATGCCGGTCTCGCACAATTCAATGGCTTCTACCGGAACTTTTACAATGCCTTTTTTATCCGAAACATTAACGGATTTTATTTCAATTCTATTCATTTGTTTTCAGCGTTTTTAAAATGTTTGAAACTATGTAATCGGCTGCCTGAATATCGCCATGATCTGGCCTTATACGACCCAGCCGAACTATTACAAGATTGTATTCGGGAACAACAATGATGTATTGCCCGAGAATTCCACGGGCATAGAAAAATGCGTGATTATCTATTGTTGAAAGCCACCACGAATATCCGTAATAATCGCAGGGAGAGCCGGTTTCATCTGGAATCATGCAAGGATTTACCGAGTTCAATACATATGCTTCCGAAACAATGCGCTTTCCGTTCAATTCACCTTTATGCAGATAAAGACTTCCAATGCGTGAAAAATCGCGGGCATTGGAATTGAAGCAACAATACGCTTTTTCAAGACCATCTTCGCGGTCGAGACTCCACAAAGCGTCGTGCGTGGCTCCAAGCGGCGTCCAGAGCTTCTCCGATGTGTATTCACTCAGTGTTTTCCCGGTGGCTTTTTCAAGTATCATGGCCAGCACCACCTGATTGATGCTTTGATATTCATGCAATGTGCCGGGCTTTACTTTCATGTCGAGTTTATCCACCATTTTCCGGAGATTGTTGCCGTAATACGCTTTTGTAGTCGGTGAAAACAAACTGGCGTAAGCTTCGTCCCAGTCAAAGCCGGCAGTCATTGTGAGCAGGTGCTCTATGGTTAATTCTGTCTTAAGACCTTCCGAAAATTCTGGCAAAAAATCTGAAACTTTTTGTTTCACACTGCTGATTTTTCCTTCATCAATGGCAATTCCAACCATGATGCTGACAATGGTTTTGGCAACAGAGAAAGATCCCGAAACCGTGTCGGGGCCATAGCCATCCCAGTATTCTTCGTAAATGATCGAATCGTTTTGCAAAACGAGAAACGCGGTTGTTTGTGTTTCAACCATGAACTTTCTGAAAGAATCCGGCAGCTCGGTTTTATATGTGCCGTTTGGAATCTCCGTTGGAGTGCCGGCTTCAACAATCCTGTTTTCGAAAATTTCAAAATCCTCAATGCCCACATGCTGATAAATGAGCGTTTTATATATGTACGAATTGCCGGATACAAGAATTAAAATGTTTGCAATGACAATCAGAATCAGCAAACCCAGAAAAATTCTTTTGACAATTTTCATGGCCACAAAATTATTGAATTCAGATTTTTGTTTTGCTCAGCAGTTCAATATCCAGCAATATCATTTTTTTATCAACGGCTTTACACATGTCGTAAATGGTAAGCAAACCCACACTCACCGCGGTCAGCGCTTCCATTTCAACGCCGGTCTGTCCCTGACATTTCACGGTGGCAGAAATCTCAACACCATTTTTTATCAGCTTTGCTGACACCTGCACATCCGTGAGCAACAGCGGATGACACAACGGAATCAGCTCCGATGTTTTTTTGGCACCCATGATGCCCGCAAACTCAGCAATGCTCAGCACTTCGCCTTTCTTCATGCCGTTTTCCTTAATCAGCTTAATGGTTGCGGGTTGCAAAATTATTTTTCCCGAAGCTATTGCAGTCCGGCTCTGGATGGGCTTTTCGCCAACATCCACCATGCGGGCTTTGCCTTTGGTATCGGTATGAGAGAGTTTTTTCATGGGTGTGGAAAATCAGTTACGGTGCAAATTTACGAAAATAAAAAGTTGATTTTTCGTATATTTCAATTCGGTGGTAGCGGAGGTTCTTTCATTTCCATCCGTTCCTTCGCCTCCATTTTTAAAACATCTGAATTTTTGATTTCAAGTTTTTTGACTTTTGAGTTTGCCTGACCTTCGCTCATAAACAGATCTACCTGAAACAGTTCATCGCTGTCATTAGAATAACGACACCTGTAAATGTTTGATGCCTGATCGAAAACAATTACTATTGAGAGCTTGGTTTCAGCTTTTACCTTGGATATTTCTGATGAAATATAGTTGAGTTCGCTTCGTAAATTCTTAATTGAATCGTCAAAAAACATCCCTGCTAATTCAATTTTCCCATTTTCAAGCGCTGTCATTATTGTTTGAGCGGTTGCCAACTGAGCATCTTTGACTTCCTCATTAAAATAGTCCTTTGCCGTCTGCCCAGAGGTGAGATTAATGATAAGTGCGCATGTAATGAATAAAAATGTTCTCATAATAAAGCCTTTTTTGAAATTAAATGTGAATATCCCGCTGATTCAGCGACACACATTACGGAGCAAACAGCGCCAAGTTTACACATCACCCCGTCTGCTATGAAACCCATGTTGAAAGTTGGCAATCGTACCATGGCTAAGCAAATATTTGTTTCAGTCTTTTCAAAAGCCTCCCTTTTTATTGTGGTCGTCACGCTTCTTTTTCCAATTTACATCAAACTTTCCGTCAATTTCTACCTTCAAACTGTCAGGTGGTGTCGCAACTTGTACATGAAATGGATGGAGTCCCTGATGCATTAACTCTTTCTCTTCCCGAAGTCGTCTGCTGCAGAATAAATCAATAACAGTCAAGTCAGGTCTAGCCTCATAAACTGTCATATCTATCCATACGGGAACTTTGTTGTCATGATGAAATAAGTCAACAACTTCAGTGGCTGTCAAAAGTTTTCCTTCAAATTTGTTCCAGGAATTTAATACGGAAATTTCTTTTTCGTTTAAATGTTTATCGTCTTTATCAACTGTCCGTAAGTTTGGTGTGAGAATATAATTGTAATTGTCAGAAAAGTCATTGTAACAAAGTGTCTTGGTCATGACAATTAACTGCTTTGTAGCTTCGTCAAGATGATATCTGAATTTTATTTTGTCCATTTAGTTATTCCTGGTTTCATCTGAAGTTTTCTTGGCCTTGCCATGCGTATTAGTTTGGGAGGGCTTTTTCATGGGTGCAGAATCATTTTTATTATCCTGAACAAAAATAAGGAAAAATGGGGAGTTGTGTGATTTGATGGATGATGATGGCATCGTTAATGCGCTTAAGTCGCTCACTCATTAATTCTGATTTTTCTTGAAATTTTCAGCCTGCTCAAAAATCTCAACATACACTTCGTCGCGCTCTACTGGCGGATATCCAAATTCGTCAAGTAAAAGAATCAGACCGACTTTTAAAGCTGATTTTATATCATCCCGCTTATTCCAATCAGGAAACTTTGCTTGCCCATCCACCAATTCCTTCACTGCTTTTGCCAATTCAATCATTTTATCTTCAGGATAAATGAAATCATACTTGATACAAAGCTCTTTCAGAATATCGTAAAACGCTTTCTCTTCAAAGTCGATTCCTAACTCGTCACCGGCTCTAAATTCTTTTTGAACATCCCAGATAAGATTTGTCAAGGCTTCAGCCATTTCTTCATACACTTCGCTTCGCAGGATATCATTGACATCGCGGTTGTTGTAGCGCTCTACAATGGCTTGCATTTTTTTGGTAAAATCAACGCCTTTTACCTTATTTACTTTTTTGATTTCTCCGATTACTCTGGCTAACAGTTGTTGAAGCAATTTGATTTTTGTATTCGGCAATTTTATTTTATCAATCTTTGCCAGATAGTCTTCATCAAAAAGATCCTGCCCGTTTTCGTTTTTGTCGCCAATTCTGAAAATTTCTTCAACGCCATCGCTCTGTAATGCATCTTTGATCATTTCCCGCACACGTGCGTTCATCTGCGCTGTATCAGGCGCATTGCCCTTTGTGAGCTTGAACACAATTGAACGGACTGCCATATAAAAATGCGTGTAATCTCTTTCCGGTTGAGTCAGTTGATCACTTCCTGCACAAATATCGTAAGCAGCTTTAAGTCGCTTTACAAAACCCATAAAGCGTGTTTCAAAGTCCTTGGTTTGCTGAACAAATTCAGCTGCCAGATTCAATGTGTTCAACTGCTGAATGGTTGTGCCTTTGAAATATTTTGATTTGTCAAATGTATGAAACAGCTTGTCTAAAAGATCCAGATGATTTCTGACAACAATCAGTGATTCAGTAATGTCTTCGAAATTTTTCTCATCACCTTTATTGTATTTTGCAAGAGCAAGATTCATCTGTTTTTTAATTCCGATGTAATCCACTACCAAACCTTTGTTCTTCCCTTCATACCTGCGGTTCACACGCGAAATGGTCTGAATCAGATTGTGCTGCTGAATGGGTTTGTCAATATAAATGGTATCCAGAAACGGTACATCAAAGCCAGTAAGCCACATATCAACAACAATCGCAATTTTGAAATTCGATTTTTCGTTTTTGAATTGCCGGTCCAGTTCTTTGCGACTTTCTTTTGTGCCTAACAATTCGAACAGCTCGTCCGGATCATCTTTGCCCCGGGTCATGACCATTTTGATCTGCTCAACCGGCTTAAGTTCTCTTCGGTCCTTGTCGGTGAGCTCTGCGCCTTCCCTGTCTGCCGTGCCGGCACAGGCAGGATCAGCTGCGCGTACCTCATTCCATTCCGGTTTTATTTCGATGATGTTTTTATACAATTCATAAGCAATCTCGCGGTTGCTGCAAACAAACATGGCTTTGCCCCTGACGGTTGCGCCCTCTGAAACCCTGTTGCAGTAATGGTTTACAAAATCTTCCGCAACAGCTTTCAGTCGTTTTGGATCGCCAAGAATGGCGTACATATTAGCCGTTTCTTCCTTGCTTTGTTCAATCTGATATTCGTTTGCACCTGCAGCAGCGGCTTCTTCATAATACTTCTCAATCTTTTCCAGCTCACCATTTTTCAATGCTACTTTGGCGGCCCGGCCTTCATACACAATTCTCACAGTGATTTCATCTTTCACCGATTCGGTCATGGTGTATGCATCTACCACTTTGCCAAACACGTCAAGCGTAGCATCAATGGGCGTTCCGGTAAAACCAACAAAGGTGGCGCCGGGCAATGAATCGTGTAAATACCGTGCAAAACCAAATGTCTTTTTGACACCTTTGTCTGTGACTTTAATTTTCTGATCAAGATTCACCTGACTGCGGTGCGCTTCGTCCGAAATACAAATGACATTTGTTCTGTCGGTCAGTAATTCGGTGTCTTCGGTAAACTTGTGAATAGTGGTTAAAAACACGCCGCCGCTTTGTCTGTCCTGCAATAATTCGCGTAGATGGGCTCTGCTCTCAACACTGATAATCGTATTGTCTCCAATGAATTTTTTTGCGTTAGTAAATTGTCCCGAAAGCTGATCATCCAGATCGGTACGATCGGTAATCATCACAATGGTCGGACTTTCGAAATATTCGCTTTTCATCAGCAACCGTGCAAGATACAGCATGGTGAAACTCTTACCGCACCCGGTAGCGCCAAAATAAGTTCCGCCTTTTCCATCTCCCTGAGGTCTATGCGATTTGCGAATATTTTCAAACAACGCCTTTGCTGCGTAATATTGCGGATAACGGCAAACAATCTTTTCTTCCTTTTTGCTCGAATCAGGCATGTAAACAAAATTCCGGATGATGTCGCGCAAACGATCCTTATGAAACATTCCCTGAATCAAAGTGTACATGCCATCTATACCGTCCACTTCTTTTGCTGATCCGGCAACCCTGCGCCATGCATAATAAAATTCATACGGCGCAAAGAAAGACCCGGCCTTGTTATTCACGCCATCGCTGATGACGCAAAATGCGTTGTATTTGAAAAGCTCCGGAATATCTCTGCGATAACGAATTGTCAATTGTTTGTATGCATCGTGTATGGTCGCCTCTTCACGTATGGCACTTTTAAATTCAAACACCACCAGTGGCAATCCGTTGATGTACACAATGCCATCCGGTATGCGTTTTTCGTTGCCATGTATTTCCAGCTGATTGACAAATTTGTAAATGTTTGTATCGGGCGGATATGTGGCTTCGGGCTCGGCGGCAATGGTGATAAGAGTTTCTGCATCAGGCTGCCGGTGTCTGTTAAGCCCTGCGTAATTGACGAGCTGAATATAAATGTCTTTCTGATTTCGGTCTTCTCTTTTCAGAATAAATCCATCCGAAAGCATCCGCATAAAAGTACAGTTGCTGTTGTACAGATCGCTTGCCGGAAGCCGCTGCAACTGCAAAACAATTGATCTGGCCTCAGTTTCGGTAAGTCCATCCTTCGCGTACTCCGAAAGCAAAAAACGCATCAGGTCTTCTTCAATCAGCACTTCGCCGGGTGCTTTCGAAATCATGTCCCCGTGCACATGTGCGTAGCCCTCGCTCAGCAAGAGCTCAACAAATGATTGTTCCAGACTGGCTTCGGTGAATTTCATTTTTATGATTGGATGTTTATCGACCATTGAATTGTGCTCATTCTTTCTTTGATCTGTTTTAGTGTTTGATACACTTCGAATTCATCGGGAAAACTGCCATAGACCAGTTTTTTAAAGTCACCACTGTAAACCGTTTTCAACTTGTCCCACACCTGTACAAGCTCTGCGAAAAACATTGCATCATTGGGGTGAAATTTCAACCATTCATTATTATTCTTAAAACTCCTAACATCATCATCCGCAACCTTTAAGAGCATTTTTTCGAACGCAACCGATTTGAAGAATTCTGCAAATTCTTTATGCTTCAACAACTGATGAAGATCATACGTGTGTCTTATTTTTTTCTTTAAATCTTCGATCGGGTTTTTGCCATAGGAAAAACGAACCAGGCTCATGATTTTCTCGCAGAGAGTTCTTGTTGGCTCCAATACCAACAAGTCAAATGGGAGTAAAGCATATTTTTCAGCGATATCAGTTTGATTATTATCCAGCATCATTTGACCAACAAATGAAACAATACTGCTGGAGGTAAATGGTTCGTAGTATCCCAGCCAGGTTGTTTCCAGAATAATTACATCTCTCACCTGACCAAAATTTCCATCAAATTCCTTGCTGTAACGATGCGCTGTTTTGCGGTTCATTCCTCTTTTTCGGGTGATGTCGTCAATCTCTATTTCCGGTAATACCGGTTCAATTGCGTTGCTGACGTTTTTAAGTTTTGTTTTCATTCTGGCATCTGATTCTCCATCTCGCCTCAGTACAACCAGATCAATGTCTTCCGAAAACCGGTCAATCATCTTAAAGCATTTTGATAATGCTGTTCCCCCTTTGAAGACAACATCTTTTCCGGCTTCGTTTTTAAAAATAGCAGACAATGCATAGGTAACCCAATAATCTTTCTCAATATAAACAGCAGGAATCTGCATTTGATCGGACGCATAACGAACGGCCTGTTTGAACAATATCTTGTCTTCATGCAATCTCATATAATATTCCATTTTTCAGCAGTGGATAATGCTTTTACAGCACCTGCCAGTTTGTATTTTGTAATCGGATTTAATGTCTTGAAAAGCGGCTCTGTTACAGCACCTTTTTTTAATTGATCAAGCAATGCTCCTAATAAAGCCCTCGTTGCAGGCGGATATTTTAATGCCAGGCGACCCAGGGTGCTGATTTCTTTGTCGGAAAACTTCCTGATGATAGATAGAAACCGCTTGCAGGAAGCTTCTGTACTGGCATCGGGTATTTTTTTGATGTAGCGGATGGCATCCAGCAATTGAAGCAAGGGAATATTCTCTTTGGTAATGGTGTTTTTCTGCTTTACAAATGCAATTGTGTAGCGTTCTCTTTTGAAGCCGGGGCGAACCTGATTTTTTCCAATCTGTATGGTGTTGCTCACCTGAGTAGTTAACCCCAATTGGTTGTATATGCTGTAACCGGTCAGATAGCCCGTCGGCTTGCCGTTTTCTTCCAGCAGGTCTTTCACCACTTGTTTCTGATCGGGCAGCAGATTGCCGAATGGCGTGGTCTCGGGTTTATAATAGCGCCCTTTCGACAGCTTGACAATTTTGCCCGATTGCACCATCCGGTTCAATGCTTTTATAACCGCTTCCTTTTGATTCACCTTGGTATCAAAATCAGCATAGGTGAAAACATAGCCTTTAGGCAGTCGTTCTATCTTACCACTAATATAATCAGCAACATTCATAGTATTGTCATTGTGATTATCATCAGGAACATGTCCAGTTTTTTCGTTAATTTACTGGACAAATATACTGGTATTTTCATTACCACCAACCATATCGTTTCTTTTTCTTTTATCATGGGGTTCAATATCATTACCAGCTATATCTTTGTCTGTTGTTAAAACCATTACACTACTATATACTAAATTTGAATATCAGATTATGGGAGCGAACAATTGACATATCCCCGTCGAAATAATATCAGTCCACCCGCAAATGCTCTTTGAGGCCGACGATTTTGATGTTTTCTTTTGAGAAAGTTCATTGCGGTTATTTTTCCTATCACGCACCAATAAAATGATTCTCCCAATGACTAATGTCAGTTTCGGGATACAAACATTTTATTGCCTTATGCGTAAGCTCAGCAAAATCTTCGCGGATTTTTCTTTCTACAAAATCGGCAAAATGTTCCAGATCTTCCAATTCTATTTCATAATTCTTACAAAGTAAATGTATATAGTTTACTTCATGTTTTCCCCAATACATACCGGTTTTCAAACAGGCCTTTAGCTCATTTCTCAATTTATCAGAGTAAACAATATCTCTTTCACCCAATTCCAGAATAAGAGTGAAACACAATTTACCCTTTAGCAAGTCTTCAACAATAATTGTCAAATAGGTGTCAAGCTTATTCCGCTCATCCCAGAAATTTCTCCAATCCATTGAACCACCATAGGTTGACCAACCAATTCTTTTTGCTATTATTTCAAACTGATTATTGATGAAATCATGCGTTTGACGCATGGCTTGATTCGCTGCCAGTATCTGGCCGGCATGCTGAAAATAGAACTTAACAGATTCATTCATGGGATAATCTCCTGTCAGATTTTCAATAGTAGAAATAAAGTCGCTAATATATACAGCATATTTCCATGGCAGAATTTCCGGTTTTAATCGGTTTTTGACCATTTTGATCCATTCAATATGCGTGACATTAATGAACTTCCCGGAAACATTTTCGGGTATTTCATGGGGATATAGCGTCAGCAATACTCCTACTTTTTTATCATCAGGTTGCTTTACATGCTGCCAATAATCAATCAACTCATTGCCAAGAAAATGGTAGATTTTGTTTTCAATGATAATTGCGTTTTGGTTACCCTGATCGCTGATTAATATATCAATGCGCCCACTGCCAGTGTTAACTTCAGTTCGTGCGAGTGCAAGTTTCAGATTTAGGCTTTTTCCACTTCTTTCAGAAACAATTTCGCACAAAGACTCAACAAAAAGGTTCCGGACGACATCATGACCGCAATTTATGAAATGCGCATATATGGTGCTGTTAATGTTCTCGTGGTGCTGCTTTCCAATGATTTCGAGAAACCCAATAGTTTCTTCTGAAACCGGAATCTCATGGGTCTGCAAAAATACTTTAAGCTGTTGAAAATCCATGGTTAGTTTTCCTTTGCAGTTGTAACTTCGATAATCTTGTCTTCCTTTGGAACTACATCATTCAGGGATGACAATTTTCCTTTCGAAACAGTATAGTATGAATTCTTATATGGCTTCAGATTATTCTTCACTACGTAATTATCATACACAAACTGCCCGGGGCCATTATACACCTCATGCAGTACCCCATGCTCGTCAATTATTACAGCCAGATAATATTCCGGAATTTTATTTTCGCCATACGGAAATTGAAAATAACCTTTAAACGAAGCCTTTATCTGCACCTTTCTGCCGGTGGCTGTCTCCCATCCGTCATATATTTCATAGTTCTCGTCATACAGCTCCAGCCCATACTTCTCAGCAGCCAGCACCTCCCCCATATCGCCCACCAGCTTGCCATCCAGCGTGAACTGTTTATTCCACTTTGCATACTTTTCCCTCAGCTGTTGAGTGATTGCGTAAAGTTGTTTGATTTGGTGCATAAGAATATCCTTTGTTTATTTCTGCCAAAGATGCATTTTGTTACTTGTCTATAGTCTCATTGTTATCAGCTTCATTGTTGGTATCCTCTTCGCTTTCTTCCGGTTCTGCAGGAATGTCTATTTTTAAAGATTCAGCTAATTGCCTGAATGATGGATTTTCTCCTCTTGCATGATCAATCAATGCATCTTTAAAATCATATGATTCAGCGCCTGCCGATGCAAGTACCTGAATCATTTTCTCTCTATTGGAATTAAGAATGTGAAGGCAGCGCTCATCGGTTAATATTGTTGGAGGGAAAATTTTTCTAAGAACCTCTTTTTTGCTTAAAAGAGATGTAGAATGCTCAAATAGCCATGGCGCAAGAAATACAAACATATCGTTTGAGAAATCTTTTGAGCTGTTGCAAAGCGTATCTGTAACATCATTAAACGCTGACTCCATGGTTCTTTGATCAACAAAAGATTGAACAAGCTCATCCCAACGTTCTTTATTCGAAATAGCTATTCCTCCATCAGCAATTTTCTTAAGTGTCTTTTTAAATGCAATATGAGCGACCGTATTCCAATTTATTTTGAGCAGTAAAGACGCATGAACTTCATACGAGTTGATATTAGAAAAAGCCACAGCCCATTTTTCTTCATTCATTGTAGAAAGGTATTCCAGAACTAAATTTCTACAACGCTCTGATAGAGTACTCTCGTTTTGGGAAATACTTGTAATCAAATAAACTGGAATATTAACAGGCACATTTGTCGGAGTAAACTCTGTCGTGTAATTCGAATTCAGGAAATTCATTAATTGTTCAGGAGAAATTTCTCCATTTGAACAAATCATTTCAAAATTTGACAATAAAGGTTCAATGTTTTCAATTTTTTTATTGGATGGACTCATTATCAATCTTTGAACAATTCCTCTATATAACGGATACTGTCCAAAATCTCCCAGCCCTAAAAGAAGTTTGTCAATTGAAATATAAAAATGAATGCATCGTGTGACTCTATCTATGAGGTTTTCATTCGCGGAATTTAAAACCACCTCAAAGTCATTTGCCAATGGGGCAGGAAATTCATTCTGTCTGGCAATACGCATTGAAATCAGGTCTGGGTAAATATTAGAATCTTCTCCTGTTGAAATGAAATGGCTTTTAATATACGCATCTGGAATTATTGTAGCTGGTATTGATCCTTGTACTTCCTTAATTCGATCAAATAATATTTCCAATTGAGAAATGTGCAGCAATGCAGTAGGAATCCATTGTATAAGCTTTGCTTTGTATTTTACAAGACTGTACTCTTCTATAATTTTTGGAACATATGAAATATCCTTCAACTGCTCTATTGTCTTCCCTTCAAGAGTTACATCAATTTCATCAGGGTTGCATTTAATTCTGTATTGAGCAGGTTTTTGATATTGCGAATTCAGGAGAGAAACAAAGTCATTCAAGCCTGTTAGTTTATCTGACAAATACGAATAAACATCAATGTTGACGGGTCTCAAAATTGCATCAATTGTCTCAATGTTATTTGCATAAGTAACTGCATTAAACTCGCTACTTGATGTAAAACCAGCAAGTAATTTTCGTGTATATCGCTCTTTTTCAGCAATAGATATTTTAGTCAACAATGCACGCTGATAGTTTTGCAAGCCTGGCCTTCCGTCAGTTTTTATTTCCGCCCTTTTAAAAATACATGTCCAAATAGTTTCAGAATTTGATGGGCTTTTAAAAGACTCTTGGGGTATGTTTTCCAATGCCAGAATTAAGTTTTCAATATTTGTGACTTCATTAATTGTGTTTTTCAAGATTGAGTAAAAGCTTTTTGATGCTGAAATCTTAACAACAACTTTCTGGTCATTCCCTTCAAGTGCATCTTTCAAAACTTTCTTATACGCAACATCAAGCGCTTTTGATGAATCAACCTGATAAACCAATGCCGAAATGTATTTTGGCAAGTTTTCATCATAATTGTATAGAAAGTCAACAGCCCCAAGATAAGTTGGGGTTGTTATTTCTTCAATTGGGTTCTTCAATATTTTATCTTTTCCTTTGATGAAAAGAGCAATATATCTGAATGGGATTTCTTCTCTCTGAGTGATCCGAGTGGAAACACATTCGTTAATAAATGCAATTATTTCTCGCGGTGTGATTTTTTGTGTTAATAAATCATATATCTGAACTACTGCATTATATTCCGTTTCATTTTCAGAGGAAATCTTTCCGAAAGCATCTTCCCACTTAGCCTTGAAATAATGTTCCCAATCGGAAAGTATTGGAACAGAAACTCGAAAAATGACATCAAATGTTTTATTTATGAAATCATTGCCATAGCAATTAGCCTCATCAGAAGTTGCAGGTGTATCTTCATCTCTGAATGCAGATTTAATATGAGCTCTATCAAATGGTACTATAACACTTATGTTCGAGCATTTGTTTTTTTCAGCAAAGAGTGTATGAATAGACGCCCACAACTCTTTAACCTGATTAATAGGTAGCCTGTCAAAATTATCAACAACAAATATCAATCGCTTGTTTCCTATTGCTGTTGAAATATCCTCCATAAATGATCGGAAGTCAAAAACAGAAGGATTTGACTCATGCTTGTATTCAGTTGCTGTAGTTTCAAGTTCTTTTCCCTTATACACGTATATCATTTCTGATGCAGCAATAGAAAAAATGCTCCGGAGTTTTGATTTTCCACTTATCCAGCGCAATAATTCTTTTATTAAATACCCTAAGTATAATAAGATTAAAGCTCCAACAGGAATTAATTGTATCCAGATTTTTGTTGCTGTTTCTGTATCTTTATCATTTGCGATACTATTAAAAATCGGAATAGATAAAAAAATCAGGAATGAAAAAATAATTCCCAAACTCAGTTTAGGAGTAGTTTTGTGTCTTGTTTCAACAGAAGTTCCAAGTAAAGTTTTCAGCTTTTCTTTCCATTCATCCCATTTAAGAACTTTTTTTGTTTTACATAGGAACTCTATCAGTTCCTGCAAAATAGCTTTTCTGTGCAAATCACCTTGATGCCCCCATGCATCGTAAGTGAAGACATGGAAATTTCCTTTACTTGATTTATTTAATTCCTTTTCAACGATGCCAACAAGATTGCTTTTACCTGTTCCCCATCCACCATCAATGCCAATCATCTGGCAACTGTTTTCTTCAAGCATTTTTACTACGGCTTTGGCGATATTTTCCTGAGCCTGGCCTTCAAACTTGTCTTCGCCGATCGGTTGATTTTTGATGAGTTTGGGCTGATTATTATTCATGGCAAATTAGTGTTTTGATTTCAAAAAACCACTTTTAAGAATCTTTAAAAACGTTTCATTTTGAGCCTTAGCATCTTCAATAAATGCATCTATTGACAATATATATGTCCCAACTAAATGATATTCATCTGAATCCTCAGACAAATGAATTTTATTTTCCTTATAATACAACTTGTCTTTTGAAAACAGCGGAGTGTACTCGTCATCTTTCAATGATAATTTAAACTCATTTGTAAATTCTACAATACCATAGAACCAAATACGCTGAATTTTCTCAGGATAATATCGCATTAATTTTCTTGCTCTTTGTCTCAGCTGGCTAATCACTTCTTCTGTTTTTGCAAGCTTAATTCCTCTTTTTTTAAATTCAATAATTACAACATCAACCTTTTTGTTTTCTACTTGAGGATTATCTGAGAAAATAATTGCAATATCAGGTTTATTATTATCAGTTACACTTTGAATTTCATCAGAAATCTCTTCCACAATTTCTTTCATTGTTCGTTCACTCATTGCGACTGAATATGTCATGTATTTATTGTCTAAAAGCCACAAATTGTTACTGTAAACATTTGACAACACATCGTCTCCTCTATAAATTGCTCTTTTCGGCATAATTAAATTATGTATTTCAGCTTCAGGATCTTCCGTTGTTATTGTTCTTATTTTTTCAATGATTTTTTCTCTGTAGATAATGTATTCAGCTAAAGCTCGAGAGGATATTTCTATTGTTTTATCAAACCTATCATCGTCTAGGCTATCTGATTCCAAAATCGCTTTTTGATCTCTTAAATACTTTTTTTGAGCAATTTCAATTGATTTATCCCTGGAAATAACACCAATTTCCTCTTCCTCAAAATAACCAACCAAATGAGGAAATGTTTTACTTAAAGATTCCTTGGTTTTTTCGTTTTTTTGAGCAATTTCAGGTATTTTG
>Ga0116152_10001628_pt1 | contig 18404 bp, 13 predicted proteins | sample AD_UKC119_MetaG_FD_89894 | JGI IMG/M metagenome (GOLD analysis project Ga0116152, IMG submission 89894) | Active sludge microbial communities of municipal wastewater-treating anaerobic digesters from Hong Kong - AD_UKC119_MetaG | ecosystem: Engineered > Bioreactor > Anaerobic > Digestate... | reverse complement strand
TCCTTGCGCCGGCGCGCCGCGTCAGCCGTCGCCGTAAATATATTCCACACGCGTTTCCTTTTTCTTTTCCGGGAAAATTTCCAGTTCAAACCGGTCGAACGAGATGCTTTCGATAAAGTCCGCCTGCGTGAATACCGTACGGGAAAAACGCTTGAGCTCGGCCACGTGTTTGTCCAAAATCACAGGACACGAGAGGTCGAGCGGTTTGCAGAGCGCCACGACGACAGGCCGCCACCCTTCCGCATCCGAAGGCCGTGCGAAAGCGAACTCCCGCACGGCTTCTTCGGTAATCTTGTGATTTTTAATTGTCTTCGCCCAGATCTTCACGCCGTTACTTGTTCCAGATAAACCAGGTCCAAAGATAAGGCGTCGTCCCGTCGGTGTACAGGCCTTTGAGCGTACCAGCCAGCTGTTTCTTTTCCTTGACGTCGGCCGAGTTAATCGTCGACTTCGTACTGCGGTTGACACAGACGACCTCGTTGCCGTCGCTGAGCTTAACGCGGAAGATCGTGTAAGGCTCGGAAGAAATAATCTCCGTAATCGTGCCGGTACACACATAGTCGCCGTCCGTAATCGTGCCGCTGACAATCTTGTCATAATCGTCGGACAGATCGCCGGCCGCCTTCTTAAACGAGGAGCTCGAAACCGACGGCGGGCGCTCCACGGTCGCAACCGCGGTCCCGTCATAGTAACCATCCAGCTTTCCGGTCAGCGTGATGTCGTAAGCGCCGACTTCCGCGATGGAAACCGCCATGGAGAACGTTCCGGTCTCGCTGACCGTCGCTTCGCCAAACGTCACATCGGTAGAAGGACAAGTCGCCGTAATTTTCGTGCCCGGCGTCGCGGTGCCGCTGATCGTGACGCTCCCGGTGTCGGAAGAGAGCGAGTCGGTGTCGTTCGTAATCGTAAACGAGAGATTCTGCATCACGTACGGTTCAACGGTGATCACCTTGCGCGCGGTCACGCAGTTGTTCTTGCGCGCTTCAATGGTGATAGTCTGCGTTCCGGCGGCAGTCGTCGTCTCGCCGGTCGTCGTCTCGCCGGTCGTCGTCTCGTCGGTCGTCGTTTCGCCGGTCGTTGTTTCGTCCGTCGTCGTCTCGTCCGTCGTCGTCTCGTCCGTCGTCGTCTCGTCCGTCGTCGTCTCGTCCGTCGTCGTCTCGTCGGTCGTCGTTTCGTCCGTCGTCGCAGTATCGTCGACCGTGGTCGTTGTCGCCGAGGAAGTGCTCGACGCCGTCGGCGTATAGCTGGAAGTAAACATGCCGGTGCTGTCGACATAAACCTGCTGGTCGTTGACAAACACGGCGATCTCACCGTCGTAATCGTTGACCTGGCCGATGATTGCAATCGGGCTGTTGTCGTATGTTGCGTTTACCGTGTCCGTCGTGGGCTCGGTGATCGTCATGCTCAGCACGGGCACCGTCACGGTGATGTCCGGCACGGTGAGCTGTGTGGTCTGCCCGTCCGTCGAAATCACCTGGATGTTCGGGGATATGGTCAGAACCTCGCTCTCGACCGGCGCGTTCGGCATGAACACGTCCCTGGCGATCCGCAGGATTACATGATCGTTGGAAGGCACGGTCGCGGTGTTATTCTTCAGGGTAGCGTCCGTAATGATGCGGACCGTGCTGCCCGTCGGCGCATAAATATCGATGTCAAAATACACTTCACTCGTAGTCGGGTCCGTGTATTCGCTGATCGAAGCGGTGTACATGTTGCCTTCGCTCGAAGTGTCGATCGTGGTCGTGTTGTCCGCATCGACGTCCTGCGTGCTGTTCTTATTGAACACGCTGCCGATCGAAGAGAACATCTTGCCGATATCGCCGTCGAAATTTTTCTTTGCAATATACATGCCGAACACGGCGATCAGCGCCAGCAGCAGGACGATGAGGCTCCAGAACAGGATCGTCGTGCCCTTGCTGCGTTTTTTCGGCATGTCGTCGAACTCGTCGTCGTCGAATTCTTCGTCGTATTCGTCGAGCTCGTCGTCAAAATCGTCGTCGCGGCGGGCCATTTTCCCCGTTCCGCGCCGTTTCGATTTCTTCGGCTCGTATTCTTCCTCGTCGTCGAACTCGTCGTCGTCGAAATCATCGTCGAATTCGTCCAAAGCGGACGGCGCAACAGCGGCTTGCGCCGCACGCATGTCCTGCTGCGTGTCGGCCTCTTCCGCCGGCGCCCGCAGGTCCTGCCCGCAGTAGGGGCAAAACGGCGCATCGGCAACCGTAGCTTTTCCGCAAAAATCACAGGGGTCGCCCATCGGCAGCGATGCCGCACGCGGCGGGATCGTCGGATGGAACGAGCCGGACGGCGCGCTGGCCGCCTCGGGTGCGGACGACGAAAGCGGCTGGTTTTCCGGCGCGCCGGAAAATGCGCGCGTCGGCCAGGCCGGCGCCTTCACAAAATCGCGCGAAGGCTTGCCGTCTTCCTGCGTGTCCACAGTTTCTTCCGCCGCGGCGCTCGTTTCGTCTCCGTTTAGTTTTGCGCCGCAACCTTTGCAGTGGGTCAGGTTCTCGGCGTTGAACGTGCCGCATTTTTTACATATCATCTATTCACTTCCTCCAATCTGAAGCGAGTGCTGATCGAATATGGGTATACCATCCAATATAACGCAACCATTATACAACCCGATCTTCCCGCGTGCAAAGAACATTTCGTGAACTTTTCGCCACATAAAATCCGCATTACTACCTCGGTTTCCAAAATTTTAGCGCAAAAACGCCTTTTTCTTTTTCTTGACAAGTGTCGTTTTGGCCGTTATACTTTTGTTAATTTGATACAGAAAAGGCTATGACTGCGAAATAGTAACGGGCAAAGAATTCCTTTCCCCGCGTCCCGCAAGAGAGCTGCCGGTCGGTGCAAGGCAGATGGGACCGCCCCGCGAATACGCGCAAACAGCCGCCGCCTGAAACGTGTTTTCCGAGTAGGGACGGACGGGGTTTCCCCCGTTAATAAAGACAGGGTATCGACGTTCGTCCGTACCTGTTGAGGCCGCTTTCCGCGAGGAAACGGCAAACCGAGGTGGTACCGCGAAAAAATTCGTCCTCTTGCCGAACAGGCGGGAGGTATTTTTTATTGGTCTTTCCATATTTTAAGGTTCCTTCCGTCAATCGGCGGAAGGGCCGTTTTTTTATAAAAAAAGAGAAGTAGATGGAGGAACCAGGAACCATGAGTGAAGTCAAAATGTTTTCCGGCGCGCAGATCCCGCTTGAAATGCACAAGGTGCGCGTGGTGCAGAAACTAAACCTGCTGCCGGTCGAAGAGCGCGGCAAAGCAATCGCCGAGGCGGGCAACAACACCTTCCTGCTGCGAAACCGGGACGTGTTTTTGGACATGCTCACCGACAGCGGCGTCAACGCCATGAGCGACCGGCAGACCGCCAGCATGATGATTGCGGACGACAGCTACGCGGGCAGCGAAACCTTCTACAGGCTGGAGGATAAAATCCACGAGCTGTTCGGCACAAAGTTCTTTCTGCCCGCGCACCAAGGCCGTGCCTGCGAAAGCATTCTTGCGGAAGCGTTTGTCAAGCCCGGCGACGTTGTCCCAATGAACTTCCATTTCACGACCAGCAAAGCGCACGTCACGCGCGTCGGCGGCTCGGTGGAAGAACTGGTGATCGACGAAGGCCGCGTACCGGAGAGCGATTTCCCGTTTAAGGGCAATATTGACCTCGATAAACTCAAAGAGTGCATCGATCGCGTCGGCGCGGAGCACATCCCCTTTGTGCGTCTGGAAGCGGGCACCAACCTTATCGGCGGCCAGCCGTTTTCGCTGGAAAACCTAAAAGCAACCTCCGCAATGGCGCACGCCGCAGGCATCCCGGTCGTGCTGGACGCAAGCTTAATGCAGGACAACCTCTACTTTATTAAAACGCGCGAAGCCGCCTGCAGGGACATGAGCATCCGCGCCATCACGCGCGAAATGTGCGCGCAGGCGGACATCATCTACTTCTCGGCACGCAAACTTGGTTTTGCGCGCGGCGGCGGCATCGCCATGTTCAACCGCACTTACTATGAACAGATGAAGGATTTTATCCCGCTGTTCGAAGGCTTTTTGACCTATGGCGGCATGAGTGTGCGCGAAATGGAAGCCATGACGGTCGGCCTGGAAGAAACCATGGACATGGACGTTATTTCCCAGGGACCGCAGTTCATCGAATTTATGGTCGACGAACTCAAAAAGCGCGGCGTGCCTGTTATCACGCCCGCCGGCGGACTTGGCTGCCATATTAACGCGCGGAAGTTCCTGGACCATGTGGATGCACACGCATATCCCGCCGCGGCGCTCGCGGCCGCAACCTTTATCGCTGGCGGCGTGCGCGGCATGGAGCGCGGCACGCTCTCCGAACAGCGAGAACCGGACGGCACGGAGCCCATCGCCTCCATGGAACTGCTGCGGCTGGCTCTGCCGAGGCGCGTCTTCACAATGAGTCAGGTGCTCTACGCGGTAGACCGCATCAGCTGGCTGTATGAAAACCGCAGGCTCGTCGGCGGGCTGAACTTCGTTGAAGAACCCGCCACGCTGCGCTTCTTCTTCGGCCGCCTCGAGCCCATCGGCGACTGGCAGCAGCGGCTCATCGCGAAATTCCGTGAAGATTTCGGCGACAGCCTGTAATTCGCGCCATCACAATCGATTCTTTTAAAAAACGCCGCCGTGCAGATAAAATCTGCACGGCGGCGTTTGTGCGCCTCGCCCTTTACGCGCCCTTTTCCGCTTCCCGCATCCCGGAAAACCCGTTAAACAGATAAATCCCCAGCGCGGCGGTAAATCCGACTGCGGCAAACAAACTGAACCGCTCGAATACGCCAAACAGATTCGCGGGTGCGGCGCCCGTTCCGATTGCACCGATCGACATCAGCGCCAGCGCGGCGCACGCCCAAACAGCCAGCGAAGGATATGCGCGCCTGTGAAACCCGCCGACAATCAGCAGCGCAAGCGAAACGATGGAAAGAAGCACCACCGCTGCGGTAACGACCATGTGCATCAAATCCTGAAACGTACCGGCATAGCCGCTTTCGCTCAGCGGAAACATTTCGTACCCGACGAACGAAACCCAGTTCATGATTGCAAACAGCGAAATCCCCAGCCGAAGCGGCCGGTTCAGCTTGCCCTGTGCAAAAATGCACGCAAGCGTCGCCGAAACGACGGCACATACGCCGTAAAGACTCGAAATTCTGTTCCAAAGCGTTCTGGAAGACGCGTCGGCAGCCGAAAGATCGCTCACCGCCTGCCGCATCCAATCGTAGCCCGGATATGCCAGCGGCGCAAACACGACCGCCGCGGCATACGAAAGCAGACTCACCACGCCCAGCAGCCCGAGTGTTTGCAGTAAACTGCGCTTTTTCATAACAAACTCCTCCCGATCGATTTGCGTTCAAACCCGCCGGAATCTGTTAAATATCGACGCCGAGCAGCGCTTTGGCCGCAAGTCCGATTGCAAACGAAAGCGCCGCGACGCCGAGACTGATGGCGACCATCTCGCCGAAGCGTTTCCAGAACGGCAGTCCCTGCGCCACGGAAACATAATAATTGAAGAAGAGGATCACGAGCACGACCGCCGAAATCATAATTGCAAACGCCTCGATATACCATTCGTTCGGAAGCAGCAGATACGGCAGAACGATTAGAACCACCGTAATCAGGTACGCAACACCTGTGTAAGCGCTGGATTTCAGCGCTTCCGGATTGTTTTCCGCGCGCTGCGCAAGATAGTTGGAAGCGGCCATGGAAAGCGTTGCGGAAACGCCCGTGATGATGCCGGAGAGAGCAACGAGCCGGTTGTTCGCAAGCGCAAACGTCAGCCCCGCGATGGTGCCTGTCAGCTCGACCAGCGCGTCGTTGAGGCCGAGGACGATTGCGCCCACATAGTGGAGGCGCTCTTCGTCCACCATGGCCGTCAGCTGGTCCTCGTGCTCTTCTTCCTCTGCGATGATCGGCCGCACTTCCGGCAGGTCGTGTTCTACCGTCTCCATTTCACGGATGCCGAGCTCTTCCGTGCGCTCGAAAAACTTAAGCGTAAACGTTACGCCGAGAATACGGCTCATCAGAAGAAACCAGAAGATGCGCGCACGGTTCGGCGCAACGTCTTTGCCGGTATAGTTTTTCCAAACTTCGTAGTGACTGCGCTCCGCCTTGGCAATCTCGAGGAAGGCATGCCGGTTGCCTTCCTGCTTCTGCCGCGCGGCTATCTTTTCGTACAAAATACTGCCGGTCAGCTCGTCCTTTTGGAACCGGACGATCCGTTCCAGCGTTTCGGGACTGATATTTCGTTCCATCGTGTCTTTGCCTCCGTTTTTGACGACTCTTTTTTCTATTATATCGTATAATATTCCCCGCGGCACATCAAAACACCGCCCGGCGCTGCAGCGCCGGGCGGTGAGATGCGCATATCGTTCCGCTATTCCTTAAGCAGCGGGAGGTCGCGGTCCGAAAGAAGAATCTGCGTGTCGATGATAGAATATCCCTTTTCGATGCAGAAGAGAATCGCCGCGTCCCGCCGCACGCGCGAATACAGCTCGCTCTTGCCGCCCAGCTTGAGCAGTTTCTGCGTTTCCCCCAGCGTTGCGGAAAGACCGATGGCAATCTGCAGCAGTTTGTCGCGCGAAGGCGCACGGTCTCCGCGGAAAATCTGGTATGCATACCCGCGCTCGATGTTCGCGCGGATGATGAGGTTCTTTTTTGAAACGCCGTGCGCTTCCATCAGCTGTTCCAGATACGCAGCGCAGCCGTCGTCGATAAACTCGGACTTGCAGCGCTCCGCAACATGCTCAAAATTGGAAGCGTTGCGCACCTGGTTTTCCAGATCTTTCGTTTTCACCTTCGGCACTCCTTTGTCGTTTCTTTATCGGCTGTCAATCCGCCGCCGGACTGGTCAATATTCGTCCCTGTTCTTTGTATAGAGCCAGATACCGCCGACAATCAGCGCGATGGCCAGCAGCACGAGCGCCGCAATGAACCATCCTTCCGCCGAAAGTCCGGAAGACGACGTATCGTTCGCCGCAATCAGGGGCGTCGGCGTCGGGGAAACACCGGCACTCGCATCCGGGGACGGCGTCGGGTTTGCCGAGGCGGACTCGACGTCCTGATCGAGGAACACGTAGTCCGAGCAACTCGTCTGCGTGACGGTCGCCCAGCCCGTGCTGTCCGTAACGGCGGTCTGCATGAACGTGAGCGTGTCGTCGTCCTCAAGCTTGTAATAATAGAGCGTCTTGCCCGCGTTCGCCGCGCCGAGCCAGAAACGGATGCTCGCGGTGCCGGGCAGCGTACCGTCGTAATTAAAGTGTATGGTCGCAACATATGCGTCCCCGGCGATGCGCTTTGCGGTCTGTTCGGCGATGGAGTTGTTGATGCTCGTGCCGAAATCGTACCAGAGCTTGGTGTAGCTGTCCGTCATCGTGCCCTTTAGGAACGTGATTTCCACATTGCTCTGTTTAATGGTCACATCCTGCGTTTTGTTGCCCTCCGCGAGGTTTTTCATGACGGAGTAAAGGATGCGTGTGTCGTCGCTGTTGAGCGTGTAGCTGTAGAGCGCCGTTGCCGACGAAGAGGACGGCGTGGGCGTGGGCGTTGCGGAAGTCGACGAATCGTCGTCCGAACTGCTTGAAGAAAGCGTTGCCGTCTTCAGCAAAGCGCTTGTCGGGGAAGCTTCCATAGTGGTGGTTTCCTTGTAGCGCTGGTAAAACGTATAAGTCGTACCGGCGCTCAGGCCGGAAAACGTCGTGCTATCCTGCCAGGTCGTGCCGTTTCTGGAATATTCGCAGCCGTCGACGCTCTTGAGAACGATCTTGCTTGTGGTGCGGCTGTAGCGCGTCGGCGCGCTCGGCGTGTCCCCGAAATAATATGCTTTTTGCACCGTGCCGAACGAGCGGGTGATGCTGCCGCCCTGATCGGAGCTCGTCACTTCAAGCGAAAGCTGGTTGTCGATATCGAGCGCGCCGACGACATACGTCGTGCCGGTGCCGACCGTGAGCGTGCCGCGCTTCCATGTGTAGGTCAGCGTGCCGGTGTTGTTGGTGCTCGTAAGGCTCGCAACGATCGTCATGCCGTAACGCGCTTCACCGGATATCATAATTACGCCGCTGAGCGCGGGGAGCGTTGTAAGCGGCGCGCCCGGACTGCTCGCCGAACCCAGTTCGGTGTCCGTTTCCTTCACGCGCTGATAGAACATATAGCTCGTGTCGATCGAAAGATTATGGAACGTCGTCGTGTCCTGCCAGGCCGTACCGCCGAGCGAGTACTGGTACCCTTGTGTCGCGGTGAGCGTAATGCTCGTCGCGCTCGCGCTTGCCAGCGTCGGCGCGGCGGGAACGGACTGCGAGCAGACTGCCTTGAGCACCGCCGCGCTCGCCGCCGAACGCGTACCCGTCTGCACGCTGCTGGTCACTTCAAGTGTGAGGGTCTGCCCAATGTCCGCGGCGCCGGGCGTATACGTCGTGCCCGTGCCCACGGTGGTAGTTCCACGCTTCCAGGCATACGTGAGCGTGCCGGTGTTATTGCTGCCTTCAATCGAGCCGGTCAAAAGCTGGCCGGACTGTGCCGTGCCGGAAATGGACACCGTGCCTGTCAGCGCGGAAATGGTGGCCGCAGTCGTTTTTTCGCTCTTGGGGGACGCGTTCACCGTGTCCGTTGCCTTGACCCGCTGATAAAAGTCGTAACTCTGCCCGCTGGTAAGCCCCGTAAACGACGGGCTGTCCTGCCAGGTCGTGCCGCCGGCGGAATATTCATATCCGTCTGTGGCCGTCAGCGCAATTTCGGTTTCGCCGAGCGTTTCAATCACCGGTGCGGAAACCGCGCTGCCCGCATAGTCCGCCTTCGCAACGGTCACCGTTTCTTTATAAAGAACTCCGTTAACGCAGACCGAGTCCGTTACCGCCAGGCGGATCGTCTTGCCGATGTCCGCCGCGGTGAGCGTATAGCTTGTGCCGCTGCCGCCCGAGGCAAGCGGCGTATCAACGCCGCCGTCACGCCGCACCCAGGTAAACGTCCACCCGGACGAATCGCTCTGGTTCGCTCCGTCAACCCCGCCCGTCAGCGTTTCGCCCGCCTTAACGGTTCCGGAAATTGTCGCCGTGCCGCTGAAATCCAACAGCACGCGGGTATAATACACCTCCAGATCGCCCGAAAGCGTATAAGCGCTTAACTCGGCGCTCCCGTTTTCCGTTCCATCTTCCAAAATAGTTTGGTTCAGCGAATATCCACCCTCCGCCGGCGCGTCAAAGATCAGCTGCGTACCGTCGGCTACGGCCTGTCCGCTCACAACGGCGTCGTCCGTCCCCGTCCGCACGCTCAAAAGGCCGTTGGCCTGCGTAAACACGACCGCATGCCCGCCGGAAGCGGACGTGGTAAACACAGCGATCAGCTTCGCGTTGCCGTTGCCCGCCGCATCGGTAAAGATGCCCGCCGGGACGGTAACGGTATATTCCGTACCCGCCGTCAGCGAAAGCACCGGTGAAAAGTCGTTTAAATCGAACACGAAATACCAGGGTCCGCCGGACGCATCGCCCAGTGCGGATGCGTTCGCCACCTCGGCGGTATAGGTCGTATCGTCTGCGGATACGCTTATGCTCGCGCCGGAACCGGCGGCGGCATACTCGTCAAGCGAAAGGATGATTTTCTGATTGCCGGAAACCGCCGCGTCCGTCGTAGGCGAATACAGCGAAACAACGGGGTTCGCAGCGTCGTATTTCGCCGAAAGCATCTTACGCTCGGTGATCGCGCCATCATAATTCCCGCCGGAAACACGCAGGTAATAATAGATGGCGTTGTCGTCGGTCACGCAGTCCGTCTTGGTGACGGAAGCCGCCCATTCGCCCGCGGACGAAAAAGCGATCTCGTACCCGTCCGGCGCGTTGAGCGTGACGTCGCCTGTATAGGTACCGTTTGCTCCGAGGTTCGTTGACGCGAGCGTCGCCACCGCGTCGGACGGATAATTCACCACCCGGTAAGCCGCGTCGGGCGCAAGCGAAAGCGTATAGTTGTCCGCGAGGAACGCGCCACTGTCCGAAAGCGCGAGCGAGCCGATTGCGATGTCATACACGCCCTCCGCAGAGGAAATCGTCGCTTCGCCGCTCAGGCTGCCGCTGAACGCAGGCGTCTCGCCCGGAATCTGACCGGTGCAGGAAAATGTAAAAGCAGGGTCGTTCAGCCCGGCATAGCGCGTTTTGCCGCCGTCCGGGTTAACACTCAGCGTCGCCTTGGAGATTGTAAACGGAATCGGGTCGCTCGACCCTTCATAGGTCGCGTTGCCACCGGAGACGGAGATCGTAAGCGTATACGCGCCGGCGTTCGTGGGCGGCGTTGTGTCCAGGTAGGTCCCGCCGTCCGTGCTCGCGTAGGCGTACACCAGCCCGTCGGAAGCGATCGTCACGGTGTTTTCGCTCGCATCCTTGATAACGGGCTCGCCGCTCGGCGAAACGGGCGCGCCGTCATAGGTTTTGCTTTCCACGCTCACGCCGGTGATCGTCACCGCCGTCTTGTCCCCTTCCGCCAGCGCGGCGGCGGGGCCGATGAGAAGCAGCGCGGCAACGCCGGCGGCCATGAATCTGAGCACGCTTCCTTTCGAGATTTTCATAAGCGCTCCTTTCCGCGCGCGGAGAACGGGCATTTGACTGCCCCTCCGCGCACAGCGGGTACGGAATTGATGCAATAAAATCGGATTCGTCTGCCGACGGAAAACTTGATAGACACAGTATGCCACAATCGATTTTCCATTGCAAACGTCTCTGCCCGCCCTCATAAGGAACACTCGGCAAATCGGCAAATCGTTGCATTTCTTTTTCATTTTGTTTGAAGCGCCGTCAAAAAAGCAGCACGAAAAGAAAAACCCGCGCGTTCCGCAGGTTTTTATTTGAAGTATGTTTCTAAAGGCACGCCGGCAAACAATCTTACAGCTCGTCCTGCAGTTCAAGAAAGCGTTTGTAGAGCGCATCGTATTCACACCCGCAGGAACCGCATTCCGCGTCCGCCGTCCGGACGGCTTTAATCAGCGTGTCGTGGCAATCCTCGCCGCTCAGATAACGCTGCGCCGGAATGGAAATCAGGTCCCATCCGGACTCGGCAAACCGCATGAGGATGCCGTTGAGCTCTTCCGTCATGATCTCAATCCTCCGGTTCCTATTTTAGAGTACACCTGTTCGATGCGCGCTTATGCGTCTTCTTCCTTTTGTCTGGAATAGTAGATTGCGCTTTCATCTTCGTCCCAGAGGCGCTCCATATTATAGTATTTACGCTCCTCGGGATAAAAAATATGCACAAGCACATCCGCATAGTCCATTACGATCCATTTGCCTTCGGAATATCCCTCGCTCCTGCGCAGCGTCAGGCCAAGCGAGTCCGCTTTTTCTTCCAGTTCGTCGCTGAGCGCTTTTACCTGCGACACCGCGCGCCCGCTGCAGATAACAAACCAGTCCGCAACGATCGTCTTGTCCGCCACATGGATGGCCACGATGTCCTGTGCCTTTTTGTTGTAGAGTGTTTCGCAAATGCCGTCCACTTGCCGCCGAATGGTCTCGTTCAATGGCTTCCCTCCGTTTTCTTCTTTTCAGTCAATTTGTTTTCGTAATATTCCAGCGCCCGCTGTGTCGCGGGATGCAAAGCCTTGTCCGACCGGCCGATGAACTCTCCTACGCGGCGCAGCGCATAACACATAAATCTATCGATGCCGAGCGAAACGCGCTCCCGGTACTCGCCGACGCCGGGAAACGTGCGCGTCGGTTCGATCAGGTCCGCCGCGTAAACCGCCGCGTCGAAGTCCGTCATGCCCGCGTCCCCGGTGGTGTGCAGGCGGATTGCGCGGAGGATGCTTTCATCCGTGATACCATACTCCGTTTTGGCCAGCACCGCGCCCGCAAACGCGTGATAGACCGCCGTTATCTCCGTGTCGTCGCCGGATAATACCTCCTGCTCCAGCGGGTCGAGACATTTTGCGCAGTCGTGCAGCAGCGCGGCAACACGCAGTTTCTCCGGGTCCTGCCGCCAGTGCTCCGAGAGTGCCGCCGCCGCGCGCATGGTGCCGCAGACGTGCCTGTAACGCCCGGGCTTAAGCGCCGCGCGAAGTTTCCCCTGCAGCGCGCGTACGTCCGCCGGGAAATATACGCCGCTTTCATAACAGGCCTGCTCCACCGTTTCCGGCAGCAGTCCGGAAACGCTGCGCCCGGCTTCCAACAGGTCGCGCACCTGCGTGGAAGAAATTTGTTCCGCCTTTCCTTTCAGCACCTGCACGCGCGCGCCATAGCGCAGCGCAAGTTCCCCGGCAATTTTGCACTCGTCGAGATGCAGTCCCACACGCGGTACGCAAAGCACGTCCGCGCGGTCGAGCACGTCCTGCGGGCGATGCCAGTTCGGCAGGTCGGCCAGCATGTCGCTCCCGACAATCAGGCTCAGTTCCGCCTGCGGATAGAGCGCTTTGAGTTCATCGAGCGTATCGAGGGTATAGCTCTTGCCGCCGCGCTTGATTTCGAGGTCGCTCGGTTCGATGTCCGCCTCGTCCGCAACGGCAAGCCGCACCATTTCAAGGCGCTTTGCTGCTGGCACTTCGCCTTCAACACGCTTATGCGGCGGGTCCGCCGCAACCATAAGGAGCACCAAGTCCAGCGCCGCTTCGTCCCGCGCAATACGCGCCATCTGCACGTGCGCGCTGTGAACGGGGTTGAACGTGCCTCCCAGGATGCCGATGCGCATGCTTAAGTTGACTCCTTTTTTTCCTGCTTATAGAATACCATGTTTTCCTTCGGCGTTCCAGTCGTTTCGCCGCGCCCCTGCGCCCGCTTCGATTGACAAACCGCACGCCTGATGCGACAATGTATTTGAGAAAAATTCGGCTTTACCGTCCGTCTTTGGCAAAGTGTCCCGGGCGGGCAAATCCACGAGAAAGCGGGGAGATTTGACAAATGGAATATCGGAAGCTGCAAAACGGCAGCGATATCCGCGGCGTTGCAATGGAAGGCGTCGAGGGACAGCCGGTGAATCTGACGGACGAGGCGGTCACGAACATCGCCAAAGCGTTCGTTCTGTTTTTACAGGAAAAATTTAACAAAAGCGACCTTCGCCTTTCGATTGGACGCGATTCGCGCCTTTCCGGCGAACGGCTGCTTGCCGCCGCTGCGGAGGGCGTTTTGTCGATGGGCGCGGACCTTGCCGATTTCGGAATGGCCAGTACGCCGAGCATGTTCATGAGCACCGTCACATCGGGATACGAATACGACGGAGCGATCATGCTCACCGCAAGTCATCTGCCCTGGAACCGCAACGGCATCAAATTTTTCACGCGCGACGGCGGGCTGGAGAAAGTGGAGATCGCTTCCATCCTCGCACGCGCGCAGGAAAACGCTTTTATCCCGACCGCAGAGCGCGGCAAACGCACCGCGGTCGACTTCCTTTCCGTCTACGCGTCCGGTCTGGTCGAGCGCATCCGCAAGAGCGTGAACGCGCCGGACTACGACCATCCGCTTAAAGGCTTCCACATCATAGTGGACGCGGGCAACGGCGCAGGCGGCTTCTTTGTGGACAAAGTGCTTGTTCCGCTCGGCGCGGACACGAGCGGCAGCCAGTTCCTGAATCCGGACGGCATGTTTCCGAACCACGCGCCGAACCCGGAAAACGAGGAGGCCATGAAGGCGGTCACCGCCTGCGTGCTGGAAAATCACGCCGACATGGGCGTCATTTTCGATACGGACGTGGACCGTGCGGGCGCGGTCGCCGCGGACGGCCGGGAAATCAACCGCAACCGCCTGATTGCGCTGATCTCCGCCGTGCTGCTGGAAGAACACCCGGGCACGACCATCGTGACCGACTCCATCACGTCCAGCGGGCTCGCAGCGTTCATCGCCGCAAAAGGCGGCGTGCACCATCGCTTTAAGCGCGGCTATAAAAACGTCATCGACGAAGCCATCCGCATCAATGCGGAAGGCCGGGACTGCCAGCTTGCCATCGAGACGTCCGGCCACGGCGCGCTCAAGGAAAACTATTTTCTCGACGACGGAGCGTTCCTCATGACCAAACTGCTCATCAAAATGGCGCAGCTCAAAAAGGAAGGGCGCACGCTGTTTTCGCTTATCGACTCGCTTGCCGAACCCACCGAAAGCACCGAGGTGCGCATGAACCTCTCCTGCGCGGACTGTCAGGCGTACGGCAACGGCCTGCTGCGCGACCTCGGCGAATATGCCAAAGAACAGGGCTGGGACGTGGCCAAAGAAAACCACGAAGGCCTGCGCGTTTCGTTCGGCGCGGACGACGGCGACGGATGGTTCCTGCTGCGGATGTCCCTGCACGACCCGCTTATGCCGCTCAACATCGAGAGCAACAGCGTCGGCGGCGTGCATATCATCGCGCAGAAACTCTATGCGTTCCTCATGGCGTTCGACAAGCTGGACACGAGCAAACTCAAAACGATCTGACGGATTTCACACGGCTAAGCAACGAAGGCGGGAAGCAAATTTGCTTCCCGCCTTTTTGTCTGCCGATGAAGGGCTGGCGTTGGAGGCTCCGCCTCCAAACCACTGTTTAGGGTCAAAACGGCCCTAAAACCACGCTTTTTTTGAAAACAATCAGGCGTTCCCAAAGGACTTATTCCTTAGGTGTGGTGCAGGGTGGATTCCCTGCAAAGTTCTTTGACGAACCGAACGAAAGCGTCAGCGGGCAACCGCGACCTTGCCGCCTTTGATTACCGTATTTGCAAGGTTGCTTCCCATGCGGTAGCAGAGGTATTCCATGCCGTCCGCGTCCCAGAGCACAAGGTCGGTCCGCTTGCCGGGCTCTATCGTTCCGTGCGTGCCGCCGAGGCCGATTGCACAGGCCGCGTTGAGCGTAAGCGCCGTGAGAATTTCCTCCGGCGTCATGCGGTATTTTAAATACGCAAGGTTCGCGCAGAGCTGCAGATTCAGCGAAGGGCACGACCCGGGATTAAAGTCCGAAGCCACGGCGACCGCCACCCCGCGTTCGATCATTTCCCGCGCACGCGCAAACGGCTTATTGAGATAAAGCGACGTCTGCGGCAGCAGGCAGGCGATCACGCCGCCCTCTGCCAGCGCGCCGATGTCCGCGTCGGTGGTCGCAATCAGGTGTTCGGCGGAAACCGCGCCAAGCTCGCCCGCAAGCCGCGTTCCGCCGAGGGAATCGATCTCGTCCGCATGGATTTTCAGTCCCAGCCCGAAAGAACGCGCCGTTTCGAGAATCCGGCGGCTCTGTCCCGCCGAAAACACGCCGGTTTCGCAGAAAACGTCGCAGTATTTCGCCAGTTTTTCCGCCGCCACGCGCGGCAGGACTTCCCCGCACACAAAATCGACATATCCGTCCGCATCGCCCGCAAATTCCGGCGGGACGGCGTGCGCGCCGAGAAACGTCGGCACCACGCCGACCGGATGCGTTTGACCGAGTCTTGCAATCACGCGCAGCTGTTTTAATTCGTTCTCCAGGTCGAGTCCGTATCCGCTCTTGATCTCCGTGGCCGTCACGCCAAGCGAAAGCTGTTCGTCCAAAAAACCGGACGCACGCTCAAAAAGCGCGTCCTCGCTTGCCGCGCGTGTCTTTTGGACGGTGTCCAAAATGCCGCCGCCGGACTGCAGGATTTCCAGATAGCTCGCGCCTTTGAGTTTGAGCGGCACTTCATGCTGCCGCCAGCCGCCGAACACGAGATGGGTATGTGCGTCGATCCAGCCGGGGGTAGCGAACCGCCCGCCCGCGTCCAGTTCCTCCGTGTCCGCAGGGCAGGCCGGCACCGCACCGTTTTCGGTCACGGCGGCAATGCGTCCGCCGTCGAGCAGCACGCAGGCATTTTTGTATTTGCGGTTTTCACCTTGTGCACAGCCCTTCCGGCTCACCGTGCCGAGCGGGGTCTGCAAAAGAGCGATATTACGAATCAGCAGCATGTTTTTCTCCCGAAACAAACGCTATTCCAGCCGGTATTCGAGCACCTGCTTTTCCGGCTCGAAGTTTTCAATGCCGAGATAGTATTCCGCGCTGTCGATCAGCGCGCGCATGGGCACAAGCCCGACGACCTCCGTGCCGATCACGCGCACGCCGTAGCGCGCGGCCTCGAAGCGCACGAACTCCAGCACGCGGTAAAGCGGCGTGCTGCAGTAGTTCGTCATGTTGATGGAAACCTGCGCGGTGTTGCGCTCCTTGAGCAGCACGCCGATGGCCTTGACGCAGCTCAGCCCGCCGCCGGAATACCGCACGACCCGCGCGATTTTATCCGCAATCGTCACGTCGGGCGTGGAAAGATTGATGTTGAACGCAATCAACGGCGCGCGCGCGCCGACGGCGACCACGCCCGCGGTCGGGTGGATTTTACGCCCGCCGAAGTCCGGTTCCCATTCAGGCTGCAGCATCTTTTCCGGCATGCCCTCGAACTGCCCTTTCCGGATGGCCGCGAGGTTCTCGCGGTTCGGCGCGGTGGCGGAGGCTTCGTACAAAAACACGGGGATACCCGCCTCGCGCCAGATACGCTCGCCCGCGCGGCGCGAAAGCGCAACGCACTCCTCCATGCTCGTCTCACGGATGGGAATAAAGGGAATCACGTCCACCGCGCCCATGCGCGGGTGCTCGCCGCGGTGCTTCGTCATGTCAATTTTTGCCGCCGCGGCTTTGGCGAGCCGGACGGCCGCTTCCTCCGCGCCCGCCGGGTCGCCCACAAACGTGATGACCGAACGGTTGTGACTGCAATCGCTCGAAACGTCCAGCAGTACCGCGCCGGGGGTATTGCGCACTTCGTTTGCAATTTCTTCCACGACCGCCGCGTCCGCGCTGCTTATGTTGGGTACGCACTCAATGAGTTTTGCCATATCGTTTCTTGTCTTCTTTCCCTTCTCCCTTTATAAGAAAGAGAAAAGCAGAGGAAATTTTCTTTTATTTTAGCACGAAATTGAATTGCGTTTTCTCTCTTTTAAAAAAGAGAGAAACAGAGAAAATTTGCCTTGCTTTATCGCAAAATGAGAGAGTTTCTCTTTATGTCCTTTCTCTTTTCAAAGAGAAAGGACCCCGCCCTCCCCCAGTACATGGTCGAGCAGTTCGTCGCTCGCCAGATGCGGCAGCGTGATGTGCGCCTTGCCCGCTTCGCGCTCGTTATAGCGCGCGGCGGTTTCGAGCGCGTGTTCGTTGCCCGCCCAGCTCCGGCGCGCCACGCCACCGATCACGTCCCACGAAATCGCGCTTTCGATCACGCGGTCGACGCGCTCGCTGCCGTCGAGCAGCAGCCCGAACCCGCCGTTGATCGCCTTGCCGATTCCCACGCCGCCGCCGTTGTGGAGCGTGCAGAGCGTCATGCCGCGCGCGGCGTTGCCCGCAAAGCACTGCGTGGCCATGTCGGCCATAACATTGCTGCCGTCCTTGATGTTGGCGGTTTCGCGAAACGGCGAATCCGTGCCGGAAACGTCGTGATGATCGCGTCCGATCATGACCGGGCCGATTTCGCCGGTGCGCACCATCTCGTTGAATTTCAGCGCAATGCGGCGCCGTCCCAGTTCGTCCTGATAAAGAATACGCGCCTGCGTGCCGACCACGAGCCGGTTCTGCTCCGCGTCCCGGATCCAGATGTAGTTGTCCCGATCCTGCCAGCAGCGGTCCGGATCGATGCACTCCATCGCCGCGCGGTCGGTCTTTTGCAAATCTTCGTGCTTTCCGCTCAGGCACACCCAGCGGAACGGCCCGTAGCCATAGTCGAAAAGCATCGGCCCCATGATATCCTCCACATAGGACGGGAAAACGAACCCGTCTTTCGTGTCGGTCCCGTTTTTAGCAATCCATGTTTCGCCTGCGTCGAACACGGCCTTGAGAAATGAATTGCCGTAGTCGAAGAAACGCGCGCCGCGGTCCGTAAGCATCTTGACTGCGGCGATATGCCGTTTGAGCGACGCGTCCACCTTTCGCGCGAACGCTTCGCGGTCGCTGTGCAGCAGCGCCGTGCGCTCCGCAAACGTCAGACCGGCCGGGCAGTACCCGCCGCCGTAAACGTTGTGGCACGAAGTCTGGTCGCTGAGCAGGTCGATCTGAAAATCCCGCTTGATCGCCGCTTCCAGCAGATCGACAATGTTGCCGTGGTAAGCAATGGAGATGCTTTCCTCCGACCGGCGGTGCTTATCCGCAAGCGCGAACGCCTCGTCAAGGTCGGCGGTAACGACGTCCACCCACCCCTGATCGAGCCGGGTCTGGATGCGGGAGCGGTCAACCTCCGCAAAGAGACCCACCGCACGCGCGATGCGCGCCGCCTTAGGCTGCGCGCCGCTCATGCCGCCAAGGCCGGATGAAACGAACACCCTGCCGCTTAAATCGCCGTCCGCAGGCACGCCGAGATACTTGCGCCCAAAGCCTAAAATCGTATTGAACGTACCGTGCACAATACCCTGCGGGCCGATGTACATCCAGCCGCCCGCGGTCATCTGCCCGTAGTTGGCGACGCCCATCTGCTCGGCGAT
>Ga0116152_10001627_pt1 | contig 18407 bp, 12 predicted proteins | sample AD_UKC119_MetaG_FD_89894 | JGI IMG/M metagenome (GOLD analysis project Ga0116152, IMG submission 89894) | Active sludge microbial communities of municipal wastewater-treating anaerobic digesters from Hong Kong - AD_UKC119_MetaG | ecosystem: Engineered > Bioreactor > Anaerobic > Digestate... | reverse complement strand
CGCAGCGCCCACGAGCTTCGGCACCGTGGGGTCGCGCACGTCGATCACCTGCACGCCCGCCTCGTCGTCGGCCACGTAGGCCCAGGGGCCGTCCACGCGCACGCTCCAGGCCAGGCCAGGCGTGGCCACGAAGCCCACGAGCGCCGGCGTCGCGGGATCGGCGACATCCACCACCGCCAGGCCGCGGCCGTACTCGGCCACGTACAGGTACCCGCCCTGCACCGCCAGGGCCACGGCCGAGCCCTCGAGCATCAAGGTTCCCGCGAGCGCCGGGGCCAGGGGCGCGGACACGTCGACGGTCCAGATGCCCGCGGTCGAGCCCGCCACGTAGGCGACATGGCCGTCCACCTCGACGTCGAGCGCATTGCCCGGCAGCATCAGGCGCGACAGGTTCTGCGGCGACGTGGGCGTGGTGACATCCACCAGGCGCAGCCCCTCCTCGCGGTCGGCCAGGTAGGCGACGCCCGACTGCACGTCGGCCTGCAGCGCGTAGCCCGGCGTGTTGAAGGTGGCGCGCAGCTGCGGCAGGAACGGCAGCGAGACATCGACGACGTGCAGGCCCGCGGTCCCCGCCGAGACGTAGGCCAGCGCCCCGTCGAAGGTCACGCCCAGCGCCAGGCCGCCCAGGGCCAGCGATCCCACCGGCGACGGCGCCGCCGGGTTGGCCGCGTCGATCAGCCGCAAGCCTGCCGCGCGGTCGGCCACGAGCACGGTGGTGCCCGCCAAGGCCGTCTCGTAGGCGTAGTCGGGGGCGGCCGCCGTGCCGATGGGCTCGGGGCTGAAGGGATGGTGCACGTCGAACACCTGCAGGCCGGGATAGCCGTCGGCGACGTAGGCCAGCGCGCCGTCCAGGCGCACCTTCCCGGCCAGGCCGAGGGTGTTGGCGCGGCCGGTCAACACGGGCAGGTCGGCATCGGACACGTCCACGAGCATCAGGCCCGCGTCCCAGCAGGCCACCGCCGCCTGGCCGCCGGACACCGCGACGCCGTGGGCCGCACCCGGCAGCGCCAGCTGCCCGCGGCGCACCGGTGCCGCGGGAACGGCGAGGTCGAAGATCACCAGGCGGGCGCCGCCGGCATCGGCCACGTACACCAGGTCGCCGACCGCGGTCAGGCCCATGGGCGTCATCGGCTCGACCAGGCTGCCCACCAGCTGCGGCGCGGCGGGATCGGCCACGTCCAGGACCAGCAGCAGCGAGTCGGCCGCCGCCAGCACGCGGTCGCCGTCCAGCGCCACCGCCCGTACCGGCGCCGAGGTCGGGAATGTTCCGAGCAGCCCGGGATCGGACGGCACGCCGCACCCGAGCACCTGCACGCCACCGGCGCCGGCTGCGGCGACCACCAGCGTATCCCTGGTCGCGACGCCCAGCGCAGGGCCCGCCAGGTCCAGGCGCGCCACCAACTGCGGCGCGGTGGGATCACTGCAGTCGACGACCTGGAAGCCCGAGTCGGCCGCGGCGATGCACACGGCCGTCCCGACACGAGCGAGGTTCTGGGCCAGGCCTGGCGTGTCCAGGCCGCCGATCAGCACCGGCGCCGCGGCCTCCGTGCCGTCGAACACCCGCAGACCGAAGTCGTCGGCCACGTAGACCAGCGGCGCGGCGACGTCGACGCAGCGCGACGGCCCCGGCGTGGCGCCCTCGCCGACCCAGCGCACCTGCTGCCGGTAGTCGACGCACTGGGCCGCCGCGGCCCCCGCGCCGAGGCCAACGACAAGGACGGCGGCCGAAAGGGCCGCCGCACCGAGGCGCGCCGGACGGTCGAGGCTGGGTATCACAGGTTCCCCCGATGATGGACGCATGGCAGCACGGCTCCGTGATGCTCTCTATGGTAAGGGATCGGGGGCGAAAACGGGGAGATATTGTGGGGAAGGCCGGAAACCCGGCGGGAACGGCGGGAACGGCCCTAGTCCCGGGGATCGGGGCCCGCCGCGGCCGCCCGGGAGGCGGCCTGCGACCGCTCGGCTTCGATGCGGCGGCGCACTTCGGGCCGCGGCGTGTGCCGCCAGCCAGGACCGCCCACCAGGCCCGAGAGGTACCCTAGCCCGGCGCCGAGGTGGATCGCCACGAAGCACCGCACGGCCGCGAACCACAGCGCCGGCCGCCAGCGCGCCAGGCGCCCGGCCAGGCCCACCGTCACCAGGGCATAGGTCGCCCCCATGGCGCCCCAGGCCGCCCACGCGGCCGGCCAGGCGAACCCCATCAGCGGCAGCAGGCCGGCGACCAGCACCAGCACGGCCAGGCCGAGCGCCGGCGCCGAGATGGTGCCGGGGTACTTGCGTCCCATCAGCGCACGGCCGTAGCCGTAGCGGTACAGCTGGCGCAGCAGGCCGCGCCAGTCGCGGCGCGGGTGGTACGACACGGTGAAATCGGGATCGTGGTAGGCCTCGACGCCGGCGCGGTGCACGCGCAGGTTGAACTCGAGGTCCTCGGCCGCGTCGAAGGCCTCGTCCACGCCGCCGAGCTCCTCGAACAGCCGGCGCTCGTAGCCGCAGCCCGCGCTCAGCGGATTGCAGTGGCCGCAGGCCTCGTCGTAGATCTTCGAGCCGGTCTGGTGGCCGAGGGCCGAGTTCCGCGTGACCGACACCGCCTGCTGGAACACGCTGACGCCCGCATCGAGCTGCGGCTGGGGCCGCGACAGGCAGCGCTCGCCGCGCTGGAAGGCCGCGAGCGCCGAGGCGAGCATGGTCGGGCTGGCGATCTCGCAGTGGCCGTCGACGAACAGGATGTAGGGCGCGCGCGCGTGGGCGGCACCGATGTTGCGGCCGGCGCCCGAGGTGAAGCGCGGGTTGTACAGCAGGTGGATGTGCGGGTGATCTCCCGCCGCCGCGAGCACGTCCGACCGCGTGGCGTCCTCGCTGTACCCGTCCACGACGATGATCTCGTACCGCTCGGGCTCCAGCGTCTGCGCGCAGAGCTGGTCGAGCACGGCACGGATGTGCCCGGCCTCGTTGCGGACGGGCATCACCACCGTCAGTTCGGGACGCTGGGTCATGGACGCTTCTCAATCGGTGCAAGCCAGGCGATCGGCTTCGTATTGGGAAAGGAAGATCAGTAGACTGCCCCCCACTGTCAACGGGGGTTATCGGCGGGTTCAATCGAGGCTGAAGTTCCTTTGGCCCAGGCGACGGCGGGCCAGGGTCCAGAAGCCCGGCCGGTGGGCGTCGGCCTCGCGGATCCGCTTGCGGGTCTGGGGGTTCCACGGCCGGCGCTCCCGGCGGAACGGGGCCAGGCCGGCCAGCCCGTCGCGCACGGCCTGCAGCCAGGCCAGGCCGTGGCCGTCGCGCAGGCTGTAGACCAGCATGGCGCCGAGCCCCCGGGCGAGGTAGCCGGCGGCATAGTCGGCCGGCTGGTGCAGCACCGCGACCCAGAACAGGTTGCGGGTGTCGAAATAGTAGCGCCGCCAGCCGGGGCGGCCCTCCATGCGGTGGTCGTGGCCCACGCGGATGCGTCCGTCGTGGGCGATGTCCCAGCCCGCATCCAGCAGGCGGTAGGCCAGGTCCAGGCCCTCGTGGGAGATGAAGAAGTCCTCGCGGTACAGGCCGGTGGTCGCGAGCGCCGCGCGCCGGTAGGCCACGGCGCCTTCGGTGATCTCGTAGGTGGCGAAGCAGGTGTCCGCCTCGGTCACCGGTCGCCGGTGCACCCAGTCGCGCACGCGGTCGGTGCCGGGCCAGGTGCAGGTGAACGTGACCGCGCCGAGACCCGGCGCCTCGGCGAAGGCCCGGCGCACGGCGGCCAGCTGGTCCGGCCCGAAGTCCACCATGTCGTCGTCGAGGGTCACGACCACGTCGCCGGTGGCGATCTCCAGGCCGCGGTTGCGCCCGCCGACGCCGGTGTTCACCGGCAGCGCCACCAGCCGCACGCGCGGATGCCCGACCGCGATGGCCTCGGCCGTTCCGTCGCTGCTCCCGTTGTCCACGGCGATGAGCTCGACCCCGGGATCGTCGAGCCGGTCGAGCTGCCCGAGCAGGCGCAGCACCGCCGGGCGCCGGTTGCAGGTCAGGACCACGAACGAGACCGCCAGGGGCTCACGCATCGGCGCCCCCGCCTTTGCCGTCGAGGGCGTCGAGGCCGCCCGCGAGGTCGAAGCCCCGCGCCACGAGGCCCGGCAGCAGGTGATCGAGCAGCGCGTGGACCACGGTGCTGTAGTCATGCAGCAGCACGATGTCCCGTCCGGCCACCGAGTCCAGCACCCTGGCCGCGACGTCGGCGGCCGCTGCCGGGTCGGTGCAGCGCCAGTCCTCGGAATCGAGGGACCACAGCACGTGCTGCATGCCGTGCCGGCGGGGCCCGAGCAGGCTGGCCGGATGCAGCCGGCCGCCGGGCGCGCGGAAGAACCGCGGCGGGCTGCCGGTCGCCGCGGCGATGGCCGCCGAGCAGTCGCCCATGTCGCGCAGGTAGCCCCAGGGCGCCGGCGCGGCCCCCATGTCGTGGCGATGGGAATGGTTGCCCAGGGCGTGGCCGCCGGCGACGATGGCCCGCGCCAGGTCGGGCGCCTGGGCGACCCGCGGTCCCAGCACGCAGAACAGGGCGCGCGCGCCGTGGGCCTGGAGGCGTTCGAGCACGCCCTCGGTCACGCCCGGCATGGGGCCGTCGTCGAAGGTCAGCAGGATGGTGCGCGGGTGCGACGCGGGCAGGCGGCGGGTGACCAGGGAGGCCAGCAGCGATGCGCGCAGGGTGTTCGGTCTCAAGCGGCGCTCCTTCGCGGGGCGGGCGCACCTCTTCGCCCGCCGGGGCCGCACCACGCTAACACAAATCGCGGCTGCAGGCCAACGGCGGGACGCGGCCCTACCCGGCGCGCAGGCCCCGCAGCAGGAACTCGGCCACCTCGGGCGCCCGGCTCTCCAGCCGCGTGTTTCGCCGGCTGAGGATCCAGTCGGTGGCCATCTCGTCGAGCACGCCGAACACGGCCTTCGCCGCGAACAGCGGGTCGACGTCCGCCCGCAGCGCGCCCTCGCGCCGGCCCTCGTCCACCACCTGGGCGATGATGCCCAGATACTCGCCCACCTGGGCCCGGGACAGCTCCTCCAGGAAGTGCAGGCTGTGGCGCAACTCGACCTGGGTGATGATGGCCAGGTCGCGGTCGCGGCCCACCAGTTCCAGGTGCAGGCCGACGATGGCGCGCAGGCGGTCCTCGGCGCCCGCGAGGTCGGCCAGGCGGCGGCGCCCCTCCGCGATGAAGCGGCCCATGGCGCGGGCGAAGAGCTCGGCCAGGATCTCGTCCTTGTTCGTGAAGTAGAGGTAGATGGTGCCGTCGGCCACGCCGGCGCGGCGGGCGATCATGGCCACCGTGGTGGCGACGTAGCCGCGCTGCGCGATCTCGACGACTGCCGCGTCCAGGATGCGCTCCCGCTTCTCGCCCGTGCTGGTGCGCGCCATGAGTGAATCTCCATTCATCAAAATCCAGACCCGCCGGGTGCCGCGAACCCGGGGCACGGCTCGAGTATACCCTAAATTTATGCCGAAATATACCGATAATCGTCCATCTCGACCGTTGACACCCCCGGGCGCCTGCGGCTACAATGTTGAATGACTATTCATTTTTGACCCCTCCGGATGCGGGCGCGCCCGCGAACGAAAGGCTGGGTCCATGGCCAGGCAGATCCGCAAGGTCGCCGTGCTCGGCTCCGGGGTGATGGGCAGCGCCATCGCCGCCCACTTCGCCAACGCCGGCATCCCGTCCCTCGTGCTGGACATCGTCCCCAAGGATGCGGGCGACGATCCGGTCAAGCGCAACGCCGTCGCCGCCGGCGCCGTCGCCGCGCTGAAGAAGACCAGCCCCTCGCCCCTGTTCTCGGCCGAACGCATCGGGCTGATCGAGACGGGCAACCTCGAGGACCACCTGCCCCGCCTGAAGGAGGCCGACTGGGTCATCGAGGTCGTGAAGGAGGACATGGCCATCAAGAAGATCGTGCTGGGCAACGCCGCCCCGCACATCGCGCCGGGGGCCATCTTCACCAGCAACACCTCGGGCCTGTCGCTGGCCGAGATGGCGTCGGTGCTGCCGGCCGACCTCAGGCCGCGCTTCCTGGGCACGCACTTCTTCAACCCGCCGCGCTACATGGCCCTGTTCGAGGTCATCCCCACCGCGGACACCGACCCCGGGGTGCTGGCGTTCGTCTGCGCCTTCGCCCGCGACCGCCTGGGCAAGGGCATCGTCCGCGCCAAGGACACGCCCAACTTCATCGCCAACCGCGTGGGCGTGCACGCCATGATGGCCACGGTGCAGGTCATGCAGGAGATGGGCCTGTCGCTCGAGGAGGTCGACGCGCTGACCGGCCCGGCCATCGGCCATCCCAAGACCGCCACCTTCCAGCTGGCCGACCTGGTGGGCCTGGACACCTTCCTGCACGTGGCCAACAACCTCTACCCGCTGGTGCCGGACGACGAGGCGCGCGCGCTGTTCCAGGCGCCCGCCTACCTCGAGGCGATGGTGGGCAAGGGCCTGTTGGGCCGCAAGTCGGGCGGCGGGTTCTTCCGCATGGAGAAGCAGGACGGCAAGCGCGTCTTCTTCACCCTCGACCTGGACACCCTCGAGTACCGGCCGCAGCAGAAGGCGAAGTTCGCCGAGATCGAGCAGGGCAAGAGCATCGACGACCTGGGCGAGCGGCTGCGCTTCCTGGCCTTCGGCAAGGGCCGGGCCGGCGAAGCCGTCTGGAAGATGCTGGCCGCGTCGTTCTCCTACGCCGCCATGCGCGTGGGCGAGATCTGCGACCAGGCCGCCGAGATCGACATGGCCATGCGCTGGGGCTTCAACTGGAAGATGGGCCCCTTCGAGAAGTGGGACGCCATGGGCTTCCGCAAGGTGACCGAGCGCCTGAAGGCCGACGGCCGGCCGTTGCCCGCCTGGGTCGACGCCCTGTACGCGGCCGGCGCCGAGAGCCTGTACGCCGAGATCGACGGCGCGATGACCAGCCCCACCGCGCGGCCGGGCGAGCGCGCCCCCCTGCCCCGCGACGAGCGGGCCTGGAGCTTCGACCTGCTGCGCCGCGGCAGCGGCGAGGTGCGGCGCAACCCCGGCGCCAGCCTGCTGGACCTGGGCCAGGGCATCCTGGGCCTGGAGTTCCACTCGAAGATGAACGCCATCGGCCAGGACACCCTGAACATGCTGATGACCGCCTGCGACGAGGCCGAGAAGAACTGGCGCGGCCTGGTGGTCACCAACGGCGCGGACACCTTCTCGGCCGGCGCCAACCTGATGATGCTGATGATGGAGGCGATGGAGGGCAACTGGGACGACATCAACCTGATCGTCAAGGCCTTCCAGCGCGCCTGCGACCGCCTGGAGTTCTGCGGCGTGCCGGTGGTCACCGCCCCGGCGGGCCTGGCCCTGGGCGGAGGCTGCGAGGTCACCCTCGGCGGCAACGCCGTGCGGGCCGCGGCCGAGACCTACATCGGTCTCGTGGAGTTCGGCGCGGGCGTGATCCCCGCCGGCGGCGGCTGCGCGCGCGTGTACCAGCGCAACCTGGCCATGCTGCTCGATCCCAAGGACCTGCAGCCCGCCTTCCGCAAGACCTTCGAGACCATCGGCACGGCGAAGGTGGCCACCAGCGCCGAGGAGGCGCAGCAGCTGGGCTTCCTCCGGCCGGGCGACACCTGGTCCATGAACCGCAGCCACCTGGCGGCCGACGCCCGCGACCTGTGCGTGGCGCTGGCCGAGAACGACTTCCGGCCGCCGGTGCCCGCGCGCGAGATCCCGGTCATGGGCACGGCCGACATCGCGCTGGCCGAGTCGGTGCTCTTCAACATGCAGGAGGCCGGCTACATCTCCGAGCACGACCACAAGATCGGCCGCACCCTGGCCCACGTGCTGGCCGGCGGCACCGTGCCCCCGGGCACGACCGTCACGCACGAGCGCATCCTCGAGCTGGAACGCGAAGGCTTCATGCGCCTGATGGGCGAGCGCAAGACGCTCGAGCGCATGGAGTACATCCTCAAGAACGGCAAGCCCCTGCGGAACTAGGAGGGATAGGACATGAGAGAAGTCTTCGTCATCGCCGCCCGCCGCACCGCCGTGGGCAAGGCCCTCAAGGGCAGCCTGCGCCACACCCGCCCCGACGACCTGGGCGCGGCGGTGGTGCGGGCGCTGGTCGAGGGGACGCCGGGGCTCGATCCCGGCCGCATCGGCGACGTGATCATGGGCTGCGCCATGCCCGAGGCCGAGCAGGGCATGAACGTGGCCCGCAACATCGCGCTGCTGGCCGGGCTGCCGGTCACGGTGCCGGGCATGACCATCAACCGGTTCTGCTCGTCGGGCCTGGAGACCATCGCCACCGGCGCCATGCAGATCATGACCGGGCGCTGCGACGCGGTCATCGCCGGCGGCGCCGAGACCATGACCATGGTGCCCATGGGCGGCCTGCGCTACCTGCCGAACCCGACGCTGGCCGCGCGGAATCCCGAGGCCCTGATGAACATGGGCCTGACGGCCGAGCGCCTGGCCGTGCGCGACGGCATCACGCGCGAGGCGCAGGACGCGTTCTCGTACCACAGCCACCGCAAGGCGGCCGAGGCCATCGCCGCCGGCCGGTTCGTCGACGAGATCGTGCCGGTGATGGCCAGCCTGCCGGGCGCCGACGCCAAGGGCCGCCCCGTCGAGCAGCTCGTCGAATTCAAGGTCGACGAGGGCCCCCGCGCCGACACGACGGTCGAGGCGCTGGCGAAGCTGAAGCCCGCCTTCAAGCAGGGCGGCACCGTGACCGCCGGCAACAGCAGCCAGATGAGCGACGGCGCCGCGGCGGTGCTGCTGGTGTCGGGCGAGGTCGCCAGGGAACTGGGCGTCCAGCCCCTGGCGCGGTTCGTCGACTACCGCGTGGCCGGCGTGCCGCCCGAGATCATGGGCATCGGCCCGGTCGAGGCCGTGCCGATGGTCATGAAGGCCGCCGGACTGTCGCTGGGCGCCATGGACGTGATCGAGCTGAACGAGGCGTTCGCCGCCCAGAGCCTGGCCGTATGCAAGGGACTTGGCCTGGACGCGGCCGACCCGCGCCTGAATCCCAACGGCGGCGCGGTGGCCCTGGGCCATCCCCTGGGCTGCACCGGCGCCAAGTTGACGACGAGCGCCCTGCATGAACTGAAGCGCCGGGGCGGCAGGCACGCCCTGGTCACCATGTGCATCGGAACCGGCATGGGTGCCGCGGGCATCTTCGCCGCCGTCTAGGAGGACCGCAATGAGCGACAAGAGCTACCTGACCGGCGGCGAGTTCCTGCTCAAGGCCACCGCCCCGGCCGACGTCTTCACCCCCGAGGACTTCGACGAGAACCAGCGCATGTTCGCGCAGATGGTCGAGGACTTCATCGAGCGCAACATCGCGCCCGTGCGCGAGGAGTTCGAGTACCACGGCAACACGATGATGGGCAAGGACCTGCTGAAGCAGGCCGGGGCCCTGGGCCTGCTGATGGCCGACATCCCCGAGGCCTACGGCGGCATGGGCTCGACCAAGGCCACCATCATGCTCATCAGCGAGAAGATGGCCGGCGGCGGCAGCTTCGCCGTCACCCACGGCGCGCAGTCGGGCATCGGCACGCTGCCCATCGTGTACTTCGGCAACGAGCAGCAGAAGCAGCAGTACCTGCCCAAGCTGGCCACGGCCGAGAAGCTGACCTGCTACGCCCTGACCGAGCCGGGCAGCGGCTCGGACGCCCTGGCCGCGGCCACGACCGCGAAGCTGAGCGCCGACGGCACGCACTACCTGCTCAACGGCACCAAGCAGTACATCACCAACGCCGGCTACGCCGAGATGGTGGTGCTGTTCGCGAAGGTCGACGGCAAGGACTTCACGGGCTTCATCGTCGACCTGACCGCTCCCGGCGTGACCATCGGCGCCGAGGAGAAGAAGATGGGCATCAAGGGCTCGAGCACCTGCGCCATCACCCTCGAGGACGTGAAGGTGCCCGTCGGGAACGTGCTGGGCGAGATCGGCAAGGGCCACCAGATCGCCTTCAACATCCTGAACGTGGGCCGCTTCAAGCTGGGCGCCAGCACCGTGGGCGGCTGCAAGCTGGCCCTGAAGGCCGCCGTGCCCTATACGAAGCAGCGCCGCCAGTTCGAGACGCGCATCTGCGACTTCGGGCTGATCCGCCGCAAGATCGCCGACGTGGCCGCGGCGACGTTCGCCGCCGAGTCCATGGTCTACCGCACGGCCGGCCTGCTGGATGCGGCCATCGCCACGCTGGACAGGAGCGCGCCCGACTACGACCGGCAGGGCATCCTGATGGTCGAGGAGTTCAGCATCGAGTGCTCGATGATCAAGGTGTTCTCGACCGAGGACTGCGCCCTGGCCGCCGAGGAATGCCTGCAGATGTTGGGCGGCTACGGCTATTGCCAGGAGTACCCGCTGGAGCGGCTGTACCGCGACGAGCGCATCAACCGCATCTTCGAGGGCACGAACGAGATCAACCGCATGATCGTGCCGGGCATGATCCTCAAGAAGGCCATGAAGGGCGAGCTGCCCTTCCTGCAGGCGGCCATGGGCGTGGCGGGCGAGCTGACGAGCCTGCCCTCCTTCGAGGACCCGGGCGAGCCGGGCTGGCTGGACGAGGAGGCCGCGCTGGTCGCCAACATGAAGAAGACCATGCTCGCGGCGCTGGGCCTGGCGGCCCAGAAGTTCGGCCCGGGCATCAAGGATCAGCAGGGCGTGCTGGCGGACGCGGCGGACATCTGCATGGAGGCCTACGCCTGCGAGAGCGCGCTGCTGCGCACGCAGAAGCGGGCGGCGGCCGCGGGCCAGGACAAGGCCGCGGCCATGGCCGACATGCTGACCCTGTACGTGCACGACGCCATGGACCGCGTCGCCGTGAAGGCGCGCAACGTGCTGGCGGCGGCGCTCGAGGGCGACGAGCTGCGGACGACCCTGGCGGGCCTGCGCCGCCTGGTGAAGCACGATCCCGTCAACCGCGCGGCCCTGCACGATGCCATCGCCGCGCGCGTCATCGACGCCGACGGCTACACCGTCGACTGACCCGGCACGACCTTGCGCTGACCGGGCCCGGCGCCCGCCCCCTGCCAGGGGCGGGCGCCTTCTCGTGCCGCCCCCGTTGACCCCGGCGGCGGTCGTTACCTATAATGGCATGTCCGCCCGTCGCTCGTACCTTGGCGGCGCCCGCCGGCGCGCGCCCCCTGCGAAACGGATCTGGTCCAGCGTGAACACCCTGCCCGCCCCGCACCTGCGCCGCGCCGCCCTGCTGGTGGCCGCCCTGCTGGTGGCCGCCGTGTCCGGCTGCGGCCGCGAGGCCCCCTCCTTCGCCCCCGGCGTCCTGGAGGTCACCTCGACCCCGGCCGGCGCGGCCGTGACCCTGGACGGCCTGGACACGGGCCTGGTCACCCCGGCGACCTTCGATCCGCTGGAGGCCGGCCTGCACGAGGTGAGCGTCGCCCTGGACGGCTGGGTCGCCTCGCCGGCGGTGCGGACGGTCGACCTGGGCTACCTCGGCCGGGAGACCGCCGACTTCACCCTGTCGCAGACGGGCCTATCGGTGTCCTCGACGCCGCCGGGGGCCCGCATCCTGATCGACGGCGAGGACACCGGCGTGGTGACGCCCGCCATCGTGGGCCTGCCGGACGGCGGAACGTTCGCCGTGAGCCTGGACCTGGACGGCTACGCGGTGTTCCCGGCCGGGGTGACGGCCGTGGTGGACGCCGGTCGGGTCACGGTGCTCGAGGCCGACGCGTTCACGCTGCGCCCGCGGCGCACCGTGGTGCTCGAGGGCTTCGCCAACGTCGACTGCGGTCCCTGCCCGCAGATGACCGACAACCTGCTGGCCCTGACCGGCGACCCGGCCTACGGACCCGACCGCGTCGTCTTCATCGAGTTCAGCGTCAGCTGGCCCAACCTGCAGGACCCGTTCTACCAGGCCAACCCGACCGAGAACTACGACCGCTTCTTCCAGTACCTGGTGGCCGGCGCCCCCACGCTGATCGCCGACGGCGTGAAGCTGGGCAGCGCCGTGGACCAGGCCGTGCTGCGGCCCGCGGTCGATGCGGACCTGGCCGGCGACCCCGGCGTACTGGTCGACGTGAGCCTGGACGGTGCAGCCTCGCCCGCGACCGCCACGGTGACGCTGACCGCGCTGCGCGATGTCGACCTGGCGGGCCAGGTGCTGTTCGTCGCGCTGTACGAGACCGGGATCGTGCTGGCCACGCCGCCGGGCAGCAACGGCCAGACCGAGTTCCACCACGTCTTCCGCGACCGCGCCGACACCCTGCCGGTGCTGGGCGCCCTGGTCGCCGGCCAGCAGCAGGCGCACGCGGTCGCCCTGCAGCTGGGCGGCCGCGATCCGGCGACGGTCGAGGTCGTCGCCTTCATCCAGGACCCCGCCACGCTGGCCGTGCTGCAGGCGGGGTCGACCGCGGCCACCTCGCGCGTGCCGCCGCTCGCCGAAGGGATGCACCCATGATCCGCCGACTCGCCGCCGCCGCCCTGCTGCTCTGGGCCGGGAGCGCCGCCGCCGACCCCTACGCCTTCACCTGGGACGCGGGCGTCCAGGGCGCGACCGCCGACCTGCTGGCCCTGACGGTGTTCCACAGCGACGTCGTCAACACCGGCGAGAACGTCGGGCAGTACCGCGTGACCATGACCGTCGAGGCGCCCGCGGCCTGGGTGACGTCGATGTGCGAGGGCGACTTCTGCTACGCGCCCTTCATCCGCACCTTCGACTTCAGCCTGTCGCCCGGCGCGCACAACGACATCGGCGCCAACATCACGGCGGTCACCGATCCCGGGCGCGGCCTGGTCTCGATCACCGTGGCGAGCCTGGATGATCCGGGCCTGAGCATCACCCACGCGTTCACCGTGGTCACGCCGGGCTTCGACGTGCTGATCGTCGATGCCGATCCGGCCGGTGATCCCGTGCCGCTGACCGCAGCCGCCCTGGGCCTGGCCGGCAAGTCGGCGGTGGCCTGGAGCGCCGACCTCGTGGGCGCACCGGACGCCGCGTCGCTGGCTCCCTTCTCTGCCGTCATCTGGTCGACGGGCGCAGCGGTCACCGGCCTGGATGCGGGCGCCCGCACCGCGCTGGATGCCTTCGCGACGAACGGCGGCCTGGTCTGGCTGAACGGATCGAAGCTGGTCTTCGGGCAGTGCTTCAGCGGCTCGCCGGCCTACGACAGCCAGGGCCGGGCCTGGATGGGCCTGGTGGCGGGCGTCGACTGGGCCGCGGCCCTGCCCGCGCCCGGCAGCGTGGCCGGCGTGCCCGGGGACGAGCTGGGCGACGGCCTGGCCGTCGGCCTGGGCGGCGGCGACGGCGCCGACAACAGTCCGTCGCCCGATGCGCTGCTGGCCGTGGGAGGCGGCTTCGCCGCGCTGCAGTATCCCGGCAGCCAGGCCGCGGCGGTGCGCCGCGTGTGGGGCGCCGGCCGCGTCGTGACCATGGGCTTCACCTTCGAGGCCGTGTCGAGCGCCGCCGACCGCGCGGCCCTGGCCACGGCGGTCTTCGACTGGGCGGCCACCGGCGTCTCGGCCGCACCGGCGCCGGACGCCCCGGGCCTGGCGGCTCACGCCGCGCCGAACCCGTTCAACCCGCGCACGCTGATCACCTGGATCGCGCCCGCCGAGGGCGCCGCGACCGAGGTGACCGTGCACGACCTGCGCGGTCGCCGCGTGCGGCAGCTGGTGCTCGGCCGGGTCGCCGCCGGCCCGCAGTCCTGCGCGTGGGACGGACGCGACGACGCGGGGCGCACCCTGCCCGGCGGCCTGTACCTCGTGCGCATCCGCGCCGGAGCCCGGGCCACCACCCTGAAACTGACCCTGGCCAAGTAGGCCCGGCCGCCCCCTGCGGCCGCACGAACGAGGCATCACCATGCGCCATCGGAGCCTGCGTCCCCTCGTGCCCCTCCTTGTGCTCATCGCGCTGATGGGGGCCGGCCGGGCCGCCGCCCAGGACATCGTCGCGGCGGACTGGGAGCTCGAGACGGCCGACGGCGGGCGCGTGGCCTTCCACGAGGAATTGGCGCGCGGCCCGGTGGTGCTGAGCTTCTGGGCGACCTGGTGCCGCCCATGCCTGAAGGAACTGCCGCGGCTCGACGAGCTCGCGGGCGGCTACGCCGGCCGCGTGGCCTTCCTGGCCGTGAACACCGACAACAGCCGCGCCGTGGCGAAGGTCGCGCCCTACCTCGAGGCCGCGAAGTTCGGGAACCTGCGGGTGCCCATGGACACGGGCGGCCAGGTGCAGCAGCTGCTGCAGGTGGGCGGCGTGCTGCCCTTCGTGGCCCTGTACGACGCGCGCGGGCGCGAGGTGTACCGGCACGTCGGCTACAAGGAGGGCGACGAGCTCGAGCTGGCCGCCGCCATCGAGGCCCTGCTGGCCTCTCCCGCGGGCGCCGCGGCCGACGCCGGCAAGCCCGCCTGGGCCGAGGCCGTCACCGCGACCGACCGCTTCGAGTACTCGTACGCCAACGACACGCAGAAGGAGATCTTCGAGAACTGGCTGGACGTGGGCTACCAGTTCGGCGGGTTCCGCACCGGCATCCTGCTGGACAGCCGCGCGCCGAGCGAAGAGGGCGACCGCGGCAACAGCGTCGCCCACCGCTTCTTCGAGTTCTCCAGCGGCGAGTTCGACGTGCGCGTCGGCCACTTCTACGGCATGTTCGGCCGCGGCCTGGTCTTCAACGCCTACGAGGACCGCACCGTGCGCGTGGACACGCGCCTGGACGGCGTCACCGCCACCCTGCGCCACGGCCCGCTGACGGCCACGGCCTTCTCGGGGACGCCCTCGGCCGCCGGCGTGGACATCCGCGCGGCCGACGTCGAAGGCACGGTCGGCGGCGGCCTGAATCTCGGCGCCACGGGCATGACCTGGCGGCCGGACGCGTTCCAGGACGCCGACGGCTCGGTGCACCGCGAGTGGGTGGCGGCCCTGCGCGCCCGGCAGAAGCTGGCGAGCGCCGACTGGTACGTCGAGTACGGCTGGAAGAAGGGCTGGGACTTCGATCCCAACGATGACGGCTTCGACCGCGGCACGGCCTTCTACGCCAACGCGAACCTGTACCGCGGGCCGTTCTCGCTGTCCTGGGAGCACAGCGACTACCAGCGCTTCACCGTCGTGCGCGGCGCCGACGGGACCACGCCCCTGAACCGGCCGCCGAGCCTGACCCGCGACTTCACCTGGACGCTGCTGAACCGCTCGCCGCACCCCATGGACCAGGACGATGAGCGGGGCGACAACCTCGACGCGGTCTGGGCCCGGGACGGCTGGACGGCCGTCGGCAGCCTGGCCCACCTCGAAGACCATGCCGGCGAGACGGTCTACGAGCTGGCCTACGCCACCTTGCAGAAGGACCGTGTCGGCGACTTCCGGCTGCAGGGCGGCTTCGGCTACCAGGAGCAGGAGGGCCTGCGCCAGACCGTGGTCGGCGAGGTCTCGTGGTTCCTGGGCGACCGCCGCTCGCTGACGCTGCAGGCCGAGCACCAGCACGTGCGCGTGGGCGGCGGCTACGGCTACGACTACGGGGCCTACGACGAGGACTGGCTGAAGCTCGAGTACGAGACGGCGCCCGCCTGGGCCTTCGCCGCCATCCTCGAGATGAACAACAAGTACGACCTGCAGCAGCAGCCGGGCGAGCAGGACGGCCCATTCCCCGCCGGGCAGATCAGCTACACCCTGCCCCGCGGCGGCAACCTGAACCTGTGGTTCGGCAAGCGCCAGGCCGGCTACCTGTGCTCGGGCGGCGTCTGCAAGTACGAGCCCGCCTTCGAGGGCGTCGAGTTCTACGGCGTGTTCCGCTACTAGGCGGAACACGCCGCCCCCCTACCAGGCCGCGCGCTCCTCGCGCAGGGCCAGGTACGCGAAGCGCGCCAGGCGCGGTTCGACCAGCGTCTCGTAGTCGTCCCAGCTCATGGTGATCACCTCGCGGTGCGTGCCCGCGTTGAAGGTGATGGTGTCGGCCTCGGCCAGGCTGCCGTCGGCGTAGACGCGCAGGCCGTACAGGTTGCCGAACGGCGGCATCGCGCCCAGCTCGCAGTCGGGGAAGCGCGAGACGAACTCGCGCTCGAGCGCCAGGCTGATGGTGTGGGCGCCGGCGGCCTCGCGCAGCAGGTTGAAGTTCACCTTGCTCGCGGCCGGCACCACGGCCATGGCCATCAGGCCGTCGAGCTTGACCATCACCGTCTTGGCGAACTCGCGGCCGGGCACGCCGGTCTTGTGGGCCACGTCCTCGGCCGAGTAGGCCTTGGCGTGCTCGACGAAGGTGAAGTCGATCCCGTGGTCGCGCAGGTGGTCCAGGAGTTTTTCGCAGGGCATGGCGGTCCTCCTCGGTCGGGGGCGGAACGGGGCGCCCTGGCGCGGAGGCGGCGGTGCACGGCGGCGGGCGCACGGGTTGCGTCCGGGGCGCGCCGCGACGGGGCGGCGCGCCCCGGACCGGCCGGATTCCATCCTTCAGCATAGGCACGGACGGCGCCGTCCGCCCGTGGCCCTCACCACACGCGGTGCTCGCGGGCGAAGGACAGGTACTGTTCGTCCAGTGCGCCGGGCGGGCCGTGCAGCTGCAGGCCGCCCTCGTCGCCGTGGACGTTCATCTCCATCAGCACCGGGCCGCGCGTGGTCAGGGCCACGTCCCAGTGCTGCATGCGGAACGGAGCCATGGCCAGGGCGGCGCGGTGCATCAGGCCGAGCACCTCGTCCCAGCCTTCGATGACGTGGCCGTCGAGCTGCGCTCCGGTCTCGGGGTGTCGCGGGCTGTACTCGAAGAACGGCCCTTCGCGGCGGATCACGCGGCTGATGGCGCCGGTACCCGGATCGACGCGTCCCAGCACCGTGCCCGTGGCCATGTGCCGGCAATTGGATGTCTGCTGGCCGCGGGTGGGCAGCAGGATCACCGTCCGGAAGACCTCGGGCTCGCCGTGACGCACGAGCATCACGATGCGCAGGGAAGCCACGCAGCGACCGCAGAGGGCGCGCATGTCCTCGCGCTGCTCGAGCAGCTCGCACAGCAGGTACGTGCCGTTGCGGCGGGCGAAGCCGTCGATGCGCGCCACCGTCTCGTCGACCGTGGACGTGGTGCCGTCGAGGAACTCCAGCGTGCCGTCGCCGCGACGGCCGGTGATGGCCTGGGCGCCCCAGCCCGCCGAAGCATTGGACGGCTTGCCGAAGACGGGCAGGGCATCGGTGGTCAGCAGCCAGTGGCCCAGCTGCTCGGGCGTGGCCAACGCCCGGTTCCGCTCGAAACAGTCGGGAGTCGGCGCGTAGATGCGCCTGATCCCCGGCACCGGCAGGCCGAACGAGGCCAGCAGGCGGTACAGCGGGTGCTTGTGCGTCAGGCCGCGGACTTCCGGTTTCGAGTAGTGCAGGAATTCCTCGAACAGGCGCCAGCCGCCGAACGTGGCCGCCGCCGTGCGGTCGGGCACGCGCTCGCGGTCGAACAGGGCGTAACGGAAGTAGTCCGCGGGCCCGAGGTGCGTCGTCAGCTTCAGGCCGATCATGTCGCGGAACTGGCGGTTGAGCGGGACGCCGCAGCGTCCCTTCACTTCCTTCGCGGTACGCACCGCCGCACCGGCGGCGCGAATCACCCTGCCACTCCTGTTACCCACCGTACGCCACCCCCTCGGACGGACGGTCGAAGCGTCCCCTCCCCCAGGGGCCGCATGCCCGGAGCATGGCACGCCGGAGGTCTACTGATCAAGCATTTTCATTACGATCCCGTAACTCCTAGCCGCGTCATGGCTTCGTTCAGCTCGGCCACCAGGTCGGCGTCGGCGCCCTCCATGTAGTAGCGCAGCACGGCGTCGGTGCCGCTGGCCCGCAGCTCGAACCACTGGCCGGCGAACTCGATGAACGTGCCGTCGCCGGCGTGGAACACGCGCTCGATGGTCGGCAGCAGGGCGCCCTCGGGCAGGGCCTCGACCAGCTGCAGCGTGGCTTCGGCGGGCGGCTGCCCCTCCAGCCCCCGGAAGAAGGCGACGACGGCGTCCTTGCGGCGGTTGCCCTCGGCCTTGGCCCGGTCGCGGGCCTCGCCGGCCAGGCTCTCGTCGAACAGCGTGACGTCGCGGCGCTCGTAGAAGCGGTAGCGCGTGTCCCAGGCCTCGAGCTGCTCGAGGTAGAAGCCGGCGAAGCTGCCGCCGGTGCGGTGCAGGCGCGCGGCCAGGCACAGGCTCATGACGCCGATCTGCATGGCGTCCTTCTCCTTCGCCGCCAGGCTGCTGCGGGCGCCGGTGCGGCTGGTGACCGGCTCGGCGGGGCCCATGGCCGCGCCGCCGCTCTCCTCGGCCATGATCAGCAGCCGCGGCCGCGGGCCGAACGACGCCTTCACGCCCGTCACGTCGGTGGCCCCGCAGTCGGCGGCGCCGGCGGCGGTCTGCGCCTCGAGCGAGGTGACCAGCTCGGCGAAGTACTTGAAGCCCACCGGCACCCGGAAGGTGGCCAGCCGGGCCTGGCCGCGGGCGGTGACCCGCTCGGCGATCTCGCCGATGGAGCGGCT
>Ga0116152_10001623_pt1 | contig 18430 bp, 18 predicted proteins | sample AD_UKC119_MetaG_FD_89894 | JGI IMG/M metagenome (GOLD analysis project Ga0116152, IMG submission 89894) | Active sludge microbial communities of municipal wastewater-treating anaerobic digesters from Hong Kong - AD_UKC119_MetaG | ecosystem: Engineered > Bioreactor > Anaerobic > Digestate... | reverse complement strand
CTTGAGCGGTAAGATTTTGTCTACCAAAAGCGAAAGCCTCAGATTTAGTTTGCATATAAATATCAAACTTGTTTCCTTTGATAGCCCCGCCACGATCCTCACAAGTATATACTCCATAACCGTCAATTTGGATTTTAGCGCCAAAAGGGTACTGAGGAGGACAAGCCAAGGTGCGGTTTTCTTGAACTTTCACACCGCTAGCCGTAACTCCATCATTTTTACCACATTCGTCAGCTGCTGCTGTATAAGCAGAAGCATTGATAGTAAATTTTTCTGTTGGCAAAGAATTCCATTGAAAAATTTGTTTCTCTTTCCAGATGTCCATAATTTTCTGATTTCTTTCATCCACGACAGTTTCATTTTGACCAGCGTTTTCTTCAAAAGATGAATTGAAGCCAACCGGAATATTGTTAATGTAAATAATATTGTCTTTTATTTTGTATTTTAGTTCGTTTTCAGTGTTTTCGTTTTCGTTGGCTAGAGTTATTTTTGGTAACACGATTGCCAATAGAATCAACAAAAGACTGATATTACGCATTCGTAAATTTTCAATACTTATTACCTAAAACGCATTTTAGATAGCCGTTTTAGCCCGATAAATCAAGCTAATTTGGACTTTCTCCGAAAAATTAAACTTAGTTTCGGAGGTTAATTTTAGCCGCAATAGCACTTTATTAATTAACAGTCAATGATAGCATATTTTAAGAAAATTGTCAATAGTTTCAAGATACTGAAAAAATGCTAAAATGATTTTATGTAAAAAGCTAAAATACTACTTATGCACGATATTATTATTAATTGGTTTGTTAATTTTCCCAAAGGACTGGCTACTTTTTTAATCGCCATCATCCCGGTAACTGAATTGCGCGCCGCCATTCCGGTAGCTATCAAAGTTTATGATTTGCATCCTTTTTTAGCGTGGCTATATTCAGTGTTGGGGACTTTTTTCGCAATGATATTAATTGTTTTTCTTTTAGATCCGATTTCCGCTTTTCTTTCTAAATATATAAAATTTTTTGAAAAGTTTTTTGACTGGCTTTTTGAACACACTCGCAAAAGAGCCAATAAGAAAGTAGAGGAGTATGGTTTATGGTCAGTTTTTATCTTAGCAGCTATTCCTATTCCACTTCTAGGTGGACTTACTGGAGCGTTAGCAGCTTTTGTTTTCGGATTTCCCGCCAAAAAATCTTTGCCATTGTTACTCTTAGGAACAATGCTTTCCGGAGCAATTGTAACCACTTTGGTAATTTTTTCATAAGAATAGGGGAGTTATGGACAGTTTGGCATTTTTTTGCTAAACTGTTTTTTGTTGGCTAAAATTTGCAGTTCTTATTAAAAACAAAAAAGGTGCGCTAAAAATGTCTCAAGCAAAGTTAAAAGATATCAAGGAACCAAAGGGAAAAATAATTGTAGCTGAAACTAAAAAAGGAGAAATTTTAACTGGCGAATGTACGATTGCTAGAAACAAGAATCTTGTTTTTAAAGATACTCAAACCAATAGAACATACTCCTTGGGGAGAAATACTAAATTATTAAGAATACTTGACAAATAGGGTTTTAGGATATACACACAACAAATAAAATTCGCAAAAACATACAAACAGCGCCTATGTGGAAGTACAAGCGCTGTTTTTTTAATGCTTTATTTGAGGGTTTTGTTTTATATTCTGTATGTCGTACAATGTAGATTTCACGACATTCTAGAATGCCTTCTGATAATTTCAGTAAATAATATCTAAGATAAATATTATCTTGCTTAGTTTAAAAATCAAATGATTTTCCTTATCCTATCAATGACATCTTTAAATCCTGGCAATAATTTGTATTTCTTAACATCATTAATATTTATCCATTTAAAGTTTTGAGCTTCCCAGTCTAGTTTAAGTTTATTCGTTTTTACGCGAACTAATATAGGATGGACTATCCAAGTTTTGTTGTATTTTGGCGCTTTTTGGTGAAAAATTTCTCCCATCTCGATTGATGATATGTCTTTGTTTTTTATCTGTGTTTCCTCCCTGATTTCCGTTTTAATTTTATTTTCCAGCGGTTTTTTGTCATCTAGAAATCCAGAAATTCCATTCCAGTAGCTCGGATAAAAATTTAAATTTTTACTTCTTTGAACAATTAAAATTTTTCCTTGAAATTCCAAAACACAATTAATAACCGGACACCAATAAATGTCCGTATAATCAATCTGACCTTCGGCCGGTACGAATTTTTCCATTTTTTTCTCTCACCCCTCTCTTGTTTTCAATAAAACAAAAAAGGTTGTGCGACATTATTAAATCTACTTAGTTTCCTTTCGTATTCATAATTATTTATACAAAATCATTTGATCAATTGCGCGAGAAGTGGAGATGCTCACGCCATAAAGTTTTCCCAATAATTTAACGGTTGAATCCAAATAAATATTAGAACCAAAATATGGATCATGTACTACATAGTCACCATCTTTTGTTTTGGTATGAATTACAACATAATGTCCCGCTCCGCTTCGCGCTTTTATAAAAACAATAACCGGATTACCATTTTTAATTTCTTTATCAATCGTATTCCAACTCACTCCAGAGTGTGAAGTGGAACTTGAAAGAGTTAAACCTTTCCAGGTTTTCGGCCAGCTTATCAAATCCCAATAATAAATCGACTGATCAGCAAGCTGCTTAGGAGTAATTGCCTCTCCGTGATAAGTAAATACCATTGCCGTAGAGCTGACTGCACAGCCATAATCCTCCAGTTTAGTTTTGGAATTTCCAATAGTTTCATTTTTCCAGCGCGAATCTTTTTGCGAGTAATACCAGCTGGTTTTTGCCCAATATTTTTTGTCCGGCTTTTCCAAACTGTCAGCAAACTCGGAGATTTCATCCGCATTGGCATTATATAATTCATTGATATCTCCCAACAATTCCTGTTTTTGTTTTTCCAATTTATCCAGCTTAGCCTGATACTTAGCTTCATCTCCCTCAGTCTGAACTAAGAGCGTGTTTTTCTCACTGCGTGTAGAGGCTAGGTCAGCATTTTTTTCTTCCAAAGAATTACGCGCTTCCACCAAATCCTTCTTTTCATTTTCTAATTCTTTTTTGGATTCTTTAATTCTTTCCTGAATCAATCTCAGATTATCAACAACATCCAAAATTTTTCCATTGATTTGACTAACATAGTCTTCTTTGATATAAAAATCGGAAAAATTTTCCAAGTTAAAAACAAAATTTAGCGATGATTTACTACTGTCCGAATCATAATAATCTCGAAGCATATCGCTCAAAATTCTTCTCTGAATGCCGATTAATGATTCGTTCTTGGCAATGTCTGTTTCCAAATCATCAATGTCTTTATTTAACTCGTCAATCCGATTAGCATTATCAGTTATTTCATTTTTAATTCCGGCAATCTTGGAATTCAAATCGGAAATTTGCGTTCCAAGCAATGACTTTTGCTTTTGTTTAAGCAAAAGCATTTTTTCGTAAGCAGCTGCTTTTTCTTCGAGTTTTTTGTATTCATCCTGTAAATCCTCTAGATCATCATCCGCTAAAGTTTTACCGGAAAAAAATATTGCCGCAAAAAAAACCGCCAGCACAAAAAATGCGGATAAAAAATATCTGATGTTTTTTGTTTTATTTTTCATTTTTAAAAATTATTTTTTCAAACTCGCAATACTCTTATCAATTCTTTGGATAGATTCTTCTTTGCCCAAAACCCAAGCCACCTGAAAAGGCGATGGGGAGCGCTTTTCTCCGGTCAAAGAAGCGCGCAAAGGAAATAACAAATCACCCCTCTTCTCCCCTGCCGCCTTTAATAATTCAGTCTCCAAATTTTCCAAACTCCAATTCTGCTCATCTATATTATACAAAACTTCTCTAGATTTTTCCAAATTTTTCAGAGTTTCTTCATCAAGAGAATCTTTCCATCGCATATCGTCGGCAGAAACATTTATTTTTCCTGAATTAACAAAAAAGAATTTGTTTTCTTCGCCAACTCGAGATAAATTATTAAGCCTGTCTTGCTCAACTGCTAAAACTTTTTTTAAATATTCATCTGTTTTTTGAAAATCCGACGCATTATTTACAAAATCTTTTTCTTTAAAAAATAATTTAGCTTGCTCAAATAATTCATCTAGAGAAAGTTTTTTAATATATTGTGAATTTATCCAATCCAATTTTTTTAAATCAAAAACCGCTCCGGCTTTGTGCACATTTTTTAATTCAAATTTTTCTTCCAATTCCTCCAGAGAAAAAATTTCTTGCGTGCTTCCTTCGCCAGGATTCCAACCCAAAAGTGCCACAAAATTTATAATTGCTTCTTTAAGGTAACCCTTCTTGATATAATCTTCCACCGCCACATCGCCCATTCTTTTGGAGAGTTTTTTCTTGTCCGTGCTCAAAAGCAAAGGCAAATGCGCAAATTGAGGAATTTCCCAACCAAAGGACTGATAAAGCAAAATATGTTTCGGCGTGCTGGGCAGCCATTCTTCACCACGCAAAACATGCGTAATTTTCATCTCGTGATCATCAATAATATTGGCAAAATGATATGTTGGAAATCCATCTGATTTCATCAGAACTTGATCATCTATTGTATTAGTGTTAATGGAAATTTTTCCCCGCACAATGTCTTCAAATTCGATAATCTGATTTTTGGGAACTTTCAAGCGAATCACGTACGGCGTTTTGTCTTTTAATTTTTTCTCAATTTCTTCTTGAGATAAATTCAAGCAGTGCCGATCATACATCGGCGGTAGTTTGGCAGCAATCTGCTGGGCGCGCATTTCTTCCAATCTCTCCGCATCGCAAAAACAATAATATGCCCAGCCTTTTTCCAAAAGTTCTTGAATGTATTTTTGGTAAACTTCCAATTTTTCTGATTGTATATATGGACCAAAATCTCCAACTTCCAAAACTCCCGGATAACTTTTTGAAGCAATCACTTCCGTTTCGTCATCTTTAACTTCAGCTGATAAAAAAACTCCTTCATCTCTTTTTAATCCCGCCCAGTCTAATGAATTTATCAAACTTTCCACTGCTCCCTCGACAAATCTTTTGCGATCAGTGTCTTCGATTTTTAAAATGAATTCACCGTTATTTTTTTTGGCAAACAAATAATCATACAAAGCGCTTCGCAAACCACCTATGTGCAAAAATCCGGTTGGCGACGGCGCAAATCTAACTCTCACTTTTTTCTTATCCATAAAATATAAAACTTAAAATTATTTTCTAGAAAACAAAAACATTTTTTCCACTTAGCATCAGTACTCCTAGAATTATCAAAATTATTCCTCCAATCAACAAAGCCAAGTTTGAGTATTTAGCGCCAAACTGATAAAACTTTTGATAACCAAAAATTGCCAAAGCAAAAACGATAAAATCATCAACCATATAAAACAAAGTATAAATTCCGATGTAAAATTGCTGGAAGAAAAAATTTACATTATTTATTTCCAATATTTTGGTAAAAGTCTGCGGCAGGCCGATTGAACAGGCAAACTCGATGATGTTAACCGAAAACGCCAAGCCAATAATCACAAAAGCACCGATGATGGAAAGCGGGCTGGAAACAATGTCTTTAATTTTCTCAGTAGTTTTTTTCTGATGTTCCAAACTGCTAACATCACATACTAGCTGACCGTTATTCTTTCTGAATTTGTAAAGAAAATAAACTCCGCCCGCCAAACTAACCAATCCGACAATCGGCAAGATAAGCCAGTCCAACTTTATAAAATTCCAAGTGTGATACCAAACATTGAGAATTAAAAAGTACATTATCGATTCCGCAATGATAAATAATCCTGCCACCGCCATCATTCTGGACTTGCTGCCCACTTGCGACAAGGCAATCAAAAAGGCAATCAAGACCCACATCGCGCAGGGATTAAAGCCATCAATAAATCCCAACACGGACGCCAGAGAAAACAACGAGAAATTTTTCACGTCAATCTCCCCGAAGACAGGTACTTTTATTTTATCCAAAAAATCAGCAGTACTCGCCGTGCCACAATTGCCATTTATTGTACAAACATCCGAGTTTTCTTCTACTTCCAAAGAATTATTTAGATATAAATCCACACTATTATATTTTTCGTTCGCCAAAGTTTTTATTTTTTCTCCAGTCGTGTTTTCACCTTCAAACCCAACCAACACTTCGCCGCCAGCCAATGTAATCGGGGTCACTTTGGGCACATTATATTCATCGGTAATTTCGGAAAATTTATCAAAAATTTTCTGATTGCCAATATCTAAAAGGGAAATCTGAAAATCTTGTCCACGCAATTTTTCTAAGAAAACTTCTTCCTTGGCGCAAGCCGCGCAGCCTTCTCTGACAAAAACAATAATATTTTTTGGCGAGCTTTCTTTTTGGGCAATTACGTTTGAACCGAAAGAAAAAATTAAAAACAATCCCAAAAAACCCAACCAAAACTTATTTAAATTCATATATTTAAACATCTATTTTTAAAAACTTTTACCCAGTTATTATACAAAATAAAAACGCTTTTGTACACCTAACATACGCGAGCGTTTTTATTTTTGAAGTTTTTTATTATCTCACTTTTACCAAAACCATTTTATCTTCCTTATTTCCAGCTTTATCGTAAGCTCTAATTAATAAGGTGTGCGCACCAGCAGGCGTTCCGGCAGGAATATAAAAATATCCTTCCTGAACTTTTACTTTCTTGCCATTGAAATAATATTTATAATATCTTATTTCGTCATTATCAGTAGCGTTCCACCACACTTTTTCCCCTACCCGCTTATTTAAAACTAAAGGTATACTTCCAAATTCAGGATCTTCCGTATCGACTTTAATTCGGTATTTACTAGATTCATCTACTTCTTCTCCGACAGAATTGAAATATTTGAATTTCACTTCGTAAGTTTTATCTTTCTTTACTTTAACTTTTTCTTTCCACTCTCCATCATTATCAATTTCGGTTTCACCTTCCTCATCGCCATTGATATAGACTTTCACCGTTCCACCGTTAAGCCCTTCTGTCGTTCCTTTGAAAGTCAATTTTTTATTCTTCGTATAAACTTTTTTATTCTTTTTCATTTTCTGATTTTCATCACCTAAATCAATTTCTGGAGAAGAAACTTCTATATTTCCATCATCATCTTCGACAACTTCTTCTTCGCCAGGATCTTCTCCTGGATCCTCACCCGGATCTTCTTCTTCTGAAAGAGTTATGATTATCCAGTCATCGACGCTATCTGAAACATTTCCAGCCGCATCCTTCGCCCAAGCATACAAAGTTTTGTCTCCTTCAGTGGCAAAAGTATAGCTACTTGGAGCAGATGCCTCCCAACCACTATCTCCGGCAGATGGTACTGATGAACTTTCAGTCAACATATAGCCCGTCACTGCTGTATCATCTGAGGCAGTAAACGTAGTTATGGCAATAGTTAAAGAAGTTGAAGATGCAGGAATTATAAAATCATCAATGGTTGGCGCAGTGGTATCCGGAAGAGTAATTACAACCGAGTCATTCAAACTTGTTGAAACATTTCCAGCGGCATCTTTTGCCCAAGCGTAAAGAGTTTTAGTTCCTTGTGAAGAGAATGTATAACTTGACTGAGCAGAAGCTTCCCAACTACTGCTTCCCGCCGATGGCGCCGATGAACTTTCTGTGAGCATATATCCAGTTACTGCTGTATCGTCAGTAGCGGTAAATTCCGTAATTGAAACTGTCAATGAAGTTGAAGTACTTGGGATAGTAAAAGCGCTTACAGTTGGAGCAGTCGTGTCCGCTAAAGTAATTACCACTGAATCATTTAAACTGGTCGAAACATTTCCCGCTGCGTCTTTAGCCCAAGCATATAATGTTTTAGTTCCTTCAGTAGCGAAAGTATAGCTTGACGGAGCTGATGCTTCCCAACCACTATCTCCAGAAGATGGAGCACTGGAAGATTCAGTTACCACATATCCAGTAACTGCTGTATTATCTGTAGCTGTAAATTCAGTAATCGAAACAACTAACGATGTGGCTGTCGCTGGAATAGTAAAAGCAGTTACTGTCGGCTCGGTAGTGTCTGGAAGTGTAATCGTTACTGAATCATTTAAACTTGTTGAAACATTTCCAGTTGCGTCTTTAGCCCAAGCGTATAAAGTTTTACTTCCTTCTGTAGAGAAAGTGTAGCTTGATTGAGCGGAAGCTTCCCAGCCACTGTCTCCGGAAGCTGGAGCCGATGAACTTTCCGTCAACATATATCCGGTTACCGCTGTATCATCGGTAGCGGTAAATTCCGTAATTGAAACTGTCAATGAGGTTGAAGCACTTGGAATAGTGAAAGCAGTTACGGTTGGAGCAACAACATCAGTAATTGTCACTGTTGAACCCGTCCGAGTAGCAATAATGTATTCTCCACCAGCCGCCGCATTAGAAGATAAATCTATAGAAACTGCCGAATCCGTAGCAACTGCTAAAGCAGTAAACGAAAAAGTGGCCACATTAGAAAGAGTTGTAGCCGGAGTAGAAAGATTGCCCACATCTATTGAACCGGTTCCTAAACTATTATCAATTGTTGGCCCAGCCAAAACTGTTGGAAAAGCAGCTGATGCTGATATGCTATCTAATCGTAAAATATTTGAATCAAAAGAAACGTCTAAAGAAACAGCATCAACTGCATTTGTACCGGGATCAACAGTGGCAATTAAGGTTACTGTATCTCCAATATTAGCCGATACAGTAGCTTGGTTAAATTGCAAAGTTCCATCCACGGCAGCCTTAACATTATTAATTCCAAAGGACATTGCCAAAAGGAACAGTAAAATTACCTTCGCTGAAATTTTTCTAATCATATTCCGTTTATTTTTATTTTATTATTTTATGTCCTCCTTAAAAAAAATTACTTCCTAAAAAGATGATCCAAAATCAGACGCCAAAAGAGAAAAATCTAAAATATCTACCGAACAATCCCTATTTATGTCTGCTTTATTACTATTCAAAGTACCACAATAACTAGTACTTCCATAATGTCCAGCTAAAATTGAAAAATCCAAAATGTCCACTGAATGATCTGGCGTATTATTTATATCTCCTCGATAAGTAATTGTCTTGGAAACCTCACCTGGACTGGTGGAACAATTGCTTTCATTGTTAGAAGTGTCAAAAGCAGTTACTTGAAAATAATAAGTATTTCCTGGTGTTAAAGAATCCATCCAATATCCAGTGTTAGCACTCGTACTAACACTTACAGTCGAAGCATAATTATCCGGTGTAGTGTCACCAGCATGCGAAGTAGTGTCGTAATAAACTTTGTACCCCGCCAAATCACTTTCTGAATTAGCATCCCAAGTTAATCTAGCAGTTCCTGCATTAACTTGACTTCCGACAAATATGCCTGCCAATAGAGCGATACCTGCCAACAAATTTTTTGTTTTTTGCATACTTTTATTTTCTTAAGATTGTTTTTTTAATTTTATTGAAAAAATTTATCGATATGGTTTTATGCATCTCTTCAGAGAAACAACTTTCCTTTCCTCCGTTATTATAAGACGTTACTGAAAAATAATAAGTCTTTCCATTTTCCAAATTATTTACTTTATAAGAAGTATTTTTCCCGACATCTATTTTTTCCACGTAGCCTCCTTTTGGACAATCATTAGTTCGAGGATTTTCTCCGTAATAAATCCGGTATCCTTTCAAATCTTCTTCGGCCGACGGATTCCAATTTAAAGTCGCATCGCCCATTACGTTTATATTAACATTTTTGAGAAAAAAATACCAGATAAAAAATAAAATCAAAACAACGACTCCTCCTGTGAGAACTGTTTTTCTGTTCATAAAATAAAATTCATCATTAATTCAAAACTGCACTTTTATTATACACTCGCCGATAATTTGATGCAACACTAAAAAGTGATAATGTCATCATCGCCGAGATAATTGCCGGTTTGCACTTCAATAATTTCCAAATTATTTTTTCCCAGATTACCCAAGCGATGTTTAACAGACTGCGGAATAAAAATGCTTTCGTCTTTTTTTAACAAAAATTCTTCTTCACCCTTCAGCACTTTCGCCTCGCCTTTTATTACAATCCAATGCTCTACGCGATGATTGTGCATTTGTAAATTGAGAAATTCTCCCGGATAAATCGTCAGCTTGCGTACTTTGTGTCGGCTGCCGTCGATCAGCACTTCGTATTTTCCCCACGGCCGATGCACTATTATATTGTGATTCAATTCTTTCATCTCTCGCTCCTTCATATACTCCACCACTTCCTTCACTCGCTCGCTCTCACCTCTTTTCTGAATGAGAATACTGTCATTGTTTTCCACCACGATTAAATTTTCCACGCCAATTGTAGCGATTAATTTATCTGTCTCACTGTGAATAAAAACATTTTTTGAATCCAATTCTATATGCCGTGCATCTTCATCTTTTTTCTTCGCCAAAACATCCGCCAAACTATCAAACGAACCAATATCACTCCATCCAAACTCGCCTTCAAAAACCACCACCTTTTTGGATTTCTCACTTAGCGCATAATCAATTGAAATCGATGGCATCTTTCCGAACTCCGCCAAAAAATCCGCCATCTTTTTTTGCATCAAAGCGTAAATTTCCGGCGAATATTTTTTTATCTCGCCGGCAAAAGTTTTGTAATTAAAAATATACATCCCCGAATTCCAAACATACTCACCGGAAGCCAAATATTTTTGCGCCGTTTCTTGATCCGGTTTTTCTTTGAATTCATCTACTTGAAAAAATCCGTTCAGTTTCTTTCCCTTCTTGATATAACCATAACCCGTTTCCGGCTTGATCGGTGTAATTCCAATCGTCCCAATATTGTCACCAATTTCTCGAAAAGCTTTTTTGACCAGTTTTAAATATTCCGCTTTTTTCCCAATATGATGATCAGCCGGCAAAAATATTGTCGGGGCGTCCGCTTTCACTTTCAGCTCGTCCTTCAAATATTTCATCGCGTAAGCAATCGCCGGCGCCGTGTTTAAACTTTCCGGCTCCACTAAAATTTGTTCTTTGTTAAACCGCGGACAAATTTCCTTGACTTGATTGTAAACATTAAAAAAGTTTTTATCATTAGAAACGATAATAATATTTTTACTCGGCATAATTTCTTTCATTCGCAAAAAAGTTTCCTGCAATAAAGACTTGTCGCTGTACAAACTCAAAAATTGTTTCGGATAATTTTTCCGACTCAGCGGCCACAATCGCGTCCCCGACCCTCCACACAATATCACACTATACATAATTTTATCTTTAAAAATTATTTTTGCTAGGCAACACTTATCTCTCGTCATAGTAAGTTTGCAAAAACAACACGAGCAGGAAGTAAGTACTCAAGTACTTACTTTAGAGGCATCTATAGATGCATCCATAGAGGCATCGAAAATAATTTTAATCGCCCTCCCTTCTCTATCTCTCCTCCTTATAAATAAAAGAACGGGATGCTAATAAAAAATAAATTCTTTCCCCATTTTACCAATTACCGGCACACTAGTCACCGATTCTATAATACGCCTTGTACCAATCCACAAAATTTTTAATTCCCTCTTCGATCCGCGTGGTTGGCGCCCAGCCCAATTTTCTCAATTTGCTAATATCCGCCACAGTCGAAGGCACATCGCCCGGTTGCATCGCCAGCATTTTTTTCTTAGCTTTCTTACCCAGATTTTCTTCCAAGACTTCAATATATCGCATCAAAGTTTCCTCCCGATCTCCACCGATATTCATTACTTCGCATTTCAAATTGGCATCAATGCAAGCAATCGTCCCGCTAACAATATCATCCACATAAGTAAAGTTGCGGCTCATTTTTCCGCGATTAAAAACTTTTATCGGCTCGCCTTTAGTAATTCCATCAGCAAAAAGAAACAGCGCCATATCCGGCCGACCCCACGGACCATAAACCGTAAAGTATCGCAACCCAGTCGTATTTAATCCGTAAATATGACTATACACATGCGCTAAAAGCTCCGTCGCTTTTTTAGTTGCCGCATAAGGAGAAATCGGGGTATCCACATTGTCCGATTCAGAAAACGGCTGTTTTTTATTATTACCATAAACTGACGAAGATGAAGCATAAACAAAATTTTTGATTTTATATTTGCGCGACATCTCCAAAATATTAAGCGTTCCTTTGATATTCACGTCTTCATAACCTAGCGGATCCAGCAAAGAATTGCGCACGCCCGCCAGTGCCGCCAAGTGCATCACCTTCTGCGGCTTTTCATTTTTAAAAATCCGCTCCAACAATTTCACATCCCGAATATCGCCTTTATACAATTTGAATTTGTAGTCCTTGAGATATTTTTTAATCCGATCGCGCTTCAATTTTGGATCATAATAATCATTAAAATTATCAATCATCACAACCTTATCACCCCTATCCATCAATTTTTTTGCCAAATTAGAACCAATAAATCCCGCCCCTCCAGTTATTAATATTTTCATATTTTTTCTGTTATTTTTTATTTTTCCACAATATTTCTGATATTATATCCGCGATGATTCTTGGCTTTGAAATAACTTTTAATAAGAATATCCGCCAAAAGTCCGGAAATAAAAAGTTGTACTCCTACTAAAACAAACATCACTCCAATCATTGGCCAAATCCGCTCACCGATTGCCTGACCGAAAAAAACTTTTTCAATAAACATCCAGATTAAAATCACTCCACCCAAAAAAGACAAAACCACTCCGCTTGCGCCAAAAAGATGCAATGGCCGATTAGCATACTTGCGCCAAAACCAAATTGACACCATATCCACAAATCCCTTAAACGCCCGCTTCCAATTATATTTCGTCACCCCGCTAGTACGCGGATGATGCGAAACTTTAACTTCCGCCACTTTGAATCCGTCAATCTCCAAAAGCGCCGGAATAAAACGATGCATCTCGCCAAAAAGCTCCAGATCATCGAAACATTCTCGCTTGTACGCCTTCAAACTGCAACCGCTATCATGAATTTTATCCTGCATGAAAACTTTTCGTAGTAAATTGGCTCCGCGAGAAAAAAACTTTTTCATAAAAGGATCTTGCCGATCAAATCGCCAACCGCTTACCACATCATATCCTTCATCCATTTTGTCCAATAATTTTTTCATATCTGCCGGATCATTTTGCAAATCGCCGTCCATTGTAATCACTACTTTTCCTTGCGCCGCTTGAAAACCGGCATCAAAAGCCGCCGTTTGTTTAAATCTTTTTCGAAAATTTATCAATTTTAACGGACTTAAATTCTCACAGTTTTTTTCCGTATTATCATCCGAACCGTCATTGACAAATATTATTTCAAAAGTTTTTCCCAACTTTTGACATTCTTCCAAAATCCGACTGTGCAATTTTTTTACATTACCCTCTTCATTATACATCGGAACTACCACGGAAATATCAAACTTTCTTATTTCATTTTCTTGCATACGTGTCTAGTGACTAGTTACTAACAACTAGTAGCTGGTCTTTAATTAATTTTAATTGGAAATAAATTATAACTATATATTTTAAAAAATTTCTATCATCAACATTCTACCAGTCTCACTAGCTACCAGCCATCAGAATTACCAGCTACAGTCCCACAACATATTTAAAAAACAAAGACAATACAAAAATTAACAGATACCCAAGTTGAGCAGAAAACAGAAAAATAAACATCAACAGAAACATAAAACCAAACTGCTCCAGAGCCAGTTTTTTCTGTTCACCCATCGGAATAAAGCTCAATAACAATTTAGAACCATCCAATGGCGGAATTGGTATTAAATTAAATACTCCCAAAAATATATTCACAATCATTATAGACACAAATACCCAAAAAAATATCGCGGAAAAGGATCCAGAAAGAAGACTAAGCAAATCCAGATGGTTTCCATATACGCTTGCTATTGATATTTTTTCTTTCACGCTGTAGCTCAAAGATATAAAACGCGCCCCTAGACCAAAAATAATTGCCACCAAAATATTAGAAAGGGGTCCGGCTAGAGCCACCAAAAATGGTCCTCGTTTTTGATCACGCAAATTATATGGATTATATGGCACTGGTTTTGCCCAACCAAACAAAATAGGCATTTTTGTTAGAACCATCAAAAACGGCACGATAAAAGAACCCCATAAATCAAAATGCTTTATCGGATTCAAACTTAAGCGGTCGGCATATTTAGCAGTCGGATCGCCCAGTTGATAAGCCATCCAACCGTGCGATACCTCGTGAATCACCACTGCCATTATCAAAATAACCACTTGAAATACAATTAAAACCAATTCTCCAGACATATTTAAACACTTTACAAAATACATCTACTATGATAATCTATATTCTGTAAATAAGCAAACTAATTTATTCCACTTAAACGATAAATAATATGAGTAGAACTTGTGAAATCTGCAACCGAGGAACTGCATCCGGACATTCCCGAAGCCACTCCAACATTGCCACCAAAAGAAAATTTAAGGTCAATCTTCAAACCAAAAAAATCGACGGTCAGAAGAAAAAAGTTTGTGCTAAATGTATTCGCACAATAAACAAAGGCTAAAATTCATTTGAATCAAAAACTTAAAAAACTCTTCATTTATTGAAGAGTTTTTTTAATTTACAACTTTTAATTTTTCACCTACCTATCGGCAGGCAGGGAAAACTCACAAACTCGCTAAGAAATTCTACCCTCCTACCCGCCAAAGCCTGCTCGCCTCGGCGAGGGACAGGCTGAAATGACATAAAAAAATAAATTCTTTCATTCAAACATTAAAAATTGATTCAAAATTCAAAATTGGAAATTCAAAATTTTCATCAACTTTTAATTAATCTGTGCCCTTACCAGGAATCCCCGCCTGCCAAAGCCTGGCACTGGCGGGCAGGGAACCTGGATCGCAAGCTCCGCATAAACAGCTCTAATTGTGTCCTCGTGAAGAATCGAACTTCAATTACGAGTTCCGCAAACTCGCGTTCTATCCATTAAACTACGAGGACTATAAACTTCAACACAAAAGCATCCTAACACATTTATTAGAAAAATTGCAATGTTTTAAACAAAATTTTAAATATGCAAGAGACGCTCCACTGTATCAACAAAAGTCGGCTGTTGTTTTTCTTCCGGCACAAAATCCAGAAGAATCTCTCGCAATTTCACCGGATCAATTTGATGAACCGGGATATGAACATACGGCATCAACATCGCATCAGTATGCAAACTAAGGATTTTAGTGTGGGGCGGCTCGTAAAAAATCCAGAAAGATTTAATATTATCAAATTCATAAAGCTCATTGCCCGCTGTCACTCCATCCACCGTCACTTTAAAATCCAAAACTCGCGGTGTTTTTTCCAATTGGATATAACCTACTACCCCAATTAAAACAAAAGTAATCGCCATTATCGGACTATTGGTAATCAGAGCATAAATAATAATCGCCGACAAAATCAAAGTTGCCGCTGCATACCATTTTTTTTCTTTGGGATAATGTTCGTACTCGGGACCTTGCCAATACAACAAAACCCCATGCCCGCGCTTACCCAACATCATATCGTGCGGACTTTCTAAGCTTTCCCACTGATGAAAATGACGATTGCTCGTCGGTTTTTGCGTGTGTCTATTTAAATCCATTTTGTTTTCGTTAAATTTTACTTTTTTATTATAGCACGCTTTCAATTTATTTGATAAACAACATCCTTTTTCTCCACAATTATTTTCCAGCCGTTTTTCTCCGCCAGTTCTTTTAGATTTTGATTGGGATTAAAAGCAATCGGATTTTCCACTAATTCCAAAAGGCTGGCATCAGATTCGGTGTCGCCAATCCCATAAGAATTTTCAAAAGTCAATTTGTTTTCATAGACATATTGTTTGATAAATTGCCCTTTGTTTTTCACCGGCACAAATTCTTCTTCGCCGGTGTAAAAATCATTTTCATCCCGTTCATAAACACTGCCAAACACATCATCAAAATGCAAATGCAACCGATTAAATTCTCCCACAATTTCAATCGGCGAACCGCTCACGGCGATGATGTGATAATTTTCCGCTTTTAATTTTTTTATCAAGCGCTCGGCAAAAACATAAGTTCGATCCTTGTGAAATTGAATCACAATTTTACTAGCCTTCTCAATATCCGCCACACTGCATCCGCCAATATATTTTTCATACAACATTACCAATTCTTTCCTATATTCTTCGTAAGTTCCCACATGTTCCAGCCAATTTTTATAATCCTTATTCAATTCTCTACGCACACTTTGCGGAAAAATTTTCAGCCACACCAATTCATTTATCAATTCAAAATGCAAATTTTTACGAAATATTGTACCGTCAATATCAAAAACAGCTAATTTTTCTTTTCTCATAATTTTATGTCCTACTAATTAAGAACTTTTACAAATTTACGAAATATAACCCGTCATTGCGAGAAATTATGTACTCATAATTTCGTGGCAATCCCGTAATTTATTCTTTAATCCCAATATTAGGTTTTGTGTTTTTTAACTCCAGGATTGCCACGGTCGTTCCTCCCTCGCAATGACGGTAAAAATAACATTTTTTTATTCTGAAATTAAAACATTAAAAAATCGCAATTCAAAATTTTAAAATATCAAACACAAATCACCAGCTCACTAACCACCAGATCTACCAGCTAACCAATCATGTATCCTGCAATCCCAAACGCCACTGCTACATTAAGTGATTGTTTTTGTCCGCGCATCGGAATCTCTATTATTTTATCACATTTTTTAATTATCCGCTTATCAATTCCGCGCGGTTCATTGCCGAGTATCAGTGCCACATTTCCTTTTGGATGATAATTGCGATAGTCAATACTGTTTTCATTTTGCTCCAGCGCCACAATTTCAAAATTTTCTTTTTTTAATTTTTCAATCAATTTGGAAAGGCTCGCCGCTTTTTCCCACGGCACAAATTTATCTGCGCCCAAAGCGGTTTTGGAAAGCATTTTTTCCGCTTTAGTTTGCAAAACATATTCTTTTAAAGATGGCGCCTGTGTGAAACCAGAAATAAAAATTTTATCCGCACCCATTCCATCAGCGCTCCTAAAAATCGAACCAACATTATAAGCGCTCCGAATCCGATGCAAAATCACATAAAACTTTTTCTCTTTCATTATTTTTCCAACTCAGATTTAAACTCAGAATAAATTTCCATCAACTTATCTTTCTTCTCCGCATCCCCTGCGCTTTTGCTTTCAATCATCTCTAAAATAATTTTTTCTTTTTCTCTGTTCAAATCAAAACCGCCACCTTTCATTTTATCCGAAAGTTCCAAAATTTGAATTAAACTTTTTCTTATCTCATCGACAAAATCAGAATTATCCGAATATTTTTCTTTCAACTCACCGGAAGCATCTTCTATTGCATCAACTGTTTCTTTTATTTTTAGAAATTCTTCTTTTATGTCATTAAAAATTTCTTTATCAATTCCAGTTTCTTGAGCCATCACTTCGGATTCCGATTCAACAAACATTTTAAAAACTTTATCGCCATCCTTTTTCATTCCCGCCAACAAAAAAACTTTTTCCGTGCTTGCCAGATGATCAACAAAATTTCTGATCATTTCATACTGCGAATACTTTCTGATTACAATCTCCCGCACTGCGTCAACTTTTCGTAATTCTATTTCAATTTTTTCTTTTTCTAATTTTACTCCATCATTTTTCTCAGGCGAAGCAAAAATATTTTCTTCTAGATTAAACATATTTTTATTTTTTATTTTTTATTCCCGCCACTTCGGCAAAAAAATCTATCGCGTCGGCATCACCGACGTAGCATTTTCTCTCGTAATAGGCAAACGGCACTCCGACATCGGAAGGATTGAGTCCGCAACGCAAAGCCGCTTCCGATAATTCTTTCCAAACACCCCTGCTACCATATTCTCTTTTGATAAAATCCACTTTGCTGTAAATATTATTCTCGTCCAAAAAAGCCACCACCTTTTTGCAATGAGAACAATTCTTACTATAAAAATAAACAATCTTTCCACTTTCCAAATCGGCGTATGCGTTTCCACTCAAGTCCGTTTGAGTTTCTTCAATTGATCCTTCTTTTTTTGACGCGCCTTGAACCGCCACTTCTCCTTTTTTTTGATTGAAGTTCTGCATTTTCCAAAAAAACCCAAAACCAATCACCACAATAACCAAAAATCCTCCAATTAAAACTTTTTTGTTTTTCATATTCTACGAAGTACGAACTTGTACGAATTTACGAATTATTATTTACAAACGAATCATTTAATATTAAACGATGAAGACTAGCAAATGCAAACAGACTTATTTTTTGTTACGTAGTCCTCCGGAGGCGGACAGGCATGTTACGTAGCACCTGCCTGCCAAGCTAGCTAGCTAGCCACGGCGAGGGGTAGGAAGTAAATACTTAAGTACTTACTTTAGGGGCATCTATAGAGGCATCGAAAATAATTTTAAATCACCTCTCTTTCTCATAAATAAATTTTAATCCAAAAAAGACTTTTTTTCAAGCAATAAAAAAACGGG